>Ga0265297_10004504_pt1 | contig 22721 bp, 18 predicted proteins | sample Munlanlwell13791_FD_192502 | JGI IMG/M metagenome (GOLD analysis project Ga0265297, IMG submission 192502) | Leachate microbial communities from a municipal landfill in Southern Ontario, Canada - Leachate well 137-91 | ecosystem: Engineered > Solid waste > Landfill > Unclassified | place... | reverse complement strand
TTCCTCCCCCGTAATGGGAATTTTAAAAACCTCAGAAAGATTTTTTTTTGTTTGCTCGGCCAAGGCTTCCTTCTGGTTTTCCAAAGTGTTTTTGATAGTTCCGCTTCCGCTAATTCCGCCAAAGCTTTCATCAAGATTAATATTGTCCGCAGAATTAAATTGTTTATCAATGCTATGGTTAAGATAATCGTTAACCGTGCCGGAAAAGTCCAAATCGCTATTTAGCGTTTTTATCTGGTTAATCGCGTTGTCTAAAAATTTCTCTCCAAGCCGCTCAAAAATCTTTCCTTTTTCATTTGATTGCCAGCTTGAAAAATAAAAAAAAGAACAAAAAATTGCTAAAAAAGCCAGAAACAAAAACCAATTCCCGCTCCTTACAATCCTAAGCCATTTAAGGTTTGACAAATCAGCTGCTTCCCGCCTCATTCTTAAAAGCGCAAGCAGAAAAAACCCAAAGAAAGCTAACCAGAAATAAAAAAGGAAAAGGTAATTTTCTGTAACCCGCCTGATCAAAAAAGGGGAAAAGGAAATTAAACTAATTGCCAAAAGTCCCAAAAGAGAATTTTTAAATGGTAAAGACAGACATAAAACCACCAAAAAAGAAAAATCCACAATCCAGAAAAAAACCAATAACAAAAAAGGGCGACTGGCAACTAAAAAATTTTCTATTTTTGAAAAACCGCTTAAACTAAAAAGAACAGCCAGCAAAAAAATAATACTAACCCCGGCGATAAACAACAGGTTTTTTAGAAAAAGAGTTCTGTCGCGAGAGGCTAATTTATAGTTGCGATAAAAATTAGAGCCTTGAGGCTTGGTGATATCCATCATAAACAAATTATATCATAAAATCCAAAAACCGCTCAAGACAAAACAAACCCATTCTAATTTTTTTCTTCATAATCGGCGTCTTTCGGTTCGTCAGAAGAATTCTTGCCGTTATTGCTGTTTTCTCCTTTATTATTTTCATTGTCCGGTTTTTGTTGTTGATAAAGAGAAGCGCCTAATTCTGATAAAACCTGAGATAATTCGTTGGTTTTTGTTCTAATCGCTTCAATTTCTTCTTTAGCCAAAGTATCCCTCAATTCTTTTATCTTTTCTTCAACTTTGTTTTTTAGGTCTGAAGAAATTTTTTCGCCGGCATCGCGCAAAGTTTTTTCTGCCGTATAAATCAAAGTTTCGGCGTTATTCTTTGTCTCGACAGCGTCTCTCCTCTTTTGGTCCTGATCTTTAAATTCTTCTGCTTCTTTTTTCAATCTCTCTATTTCTTCTTTTGAAAGGCCGGAAGAACCCTCTATTCTAATTGATTGGGTTTTCCCGGTAGCTTTGTCTTTTGCGGTGACGTTTAAAATTCCATTAACGTCAATGTCAAACGTAACTTCAATTTGAGGAATGCCCCGCGGCGCCGGAGGAATACCGTCTAAAATAAACCTGCCCAAACTCTTGCAATCCTTAGCCATTACTCTTTCCCCTTGCAAAATATTAATCTCTACAGAAGTTTGGTTATCAGCGGCTGTGGAAAAAATTTGATTTTTTGAAGTCGGAATCGTGGTGTTTTTAGGAATCAAAATCGTATTGACTTCCCCAAAAGTTTCAATTCCCAAAGACAAAGGCGTAACATCTAAAAGCAAAACATCTCTCATCTCGCCAACAATCACTCCAGCTTCAACAGCCGCACCAATAGCCACTACTTCATCGGGATTAATTTCTTTATTGGGTTCTTTATTGAAAAGTTTTTTTACTTCTTCCTGAATCTTGGGCATTCTTGTCTGCCCGCCAACCAAAACCACTTCTTCAATTTCAGAAATTTTTAAGCCGCAATCTTCAACGGTCTTCTTTGTCAATTCAATTGATTTTTTTATATAATCATCAACCAATTGTTCTAATTTTGATCGGCTTAAAGAATAAGAAAGGTGTTTTGGCCCGGAAGCATCTGAAGTGATAAAAGGAAGATTGATTTCTACTTGATTGGTAAAAGACAATTCCTTTTTTGCCTTTTCTGAGGCCTCTTTTATTCTCTGAAGCGCCAAAGGGTCTTTTCTTAAATCCATATTCTCATCTCTTTTGAAGTTATCTATTACCCAATCCATTATCCTTTGGTCAAAATCATCTCCTCCAAGATGAGTGTCGCCTCCTGTGCCCTTGACTTCAATGGTGTCCGGAGAAACGTAAAGAACAGAGATGTCAAAAGTCCCACCTCCAAAATCATAAACCACAATTTCCTGATTCTTTTTTTTGTCCAAACCATAAGCTAAAGCGGCGGCTGTTGGTTCATTAATAATTCTTCTAATATTTAAACCGGCTATTTCTCCGGCATCTTTCGTAGCTTTCCTTTGGCTATCATCAAAATAAGCAGGGCAAGTAATAACTACATCCGTTATCTTTTCTCCCAATTTTGCTTCGGCATCAGCCTTAAGTTTTTGAAGAATCATTGCAGAAATTTCCTGAGGTCTATACCAATGGTCACCCATTTTTATTTCTACTCCCTCATTATCAGCTTTTCTAATCTCATAAGAAAGCAAACTTTTATCTTTCTGGACTTCATCATCAGAAAAATTTCTGCCAATTAATCTCTTAACAGAATAAATAGTATTGGCCGGATTGGTAATTGCCTGTCTTCTTGCCAAAGTTCCCACTAACCTTTCACCCGCCTTAGAAATAGCAACAATGGAAGGAGTGGTTCTTTCGCCTTCTCCGTTTTCAATAATCTTTGGCTGGCCGCCTTCAATAGTAGCCATTGCCGAAAAAGTTGTTCCTAAATCTATACCTAAAACTTTTGCCATATTGTTATTAATTTTAAATTTTAAATTTTTAAGATTTTTTATTTCTTTCTTTAACCACCACGACTCTTGCCGGACGAACAATTTTATTCTTCAAAAGATAACCTTTTTCTAAAACCTCTAAAATAGTATGGGGAGGTAATTTTTCGTCTTCTGCTTCAGTTACCGCTTCATGAAAAGCAAAATCAAAAACATCTCCTTTTTTAGCCTTTATTTCTTCTACCCCTTCTTTACGCAAAATATCTTCTAACTGACTTTTTATCAGACAGATGCCTTTTAAGTATTTACTGTCCTTTTCATCTTCTTTGTTAAAACTTTGAATAGCCAAATCAAAACTATCTATAACCGGAATTAATTCTTTTATAATCCTTTCGTTGGAAAATCTTATTACTTCATTAAATCTCTCCCGTTCTTCTTTTTTATAGTTAGCGAAGTTAGCTCTTTCTCTCTGCCAGCCCTCCAAATATTCCGCTCTTTCTTTTTTTATTTGCTCTAAGGTTTTTTCTGAAGTTTCTTTCTGGCTGGAAATTTTTTCTTTTTCTCCGTCATTTTCACCGCTAACTTCTTCTTGAAAATTTTTAATCTCGTCTTGATTAGTTGTTTCTTCGTTCATAAATAATAAATTTTTAATTTTACTACAGGTAATCTTAAAAGGAGAACAAAACTTAATTGATTTATTGAACTTAGAATTATCTTCTTTTAATCTTTTCTTTAAATCATCTCCGCTATCGTATCAAGAAGAACAAGATTCCTGTCATAAGACATCCTTTTAGGGCCTAAAATTCCTAATACATATTTTTTATCCAGCGTTTCTGTCATTAAAGAGCTAAAATCGTCGTCTTTAATAAAAGGATTTTCTTTGCCTATCAGAATTAAGGGACTTTTTTTGATGCTGATTTTTTTTAATTTCTCGTCAAGGTTATCCCAAGCTTCAACTATTTTTTTTATGGTCATTAAAACATCATCAGCCTTTTCCTCATAATTATCAATGAGTGCCCGGGAAAAAACATATTTTAGTCCCTTTTTCACGACCTCTCCTTTATCCGTTAAATAACAGAAACCAAAAGAATAACTCTCTTTAGCCAAAATCTCCAAAAGTTTTTCTAATTCCTCCGGCTTTACCGATTTTCGGATTTTTTTATTCAAGCTTTCCTTTAAATCTCTTATTTCTTCTTTATGCCCGTCAAATACAGCATTGACAATATTATCCCTAAAAAATTTCCAAGCTTTATTGGTGGGCACCCTTCCGCTTGAAGCATGAAGTTTGTGCAAATAACCATCCTGAGTTAACTTTAAAAAATCGTTTCTGATGGTTGCCGAGCTTACGAAAATTTCATAATTAAAACAGATTGTTTTTGAAGACACCGGCTCACCGGTCTTGATATATTCTTCTACCACCGATTCTAAAACCAATTTTTTTCTTTCTTCTTTTTCAAAAAAATCTAATAATTTTTTTATCATAGACCTTCCATTTATTTTACTCATTAGCAAAGTAATGTCAAGAATGCTAAATCGCCCTTTTCGGGTTATTCCCAAGTTCTTCACTTTTTATTGCCGTTTTTTGGCTTGACGTGGTAAAATATTTAAAACAATAAATTAAAGAATATGAAAAAAATCTTTGAGGGAAAAATTTTCTGGATTGACATCGTCTCCCCTGATAAGGAAGACCTTGATTATTTAAAAAATAATTTTCACCTCCATCCGCTTATTATAGAAGAGCTAAAAAATACTTCCTATAGGACTAAAGCGGAGGTTTATGATGATTATGTTTTTTTGGTCCTCCATCTCCCCTCTTGGAACTTAGAAGAAAAAAACTCTTATCCTTGGGAAATAGATTTTATTCTGAAAAAAGATGCGATTATTACTGTCTGCTACAAAGAAAACGCCGAGATTAAGCAAGAATTAATGGAAAAAATTTATAATAAAGAATTTGAATCGCTGTATTTAAACGATTCGGTAAAATTGTTCCATTTTATCATTGAGAATTTCCTGAATTTTGCCCTTCGCCAAATTTCCCACATTCAGGAAAAAATAGACGCGGTGGAAAAAGAAATATTTAGGGGAAAACAGGAAAAAATTATTCCTGATATTGCTTTTATTAAAAGAGACATTATCAATTTTAGAAAAATTTTTCAATACCTGAAGGAAAATCTTTTGTCTCTTGAACGAAAAAGTTCATCTATCTTTGGCGAAGACAAAAAAATTTATTTTGACGATTTAGTCGGCGAAAGTTCAAAAGTAGAAAATCTTATCAATGGTTTTAAAGACACCATAGATGCTTTGGAAAGCACCAATAATTCTCTCATTGAACATAAAAACAATGTTTTAACAAAAATATACACTGTAATATCTTTTGTCACTTGGCCAACCCTCTTAATTGTAAGCATGTATCAAATGAATACCCGCTTTTTGCCCCTTACCGGCTTGCCTTATGATTTCTTTATTGTCATCGGTTTGGCTTTTACTCCTTCTGTCATTTTTTACCTTTATATGAAAGCCAAAAAAATCATTTAATGTTTGGAAGCCGGACTTCCAAACAACTACCGAACAAGTTGAAATTTTAAAATAAAAATTTATTATTAGGATGTTATTTCTTTATAATACCTTAACGAGAAAAAAAGAAATTTTTAAACCTGTCAAAGACAAAAAAGCAGGAATTTATTCCTGCGGGCCGACTGTTTATTCTTCTGCTCATTTAGGTAATCTCCGCACCTATATTTTTTCCGATGTGCTCAAAAGGGTTTTGATTTATAAAGGTTATAAAGTAAAACAAGTAATGAATATCACCGACGTTGGCCATTTAACTTCTGACGCTGACACCGGCGAAGATAAAGTGGAAAAAGCCGCCAAAAAAGAAAAGAAAACCGCTTGGCAAATTGCGGAACATTACACAAAAATTTTTTTTAACGACACTCGCAAATTAAATATCATCAAACCGGAAATTGTAGCCAAAGCTACTGACCAAATTAAAGAAGATATCCTGCTGATAAAAGCTTTGGAAGAAAAAGGTTTTACTTACAAAACTAAAGACGGCCTTTATTTTGACACTTCAAAGTTTAAGAATTATGGAGCATTAACCGGCCTGAGCTTTTCGGAACTTAAAAAAAATCTCAAAGCGGGCAGTCGGGTGGAATTTTCTCCTGAGAAAAAAAACATCACTGATTTTTCGCTCTGGAAATTTTCTCCTCCGACGAAACAAAGACAGATGGAATGGGATTCTCCATGGGGCAAAGGGTTTCCGGGCTGGCATTTGGAATGCGCCGTAATTAATTTAAAATATTTAGGCAGGGCTTATAATCGCTCTGGCTTCTTTCCTGAAAAAGCCCAAACCATTGATATCCATACTGGCGGCAAAGACCATATCAATATTCATCATAGCAACGAAATTGCCCAAGCCGAAGCTGCCACAGGAAAAAAATTTGTCAATTTTTGGCTCCATGGAGAATTTCTTGTTTTCAAAAACTTAAGAATGGGAAAATCCGAAGGCAACGCCGTCTTAATAAAAGATTTGGAAGAAAAAAAATATCCGCCTCTGGCTTTTCGTTATTTGGTTTTAATGAACCATTACCGCAAACCCTTGGAATTCTCTTGGGAATCGCTTACTGGGGCAAAAAACGCTTTGGATAATCTCTATAATTTTGTTCTTGAATGCCAAGAAGACAAAAAAAACAAAAAAGCGAAAAAAACTTCAAAAACCTGCGCTTTTCTGATAAAAAATTTAAAAAAAGATTTTGAAGCCGCAATTAACGATGACCTAAATACGCCTCAGGCGTTAGCGGTTTTATGGAATTTAATTAATAGTTATTCTGAAGCGAAAAAAAAATCCAACTGGCAGAAAAATATAAACCCGAAGGAAATTTATAAAACTATCCTCCAATTTGATAAAATTCTTGGTTTGAGATTAAATGAAGTCAAACCAATAAAACTGCCTCTGGAAATTAAAAAAATAATCAAGGAGAGAGAGATTCTAAGGAAAAATAAAGAATGGGAAAAAGCCGACCGTTTAAGAAAAGCCATAGAAAATAAAGACTTCTTTGTCCAAGATACGCCAGAAGGAACAAAAATAAGAATAAAAAATCCTTCAATAAGATTATGGCCGAAGAAATAAGAGAAAACAAACAAAAAACCAATGAAATTGACAAGCTGCCGCCTCAAAATATAGAAGCAGAGGAATCAGTGCTTGGAGCTCTTATCATTGATAATAACGCTATAACTAAAGTGGCGGATATCCTTTTCCCGGAAGATTTTTACCGGTCTCAACACAGCCGCCTCTATGAAACCATCCTTGATTTGTATAAAAAAAACGAACCGATTGATGTTCTTTCCTTGTCAAACCGTTTAGAAGAAAAAAAACTTTTGGAGGAAACCGGCGGCATGAGTTTTTTGACAAATTTAGTCAATAAAACGCCTACCAGCGCCCATATTGTCCATTACGCAAAAATAGTTCATCAGAAAAAAGTGCTTCGCGACTTAATAGCGGCTTCTTATAAAATCGCTCAGCTTGGCTGGAACGAAGAAGAAGATGTCAATAACGTCTTAGACAATGCCGAACAAACCATTTTCTCTATTTCCCAGAAATCAATCAGCCATGAATTCACCACCCTCAAAAACGAATTAATCAAAGCTTTTGAAAGAATTGACAATCTCCATAAGGGCGGCGACAAATTAAGAGGCGTATCCACGGGTTTTAACGAATTGGATTATTATCTGTCTGGTCTTCAAAAATCGGATTTAATTATTTTGGGAGCCCGGCCTTCTCTGGGAAAAACTTCATTGGCGCTTGACATCGCCAGATATGCGGCAGTAAAAGAAAAACTGCCTGTGGGAATTTTTAGTTTAGAAATGTCTAAAGACCAATTAATAGACAGATTAATTGCCGCCGAATCTTCGGTTGATTTATGGAAAATTAGAACCGGCAAACTTTCCACCGAAGGCGAAATTAATGATTTCACTCTTATTCAAGATGCCTTATCAAGGTTGTCAGAAGCGCCAATCTTTATAGACGATGCCGCCTCGCCAACAGTTCTGCAAATAAGAACAATGGCCCGCCGGCTCCAAGCAGAAACCAATTTAAGTTTAATTGTTATAGATTACCTTCAACTGATAATGCCTACCGGAAATAAAGAAAGCTCTGTGCAGCAATTTTCTGAAATTTCCCGCTCCCTAAAAACTTTAGCCCGAGAATTAAATACTCCGGTTCTTGCTCTTTCTCAGCTTTCCCGAGCCGTGGAACAAAGGCCTTCCTCTATCCCCCGCCTTTCCGATTTGAGAGAAACCGGAAGCATAGAACAAGACGCCGATGTAGTACTTTTTATTTACCGGGAAGATAAATATAATGATGACCCGGAAAAAAAGAACATCGCCGATATTATTATTGCCAAACACAGAAACGGACCTATCGGCAAAGTCTCGCTTTATTTTAACGAACAACTGGCCAGCTTCCGCAGCTTGGAAAAAGAAGAAAATATCTTTAATGATTTAGAAGAATTTGAAGAAGGAGAAACAGGATAAAAACTCAAAATTGAATAAAAATAAGAGGTACATAGAAATACATTGAGACACATTACAAATTTAAAATTAAATTATTATTATATATGGAGCTTCCCAAACCAATAAAAGAATTTATAGAGTTTATTTCGCAGTTTCCGGGCATTGGGTCCCGGCAGGCAACCAGATTGGCTTTTTGGCTTCTTCATCAGGAAAAAGAAAAAAAGAAAAAATTTTTAACCATCTCCCAGCATCTTTTAATCAATACCCAAATTTGCCCCAATTGTTTTTTTGTTTCTGAAAGGAAAAAAGAAAAAAGCCAAACTAAAAGCTTATGCGAAATTTGCTCTGACCGGAGAAGAAATTCTTCCCTTATCTGTGTAGTAGAAAAAGAAACAGACCTTTTAACTATAGAAAAGACCAATAAATATAAAGGCCTTTATCATATTTTAGGCGGTTTGATTTCAAAAATTGATGAAAATAAAAAACAGGCCTTAACTATCAATCAGCTTATTCTGAGAATAAAAAAATCAAGTCATTCTAGCCAGCCGGTAAAAGAAGTAATTTTAGCCCTCAACCCAACCTCCGAAGGCAATCTCACCAGCTATCTTCTGGAAAAAGAAATAAATAAATTAAATCTTAATATAAAAATAACCAAATTAGGCCGCGGTTTGCCTCAGGGCAGCGAAGTTGAGTTTTCTGATTCGGAAACTTTAATTAATGCCCTTTTAGGAAGGAAATGAGAATAAAGAATTAAGTAATAATTTTTAAATGTAATTCTTTCAGCTGTTCATCGTTAATTTCCGAAGGGGCAGCCATCATTAAATCTTTGCCGTCTCCTGTCTTAGGAAAAGCAATCACTTCCCGAACACTCTGTTCGTTTTCCAAGACCATCATCAATCTATCCAGTCCTAAAGCGACTCCGCCGTGAGGAGGAGCGCCAAAACTGAAGGCTTCTAATAAATGCCCGAATTTTTTGCGGATTTCTTCTGGTCTATGGCCCATAATTTCAAAAACCGCTTCTAATAATTTTTCTTCGTGAATTCTTAATGAACCTCCGCCAATTTCAAAACCATTAAGCACAACATCATACTGATCAGCCAAAACTAAAGCCGGCTTTTCTTTCATTCTTTTTATTAAATCTTCTTCTGTCTCCCCGGCTTTAAATTTTGGCCGGGTAAAAGGATGATGAACCGCATCCCACCTTTTTTCTGTTTCTTTCCACTCAAATAAAGGAAAATCTACCACAAAAGCGAAAGCTAATTCATTTTTATTGTTTTTATCATCTCTTAAATCAGGCTTGTCAGAATTATATTTTTCCATTGCTTCGCTGTAAGTTAGACGGGGAAAAGGAAATGTTTTTATTTTTTTTCCCGGATAAATTTTCTCTACTGATTCTTTCAACAAATTCTCTATCAGATTTAAAATTTCTTCTTGAGTGGGAAAATCCATTTCCAAGTCAAGCTGGGTAAATTCCGGCTGACGATCTCCCCGGCTGTCTTCATCGCGGAAACAACGGACAATCTGGAAATATCTCTCTACGCCAGCCACCATTAACAACTGCTTGTATTGCTGAGGGCTTTGGGGCAAGGCATAAAATTTCCCGGCTTCCAAACGCGAAGGAACAACATAATCTCTCGCTCCCTCGGGAGTGGATTTTGTCAGATAAGGAGTTTCTATTTCTATAAATCCTCTTTCTGCCAGATAATCCCGAATAAATTTTGTTACCTCAAAGCGATGAAATAAATTTTTAAAAAGCCTTTTTCGCCTTAAATCCAAATAGCGATATTTTAATCTTATTTCTTCGCCGGGCTCTTTGTTTTCTTTGGACAAATCAAAAGGGGGAGTCCGGGATTCAGAAATTATTTTTAAATTAATCGCCTCTATTTCTATCTGACCGGTTGGAATCTTCGGATTTTCCATTCCCCGAGGCCGGTTGTTTACTTTTCCCTTAACTTCCACCACCCACTCCGGCCGAAGCTTTTGGGCTTGATAATAAACCTCGCTTTTATCAGGAGAAAAAATTACCTGAACCTCCCCGGTTCTGTCTCTTAAATCAATAAAAATAATTTTGCCGTGATCCCTTCTCGTGCTAACCCAGCCATAAAGCGAAATTTCTTTACCTAAAAAGGAGGGACTTTCTTTTATCCACAAACGCGCCATAAAATTTTAAACCCAATTTTAATTTTCTGATTTTTATAGAATTATTTTATATTAAAAAACAGTTTTAAGCAACAAATCGTTTAGTTATCTAAATTTTTTTTAATTATCCGGTTTTTAGTGTCAATAATAAACTGGACGCCGCCTTCTAAATCCGTTCGCCAGATTTGGGTCCCTGCTTCCTTTAATCTTTCTAAAGCGTCAGGGTGAGGATGGTTATAATTGTTCTTTCCAACTTCAATTATAGAAAACCAAGGCTTAAATTTCTCTAAAAAAACCAGAGAAGAAGAATAGCGCGAACCATGATGAGCAACTTTTAAAACCCGGAAGACAGAATCATCGCCGCCAAGAAAAGGCACAAGACTTTCTTCCTGCTTAAAACCTATATCGCCGGTAAAAAGAAACTGGCTTAAACCTAAATTTAGTTTTATAACCGAACTTGATTCGTTATCTCCTTTAAAAGAAGAAAATTCCGGCGGGTAGAGAAACAAAAGATTATCCTTACTGCCCCAATGAACTTTAACACCCCGGACGCCTTCTACGATTAAAATATTTTTTTCTTTTATCTTTTTTATTAATTCCTGATATAAACCATCGTCTTGGCTTTGATTGCTTATAATCATTGCCCTGATTTTGTAATTCTCCAAAATTTTAAACAAGCCGGTATAGTGATCTTTTTCCGGATGAGATAAAATAAACAAATCAATAGTCCTGTCATAAAAAGGCAGAATTTTAGCTAAATCTTCCAAAGTTTTTTCACTCGGGCCGGCATCTATAAGAAAATTCCCTGATTTTGTCTGGATTAATTCAGCGTCTCCCTGACCAACGTTTAAAAAACTGACTTTGCCTTTTGGAAAATTCAGATAATCAACAATCACCCACCAATTGAAGATATTGGCTAAAATCAAAGCGACTAAAAAATAAAAAAATATTTTTTGCCTCATCATAATGTCTTCGCTATTAATTTTCCGCCTTTTGCCTTTTGCTTTTTAAAAATATAAAAAACCAGTAAGGGATAGTAAAGGAAAATAAAATATCTAAAAACTTCGGGGAAAAAGATTTCTGCAAACGGCAAAGCCGAAAGGAAATTTATTGTTTTCAGGCAAAAAGTTAAAATCATAGTCAAAAAAAATCCAAAAACCAAAGCCGGATAAAAAGATATTGAAGAAACAATAATTAGAAACAACCCGCCGAACATAATATAAGGAACCATTGGAGTAATCAAAAAATTGCTTAGAGGGGTCACTAAAGAGAAAACCTGTGTTTTATAAATCAACCAAGGAGCGACAAAAACCAAAGAAGAAAAACTGGCAATGACAGTCTCTTTTATAATAAATCCCCTGTCTCTAAAAAAATCTTTTTGCCAAAAACTCTTCTCCTTTAAAATGGGAGAAAAATAAATAATTCCCAAGGTGGCTAAAAAAGACAACTGAAAGCCAAAATCATAAAACAAAACCAAAGGGTTAATTATAACCATTATTAAGGCGGCAAAAAGCAAGGCATTCACAGGATGATAAAGACGGAAATTAAGCTGGGAAAATAGCAATAACCCGCTCATTAATCCCGCCCTTAAAACCGAAGCGGTAAACCCGGCCATCATCATAAAAATCAATAAAAAAAGAATAGAAAATAAAAAACTTAAAAATCCCGATAAGGACAAAAGGGCAAAAAAAGAAGAAATCAGTTTAGCGATTACTGACAAATGAAAACCAGAAACCGCCACTAAATGAGAAAGACCGGTTTTTCTTATTTTTTCCTCTAAATCAACTGATAAATTGCCGTAACCGCCAAAAAGAAAACCATTTAATAAACCGACTGCCGGTTCGGGGACGATTTCTGATAAAAAATTTTTCATTTTATCTCTTGCGCCTAAAATTAAATTATAAAAAGAGCTCGGCCTTGCTAAACGGATTTTTATTTCCGGGTTGCTTATTTTTCCTAAAATTAGCTTTCCTTGGGAAAAACGAAAGGCGGGAGCGTCAAAAGGTTCAAGCTTTCCTTTAATGAACAAAACATCGCCTTGATTAAAGAAAGGAATTTTTTCAGTATAAATTATTATATAAAAAGAATTTTTCCGGTCGTCGCCTTGCTTCAAAATTTTAGAGATAAACCCTTGACTGCTTTTATATTCTTTTATTTCGCTTTCTATTCTGACTAAATAATTATCTGTTTTTTCATCAAGTTTTATTTTTTTAGTTTTAAAAAGAAAAAACTGATAGCGGAAAAACCCCAAACCCAAGCCAAAAAAAACAAAAAATAACAAAAGAACGAAAGACGCTTTCTTTATTTTCTTTTGCCTGATAAAAAGTAAACTCAAAACTAAAAAGCAAATTAAAATTACAAAAAAAGCCGTAAAAAACGCATTGTTTTTTCGGCCATCAAAAGTTTTGAAAAAATAAGCCAAAACCGCTCCAATTAAAAAAGACACCCCGAAATACCGAAATGCTTTACTTGAGGAAAACAACATTAATAGGAAAACAACATCAATAAAGATTTATTAAATCAAAATCTTTACCTTAGAGCACAGAAATTAAAAGAAGATTTTATTTTAATAAAGATTTATTAAATCAAAATCTTTACCTTAGAGCACAGAAATTAAAAGAAGATTTTATTTTAATAAAGATTTATTAAATCAAAATCTTTACCTTAAGGCACAAAATTTAAAAGAAGATTTTATTTTAATAAAGATTTTATTTTAAAAAAGATTTATTAAATCAAAATCTTTACCTTAGGGCGCAGAATTTAAAAGAAGATTTTATTTTAATAAAGATTTATTAAATCAAAATCTTTACCTTAGAGCGCAGAAATTAAAAGAAGATTTTATTTTAATAATTAAGGCCTCTGCCCGTTCTCGTTCCCAAGGTTTCTTTTTTTGGAATTCCGGATTTACATTTTTTTTTGCCTGAAAATTTTGAAGAAAATAACGACGGGCAGGCTTTATCCAATTTACTAAATCAATAATATCCTTTTCGTCTAAAATTTCTGGGGCTAAAGTAGTGCGAAATTCATAATCAACTCTTCCTTTTTTTAAAATTTTAACGCTTTTTTCAATGTTTGCCAAGGGCACGGAGTCAAACAAAAAAAATTCATATTTTTTTTTGGGTCCTTTTATATCCATAGCCACATAGTCAATCAATTTTTCTTCAATTAAATTTTCCAAAATATCGGGGAAAGAACCATTGGTATCAAGTTTTATCAAATAACCCATCGCCTTAACCGTTTTTATAAAATCCTTTATCTCCTTATGAATTAAAGGTTCGCCGCCGGTAAGACAAATTCCCTCAAGCAGATTTTTTCTTTCTTCAAGAAATTCTAAAACATCTTTTTGAGAAATTTTTGGCTGGTTTTTGATTAATTCCGGCAAAACTAATTCCGGATTATGGCAATAAGGGCAACGAAAGTTACAACCAAGAGTAAAAAGCGTGGCTGCCACTTTTCCCGGATAATCAACCAAGGTTGTTTTTTGCAAACCGCCGAAAAACATCATAAAAATTTTAAAACTTGAATTTTACATTTTGAATGTCTGCCTTTGGCGGAATTCTTCCTGCTTGCCTTGATGCCATTGCTGGACCGGCCTTAAATACCCCACAATTCGTGAATAAACCTCACAGGACTGTTCCAAAACGCAATGGGGACAAATAAAATGCTCTCCGGCAATATAGCCGTGGACAGGGCAAACGGAAAAAGTCGGCGTCAAGGTAAAATAAGGCAAGCGAAAACTGGAAAAAACATTTTTTATTAAAGCTTTTACCGCCTGCGAATCGGAAACCGCCTCTCCCAAGAAAGCGTGAAAAACCGTGCCGCCGGTATAACGGATTTGGAGCTCATCTTGGAGTTTTAGAGCTTCAAATAAATCATCTGTATAATTAACAGGCAATTGAGTGGAATTGGTGTAATAAGGCTCCTTTTCTCCGGAAGTAATAATATCAGGATATTTCTTTTTATCTTTTAAAGCTAAGCGGTAAGAAGTGCCCTCAGCTGGCGTTGCTTCCAAATTATAAAGACTGTCGTTTTCCTCTTGGTATTTTACAAGTCTTTCTCTCATAAAATCCAAAATTTCCAAAGCAAAAGCTATGCCTTTTTTATTGGCGATATCAACGCCTAAAAAATTAAGCAAGGTTTCGTTCATACCAATAAGTCCGATGGTAGAAAAATGGTTTCCCCAATAAGAATCTCTAATCTTTTTAACGCCCGATAAATAAAATTTAGAATAAGGATACAGCCCTTTTTCTGTCCAGTTCTCTAAAATTTTTCTTTTGATATCTAAACTATTTTTTGCCAAGTCCATTAATTCTTCCAAGCGTTTGAAGAAATCGCTTTTAGTTTTGGCTAAATAACCAATTCGCGGAAGATTAATGGTTACGACGCCAATGCTTCCTGTTAAGGGGTTGGCACCAAATAATCCTCCTCCCCGTTTATAAAGTTCGCGGTTGTCAAGCCGAAGCCGGCAACAATTAAAAGAAACTTGGCCGAGAGAATGGACAAAAAGATGATTTTTCTCTAATTCAATGTCAAAAAATTCTCTTGGCTCTTTTAATTTTTCTTTCTTTACTTTTTTCACCCGTACTAAATAAATATCACTATACTCAATCTTTAAAGCCTCTTCTGTTAAGACTTGATGCTTTTCTAGGGTGGCTAAACCAACAGTTCCTGATTTGCACAACCCCGACACTCTGTAAGTTGAATAAGCTAAAGAACCCGGAACTCTCTCGGCTAAAATTGGAGTATTTAACCAACCATTATCAGTTTTTATTTCTGACTTTTGGTGTTGAAGATATATTCTTTGACTATTTTTCCTTATCTTATAAGTAACCGGCTGGCCTATTAAAGAATAGAGTAAAACCAAATCTCTGGATAATTCTAAATCATTAATATGAATTGCTTTTCTTTTTTTATAACCGCCACCTTTAAAATGAAACTCTAGGAAGCTTTTTATAACAGCCGATGGCGAGTTGAATAAAATTTGAGGCAATCTTCCGTATTTTTTAAATCCCGCCTCATATAATTTCCGGGCTAATTCCGCATCATAAACAAAAAGATAACAGGCATTGCAACGAGAGTCTTGTTTTTCTTCTCCTTCCAAATTAAAAACTTTCTTTATTAAGGATTTAATGACTTCTAAATTTTTTTTGCCCCCTGTTGTAAAAGTAAATTGGATTCCCCGGAGCTCGCCATAATGAGCATAATCTTTTCTGTTTTCAAAAAGATAATTGCCATCAGCGGTAAAATACCCTAAAATTTTAGCCAAATTTTCGTCCAAAATAAACTCCCCCATTTCTTGATAATTCTTTGATAAATTGTCCTCGGCGGTTTTTAAAGAAAGCAAATGATCCCCTTCTTTAACATCTTTTGACCACTTCATTTCTATTCCTTTATCTGTAAAAATGGGAATGGGGTGTTTGCTTGAAAAAACAGCTTTTTTGCCGTCTTCGGTAATGATTTCTACGGCTGTTTTATCATAAACCCTAAAGAATCTTTTCACCGCAGACCACTCGGTTTTAAAAGTTTGAGGATTAATTGATAAGGCTTCCAAATCTTTTTCTTTTTTTGCCTCTGCCCATCCTTCTTCATCAAATTCCTCTGCCTTATAATTTTCTACAATTTCCTTAATAGATAACCTTTTAATCTTTTTGGAATTTTTAATTAAAATTTCTTCTTTGCCGTCCAAACACATAGAACGCGCGTCTTCGGGCTTCATATCAGAATTGATAAAATTAGAGAAATACGGAATCCCATATTTTGCAGTCATTTTCCAAATCCCTTCGTAGGCAGAATCGTCCCAATCAAAATCTTTGCCGATGTTATAAGTAGGAATAGGAAAAGTAAAAACTCTGCCTGTGGCGTCACCTTCAACATAAACCTCGCAAAGCGCTTGGTTTAAAATATCCATTTCCTGCTGAAATTCTTTGTAGGTCTCTTTTTGGGGCTGGCCGCCGATAATTACCGGCAGGTCTTTTAAATATTCCGGGACTTTTAAATCCAAAGTGATGTTTTCAAAAGGCGTTTGGAAACCGACCCGCGTTGGAATGTTGCAGTTAAAAAGAAATTCCTGAATGGCTTGCTTTACTTCTTTATAATCCAAATTATCAAAACGAATAAAGGGAGCGAGCAAGGTATCAAAGTTAGAAAAAGCCTGTGCTCCGGCGGCTTCTCCCTGAAGCGTATAGAAAAAATTAACCACTTGGCCTAACGCCGCCCGAAAATGTTTTGGCGGCCGCGACTGAATTTTGCCAAACACTCCGCCAAAACCCTTTAGAAGCAGGTCGTATAAATCCCAGCCGCAACAATAAGCTCCAAGAATATCAAGATTGTGAATATGAAAATCGCCATCTTCGTTAGCTTTTCTAATTTCTATTGGATAAACTTTGTTCAACCAATATTTTTTAGTAACATAGGCGGAAACATAATGGTTTAATCCCTGAAGAGAAAAAGCCATATTGCTATTTTCCTTTACTTCCCAATCACTCTCTTTTAAATATTCATCAACCAAGCTCAAGGCTTCGTCTGTAGCTATTCTTGCTTCCCTTGCCTGCCTTCTCTGCTCTCTATAAATAATGTAGGCCTTTGAGGTTTCTACCAAATCCTCCAAAATTAAGGTTTCCTCCACAATGTCTTGAATCTGCTCCACTTGGGGAATTTCGCCTTTTTTAAATCTTCTGTTTAAAATTTTAATTACTTTATCGGTCAATTGATGAGCTAAAGTTTTTCCTCCCTCAGCCGTGGCAGTTAAAGCTTTGAAAATCGCTTCTTCAATTTTACCTTTTTCAAAAGGAACAATCCTCCCGTCTCTTTTTTTAATTTGCTTAATGCGGTTGGAAAATTTTTTTGGAGAAACCATAAATTTATTAAGATTATTGTTTTACAAATTAATTCTTTTCTTGTTCTTCTTAATATTTCTTTTTCTTGCGACGAAGAAAAGCGGGTATTTCAAGTTCTTTGTCTTCAAAAGAAGGCATTAATTCTTCTTTTTTTTCTTCTGCTTCTTTCTCTTTTTCTTCTTTTGTTTCTTCATTAACTGGGATTTTTATTCCTAAAGGCAAAGTTGAGCCAATGGTTTTAAGTTCGTCCCCAAAACCTCCGGCAATTACCGTAACCTTCATTTCTCCCTTTTTTAAATCTTCATCAAAGCTAGTCCCAAAAATTACTTTAGAATCTTTGGCTATATATTGAGTAATAACTCTGGCGGCGTCATGAATTTCCACCAAAGACATATCACTGCCGCCAGCAATATTAAAAAGAATTCTTTTTGCCCCCTCAATAGAAATATCAAGCAAAGGCGAAGATATTGCCATTTGGGCGGCTTTCTTCGCCCGCTCTTCGCCTTGAGACTTGCCAATGCCCAAAAGGGCGCTGCCTGTATTGCTCAAGGTGGTTTTGATATTGGCAAAATCCAAATTTATTAAACCGGGACAAGCAATCAGATTAACTATTCCCTCAACCCCTTGTTTTAAAACACTATCAATTTTCCCGAAAGCTTCTAAAATCGGAGTTTTTTCGTCAACAAGATTAAAAATCCTGTCATTGGCAATAGTCACCAAAGCATCAACTTCATTATAAATTTTCTGCCATGCATCTTCGGCAATTTCCATCCTTTTTTCTCCCTCAAAGGAAAAAGGTTTAGTGACTACGCCGATAACCAAAGCACCCGATTGTTTTGCCAAGCTCGCCACTATAGGAGAAGCTCCTGAACCAGTCCCGCCGCCCAAACCGCAAGCCAAAAAAATTAAATCAGCTCCTTGAACAACCTGATTAATCTCTTCAATATTTTCTTCAGCCGCTTCCCGGCCTTTATCAGGATCCATACCCGCCCCTAATCCCCGGCAGGCATTCTTTCCAATTTGAATTTTAGTATCGGCTTTTGAATGATTCAAGCCCTGAAGATCGGTATTAATAACAACATATTCCAAAGTTTCCAGTTTCTTCTCCCTAATCCGGCTCACCACGTTGCCGCCAGCTCCACCCACGCCGACAATTTTAATCTTGACGCTATTGTGTAAAAATTTTTCTATTTTTTTATCCTTTTTCATATTCGCATTCTTTAATCTTCATCTTTACTCATAGTGGGCGGCGAAATTAAAATCAAACAAATAAATGAAAAAATCATTGAGAATTGGTTTAAAAAATTAACCTTGTTTAATCTAAACAGAAAAAATATTCTTAAAAGTATTAAAAATCTTTCCCAAAGGCCCTCCTTTAAAAGTAAAGCTTTCCGATTCCGTTTTCGTTCTCTGATATTTTTGCTGAAGTAATCCTAACACGGGAATAAGCGACGGGTCGGGATTTTCTTTATACCATTCTATTTCCGGCTTGGCTATCCTTACAGGCAATTTAAATTTTTCTTTGGCTAATTCAGTTATAAAAGGAATCTTTGCTCCACCGCCATAAAGAACTATTCCTCCGGGCAATTTTCCAAAGCGGTCAATTTGTTTTAGTCTCTCGCTAATCAAATCAAAAATCTCCAGTAAACGGGCTTCCATAATTTCGGCTACGAATTTTTTGCTTACTTTGGTTTCTGAATCGGCTTCTTCCCAATAATGATTAATATCAAAAAAATCGCCTTTGGCAATTTTTTTACCTAGTGCCGCTCCTTCGTTAATCTTTATTTTTTCAGCCACATCAACATAAGTTTTTAAACCAACAGCTATATCATTGGTGACATTGTTGCCCCCTAAAGGAAAAATTTTCAAATCCAAAATTTCGTTATTTTCATAAACGCAATAACCAGTAGTGCCTGCGCCTAAATCGAGCGCCACCGCTCCCAAATCTTTATCCTGAGGGCTAAGGGCAATTTCAGCACCAGCAAAAGGCAAAACAATTTCTGGCGTTAAATCAATATTAATCATTTCGCTTAAACGATCAATGTTTTTGATCACCGGAGCAAAAGCGTCAAACATCAGACATTCAACTTCTATCTTTAAACCTTTCATTCCTAAAGGATCTTTGACTTTAGAAATTCCGTCAATAAGATAGCTCTTGAAAGCGCTCTGGACTAAAACCCTGTTAGAGGGCAGAGCAAAAGCTTGAGCGGCTTTTCTGGCCCTTTCTTTATCTTCCTCGCCGATCTCCTGATTCGGCCGGGAAACTACAGCCACCCCTTTTGAAACCCTGGTTTCTAAATTAGGATCATTAACGCCAACAACCGCTTCATGAAAAGTAACATTCTTTAACATTCCCTCCATCTCCGCTATCAAACTATCAACTTCTTCAGCCAACTCATTAACATCAATAAGCACCCCTTGCTTTATTCCTTTTGATTTTCTTAAAGCCGGCAAAACAATTTGCCAGCCACCGCTTTCAGATTTTTCTGATTTTGCCGCCAAAGCTTTAATCTGAGAGGTCCCTAAATCTAAAGCTAAGAAATAAGAACGCATACCTTAAATAATTAAAATCTTTTAAAATTTAATCAAAGAAATTATTAATTTTTCCAATTTCTCCATCTGCCTTTGTTTTCTTTCAGTTTCGTGAGTAAAGCCGTAAAGATGAAGCAAACTATGAACCAGAAGCATAAGGTAAAAATCCCTCAAATTTAGATTTCTCTCTTTTGCCTGTTTTTCTATCTCGGAAGGACAGAGAAAAATATCGCCCAGAATCTTAACTCCATCTAATTCTTCTTTCTTTTTCTCTTTTAAAGGAAAAGAAAGGACGGTAGGGGGATAATCTTTTTTTCTCCAGTAACTATTTAACTTTTTTATGGCAAAGGAATCAACAAAAACCAAAGCAAGGGATATTTTTTCTTTTTCTTTTAACTGTTTTAAAGAAAAATTTATTATTTTTTCAAAAAATTTTTTGGGTGGAACCGAATGACTGGTATAATTATATATCAAAATCTCTGATTTTAAAAGCGTTAATCCCATAAACTAAAGCAACCCTTCTTTTCTTTTCCTTTCAATTTCTTTTAGGATTTTTATTTTATGAAGGGCGGACAATTTTTTAGACCTTTCACTCGGTTTAGGCGAGTAATATCTTCTTTTTCTGGCTTCAAGCAAAACCCCGCTTTTCTTTATAATTTGAGAAGCGCGGCTTAAAAAAGAATTAAGGTTTTCTCCCGGCCTTCTTTTAATGATAACAGCCATATTTTCTAAAATTTAAATCTATTTTAATTTTATTTTTATTTTTCTCGTTTATGCTTTATTGATTTTGTTTTAATCTTTTCTTCACTTCCTCAACGATTTTATCCAAAGGAATTGTCTCCTGAATACCCGAGTCCATATCTTTAAGAATAACCATCCCGTCTAAAACTTCCTGCTGGCCAAAAATAAGCGTATATTTAATGCCTAATTTGTTTGCTGTATTAAGCTGAGACCCCAAACTTTCCTTTCCCAAACTTTCGCCAATAGCAATATTTTCTTCTCTGAATTTTTCCAAAAGCTTAAAAGATTGTTTTTTCGCCATCTCTCCTATTTGGACTAAAAAAACTTTTGGCTGAGGCAATTTTAAAATTTTTCCCTTCTTTTTTAATTCCTCAACCAACCTATCCACTCCGAAAGCCATCCCTATAGCCGGCCTCTTTGGCCCGCCTAAAAGTTCTACCAATCTATCATACCTGCCTCCGCCGGCTAAAGCAAGATTTTTTTCTTCATTTTCCAGATAAAACTCAAAAACTGTTTTGGTGTAGTAATCAAATCCCCTTACTAAAGTTTTATCCAAAAAATAAGGAATCTCAAGATAATCAAGCAACTCTAAAACTCCCTTAAAATGGCTTCGGCAATCATCGCAAAGGTAATCCAAAAAAGGCGGCACGCTATTTTTAACTTCAAGGCATTTTTCGTCTTTGCAATCCAAAACCCTTAAAGGATTGTTCTTCAAGCGCAAGGAGCAATTAGAACAAATCTTTTTTTTGTAAAAACGGTAATGTTTTTTTAAAGCCCTAAGATAATTTGGCCGGCACTTCTGACAACCAATGCTGTTTAAAGAAAGACGAATGTTCTTCCAAGAAAAACCCAAAGCTTCTAATATTTGTTTGGCAATTAAAATAATGCTTACATCGCTTGAGAAATCCCCTTCGCCTATAATTTCTGCTCCTAATTGATAAAACTGACGATATCTTCCGGCCTGAGGTTTTTCATGGCGGAAAAAAGGACCAAAATAATAAAGCTTTATTGGCTGAGGCAAATTAACCATACCATTCTCTAAGTAAGCTCTGGCTAAAGAAGCTGTGCCTTCCGGCCTTAAAGCCAGTAATTCTTTTTCTTCTTTGGTTTTCAAAAAATACATTTCTTTTCCAGCCAAATCGGTGTTCTTTCCGACTCCTTCCATAAATAAATCAGCCCTTTCTAAAATTGGCGTTTCTATTCTTGAAAAACCGCCGAATTCCAAAATTTTTTTTGCGTTATTATAAATCCATTCATAGTACAGCCAGTCTTTCGCTAAAAGATCGTGCATCCCTCTTACCGCCTGAAATCCCCGTTTTTTTAAAACCGAAGAGTTATTTTTTGCCAAAATTTTATTTTTTTTATTTTTCTTCCGGGGCTTTTTCTTCAAAGACATTTTTTTAAAATATATCTAAGCCCATTATAATTTATTTGCTTTCTGACACAACCAAAGGCCATAAACGAAACCAAACCCTTCCCACCAAGTGGTCTCTTTCCAAAGGTCCCCAACTGCGGGAATCATAAGAAGACACCCGGTTATCGCCTAAAACAAATAATTGATTCTGTTTTAAAGTAATCTTTAATTTTCCCGAGGTTTCCATACTTGGGGGAAGAAATTCTTCTTTTAAATCAATCCTTTTGCCGTTAGCGTCTATTACGGAAATTTTCCCTTCTTCTATAATTACCGTCTCCTCGGGTAAACCAATTATTCTTTTTATATAATACTGCTTCGGCTGGTTGGGAGCTTTGAAAACCACAACTTCATACCTTTCGGGAGAACGAAAGCGATAAGATAATTCATCTACAACCAAATAATCATTTGAATAAAAATTAGGCTCCATACTGCTTCCATGAACCACAAACGGCTGAACTAAAAAATATCTTACTGGCGAGACAATAAGAAAAGCGATTAAAACCATCTCTAAATTTTCCCAGACAACCCTTTTAAGCATAAAATTTCCATAGATAATAACATAACAAAATAAGGAAATCAAATTAAATCAACTTGATAAAAACAAAAATTTTCTGTTAAATTAGATTATTAAACTTTTTATGAAAAATTACCAAAAAAAACTTCTTGTCTTTTTAGGAATCATCGTCGGGGGATTAATCCTTTGTTCTTTTTTAGTTTTCAACTCCAGTCGTTCAAACGAATATATTTTTTCCTATAGCAAATCGTCTCAGGCAAAAACCGGGGAAGAAAACG
>Ga0265297_10004503_pt1 | contig 22724 bp, 24 predicted proteins | sample Munlanlwell13791_FD_192502 | JGI IMG/M metagenome (GOLD analysis project Ga0265297, IMG submission 192502) | Leachate microbial communities from a municipal landfill in Southern Ontario, Canada - Leachate well 137-91 | ecosystem: Engineered > Solid waste > Landfill > Unclassified | place... | reverse complement strand
GAACCATCAATAAGAATGCCAAAAAATAATATGACTAAAATTCCGATGATGATCGCCAAACCGTCAATTTTAGAAGTTTCGATGGGACAATCATACTGATTGGTCAATATTGAACCTTGCGCCTTTGAGTAATAAGCTGACGACCAGCTATACTCATAAAGATGGTGTCTTCTCAAACCAAGAAAACCACTCCTTTCAACGCCTTTATCAGTCAAGATAGGCTGGCTTTCGATTCTCTTACCAGGGCTTTTCAGAAGTTCCAAAGAAAACCGACCCGAAACTGCCGGTCCTTTTAATTTAATAATCATCGCTTTGTAGATGTTCATCTGCTTAGAGGTAATGATAAGAGAATCACCAATCAGCGTATCTTGGCGCTGTTCGATCTTTCTGGCAAACGGAATGAGCACACGGCAAAGAGAAGAATCATCTTTGTAGGGATACACCCATCCCGTGTTCTGCCAGTCATACAGCTGGCTATTCTGAGCTGGGGATAAGCCAGGCGTCAAAAATAAAAGGGTAATTGCTATCAACATCAGTTTTTTCATGACTTTTATTTTTTTGGGGTTGATATTTTGTTCATTAAATTTTCAAATAACTTGCTTAGAGATTAGAATAAAACACTATAAATGTCAATCCTTTATAGAAAGCCTTTTTAGTGATATAATCATATTTAGCTAATCATAAACAAAATGAATCTAATAATTGCTATCTTCGCCCTACTTTTCTTAATCCTGGCCCTAAAAAGGCTGGATTGGGCGATCTTATTATTACTAGCCGCCCTGCCGACCTATCTAGTCCGCTTCCAAATCGGTCCTCTTCCCAGTACTCTCCTGGAAATCATGATCCTGATCGCTTTTGCCGTCTGGTTCTTCAAGATCGGTCGGCCCTGGGAGGATCTCAAAAATTGGAAAGGTAAGGATTTCCGCCGCCCTAATTATCCCTTCCACTGGCTGATCATCCTTATTTTGATAATCACCTACCTGGCCATCATCCCAGCTCATTTTAAAAATGACGCCCTGGGAATATTCAAAGCCTATTTCTTCGAACCGATCCTCTTGTTCATCCTGATAATCAATACCTTCAAAGATGGCCGATCTTATGCTAAGATTTTTTGGGCCTTAAGCATCTCGGCTTTTTTCATAGCCGCTTGGGCGATCATCCAAAAGGTCAGTGGCCAGTTCGTTGCCAATCCTTTTTGGGCTAACCCCCAAAATTTTCGGGCGGTATCTTTTTATGGTTATCCTAATGCCGTTGGCCTTTATCTCGGGCCCCTGGTCGTCTTATTGAGTGCTTTTTTCTTCTCCTTGCTTAAAGACCGGGGTTTTAAGCTCCATAAATCCCTGGGCCTGAAGATGCCCTTTCTGGCTTTGAGTATTCTCATGTCTTTGGCCGCCATCTGGTTCGCGCGCTCTGATGGCGCTTTAGCCGCTTTGGCAATCACAGCTTTTATTCTCTTATTAGTCTACGGCCGTAGAACCCGATACCTCGCTTTTGGCCTGGTGATCTTCGCTAGCTTAGCTTTAGCCTTCTTGCCCGGGCCGCGTGATTATATCTGGGAAAAAGCCAGATTAGAAAGCTTGTCCGGCCGCATCCGCCAATTACAATGGAAAGAAACTTATGAAATGCTAAGCGATGGCCGCTTGATCATGGGCGCCGGCCTGAATCAGTATCCATCCGTCCTCAAACCCTATCATCAAGACGGTTTTTTCTTTAACCGCGATCACCTGGATAATTTTGACCAACGCCTGCGCGTCAGTGCCGAGCTCCGCAATAAATATTGGCAACCAGTCGAAATCTACCAATACCCTCATAATATCTTCTTGAATTTTTGGACTGAAACCGGCTTGCTGGGAGCCTTGGTTTTCAGCTGGCTGATTATCAAGCTTTTAATCTTGAGCGTCATCCTGGCAATCCGGTTCAAGAAGCAGGAATCGGCGGCCGAGCGTCTGGTCGTCCTCGGCCTATTCGGCACCTTGCTAATGATCGTTCTGCATGGCCTAGTTGATGTTCCTTATTTCAAGAATGACCTGGCCGCTTTCTTCTGGCTGATTGTCGCCCTCTTAGGAATTTTTAAATTAAAAAACAATGCCCCTAACCTTGCAAAAACTGATTGCTAATTCGAATTATTATTCTCGCCGTCAGGTCGAGAAGCTGATCCTTTCCGGCCAAGTTTCCCTTAATGGCCGCGTCGCCAAATTAAGCGACCGGGCCGAGGAAAGCGATCTGATAAAGATAAACGATCTGGTCCTTGATCTTAAGCCGGCTAAAAAAATCTATCTCAAATTCCATAAACCGATCGGCTATACTTGCACCAACAAAAGATTCCCGGGCGAAAAGAACGTTTTCGATCTGATTCAGCTTCCGGGAAAGCTGATCATCGCTGGCCGCCTGGATAAAGACAGTTCCGGTTTGTTGATCTTGACTAGTGACGGCGACTTCGCTTTAAAGCTTAGCCATCCTCGCTTTGAACACAAGAAAATTTATGAAGTCCGGCTGGCGCCCTTCGCTGAGAATCCCAATGAAATCGTTAAAAACCTGCGGGCCGGTGTTAATATCGGCGAAGGAGACGGCACCGTCAAGGCCAAACAAATCAAATATTTACAAACCGGAGTATTTATAATAACCTTAAGTGAAGGCAAGAAACGCCAGATCCGTCGGATGTTCGGTTCACTAGGCTTAAAAGTCGAAAAACTAAAACGTTTATCGATCGCCGGCATCGAGCTTGGCGATCTGCCGCTCGGAAAATGGCTGGCCTTGACTCCAAAGGAAATTAATTCAATTAAAAAATAAATCTATGAACAAAACTGACCGCGGTTTGTTCAAGCGAGCCGCCCTTGATTCTCTAGGCACTCTGGCTTACATCTTTCTAGTCGGCCAGATAATGACTAACGGATCAAAGATTTTTGGCCAGTCGGACAACAAAATCGTAGCCCCCATTTTCGCCCTGCTTCTCTTTATTCTCTCGGCCCTAGTCACCGGCTGGTTGATCCTGGGCAAACCTTTGACTCTATATCTGGATGGCGAAAAGAAAGCTAGTTTGAAACTCTTGTTCGCCACCGGCATCTGTCTGTTCATCTTATTGTTGCTTGCCGGCGCCACCCTGTTCTGGCTGCGATAAAAGACGGAGAGAGGATTATCAGAATATCAGTTTAAGACAATAAAATAGGAAAGGTGCGAGAGTGGTTGAATCGGGCGCTCTCGAAAAGCGCTATGCCGGCAACGGCATCGAGGGTTCGAATCCCTCCCTTTCCGCAATTACATTTATGCCAAATTTTGTTGAAGATTTGCATAAAAAATGGCCTCATCGCTGGCTAAATTCAAAAGCCGAAGCTCGTCATTCCGGTATTCAAGGAACGGGAGTTTTCGCTAAAGAAAAAATTTTAAAGGGTGAGTCTATTGGCGTCCTGGGCGGTGTTATTGTTCATAAAAACGATATCCAAGAGTATCGTTCAATTATGACCCAAGTAGGAATCCAAATTGATGATGATTTTTTTATTGTTCCAACCACTAGGGAAGAATTAGAAGAAAATGGCGTCTATAATCATTCCTGCGATCCCAATATCGGCTTTTCTAATTCCATTACTTATATAGCTATTAGGGATATAGAAGCAGGGGAAGAGCTAGTTTTTGACTATGCCTTCTGCGAAACATTTTATAATGGGTTCGACTGTCATTGCGGATCAGAAGCCTGTCGTCATAAAATCACTTCAGACGATTGGAAAATAAAAGATATCCAGAAGGAATATGGAAAGTATTTTTCACCTTATTTAAAGAATAAAATTATAAATTAATTATTTTTTACTGGTGTCTCGTAAAATTTCAGTTCTAACAACGTCCGCGGCACTCCACTAAGCAAAAAGAGATAGGATGAAATCCTGTCTCTTTTTGCTTAAAAGGCAAGAAAATACTTTGACAAATCGCCTTTAATCAGGCATTATCTTATCATATACAAACATACGATTTATTTTTCACAAACTAAATTCGTATAATATCGCCTCTATAGTTCAACGGATAGAACGTGAGCTTCCGGAGCTTAAGATGGGGGTTCGATTCCCTCTGGAGGCACTAAGAAATTTAAAAACCCGGGCCTTTGGCAAGTCCGGGTTTTTATATCAATCCTTACTTGGATTTTAAACATCGAGCGATTCAAGCGCATACTGACGCGTCATGTAGGCCGCTGGGTTCTTTTGGGATAATATGCCCAAGGCTGATAGAGCGGCATTTTTCTTAGATAGAACCGTCAAAAGCGGAACCTGGCTTGGGATATTAAGACTGCTCCAAACATCATTAGGGTTTTGTTCGGCCGTGGCCGGAACGGCAATGACTGGCCAACTGGTTCGAGCGGCCAACATTGGCCCCAGTCCATCGCTCAATCCGACAAAAGCGATGATTACTCCTCCCTCCGGATATAAACCAAGGGTTTCTTCCAGTTTTTCCAGGCAAGCGGCCGGACTTTTATGGCCTGACAAAACAACCTCGTTTACGTCGATTCCGGCTATAGCTCCGGAAGATGAAGATAAGACTTGAGGCAAGAATTCATCGCTTTTGGAACCCTTCCAAACAATAAGCGCTTGTTTGGGCAATCTCCATTGGCTAATTATCTTGGCCACCAGCTCATACTTTTCCTTGATTTCCGACATCTCGTGATTATCCCGAAAAAGTTGTTTGCTTAATTCTTTCCAGTCAAAGGTCCGAACCCGCCAACTATCGTTATCAATAACATCGGCCACCAATAAGTTGCCATCGGCATCGATTCCGAATTCGATTTTAAAATCAATTAAGCGACAATTGAGCTGAGCCCAGGCTGATTCCAAAACCAGAAAAACCCTCCTGGTTATTTCCTCAATTTGCGCCATCGTCACTCCTTCGGGCAGGATGTCTGTTGAACTGACTTCCGGGAAACCAACCAATGATTCCGGTTGCCAGATTGGAATTTTTGGGTGTTGTAATTTCCATGTTTCCTGATAAGGGTCGATGATTAAGGGGTCATCGACTACTTTTTTACTTTCTGGGTCAGAAACATCAAGCGGCATAGTATACTTACCGACTTTACCACCAGTAGTTTTTAGGAAAGCTTCGTAGATCAAACGATGACTACGGTTATAGGGCAACGATCCTGTCTTTTTTAAAGAAGGGTTGCGTTTTTCTCCGCTACCAACAACATTGCGGCGGATAATATTCTCCAACGGAATCATCTTACAAAGCGGGGCCACAAATTCATTTGACGGTAAGCCCATTGAAAATTCATGATCATAGGCGACCGGTAAACTGGCGTCTTGGAGCAGCTTGAATACTGCTTTGGTGGTTTGCGTGGCAAAAACTCCTTTGCCAGTCATCGTTCGGGTTTGGCCAGGGTCATCATTCTTGGTAATCTCATCGAAATTACTCATAATTACACGTTGGGGGTCTCCCACGATTTCATAAATAGCCTTGGTCTTTCCGCGGGCTATTTCTTTTCCTTTAACGGCTGTTTCCATGAATAAATGGTTTTAGTTAAATAATAAATCAATAAAAGGATTAATATTTGGTTTTAAAATGAGCATTTAAGCGTCCTGTAAACTTAACTTTTTACAAGAAAAAAGTCAATAATAAAGATATTAGTCGCTTTCCATAAAACCATTTGACCAAAGTTGACAAAAACCCCTAATTTGTTAATCTAATAAATTAATCATCGAACTTTTAACAATTGAATATCCACCAAAAAAAACCGAATTATGAGAAATCTAATCCTACCGGGTAACCCCCGCTACCAACCCAAAGAACTCCAAGAGATCTTCGGTTATGATAATCTTTATCTGGCTCCGATCAAAGTCGAGCTGGCCACTATGAAAGTCCTGGCCGATAACAACATCATTCCGAAAGACGAATACAAAAGCCTGACCGTAGAAATCATCAACCAGATAAAAAACATTACGACTACCGAAGTCGATGACCTGGAAAGGCGTGTCACCCATCACGACGTCCGCGCTATCGTCCAGACTATCCAGAAAATTATCCAAACCAAGCTGAAACGCTGGGTGCATGTGCCTTTAACCAGCTACGACGCTTTAGATACCGGACGCTCCTTGCAATTCCTGGAAGCCTACGAAAAATCCTTAAAACCCAGCCTGGCTAAAACCGTCAGCTATCTGATGGAAATGACAGAAAAATATGCTTCGACTCTGCAAATCGGCCGTACTCATGGTCAGCACGCCCTTCCGATCACGGTCGGCTTCTGGTTGGCTAACATCCTGAACCGCCTTTTAAACAACTGGAAAGAAATGGATCATTACGCCCAGGCTTTAAGCGGTAAAATTTCCGGAGCCGTTGGCGCCTATAATGCTCAGGTTGCCCTGGGCTTTGATGAAAAGTTTGTCGTCGGAGCCATCAGTTTTGAATCTAAGGTTTTAAAAGAGCTCGGCTTGCGACCGGCCAAAATCAGCACTCAGATCATGCCGCCCGAACCCCTGGCTTATTTTCTTTTTAGCTGTACTATGGCCTCAGCTACTCTTGGCCAATTCGGCCGTGATTGCCGCCATCTGATGCGCAGCGAAATCGCGGAAGTCGCTGAATCCTTTGATGTCCACCAGGTCGGCTCCTCAACCATGGCTCATAAGCGTAATCCGATCAATTTCGAAAATCTCGAAGGCACCTGGCTCAAGACCAAATGCGAATTCGGTAAGGTCTTCGAAACCTTGATCAGCGAACACCAACGCGACTTGGTCGGTAGTTCGATTCTGCGCGATTTGCCAACAATCGTCATTAATCTCCAGCAACAGCTGAATACCTTGAACAAAGAAAACAAGGATGGCGTACCCTTCTTGAAAAGGATCAGCATTGATGAAGCGAACTGTCGACGCAATTTCTGGATGAATGCCAACTACATCCTGGCCGAACCGATCTATATTGCTCTCCAGATGTACGGCTACGAGCAGGATGCCCACAAGCTGGTTAACGAAGTGCTAATGAAAATGGCTAAGGAACACCAGATATCCCTCTTTCAAGCTCTGCAAGCCAGAGCCCAGGAAGACGCGGAAATCACCTCCGTGCTAGCTAACTTCCCGCCGGAAATGCAGGAAACCTTCCTGGAACCGGAAAAGTATACAGGGCTAGCCGCTGCCAAAGCGAGACTAATAGTGAACGAGGCCGAAGACTTCTTAAAAAAAATAGAAGTCGGCTGAACTTTATAATCAGTGTTCATTCTAAAAAAAATCCGCATGAAAATAATTATCGTTCAATCAATTCCCGAAGCGCTGGAATTGATTCGCACTGAAATTAGCCGCGCCTTCCCGCAGCTAAAAGACTCTGTTCTGTATGAAAGCGATTTCGAAAAATCGCTAGCATTAATACCAAAAACCGAAGGTGTTACGGTCATTGCCAGCCAGGTCTTCCACGACCGGAAAGACCAAAACTTCTCCAAAGAGGAAAAAACCGGTGACAAATTGGCTGAGGAAATAAAAAAAATAAATCCAGCCGCCAAGGTTTTCATCTTCTCTACTCTTAGCCCCTTATCATCTTTCGTCGATGGCTTCTACCAAAAAGCAAACAGCGGAGATAATACGCCCAAAGAAATCTTACAAATCTTCATTGATCTGGAGCTATATAAATGAGTTCCTCTAAATAAAAAACCGCCCCAAAAAGGCGGTTTTTAAATACGGAACGGACGGGACTCACCACCCGGGCTTGGCGGCGCGCCCGCCATCCGCCAACCGGCAGAGGCGGATGCGCATCGCCTGCGCCTTTCTCGTCCCGTCCGTTTTTAACCATAATCAAAAAGAGTCCAAAGCAGTTTGGGCTCTTTTTGGTTAGCGGAACGGACGGGACTCGAACCCGCGACCTCTGCCGTGACAGGGCAGCGTTCTAACCAACTGAACTACCGTTCCTTTAAAAAATTGACTATTTGACCAGTCAACAAAAAAAGCATAGCAAAAAGACCAGGGCTTGTCAAAACCGGGCTTTTACTCTATAATGAACACATAAAAATGATGAATTCTTATTATTTTCATTTACCCCAAAACTATGACCAACGAACTCAAGATAGACGAGAAAACAATTAAGGAAATCGAGAAAAATCTGCTTCAAGAAAAACGGCAGATTCTGGATGACTTAAAAAACTTGTCAAAAGGAGACAACCACGAAGCTGATAATATGGCAGCCAAATTTCCAGAATATGGCGACAAACCAGATGAGAATGCCCAAGAAATCAGCGATTACTCTACTAATGTCGTGGCCGAAAAAGTCCTAGAAAAGAGCTTGGAGGATATAAATAAAACTTTAGATAGGATAAAAAATGGTACTTACGGCATTTGCCGTTATTGCCAAAAGCCGATCAATCCTAAGCGCCTGGTGGCCCGTCCGACCGCTAATTCTTGCATCGATTGCAAGACCAAATTACAAGAGGATAATGAATAAAATTTCAGCCAAATCACTACTCAAAAATATAGCCATGATTCTCTCGTTGGCTATATTTTTTAGCTTGGATCGCTATCTCAAATTCTTGTCCTTAAGCCAACCGGAAAGCTCGGTTCCGTTGTTAGGGGAATGGCTAAAATTTTCTTTCACTAAAAATTACTACATCGCTTTCTCTTTGCCATTTTCCGGGCCCCTTCTTACCTTACTTCTAATTTTAGTTATTATTTGCCTAATATTTGCTATTTTTTATCTAAAAAAGGCTAATAACTACTCATGGTTTAGCCTTTTTCCCTTGACATTAATAATCTTTGGTGCTATAAGTAACCTTACTGATCGCCTAATTTTTAACTATGTTATCGACTATTTTGACTGCCGTTATTTCACGGTTTTCAATCTAGCTGATGTCATGATTACTTCAGGCGCTCTCTTATTCCTTTTAAACTACAACCACAAAAATTCCGGGAATGAAAAAAGAAGCTAGAGAGATCATTAAAACAATTCTGACCAGTAAGGAGCACACTGACGTCCTGGAGTTATGTCTCAAGATAAGCCGAGCCGTTTTCAAAGCTAAGGCGAAAAGATTATTTACTAAGGATAATAAATCTATAAATCCGAAGTTGATGGTCAGTCTTAAAGACAAACTCCTGGTAAAAGGATTGCTAAAACGACCAGACATCGATAATGGTCAACTTTATCATAGTTTGGTCAGGCCGGTTAGCCGGGAATTTCTGCACCAGGGTTTATGAACCCGGGCACAAAAAAGCGAGTATTATCCAATTAGGAACTCGCTTTTTTTCATTTGACAGACAAAAAATTTAACCCAATATTTCCTTTATATCTTCTTCTAAGTCAGCAATCGAATTATACAAACCTTCAGCCCAAGACATAATATATTCTCTTTCCCGATTAGGATCCTTGGGAATTGACCCCAGATCAATTATTCCGCCGTTCTTATACGGAAAGCTAGCGTAACTACGGTCAGACAGATTTTTTTTGATATCCCCTTCAGATAAGCCGCTCCGGTATTTATACTTCTTCTCCTCTTCTAGCCGGAAATCTTCGGGGTAATCCTTATTAAAGTTAACATTGATCAAACGAACGGCAATCTTAATATCATTGATCATCTTGTTATGATAATTCCGACGGATGGCATCAAGACCCTCTATCTCATCTCGATATTTCTCACTATCGGCGTCTCGCCGTCTAACCGCCAAGTTAAGATTGTTAGCGGCGGCTACGTAACTATTCACATCGTTCAAAATTTTCTCTAAATAATTCAAGACGATTTTCTTTACATTTTCCACCACTGCCTTTTCTTTCGGATTATTAACCCCTTCTTTTAAACCAAAACCGACGACGGTCTCAATAGCCATTTCATATTTCTTGGCCTCACTGTTTAGATTTTCAAAATTCTTACCCAAGTGATCTTCCTGACTACCCCCTGCTTCCTTTTTTCCTTTTTTCAAAGATGATTCCGATCTAACCCTGGGCCTAGCACTAAGAATGGGGCGAGATTCATTCTTCTTGTCATACTGCTCTAATTCTTCTTTCTCTTCCCGGCTCAAACCCAGATTAAACTCATCTGGATTTTTGGCCATATCACGATACAATTTCAAATCGCTAAAATGTGGCATATCTTTGACATCTTATCTCCCGGATTTCAGGAGAAATGTGTTTTAATTTTATTTTTTTAGTATTCTTTGGCAAAATTTTTTCAATCTTTTCCGCCCATTCAATTAAAATGACTGCGACCTTATCCTTAAAATAATCTTTCAGTCCGATTGCTTCCAGGTCCGCGCCCGAATGTAAGCGATAAGCATCAACGTGGCAAAAACTCTTAATCGTTTTATGTCCTCTAACCGGATAGACTTTCATGATATTGAAAGTCGGGCTATTGACTTGCTCCCTGATTCCTAATCCTTTGGCGATCCCTTTAGCCAACACTGTTTTGCCGGCCCCTAAATCGCCATACAGAGCCAAGACTTCCCCGCCATGCAGAGATTTCGCCAGATATTCTCCTAGAGCCAAGGTCTCCTTATCTGATTTGGTAATCACCTTTTTCATATCTAAAGCTTAGACTATTTTATGTAAAAACACAAAAGACGAGTCAAAACCCGTCTTTTGTCTGTGGGCGCACAAGGATTCGAACCCTGGACCCCTTCGGTGTAAACGAAGTGCTCTAACCAGCTGAGCTATGCGCCCGATAAAAAGTGCCCTAACCTCCGCCTCCGCCGGTTGGCGGATGGCGGATGAGCTATGCGCCCGAAACGCGAGTGGGCGAAAGAGGACTCGAACCTCCACGGCCTTGCGGCCACAAGCCCCTCAAGCTTGCGTGTCTACCAGTTTCACCATCCGCCCCTAAAAACCGGCTTCGAGCCGGTTTTAATATTTAGGATTTAACCACTTTTTCTTTCAGACGCTTCTTATAACCAGAACGCAGATAATACAATTTCGCCCGTCTAACCCTGGCTTCTTTCTTGATTTCGATCTTAGTGATCGTCGGCAGATTTAACGGGAAAATCTTCTCCACGCCCACGCCATTATCGGAAATCTTGCGAACGGTGATTGTCGACCCGATTTCCTTTTTGTGTTTGCGGGCAATGATGAGCCCCTCGAAATACTGGACGCGTTCTTTTTCTTCGCCTTTAGAATTTAATTCTTTGATTTTTTGATAAACTCTCACGGTCAACCCCGGCTTCAGTTCCGGAAAACCAGCCTTGGCTTCAGGTTTATCATTCACTTTATTTTCGGCCATAATGTTGATAAAAACAAATAACGCGTCTTCGAGAATAACGCGACTGTTTTAAATAAATTCACTAACTTTTCCTTTATATTATAAACAATCTCGTTTCTTGTCAAGATTGGTCTGAACAAAGCCAAAAACCGCTTTAAATACCTGTTTTAAGGTCAAATCGGTCGTATCTAGGTAAAAATCATAGTGCTTTTTCAAATAAGGATTAAAGCCGAAATACCTCCGATAACGCTTGATATCACTTTGCTTCCTAGCTTTCAAGCTTTTTAAGACATCTTTGACAGTTTTTAAGCCCGCATCTTCATTCCGAGCCGCTTGTTCTTTCTCTTTCTTTAAGCTCTTGAAGATTCTCCTCGCCGCTGCCTGATCATCAACATCTAGGTAGATTTTTAAGGAATGAGGAATAAAATACCAGGACGTCCGACCCTCAATAATGAAATCATCCTTAGTCCGGCCCAACTTAGCCTGATATTCGTCGACCGCCAGATCGGTCTTAGGATCATTTTCACCAAGTTTATTATATTCAGCCAAGGTCAAACCTAATTTTTTGGCCGCCTGCCGTCTTAAACCGCCCATATAATAACGAGGCCAATTAAGCTTATTTGCCAACATCTGGGCAATCGAACTCTTGCCGGAACCATGGTTGCCGCTGATAGAAATGATCATATTTTTGTTTTACTTTTCAGAATAAAGTATATTATAATAGTATCATAAACAAAAAGATATGTATCTAGAAAAACTGGAAATCCATGGTTTTAAATCATTTGCCCATAATAACAAGCTGATCTTTCCGGGTATCATTAGCGGCACCAAGCGTGGCATCACGGCTATCGTTGGCCCCAATGGCTCAGGCAAATCCAATGTGGCCGATGCCGTTCGCTGGGTTCTGGGAGAACAAAGCTTAAAAACCTTACGCGGTAAAAAGAGTGAAGACGTCATCTTCTCTGGTTCTGACCATAAACATCAACTGAGTCTGGCCGAGGTTTCCTTATATCTGAATAATGAGGATAAATCTTTTAAATTCAAGCTTGAAGACCCGGAAAATGGCGGGACCGACAAAACTAACGATTATATCAACTATTCGGAAATCATCATAACTCGTCGCCTCTATCGCAACGGCGATAGTGAATATCTGATCAATAATAACCGCGTCCGCCTGCTCGATATCCAGATGCTTCTGGCCAAAGCTAATTTCGGCCAGAAGACTTACAGCGTCATCGGCCAAGGTATGGTCGAGAATTTCTTGAACACCAGCGCCGCCGAGCGCAAAGATTTTTTTGACGAAGCTACTGGCGTCAAGCAATTCCAGATCAAACGTGATTATTCCTTAAATAAGCTGGAAACCAGTTATGAGAACCTTCAGCAGACCGATATGCTCCTGAATGAAATCCAGCCCCGCCTGCGCAGCCTGACCCGTCAAGTGGAAAAATTAAAAAGACGTGGAGAACTGGAAACGGAATTGCGCTCCCATCAATTCAATTACTACGGTTTCTTTTGGAAAGAGATCAATTCTAAGCTAGAAAAGGTCAATCAGCGATCTTTGGAGATGGAAAAAGCTGAACGCGGTCAGATGGAAAAAATTAATCATCTCTTAACTGAGCTCAACCAGATCAAAAATACTGATAAATACCAAGAATTAGAAAGCTTGCGGCTTGATTTAGATAAACTCCAGGGCACCAAGAACCAATACATCAAACAACTGGCTCGGATCCAGGCCGAAATCGAGCTAAATCTCGAGGCCAAAGGCCAATTCGATCTCGCTTGGCTCAATAAGAAACAGGTTGAATTAGACGCGGAGCTTCGGCAAATCGATAAGGAATTACAAATCGTAGCTTCATTTTTGGCCAAACAGAGTGATCGACAGCTTGATCAAGAACATCAAGCAATCAAGGAAAAATTGAACCGGTTCAACCAGGAGCTCGCCGAACTGAACCGCGCCCTGACCGCTCGCTCTGCTAAAAGCCAAACCAAGGGAGCGGCCAACCAGATTATCAAAGAACTTCTGGCTGAACTAGAGGAACTGAAAAGAGAAACCGATCTGGAAAAGATCAAAGGCTTGATTGACCGCCTGAGAGATTCTTATTCCCAGAAATTGAAAGATTTGGAAGATTCCGGACCGAGCGATCTTTTCCAAAAGATACAACTGTTACAAGGGGAAATTATCGCTTGGAGCGAAAAAAAACACGACCTGAGTGAAAAGCTTAATCAGAAATATTTGGAAAACTCCCGTCATGAAGAACGCCAGAAACTTCTGGAGGCTAAACGAAAACAGCTGCTGGCCGATCTTGAAGATATCCAGAGAAAAACCGTTAAAGATCAGAAAAAATCAACGCCTGGCCTCGACGGCCAAGAGCAGGCGCGCCTGGAAAAAGAGTCTAAAAAATTAGACACGGAGATTGCCGGACTGGAAGATAAGATCAAAGCGATCAGCGCCGGCCAAGAAGCCGAAAAGAAACAGATGTTCGAACTGCAAAATGATCTCCAACGGCTCCAGGCTGAACATGATAATACTCAGACGGAAATCAATAATTTGAAAATCGAGGCTACCCGCCAAGAAACCCGCCTGGAAGACCTAGAGAACAATCTGCGTAATGAAGGCCTGGATCTTTTGGCTATCAAGAATTATCAAGGCGGAAATGAAACTATAGAAACCGATAAGATTCAGAAAACTATCAATAACCTTAAGAACCAACTAGAGCAGATCGGCGGCATCGATCCGGAATCAGAAAAAGAATATAAGGAAACCAAAATCCGTTTTGATTTCTTGAACGGCCAAACTCAAGACCTGAAACAAGCGATCGACTCCTTAGAAAAAATCATCACTGAGCTCGACGCCAATATCAAGGAACGTTTTGAAAAGGAATTCCAGGTGATCGAGGAGAAATTCAATGAATATTTCAAAATCCTCTTTAATGGTGGGAGCGCTAAGATCTTTAAGCTCAGCCTGAGCGATCAGGAAAAGGAAGAGCTGAGCGCTTCGGGCGAAGTTCCGACTGCCGAGAAGAGTAATGAAGAACTGAAACGGATCAAGTTGCTCAAAAAGTATAATGCCACTGGCCTAGCTGGCATTGAGATCCAGGCGACCCCTCCTGGCAAAAAAATCCAATCGGTGGCTATGCTTTCTGGCGGCGAACGGGCCCTGACCGCTATCGCCCTGATCTGTGCTATCATCAGCGCCAATCCTTCGCCCTTCGTGGTTTTAGACGAAGTCGATGCCGCTCTTGATGAATCCAATTCCGAACGCCTGGCCAAGATTCTCGACGACCTCTCTAACCGCACCCAATTCATCGTCATCACCCATAACCGCGCCTCCATGAAAAAGGCTAACATTCTCTACGGTTTGACTATGCATGAGGGCGTCAGCCAACTTCTCAGCTTAAAATTAGAAGACTAATCTTAAACTGATTTCAGCTTTCCTTAAGCGTTTCCTGAACCTCAATGATCTATAATAAGGACCGTTAATAAACGATCCTTATTTTTTATGACTCAAAAAATCTTAAGTGCCGCTCTTACCGGAATCGAAGCGGCCATCGTCGAGATCGAAGCCGACGCCGGCGGTGGCGATTTCGGCCAAATCAGCATCGTTGGCTTGCCTGACACCGCTATTTCTGAGGCGCGTGAAAGGATTAAGAGCGCCATCCGTCATTCCGGCCTGATAATCCCACGCCGAAAGATCATCGTCAATCTGGCGCCAGCTAATTTACGCAAACGAGGGGCCGCTTACGATCTGCCGATTGCTTTAAGTATCCTAGCCTTGAAAAATTCTTTCCCCCTAAATTTTTCCAGTAGCCTATTTATCGGCGAATTAGCTTTGGATGGTACCTTACGGCCAATTGCTGGCACTCTAGCGATAGCCATTAAAGCCAAAGAGGCCGGTTTGAATAATATCTTTTTGCCACGCCTGAATGCATCAGAGGCAAGTCTGGTAGACGGATTGAAAATTTTTCCCTTGGATAACCTTTACCAGCTTATCAAACATCTGAAACAAGAAGAGATTATTATATCCGATGTTACTTCTTCGCCCCCTTCGCCCCCAGTTAATCTTTTTGATTTAGCTGAGATTAAGGGCCAACCGGCTGCCAAGCGCGCCCTGGAAATCTGTGCCGCCGGTAACCATAATCTTCTCATGACCGGGCCGCCGGGAAGCGGCAAGACTCGTTTGGCTAAATGCCTACCGGCTATCTTGCCCGATCTCAATCCAGTCGAGTCCTTAGAAGTGACTAAGGTTTATAGTGTAGCTGAAAAACTAGATAATCGCGCCCCTTTTATTTCCGAGCGCCCCTTCCGGGCGCCCCATCACACCGCTTCAGCCAGCGCTTTGGTAGGCGGTGGTTCTTGGCCGCGGCCCGGCGACATCTCCCTGGCTCATCGCGGCGTTTTGTTCTTGGACGAACTGTCAGAATTCTCCCGTTTCGTTTTGGAAAGCTTACGTCAACCTTTGGAAGAAGGAGTGATCACGATCAGCCGGGCGGCCGGCTCTCCCAGTTTCCCAGCTAAATTTCTCTTGATTGCCGCTATGAACCCTTGCCCCTGTGGCTATTATGGCGACCCGGAACAAAATTGCACCTGCCCTCTAACCAAGATTTTGAATTACCGCAAACGGATCTCCGGCCCCTTACTAGATCGTTTCGATCTCCAGATAAACTTACGCCGAGTGTCTTTCTCTGATCTTAATTCCTCGACGCCAGCGGAAAGTTCGATGTCCGTCAAAGCCAGGATTCAGGTCGCCCGGACCGCTCAGGCCGAGCGTTTCCGAGGAAGCAATATCTTCACGAATGCTGAAATGGAAGCAAACGCCATCCGCCAGTATTGCTCATTGGACACGTCCAGCACTAAATTAATAGGCCAAGCGGTCGAGAGCTTAAAACTATCAGCCCGGGCTTATTTCCGGACCTTGAAACTGGCGCGAACGATCGCTGATCTGGATCGTTCCGAAACAATCAGAGAAAATCACTTAAGCGAGGCTTTGAGCTACCGGCCGAACCTAGAGTAAGACCCTAAATAAAGGTCGACCGCTGTCTCGGGCAAACCAAAAGAGAATTTTACCTTTTGCCGCTGAATTTGTTATAATGAGATTATCAAGATCCGACCTTTTCGGGTCAAGAATAACCTTATTCTCTATGTCCAAAAAATTTTTAGCTCTTTTGCTTTTGGGGGTTTTCATCTTAGAAACCGGTTTCGGCTGTAAGACCACCGATTCTAAAACCCAACAAGCCATGAAATCGATCACTCTTAACTATTGGCGGGTCTATGACGGTCCGGATGATTTCCAAGATATTATCAAAGAATATCAGAAGCTCCATCCCTTCGTGAACATCAATTACCGCAAATTGCGTTACGATGAATACGAAAACGAGTTAATCAATGCTCTGGCTGAGGATCGGGGCCCGGATATCTTCTCGATCCAGAATACTTGGATTAAGAAATATCAAAATAAGATCGCGCCTCTGCCAGACCAGACTACCATGGCTTTTCCGGTAGTAACCGGTTCGATCAAGAAGGAAGTGATCAACCAACTGATAACCAACAAGAGTTTGACTCCAAAAGATGTTAAAGATAAGTTCGCCGATGTCGTCGCCAATGATGTCGTCCTGGAAGATAATAAGATCTACGGTTTGCCCTTGTCGATCGACACCCTGGCAATGTATTATAATCGCGATCTTTTCAATGAAGCCGGGATCGTTGAAGCGCCAAAATATTGGAACAAAGATTTCCAACAAGACGTTAAAAAATTAAGCAAGCAGAACACCAAAAAGGAAATCACCCAGGCCGGCGTTGCCTTAGGCGGAAGCAGTAATATTAATCGGGCTAGCGACATCCTCTCCGTCTTGATGATGCAGAACGGGGCCGTCATGCTAGATAATGGTTCAGTCCAATTCAATATCATCCCGAATAAACCCGGTTTCAAAGAAAATAATTATAACCCCGGCCTAGAGGCTTTGCGTTTTTACAGCGATTTCTCTAATCCCGGCAAAGAAGTCTATTCTTGGAATGAAACCTTGCCTAACTCATTAGAAATGTTTACTAACGGTAACTTGGCCACATACTTTGGTTATTCTTATGATCTGCCGACTATCAAGGCTAATTCCCCAAAATTAAATTTTTCCGTCGCTAAGCTGCCCCAGATCGAAGGCAACCCAGATGTCAATTTTGCTAACTACTGGATCGAGACTGTCTCTAAAAAAAGTCAATACGCCAATGAGGCCTGGGATTTCGTCCAATTCATGACTAAGGCGGAACAAGTCAAGTCTTATCTCGATAAGACCAAGCGGCCGACCGCCTTGAAAGCCTTGATTCCAGGGCAGAGAGATGATGCCGATCTGGGCGTTTTCGCCGACCAAGTTCTGACTGCTAAAAGCTGGTATCGCGGTCTAGATCCTTCGGGTGCCGAGAAGGCGATATTGGAAATGATCAGTGCCGCTGTTAAGAGTTACGATCGGCTAGCCGAAGCCATAAATGATGGCGCCGCTAAGATCCAACAAACTATTCGCTAAGCCTATGCCTAAAAAAATTTCAATCTTCGCCTTTATCCCTTTGCTCTTCGGTTTTGCCTTCCTTCTCAATATCCTTACCTTAAATCCGGCCCAGGCTGCCACTAGCACCGTCCTCATACCCACCCCTAGCGGCCCCAAAACCAATTGTAGCGACCCGAATGGCAATTGCGGCGATTATACATTAAATGATTTCGTCCAGCTAGGCATCAATATTACTAATATCATCCTAGGGGTTGTCGGCTCCTTGTCGCTCTTGATGCTGGTCTATGGCGGTTTTAGCTTTTTGATCTCAGCCGGCAACGCTGACTCCGTTTCTAAAGCCACAAAAATCCTAGTCGCCGCCGTAGTTGGTTTACTCATCGTCTTCACTAGTTTCATAATTATCCAATTCGTCCTCCAGGGCTTAGGTTATACCAGCGCTTTAAAGATCCCTTGGAATAAGACGCCTAATTAGGCCGAACCCTGAAGCCAAATGTCACCGTTTTTTACGCCCAAACGAATAGTTATCGATAGCGGTCTCGGAGCCAAGCTCAAACAGGCGCGAGCTTATAGAGGCCTGGGTTTGGAAATGATCAGTCAACGGCTTAAGATAAAGACCGCTTATCTGGAGGCTTTAGAAGAAGATGACTATGACCATTTGCCGCGGGGATTGTATCATAAAAGCTATCTAAAAAAATACGCCGATTTCTTAGGCCTTAGTCGTGAAGATTTGGTCGTTGACTCCGTCCGAGACTTAACTTCTAAAATGGATGAAGGACAAAACCCTTTTTCTCAACCGCTTATCAAGAAAAGTAAATTAATGATCCTGCCTCAAATTATCCGCAATTTCCTAATCGCCCTAGTAATTGTCATCTGCTTATTCTATCTTGCTCTCTATGTCAAAAAAATATTTTTTGCTCCTTATCTTATCTTGGAACAACCAAACAAGAACTTGGTCCAAACCGACAACACCTTAGTCGTTATCGGCCAGACCGAGCCCGAAGCTGAAGTCAGGATAAATAATGAATTAGTTTTAGATAATAAGGATGGCCGCTTCTCGCAAACTCTGACTTTGAAGAAAGGCCTTAATAATATCGTGATCACCGCCCAAAAAAAATACAGTCGGATAAAAACCGTGATCCGGCAAATCTTAATCCCTTAATATATGCTTCAATTAAAAAAAACTAGCCCGCTGATCGATATCCGTTATATCGTCGATTACCTCGGCCTGGAAGAGAACTTCCGGGTGGCCGAATTGGGTTGCGGCAGTTTCGGCTATTTTGTCTATCCGATTGCCAAGATGGTCGGCAAGAATGGACGCGTCTATGCCGTTGACATCTTGAAAAGTTCCTTGGCCGATATCAGGCGCAAGGCTCTCCAAGAAAATTTACGTCAGATTGAAACCGTTTGGAGTAATTTAGAAATCTTTAAGGCAACCAAGATTGAAAGCGCTTCTTTAGACGTCGCCCTCTTGATCAACACCTTGAGCCAATCTGATAAGAAAGCAGAAATTGTCCGCGAAGCGATCCGCCTCTTGAAAAGGGGCGGAAAATTGGTTATCATCGAATGGAAAAGCGGGTCTCTACCTTTTGGCCCGTCCGAAGATAAAAGATTAAAAATCGATTCGATGAAGAACGCGGCCGGACAACTAGGCCTATCATTAACTAAAGAGTTCACCGCTGGACCTCATCATTTCGGGCTAATATTTAAAAAAATATGAAGTATCTCCTAAGTTTCAGCTATTGGTTCAATCTCCGCCCAGAATCTCTGGCGCCGCTTGCTAGCCGGATATTCATCGCTTTCATTTCGCTTTTGATCATTGCTAGCCTTTTACTTCTCTGGCTTAAGAATCGCAAAAGCCTCTACCGTCCTGTGCTCAGAAAACTCTACAACTTTTGTCTAGGTAATACTATTATCGGCTTGCTATTCTTGTTTTTTAACTACGAAAACGCTATTTTCTTTTCAGCTCGCTTCTGGCTGGCTCTCTGGTTGATAATCATGATCATTTGGCTGGTCTTTATCCTCAAGGGCTTGAAACAAATCCCTCTTCAGAAACAAAAATTGAGCCAGGAACAGATCTACAAAAAATACTTGCCTTGAAACATTTATCTCTCGTAAGAAATTTTTGATTTAAAGCCCCGCCTAGGCGGGGCTTTAACTTATAAGTATGAAGGATTACGAAAATAATCATAAAGATGGACGGCGAATCTTGGGGGGCCGCGGTGAAAAAGCGGCGATCGCTTATCTGGGACAGTCAGGTTATCAGATAATTACGCGCAATCTCAAGCTTGGTTCTAAAGAAATCGATATCATCGCCCGACAAGGCGTCTGGACGGTTTTTATCGAGGTCAAGACTAGAGAGTATTACCAGAACCAAGATAGGTTAGTTTCTCCGCGCCAGTTAAAAAATCTAAAACAAGCGCTTCTGGCCTACGCCGTCCCGCGCCATCTCAGCCTTGAACGCCTCCGGCTTGATCTGATTTTCATTAAGATAAAAGCCGACGGACAGTCGGCTAGTCTCAGCCATTACCGCGATCTTTTAAATTGACCGCTTGGAATCTAAACGGCGCCTCAGCTTTATCAGATTATTTAAAAAACTGAAGCCGTCCCGGAAGACCCGAACTTTGCTTTTCCGGGCCTGATAACGAGCTTCCTTCCAATCGATCGGGATCTCTTTTATCCTCAAACCGGCCCTCTGAAAAAAAACTAAAAGTTCAGTATCGAAAAACCAGTTGCCATTTTGGATTTGGTCAGCTAAATTTCTAAAGTCCTTCAACCTGAAAGCCTTAAATCCGCACTGGCAATCGGAAAAGTTATGATTCAATATTTTCCGGGATAAGAAATTATAAACCCAAGAGATTAGATCCCGATACCAAGAACGATCAGTCTTGGAAGCCGATAAAAGACGTGAACCCAATACTAGATCCGCTTTATCCTCTATAAGCGGTCGCAGTAATTCCGGCAGATCAGTTAAGTCCACCGCCAAATCACAATCCATATAAGCTACCAGATCAGCTGGACTCTTCTGGCAATAATCTTTGATCGCGCGCCCCTTACCAGCCAAATCCGAATTCTCAATCTCAACCAAACTTGGAAATTTCGTCTGTAATTCCTGAGCAATTAAAAGAGAACGATCATAGGAACCATTGATAAGCAGAACTACTCGCCAATTGCCTGCCGGGGCACCGTCCTTAAAGAAGGGCTCGGCTTCTAAATAAGCCAAAATCTTAAAAACATTGGCCTTGAGGATCCGCTCTTCATTATAAGTTGGCAGACAGATTTCAATTTTCATATTATTCTGGAGACGACTTACTAACTCGCTGATAGACCAGACTGATCTGATCTTGGTAAATAAGGGACCAATCCGAAGATGAGTCTAAATAAAGCATTAATTCATTCGGTTGATTGATCTCCTGTTCGTCTATCAAGAGAAAATGACGTTCAAATAAATTTAGCTCATGAGGCGGGTTTGGCTTTTTTAATAAGGCAAAATCAATCTTAAAGGTTTGAAGTTCGGCGGCAATCCGTCCTCTAGTGAAAAAATTGAAATACTCCTCCAAGATCGAATGACCATTGAAATCCGCTTGTGGCATCCGGCCATCGATGAATAGCTGCCAATCAGGCCGCGACCAGAGCAAATAACCGCCCCAGCCAAAATCGTTCAATAGCCTTTGTTCCTTAAAACCCGGTTTAGTCGCCAGGAAAGCGCTCGCCCGACAAGGATAAAGCAGGCGATTGATATTAGACGAATGTTTATCCTCGCAAAAAGCCTGAAAAGGATCTTTGATGAAACGAATCTTAATAAAAATGCCTAAACAGACAATCAGAAAAATCATCACCAAAAAAAATTTCAAGGAACGGTCAAGGATTTTGTTTTCAAAGGATAAAAAATTTCTGATCCGCGCTCTTCCAGGGGCAAGTTCTTCCGAAGCCAGTTTAAACAAAAGGGGGAAGGAAATAATAAAAAAGAGAGGAAAATTCCGCCGCGATTTAATCGCTAAAACTGAAAAAATCAAAAATATCCCGGCGGCGAAGATATCCAATTTTCTCTTTCTGGTTCTAAAGACGCCAAACAACCAAAAATAACCAGCCAACAAGGCGAAGCTGATATAGCTGAACTGCCAATATTGATAAGGAAACGACCATTGCGGCATCCATTCGACAATATGATTTAAATAAAAAGTATCCCTGTAACCGAGTAAAAATCCATAAAGAGAAACCCCGTATGGCGTTAGAAAAGTCAGACCGATAGCCGCCAGACTGAAACCGGCTAGACTTAAAAGCTGTTTCAAGGATATGACCCTGGAAAAATCAATAAAAAACCAAGGCCTACGCACCGATAGCCAACGTTCGCTGAATTTAGAGGCTAAAAATAATAATAAGATCACTAAGCCAATCAAAAAACCGGCGTGCAGGTTGGCCCAAAGATAGAAAAGCGGCCAAAGGCAGAAAAGAGGCCAGATCGACTTTTTCTCATTATACTGCCAGAGCAAGAAAACCAGGATTCCTAAAAAAAGCAAAGTCAGCTCCTGGATCCTTACCCCCAAGTGCGGAGTGATCGCAATCAATGACAGAGTTTCTAAAGAAATTAAGGGCCAAATCCGATCCGCCAGATTAATTTTTAAAAATCGAGATAAGAAACGATTAAGCAGAATAATCGTTAATAGCGGCCATAAACAAAAAAGGATATTAAGCCATAAATATCCCCATTTAATATAAATCAAGTATATTGTCAAATTAGCCAACCATTCATGATCAACAAAGGAATAATTTGGCAAGGTATAACTACCGAAGCTAGCCCTAGGAACCTGATGGTTTTGAACTATCTCTTGCCCCAAACGTAAATGCCAACCAAAATCAGGATCCAGATAAGAAAAAGAGTGCTGTAAGAGCCAAAGAAAGGCCAACAGATAGAATAATATCCAGATCGTCTGATAGAAAGACTGGCGTACTTTAAACATAAATAACCAGAACCCTTAAATTGTGGCTAAAATTATGATAACATATTTGTTTTCATTTTTAAAATATGTTATTATTATTAGTATCAATCAAAATCAAAACTAGAAAGGTGGTGAATTATGAATAAAAAACTATTAGCCAAGAATCTC
>Ga0265297_10004502_pt1 | contig 22724 bp, 21 predicted proteins | sample Munlanlwell13791_FD_192502 | JGI IMG/M metagenome (GOLD analysis project Ga0265297, IMG submission 192502) | Leachate microbial communities from a municipal landfill in Southern Ontario, Canada - Leachate well 137-91 | ecosystem: Engineered > Solid waste > Landfill > Unclassified | place... | reverse complement strand
AAGTGGGCACAAGCAAAATCCATCAGGAAGAAATTGCGATGTGGCACTACAGAGCTGTTTTCGTATGTCTGATATTATGCCAAATTATTATGAATCAGCTATAATTCATTCTTCATTCTTCTAAAAAACGAGAGATACTTCCACTATCATTCCTGCGATGAGAGTCCTCCTCTTCGGAACCTTTGATCGGTTGCATCCCGGTCACAAGTTTATCTTCGCCGAAGCGCAGAAGCGCGGTGAGCTGACGGTCATTATTGCCCGCGATGTGACGGTCCAGCGGCACAAGGGCAAACTCCCCGTGCAGTCGGAGGAAGAACGAAGGGCGGCGGTTCATCATGCCGTGCCGTCGGCGCGGGTGTTGCTCGGCGATTATGATGACTATCTCCGTCCGGTTCACGAGAACGCCCCTGATCTGATTTTGCTCGGGTATGATCAGGCACTGCCTCATGGGGTGAAGAGCGAGGATCTGCCCTGCCCTGTGGAGCGCTTGCCCGCCTTCCATCCGGAGCGCTACAAGAGCCGCTTGCAGGGGAATGGCTGAAGATTCCCTTGGTGTTGCTGTCGAAAGGGGTGTGGAAGCCGAAGGTTATTTATGCTAGAATGGAGAGATTCCTTCGCCGATCATGGAAACAAACAACCAACCCAAACGCCCTTCTCTCCTCAAACAACTGCTCGGAGCAGCGGGTGGTGCGACAGTCGCCCTCCTGCTGTACCAGGGGTACGAGATCGGCGCGCCGGTGGTGACGGCATGGTTGATAGTACCGCAGTCGCAGATCGACGCAGATCACCCCGGAGCGGTGCGTGCGAACAGGGAGATCAGCGAGTACGAGTTCAATCGTCTGGCTGCCAAAGCCAAAGAGATCTACCAGCGTTTCGCCGCAGAGCCGCTGCCTCAGGCAGAGCTATCCCGTACAGGCATTGAGGTGACGCAGCCCCTTGCCGCGCATTCCAGTTCCATTGCACACGTGGATTTGGAGGATTTGGTTGCACGGTCATCGGTTTCTTCCACTTCTTCTGAGGCATCCTCTTCTTCGTCTTTGTCTGATTCTTCCGTTCCAGCGGAGACGGTGGTTGCCGATACCGCTTCTTCGGCACGTGCGCGCGCAGAAACTCGATTACAGGCGAAGCTTGCCGACAAGAACCTTCCCCGTTCGGGAATCGGAACGTCGCTCGTGGCTGCGGTTGCGTTCGGCACTGCAACATTGCTCCGTAAAAAGCGCGGTGCGCGGTGAGCTACCGGAATGGGATTCAATCCACTAGAGTAGAAGGCAATGGTTGATAGCGATCAGTTTTGGTTTGTTCTCTTCGTGGTACTCGGGCTTGTGTTTGGCAGCTTTGGGACGGTACTCATCGCGCGTGTTCCCGCGGAACAGCACCTGGGTGGTCGCTCGCGCTGCCCACGATGCAAGCACGTGCTTGGCGTCATTGAGCTCGTTCCGCTCCTAAGCTATCTGCTGCTGCGCGGCCGGTGTCGCCATTGCCATCGATCCATCAGTGTTGTGTACCCGCTTACAGAACTCATGTCCGCGCTCGTCTTTTTGTGTGCGCTCTTCATTGAGTCCGCGCCTCTCCCCTCGCTTCTTCTCGCGTTCTCACTGTGGTTGCTGCTGCTTATTGCGATCATAGATGCGCGCACGCAAACCATCCATGATGCGTTGAATTTCTCCTTCATCGTTTTTTCCGCTGCCCATGCAGTGGCCATCGGGCAACTGCAGATTTCCGGCGCGCTCCTCCTGGCGCTCTTCTTCGGCGCACAGTGGCTCGTGAGTCGCGGGCGGTGGGTGGGGAGCGGCGACATTCTGTTAGGCGTTGGCATTGGTTTTCTCTTGGGTGGCTGGGAGCAATCATTGCTCTGTCTTGGTCTGGCGTACATCCTTGGTGCGATGGTGGCTTCGTGCCTGCTTCTCCTCAAAAGAGTCTCTCGCAAAAGTCATATTCCCTTTGGGCCGTTTCTGGCCGCGGCAGCTTTGCTCACGATCATGTTTGGAGATCGGATACTCGGTCTGATTGTTCCAGGACTATTGATGTAGGCTTTTCGCATGAATACCCACAAAAACATCAACAGTACACAAACAAAAACAAAGGAAATAATCGCGCGTAGATGAGCTTGAGACATGAAAAATGGGCACTCGCCCGACAAGAGTTGGGCAAATGCCCAGAATGACGCCATCGTTTACACTATTCGCCCAGAAAGCTGGAGCGCCGCCCCCCTCACTATTTTAATGTCCCATCTATTCGTTCTTCTGAGGACCCCAAAATAGTGAAGGGGAGGAGTTATGTGATGGCTTCAATATCTTACAGAGAAAGTCATCAGAATGTCAAGTCGCCGTAACCTATACAATTTGGCCAAGGGAAGCCATTGGCTGTCGTCCTTCCTTTCCCGCATACTCCTCTCCGATGAAGGTTATAGCCGAAAACCGCCGGGCACGTTTTGATTTCGAGATCCTCGAGACAGTGGAGGCCGGCATCATGCTCACGGGACCGGAGACGAAATCTTGTCGCGCAGGACATGTGAATCTTGCAGGGGCGTACGTCACCATCCGTGACGGCAAGGCTTTTCTGAAAAATGCGACTATTGCGCCTTACAGTTTTGCGGCGCGCATGCCGCACGAAGAGCGTCGTGACCGCGCACTGCTTCTGAAGGCGGTGGAATTAAAGAAGCTCGCCACGCGCGCAGAAGAAAAAGGCTTCACGATCATTCCTCTTGCCATGCATGTGGGGCATTTTGTGAAGGTAGAGCTTGGGATCGGACGCGGGCGCAAGAAGACCGATAAGCGCCAGCACATTCGTGAGCGCGAGGTCGCTCGCAAATTAAAGCAGACGGGGGATTACTGATGATGTACGAAAGGCATTCCCTTCATTTTCCGCATACTGCATACTGCATTCCCGATGTCCCTCCTCCCCCCGCAAATCACGAAGGCCATAGAAGAATTCAGTAAGCTCCCGGGTATCGGATCCAAATCCGCCGAGCGGCTCACATTTCACCTGCTTCGCAGCTCCAAAGCCTCGCCGGAAACGCTCGGCAAGGCGCTGACGGGCCTGAAAGTGGAACTGAAATACTGCAGGCACTGCCAGATGGTCACGCTGCAAGAAGAGTGTTCCATTTGCATGGATACTTCACGCGACCATGCGACAATTCTCATTGTCGAGAATCCGTTGGATGTCATCGCATTCGAACGCTCCGGATACAAGGGTGTCTATCACGTTCTGCACGGCGTCCTCTCCCCCATTGACGGCATGGGGCCCGAGCAACTGAAACTCCGGGAGCTCGTCGACCGCTGTGCGGACGGCAAGGTGGCAGAAACGATCGTGGCGACCAATCCGGATGTGGAGGGCGAGGCCACAGCCAGTTTCATCCGCGAGCGGCTCAAAGATAAGGTGCAGAAGATCACCCGTCTCGCGCACGGGCTGCCCATGGGCGCGGATATCGAATTTGCCGATCAGGTGACGCTGAAAGAGGCGGTGGAGGGACGGAGGAAGCTTTAGTTCTCTATGGTTCGAGACGCTGCTCCGGGGTTTTTCCATTTTGGGAGAGGCGCATTACATATTCCTCTGCCGGAAGAGAAAAACCATTGTGGTGCCTCCACACTCCATGCGTTTGGTAAACGGCACAAGAATCCTGAGGAAGTGCGGCACCGTAGGGTATGGCCGTATCGTAGCGCCAGGTGACGATGTTCCGAATTCCCTGTTCGCGCGCGAAGTCGCTCCGTGCGACACGGGCGGCAGCAACAATGCCAGCGGCCGAAGATTTTCCTTGAGAACTGGCCGCTAAGCACCCTTGGTTGAGCGTTTCGAACATTGCTTCGCTTTCATCGCGACTGATGAGGAGGATATCACGGAGATAGCCCTGTTGTTTAAGGTCGCCGAGTCGCTGAATTGCCGGGAAATTTGTCTCCAAATTTCCTGTTCCATCAATGCCATACAGCGTCACACGATCCTCCCTCATATCATCCGGGACTTGCCGTCCCATCAGTTGTTGAAAGGCACCGGGATTGCAGCATCCCTGGTATCCCCAGAGGAGTACCTGCCTGTAACGCTCCTGAAATTCCCTAAAGATCCCTTCGGTGGAGGTGCCGTTTCCGATGCCGAGCACCAAGGCCTCGGGCCATACCTTGATCTTTTCCAGCAACCCGATCGCGCGCCTTCCCATTGCACGGGTCGCTTCAATGGTGGCTGTCACCATGGAATGATTCGGGATGGCATAGCGGCCTTCATGAAGGCCTTTTTTGCCACCCCAAACCTCAACCAGACGCTTGCGGAAGAGGGTAACGGCGCCTGCGAGAAATGCCCCGTTTTCTTCCGTTGGGATGAGCGTCCCCTCAAGAGAGTCTCCGCGGATTGCCTCTTCCATCACAGCCCATCGTGCGGGGTCCCACTGCCGGATTTCTTGTGGAGCGATGAGTTCCCGCGGGTAGCCGACCAATCGCCCGACGTGGCCAAATGCCGTGCCCGCGCTCCCCGTTGTCACTTCAATCATCGTGGTTTTTCCCGGGATGATCTTTCCCCCTGAGCTCGTATCCTCCTCCATTTTTTGAAGGAGGTGCACGTAGGTCGGAGCGTAGTGCGTGGATGAGAAATTACCTGCAAAATCCACCTGCCAGATTTTCGTTCCGGGGTATTCGTGGTGATGGTGCATTTCACAGTTCCTCAACGGCCGGATACTGTCCTTCTCAATGAGGTAACAGTTGAGGCGCGCTTGATTGGAAAGCGCGGTGAGATCGTTATACATCTGCACACGTTTTTGGCCGGCCACTTGTTCGGGATGAGGGTAGCGGTCACGGAATTTTTCCGTGCGATTAAGGAAAAGCCCTTCAAGAGCGCTCATAGTCATAATTGTATTTTGTTTTATTATTACAAATAGTCAAGAAGTGTTATAGAGTGTTATACATGTAAAATATTGAGAATTGCCGATTTTACGGTGATTATGATATAATAGCTATATAATGTAGATTATTATCTACATATGATCCCAGAACTTACAGAACTTGGATTCACGCGCAACGAGGCGAATGTGTACTTCGCTTCCCTCAAACAGGGTGCCTGTTCGGTGCAACAGCTCGCCCATGCCACCGGTCTCAACCGCATTACGGTGCACAGTATCGTCGAGAAGTTTCTCTCTCTTCAACTTTTTCAGCAGAGCATGGAAGGCAAGCGTCGCAGAGTCACCGTTGCATCACCCGAAAGGCTGTCGCTCCTTCTCGAACAGCCCGAAGAAGAACTCACACGGAAGAAGCGTTCCCTCGCGGCGATGTTACCGGCGCTCCAGGATCTTTACCGCCAGAAGGAGCGCGGCCTGCAGATCGAGACCTTTCATGGCGTGCCAGGATATGTGCGGATGTGCGAGGACATCCTGACTTCCAGAACGGAAACACTCGAATACGCAAATATCGAGGCGCTCAATGCCGTGATCGGCCCCTACGTTTTTTCCGATTACCTTCCCAGCAAATATCAGCGGAAGATTCCAACGAAGTTTCTCTACATTGATACGCCTGCCTCGCGCGCATACATCCGCAAGGCATACCTTGAGCACTCAGAATCATCCCCGGCAGAAGCCAAATTCGTTCCGCGCGAGGAATTTCCCATGGACAGCTTCTTCGTGATCTACGATCAAAAGCTCGCCATCTTCACGCCTTCCACGATGGACGGGGTCATCATCCACGATCGGGCGATCTACGAATCACTGCGGCCATTCTTTTATTCCGTGTGGGCGCGGGCAGGAAAGGCCGTGACGAATCGGTAAGCAGATGTCGGCAGACAGGGTTAATAATGTAGTGTCCGAATCCTCGTACGCCTGTTACGACCTCTCGACTCGCTCCGTTCGCTCGGGGTCTATTGCGATGTATATCTTCAGTGAGGATTAGTGGGGAGGCTGAGAAGGTTTGTTAGGTTTGTTGGGAGAGGGAGGAGGGGGTGAGGGGAATCCGCATTGACGACTGAAACCTCTCACTCTTAAAGTTTAGAATCCAGATTAATAACTTGCTGAGCTTTTTGTCGGACCCTTTTCTCAATGGGGCCAAAAAGCTCTGCGTCCTGTTCAGGATCATAAGGCACGCCTTTGCTCGCGAGCTCACCACCTACTTGAGCGACTGCGTCTCGCCAGTGGTGATTGCTCCACCGCTTCTTAAGATCTGCGACGAAACGAGAATGTCTTTCCATGGTTAATGGCGGAAACCGCGGATGCCGGTAAGGATCATCGGTATCTTAAGCTCATTTGCTTTGGCAATCACCTCCTCATCGCGGATCGATCCACCAGGTTGGATGATGGCGGCGATGCCGTACTTGGCAGCTTCCTCCACGCTGTCCGGGAAAGGGAAGAAAGCGTCACTGGCCATCATGGCACCCTTCGCCTTCTCGCCTGCCCTGCGCGCGGCAATGATCGTGCTGTCCACCCGGCTCGTCTGACCGGCGCCGATGCCCACCGTGCAGGCATCTTTCACGAAGACGATGGCGTTCGATTTCGCATGTTTCACGACTTTCCATGCGAAGAGCAGATCACGGATCTGCTCCTTCGTCGGCTTTGTGTCCGTCACGCATTTCAAGTCCTTCTCCGTCACCACGCGCGTATCCAGGTTCTGCACGAGCATGCCGCCGAGCGCAGTACGGAACGATGTGATTTCGGCCTTGGGTTTTTGGCAGTGGTTTTCGATCACGCGGATCCTCGGCTTTTTTCGGATGAGCTCCAGAGCCTCCGGCTCGTATGCGGGGGCAATGATGATCTCGACGAAGATCTTCTGTTCCAGGATTTTCTCAACCACCGCTTTCGTACACGTGCGGTTGAGGGCGATGATCACGCCGAAGGCGGAGAGGCGGTCGGCGTCGTACGCGCGCTGGAAGGCCTCGGCGATGTCCTTGTGCGAAGCGACACCGCAAGGGTTGGCGTGCTTGATGCAGGCGGCCGTCGGCTCCTCGAATTCACAGACCAGATTCCACGCGCCATCCGCGTCGAGAATGTTCAGGTAACTCATCTGCTTCTCTTCTTGTTGGAGCACGACCCAATCCGGCGGGTTCCCTTTGAGCTCATAGAAAGCGCCCCACTGATGTGGGTTTTCTCCGTACCGGAGCTTCATGCGATTCGTGAGCATCACACCTGCGTGGTCGCCATCCGAGAGCGTACGGGTAATGGCGCAGTCGTAGGCGGCGGTGTGCAGAAAGACTTTTTCGGCGAGTCTCTTGCGCGTCTCCGGTTTCGTGTCTTTGGCGTCCTTCAATTCCGCGAGGACGGATGTGTAGTCCTGCGGGTCGCAGAGCACCGTCACACTCTCTGCGTTCTTGGCTGCGGCACGGAGCAGACTGGGCCCGCCAATATCGATCTGCTCGATGAGGAGTGTGCGGTGTTCCTGCGAAAGGGCGGCAGCTTGCCCTGCATCGCTGACGCCTGTCAGCTGGTGCAGGGTTTCCTCAAATGGGTAGAGATTCACGCACACGAGGTCGATCGGTTCGATTCCCAATTTCTTCACCTCGGCCACGTGCGTTTTGTCACCGCGCTTGAAGAGAATCCCGCCAAAAATGAGCGGATGCAGAGTCTTCAGTCTGCCACCGAAGCACTCGGAAAACCCCGTTGCTTTCTCAACAGGCGTTACATTGATCTTGGCTTTCTCCAGCGCTTTTTGCGTTCCCCCGGTAGAGATGATTGTAAATCCGAGTTCGACGAGTCCCCGGGCGAAATCTTCGATACCGTGTTTGTCACTGACCGAGAGAAGGGCGAGACGGCGCATGAAAGAGAACGGACGGACGAAGTGTAGCGATGGAGCATGGGGAAGCCAAGGAAAACAGGGTCATTCCCATTGCGGGATGCACTGATGAAGCAGAGAATCTCTGACCGCTCTTTGACATCATATGTTCAGTCTCCATTCACGCCTTTTCCTGATATGCAAACGTGTGTTTGCCGGGAGAAGGAGTGCTGTGGAGACTTGAAAGAGGGATCATCATGATCACCATGAGCGAATTGCTGGCCCGCTTGACACCGACATTGCCAGTGCAAGAGGGTGTCGAAGCCGATGAGAGGCGCTGTATCGTAGTCCAAGAACAAGTCATTTATTGCGAAGGGTTTACGTTCCCCGTGCCTGTGCGTTTTTGCAGGCGCTCCATTCCTGCGGAAATGACGGCGTCCGAGAAGGGCGCAGACATCTGTGTCTGTGCCGTGTACAAAAATGGCCGACTCACGGCCATAGAAGTTCATTTGTCCATTGGCTGTAGTCTTCAAGGTCTGCAATTGGTTGGTAAGCACAAGGGCTCCCTTCTCGGTGTCTGCTTTCAGACCGACTGCATGGGCACATGGTTTCGAACCACGGGATATTGCTCTCCCGAGGAGATGCTCGGCAACTTATATCTGTGGGAAGATGCCATCTCTTTCGACCAGAAGGGCTGCCGTTATGTGTTGGTCCAATCCCCGTAAAGAAAAACAAGGGGAGATCGCCACGGCACATCGGGGCTATTTCATCCGAGATAGCCCTGTTTGCCTATATAGAAAACAAAATGCCGTAGGACAGGGATATCCCTGTCCTACGGTTGGAAGATTCACTAGATAAACAGCGCCGCCAGTACCAGCGTGAGAGTCGAGAAGAGCTTGATCAGCACGTGCAGGCTCTCAAAAAACTCTTCCGGACGATCTCGTCCGGAAGAGTAGAAGATTCATCCATCAAATCGGCGAGCTGTCAGCCCTTCCGTTTGGGAAAGGCGCGTAACCTCCTACGGCAGAGCACAAGGATTCCGGCGCATCCGGCAACGAGAGCCAATGAGCCCCAAAAACCAAGCACAGCAAGATGCCATGCAAGATTGAAGAGGAAGCCCATGACAAAGCAGACGCAAAAGCCGCAGAGCAGCGAGGTGCCGAAGATTCGGCCAAGCACTTTTGGTTGTTCCATGACATGACTCCAATTTGATTTGAAGGATCGAATCTGCATCCGCAGAGGAATGCGCCTCGGCGCTGAGGCGCGATGAGTATAGCTTCTTAAGAAAATGAAAAAGCCAGGCAAGCCCGGCTTTTTCAGAAATAAACAAAATGATCAGATAAACAGCGCCGCAAGCGCGAGGGTCAAAGTTGAGAAGAGTTTGATCAGCACGTGCAGACTGGGGCCGGCCGTGTCCTTGAAGGGGTCACCCACGGTGTCGCCCGTGACGGCTGCCTGATGCGCGGGGCTCTTCTTGCCGCCGTAGGCACCCGACTCGATGAACTTCTTGGCGTTGTCCCACGCGCCACCGGCGTTATTCAGGTAGGCGGCGAGGATGACGCCGGTGATGGTGCCGACCATCAGGAACCCGGCGGCGGCCTCCGCGCGGAAGATCACGCCGACCGCGATCGGGGCGATGACCGCCACGAGACCGGGCAGGATCATTTCTTTGAGGGCGCCCCGCGTGGCGATATCCACCGCTGCGGCATAATCCGGTTCCTCCGTTCCCTCCATGATGCCGGTATGTTCCCTAAATTGCTTGCGGACTTCCTCCACAATCACGCCTGCGGCGCGACCCACGGCGCGAATGGTGAGGGAAGTGAAGAAGAAGACCACAACTGCACCGAAGAAGGCTCCGACGAACACGGGAACCTTGGCGAGATCCACGACGGTGATGTGCGCTTCTCCCAGGAAAGCCGAGAAGAGCAGGAAGGCGGCGAGCGCGGCGGAGCCGACGGCGTAGCCTTTTGTCAGTGCTTTTGTAGTATTGCCGCACGCATCGAGCTCGTCGGTGACCTTGCGAAGCTCATCGGGAGCCTTGCTCATTTCCACGATCCCTCCAGCATTGTCCGTAATGGGTCCGAACATGTCCATGGCGAGAACGTAGCCCACCATCGTGAGCATTCCCATGGTGGCGACGGCCGTTCCGTACAGACCTCCGGCGGAGATGCCCGTCTGCTCACCGCACCAGTATGAGGCGAGGAGGGCGAGACAGACCGTCAGGACAGAAAGCCCCGTTGATTCCATCCCGATGGCGGTGCCGGAAATGATGTTCGTGGCATGGCCGGTCGTACAAGCCCTGGCGATCGCCTGCACCGGTCGATGGTCCTTACTGGTGTAGTAATCAGTGATGTACACGAAAGCGACGCTGGTGAGGATGCCGGCGACTCCGCAGAGAAAGAACCACGGAGCGGCATTCGAGAGTTGGAAGAAGGCGATGAGAGCGCCCACGACTCCCGTCGAGGAACTCGTGCCGAGCATGAGTGCGGAACAGACGAAGAGGATGACGGTTGTGAGGATGGTGGTGATCCAGTAACCGCGCACCATCGCCCCCATGGGGGTATCACCCTCTTTCGCGTGGACGGTGTAGACGCCGACGATAGTGGCGAGCAGCCCGAAGGCGCGGAGCACGAGCGGGAAGAGGATGCCCTTGAGGCCGAAAACAGGGAAGAGCGCGACCCCCAGCACCATCGCGCCGATATTCTCTGCCGAGATGGATTCGAACAAGTCCGCACCGCGGCCGGCGCAGTCGCCGACGTTGTCGCCCACGAGATCCGCGATCACGGCGGGGTTGCGGGGGTCATCCTCCGGAATTCCTGCCTCGATCTTCCCTACGAGATCCGCGCCCACATCGGCTGCCTTGGTGTAGATTCCGCCGCCGAGTTGCGCGAACAGCGCCACGAAGCTTGCGCCGAATCCGTAACCGACGATCAGTGCCGGAATGCGTTCGGCCGACATGCCCATGCCGACGCGGTAGAAGAGGTAGAGCGCGCTGATTCCCAAAAGCGAGAGAGACGTGATGACGAGTGCGGACACCGTACCGCTGCGCAGAGCCATCTTGAGCGCGCTGTCGATGCCTTCGCGGGAACTGGCTGCGACTTTCAGGTTGGCGCGGGTCGCCACGACCATGCTCACCACTCCGGCGATACCGGAGAGCAGGCACCCGAGCAGGAAAGACGCGCCGACCTCAAGGCCGTGTGCCCAGCTCTGTTCTCCTCCGCTGAAGCCGTAAACCAGAATCATGAGCAGCCCGGCGGCAATCGCAAGAATCGTAATCGTGCGGTACTGTCGCTTGATAAAGGCACGTGCCCCGAGCGAGATCGCGCGGGCAACCTTCTCCATGGCGGGCGTACCGGTTGGAGCCGCTTTCACCGCGTTCCAAAATACGAGACTGTAGAGGAGTCCGATGATGGCGATGACGGGGGCGAGGACTTCCAGGAACAGGGCATTCATACGAAAGGGGGAGAAAAGTGTACGAAAGCATCCTTCTGCCTTAAGTGCGCAGGGGGGACGTCGCGCTAGAGACTAGAAGCGGTGTTCCTGTTTCGTCAACTTTTCGCCCATAAACCTGCTCCCAACGGGCTTTGCTGGAAATGCGGTTTTGTGCTATCATACGTAGTAAGACACACACCTATGCCGAATCCCAAAAAACCCATCCCCATTGCGGCATTGAGCCAGGAAAAGGTTATCCCTTCGGCTGTGCAGGAGGAGGTGCCTGCCAAAGGCCAGAATCTGAAGCACATTCTCATCGTGGAAGACGAGCGGCCGCTCGCGCATGCCCTGGAATTGAAATTTCGCCATGAGGGGTTCGATACGCGCATCTGTCTCGATGGCGAAGAAGCGCTCAAGGAGATGGCGGAAGGAAAGTACGACGTCATCTTGCTTGACCTCATTATGCCACGGATGGATGGGTTCACATTCCTGCAGGAAATGAAGAATCGTGGCGTGAAGACACCGACTGTCGTGCTCAGCAATCTTGGCCAGGACGAAGATAGAACGCGCGCCCAGTCCCTGGGAGCCGTGGGCTACTACGTGAAATCCAACACACCGATCATGGAAATTATCAAACAAGTGCAATCTCTTCTCTAAATGCCTATTTCTGATATCGATCTCGGCGCCGTTCTCGTTCAGCAGAATTATCTCTCTGAAGAGGATCTGAAGCGTGTTGATGCGTTGGCCAAAGAGCGGAATCTCCCGCTCCTCTCGCTTCTGTTCGAGCAGGGGCTCCTCACACAGGATCTCTACGAGGGGGCGATTGCGGAGCACTACAAACTGCCGTTCTACGATCTGCAGGCGCACCTCCCCTCCCCCGAAATCATTGCGGAGTTACCCGAAGAGATTGCGCAGACATACCACATGATTGTTGCGGAACACACAGGAGATCGGGTGACCATTGCCACCGCCGATCCGGGGCAGGAGAAACTAGAGGAGATCGTTCGTCTGAATCTGGGGCAGAAAACGGCGGTTCCTTTGCCGAAAATTGACGAAGCGAAGACAGAGGGGACAGAAGAGAAACCGCAACAGAAGAAAGTCGTGCAACGCTTGCTCACACTGGGCAAGAAGGAGGAGAAATCCGAAGCACCGCAACGGTTCACCGGAACCGTCGCATTCGTCTACACTCCGCAGTCCGGCATTGATGCGGCGTGTCAGCACTATCGAAAACCCCTCTCCACGCGCTTTCAGGCCATCATTTCGAGCGAGGGGAAGGTCGCACCGGAAATTCTAGAAGAGATTATCAATGATGGAATCGAACTGCGTGCGTCTGACATTCACTTTGAGCCACAGGAAAAAATTGTCGTCGTCCGCTTTCGTATCGACGGCGTGATGCACGAAGCGGGTCGCATTCCCAAAGAGCATTACGAGGGCGTGGTGAATCGCATCAAGATTCAGGCGAATATGCGCATTGACGAGCACTACGCTGCCCAGGATGGAGCCATCCGTTATACATCGCCGCACGGTGCCTTGGATATTCGTGTTTCGATCGTGCCACTCGTCGAAGGCGAGAAAGTGGTGATGCGTCTGCTCTCTTCCTACGTGCGTTCCATCACACTGCTCGATCTCGGTTTTTCCCAGAAGAATCAAGAGATTCTCACCGAAGCCGCGCATAAACCCTTCGGCATGGTGCTCACCACGGGTCCGACGGGTTCAGGAAAATCCACGACCCTCACGGCACTCCTGAAGATGCGCAACACGCCCGACGTGAACATTTCCACAATCGAGGATCCGGTGGAGTACAAGATTCCCGGCGTGAATCACATTCAAGTGAATCCGAAGACCAACCTCACCTTTGCCTCCGGACTGCGTGCCCTCGTGCGTCAGGATCCGGATATCGTGCTCGTGGGCGAGATCCGCGACGGCGAGACGGCGGATATTTCGGTGAATGCCGCGCTCACGGGTCACCTGGTGCTCTCCACACTGCACAGCAATGATGCAGCCACGGCCATTCCCCGCCTGCTCGACATGGGTGTGGAGCCGTTCCTGCTCGCTTCCACGCTGGAGGTGGTGGTCGGACAGCGCCTCGTGCGGCGCGTATGTCCCCGATGTCGACACAGCGTGAGTATTACGGCGGACGAGGGGGCTAAACTTTTCCCCGGTGCGGAAAAAATGATCCCGGCCAAAAAGCCTCTGACACTCTATCGTGGCAAGGGCTGTGAAGCCTGCAGTTCTACGGGGTATCGCGGCCGTATCGGTATCTACGAGTTACTTCTCATCACTCCGGAGATCGAAGAACTCATTCTCAAGCGCGCCTCCAGTTCCGAGCTTAATGAAACGGCGGTCAAGGGGGGCATGCGACTGATGTTCGAAGACGGATTCGACAAAGTTCTCGCAGGTGTCACCACGATCGAAGAGCTCCTGCGCGTTGCGGCACCGCCCGCCATCATTTTCAGCTCCACTCATGGCCGAGGCAGCGACTGATCCAGCGGCCCAGCCGATCACTCCTGCGCCTGTCCCGGAACAGACTGTCGTCACATTTACGCCAAAACCAGCCCCGTCAAAATTTGCCGCGCAGAGCAAGGAGCTGCAGAAATTTTTTGCGTCGCTCAATCATCTGGGCATGGGCAAGCAGCGGATGATGTTCATCCAGAGCATGGCGATGATGCTCACTGCCGGTCTCTCACTTGTCGATTCCCTGCAGACGCAGCTGCTCGAGGCGAAATCCAAGGCCGTCCGCAAACTCATTCAGGGCATCATCACGGCGGTCGAAAACGGATCGTCGCTCTGGAAGGCGATGGATGATCAGTCACTCTTCTCCCCGTATGAAATCGCTCTCGTACGTATCGGCGAAGAGGGCGGCAATCTGGCGCGGAATATGGAGTATCTGGCGGAACAGCAGGAGAAAGACCGCGCGCTTAGAGCGAAAGTGAAGATGGCGATGACCTATCCCGCCATTATCGTTGTTCTGGTCTTCGTTCTCATTATGGGGCTCGGTCTCTTCGTATTGCCCAATCTCGTGCAGGTGCTCTACTCACTCAATGTGGAGCTGCCGCTTGCCACGCGCGTCGTCATTACCATTTCGCAGCTCTTCGAGGCGCACGGGATGGTGTTTACGCCCCTGCTCTTTCTCGCGCTCATCATCGTGTTGCTCATGGGAAAATATACGCGGTTTCGTGCCGTGGCTCAGTGGGTGGTCTTTCATACGCCCGGCATCGGCAGCCTGGCGCGTGAGTCGATCATCGCACAATTCGGCGTGATCCTCGGCGGGCTCCTGCGTGCGGGCGTACCTCTCGTAGAGGCGCTTTCTTCCCTTGTCGAGGTCACGCACACCGTCTCGTATAAGCATTTCTACCAAAAACTGCTGGAGCATGTGAACGCGGGTGACTCCTTCAGTAAGAGTTTTAAGGCGCTTCCGGAGTGCAACCGTCTGTTTCCCATTTCCGTGCAGCAACTCATCGTAACCGGCGAGCGATCGGGGGGGCTTTCGGATGTGCTCATGAAGATCTCCGACATGTACGACAAGAAAGCCTCCGAAACGGCAGAGAAGCTTCCGGTGATCCTGGAGCCACTTCTGCTCATTATCATTGCCGGTGTCGTCGCAGGCCTCGCATTTGCTATCATAGTACCTATCTACAAAGTCGTCGGGAACATCGGTCGAAGCTAATTCTCTTTCTTTTCCCCCTCACAGTATGGCGCACAAAGGGTTTACCGCGGTTGAGATGCTCCTCACACTGGGCATCATCGCGATCACTGCCGGTGTGAGCGTTCCACTGTACCGTACGTACCAGCTGCGTAGCGATCTTGATACGGCAGTCGAACAAGCCAAACACGCATTGGAGCGTGCTCAGGTACTGGCGCGCGCCGGCCAGAACGATTCCATGTGGGGGTATGCGGCGAGCGAGGGCGTTCTCTTTCAGGGGGAAGCGTTCGCCATCCGCGAATCGCAGATGGATGAACTCTACATCGTTCCTGGTACCGTGCATGTTTCCGGTTTGCCTGAGGTGGTATTTCAACGGGTTTCGGGCGAACCTCTGACGATTGGCGCAATTATCTACGAAGCCGGGAACGGTGAGCGGCGCGTGATCACAGTGGCGACGGAAGGCCCTCCTATCGTAAGCCCCTTGCTGCCTCCGGTTGAGCAACAGTCATCGAGCAGCACTGTGGCAAGCGAAGGAGCGTCAAGCTCCGTGCCGGGTTCGAGCGCCGCCAGCGCGGGGGAGAGCCAGGGCAGTACGGGCTCCACTGGTTCCACCGGCTCAACAGGGAGCAGCGGTTCTGATGCCGAAGGGGGAACCGACAGTTCCAGCAGTGCCACGTCGCTCTCGAGCGACAGTGGCGGCGCCGCAACGTGCGAAGACGCATTCACACTTCTGCCGGACGGGACCGTACAAACAACGGGTACCGTGGATGCGACGGTGAAAGTTCTTGGGTCACAGGTGAGCGAGGGAGCGGGTGGAAACTCTGCCAGGATTGTCGTATCCATGAGTACCGATGAGGGTGAAACATGGGTGTCTCTCTTCAACGGGAATTCCGTCAGAGGTGGCGAAGAAGAAATCGTTCCGAATCTCCCTTCGGGTACGAAGCTGCTCGTACGGGTGAATGGCCGTCACTCCTGGCTTTTCAATCGCACGTTCCTGTCGAATAATTCTGCGGGGCACATGCTCGTGTTGCGCAACGGTCATCTGATGCCGTCCGACATGTACAATGCTTTCAACAACACTGTCGGTCTCGCGCCGTTCCTTCGTGCAGTCATCGAGAACGGACATGTGAAAATTCATCCGCACGCCATCCTCTTTCTCACTGAACTTGATGCGCTCTGGAAGGGTTCTTCCAAATTCCAGGATGCTGTGATTCAGGTCACATTCGCGGTGAAACCCGGCAGCTGCGCGCAGAACACAGATCCCAAAGTGAAGATCGTTTTCGACCGCATTGAAAATCAAGGTGCGGGTGATGCGAAACGACGCGCGTATGTCGGGGGGCAGGGTATTCTCTTCGCAGATGGCCAGTGGATTCCTCTCTCGATGGCAGGCGTGACAATGGCGGATGATTCTCTTGCAGAGGATGTTCCGGGGTTGGCCGTGGAGCGACGCAGCGGGGTTCTGCGCGTGCTCCTGCATGGTTCGCACATCATTCCCTCCGGCAAAGAAATCGCAGATGCGCGCATCATTTTCGACCGCGCCCAGGTGACTTCCGTCGAGGCTGATACCGGACAAAATGCTCCGGAAGCTGTTTCGGATGGAATCGTAAACGACGGGGAAGGAGGCGATGAAGCCACCATTGACGCCGACGGGCGTTCCGTTCTCTTCCAAACACGTGTCACCGCTGCGGATGATGCAATTCTTATCCATTGGAGTATCGCCAGTAGCGCTAGTTCCAGTGCAGCATCGGGAGCAAGTTCGTCCAATGCGAGCGAAGCCTCTTCCGCCTCATCTCAGACAGGGTCAGAACAAGCCGGGAGCGGAAGCAATCTGCCTGCGGATCCTTGTGCCGCAGCCTACACGATAGATGATCGTGGCCGCATTGTTCTCGGGGAGAAGGCGGATGTGGCGTTCATGGTCATCGGGTCATACGCAACCTATGGTGCCAACGGTCCGATGATCCACGTACAGCTGAATGCCAGCCTTGATGGCGGGAGCACATGGCGTGGGCTCTTCAACTTCCGCGACATTCTGAGAGGAGATTCTCAAACGCTCCGTGACGTGCCTGCCGGATCCGTCCTTTCGCTTTCGGCGGAAGGCCGCTACTCCTGGCTCTTCAAGCGCGTTGCCAACCTAACCGATCATGCGGATCGCGTGAAGATCCTTCGCCCCGGTTCCGCACTCCCCGCCATCGGATTGCTCTCCACACCCGCGCGCTTACAGTCGTTCCTGCGCGATCGTATTGTCGATGGTCACGTCGACCTCGGTCGTAGACAGGTGCTCGCGCTCGTGGAATTACAGGATTTGGATGACACAGCGGACTTCCAAGATGCCGTCGTCCTCATCTCTTTCAGCAAGCCGGCGAGTGACGGCGTGTGTGCTGATGCGGAAACAGACAGTCAGACAAGTTCTGCCGGAACCAGCTCTTCTTCGTCTTCTGCCTCTTCGCAGGTTGCGGGACACAAGATCAAGATTTGCCATTTCACCACCACTGATCGCCTGCATCCTTCCACGATTGAAATCGACGAATCTGCATGGTCGGCCCACAGTGCCATAGGTGATCGTCTTGGAGAGTGCGAAGCGGACGATGATGGTGACGGGATTCCGAATGCCCAAGATTTCTGCCCGGGGACATTCTTGCCGGAATCGGTGCCGACGGAGTTCATGCTCTTCAACCGCTATGCCCTCATGGGTACCACGGGCGTCTTCCGCGAAGGTCCGCGCAAGCGCGTGAGTTCCTTCTCGCTTGCCTCTACGCGCGGGTGCAGCTGCGAGCAGCTGGTCGATGTGGCCGAGGGCGTGCGTGACTACTACTTCTCAAGCGAACCGCTCTTACTCAGGGAGATGAAGAGTCTCTTCCCGTTCTACACGAACGGGGCGCGGCAGTTCGGTTGCGGGACAGCCATTCTGCGGATGACGCGGCCGTAGATGGCGTTTATGCATTGATGAAAGCGGTGCCACCCTGAGCGTAGCCCGCCCGGCCGTTGGCCGGTACGGACGGGTCGAGGGGTGGCACCGTGTTTTGTATGGTTCAGTCCTCGACTCAGTGTATCCCGAGCGGGTCGAGGGGCACAAAATCATCACACTCCTCTCCAGGGCTCTCCCTGTATACTGCATAACTGTTCTCCCCTTTTTCCGTCCCCAATCCGGCTCGCTTCTGCTTGAGACCATTCTGGGCGTCGCGATTTTCGCGGTCCTTGCTGGTGCCGTGACTGCCGTTCTGTTCGTTGGGCAGGAGAGCACTTTGCAGAGCGGTGCTCAGGTACGGGCAGTCCATCTTTCCTCGGAGGCGTTAACCGCAGTGCATTCCATGCGCGATGCCTCTTTCGATCAACTGACAGTTGGCCAGCATGGCACGTGCATCGGCGCGACGGGCATGTGGGAGTTCTGCGGGCAGGAGAACGTGACGGCAGACGGTTTTCACACACTGATCACCGTAGAGCCTCTCATGGAGAATCATGTGCGTGTCATCGCAGAAACGCGTTGGCAGGAGGGGAATTCTCGATCGGGATCCGTGCTTCTTGCGGAGGAGCTCACAGACTGGCGTGCCGTAAAACCCATTGGTGACTGGACGGCACCGCGGCTCGAAGGTTCCTATACGATCGAAGGTCAGCCGCTCTTCTCCGGTCTCGCTCTCAAGGGGGACATCGTGTTCGCCACCAGCGCGTATGGAGAGGGCGGCAAGGGGCTTCAGGCGTTCGATTACGTTTCGGGCGACGATCCGATGCCCGTTGCCACAGGATTCGATTTGGGTGTTGCAGCGTACTCGGCAGTCGTCGCGGGGGATGTGCTCTATGTTGCGGCGGCCGATTCTTCTGCAGAGATCCAACTCTTTGATGTGACGGATCCGGCGGCTCTTTCGCAGACGAAACGCCTTGCATCTGTGAATCTGCCGGGCGAAGGGCGCGCCCGGTCGCTCGTATTTTTCAATAACACTCTCTTTGTGGGAGCAACGGAAGATGCGGTGGAACCGGAGTTATTCGCTTTCGATGTCACGGATCCCGATTCCCCGCAGCTTCTCGACACACTGCAGGATTCCACGTCGATCTTTGGTGTAAGCCTGCATGAAGGATTCGCCTACATCGCAGGATCCATGGATTCCATGGAGTTGCGCGTCGCAGACATCTTCGATCCTACCGATCTCTCTTTTGCTTCAGGGGAGGGTTACAACCTCACGGATGTGCACGATGCGCTTTCTGTCGTAACAGTGAACGACGATCTGCTGCTCGGTCGTCGTAATGGTGAAGCGATTGATGAACTGGTGCTCTTGGATTTGAGCAACGGGGCGGTTCCCTCTTCGCCGCCCGGGCCGTGGTTTCAGGAGATCGGAGGAAGTGTTCCATCGCTCATAGCGGAACCCGGAGGGCGTTTCGCGTTTATTGCCACGGATAATATTGCCGCACAGCTGCAAGTTGCGGACATTGCAAAGTTCCGTGCCGGCCAGTTCCCCGTCGTTGCCACGGCAACCACGCTGACCGGTGGCGGACGTGCCGTAGCCTACGATGCGCAGCGGGACCTCGTTCTGCTTGCCACGGATCGTGGGATTCTCCTCTACCGTCCCGGCCCATGATTCTCCTGCGTGCCCGCTGCGGCTACATCTTCCTCATGAGCATTATCATGGTCGGGGCGGTTGCCGTGGCCACGTTAGGTTCCCTCCTTATGATTGGTGTGGGTTCGTTGCAAATTGGCTTCACCGTGCGGCAATCCGAACAAGCCCGTTTACTGGCCCAAACCTGCGCGGAGCGGGCACTCCGGGCGCTGTGGGAGGATACGAGTTACACAGGCGTCGAAGAATTGACGTTTGATGAAGGCCAGTGTGACATCCTGCGTGTAGGCGGATCTGGCAACGACGGTCGTTCCGTCTGTGCCGAGGGGCGGGTTGGACCAACCGTACGACGCTACGAGATTCTGCTGGAGCGCATTCTCCCATCTATTCGGGTATCCGTCTGGCGCGAAGTGGAACAATTCACTGCCTGTTCTTACCAATGAGTATGCGCCATGATCACCATCGGCCAGGCACGACGCTCGTGGAACTCCTGCTCTTCCTTGCCTTTTTTGCCGTTGTCGGAGGGACGGTTGTGTCCATTCTCTTTGCCACAAGTGACCAACGTGCACGACAGCAGACCATCGCATCCGTTGAGCGTACGGGGCTACAGGCATTGCAGGCACTTCGATGGCGCATTGAACATGCCGAACGGGTCTTAGACCCCCAGAGAGGTTTTTCGGGGTCCGTTCTTGCTCTGCAAATGGCTTCCGAAGCGAATGATCCACTGATCATCGCTGTCGAGAGCGGCTCTCTGATTTTTGTATTACGCGAATCCAAGAAGATCCTTACTTTCGAAGGAATGATCGTCTCTCATTTCGTCGTACGCAATTTGTCCCCTTCTGATGACCGTCCGAACGTGCTTCTCTCTTTCGATCTTGCCGAGGCGTACCCTTTGCCATCCAGTCCAGTTTTGGAGTACGCACAACATTTCGAGATGGCTGTTTCACTCCTCCCCAAAGATGCCCCCGTGGGCAACGCGTGCGGATGCGCATTACCCGCATGTGTCGCGGGTGTCTATCAGTGGCAGGTGTGTAGCGATGAAGAGTGTGTTCCAGCTGTCATGACATTCCCATGTTCCTGATGAAGATTCCAAAACCTTTCTTTCATCAGTCAATGAAATCAGAGCAGGTAAGGGAAAAAGTTGTTACACTACGATTGAGCATTCTCTATTTTCCATGCTCGTTCTCTTCTTATCTTTTCCCCACTCTTTCCTATGAAGCTCCGTCTCTCTCGTGAGGGGTTCACGCTGATTGAACTTCTCCTTGTCATCGGGATCATCGCGATCCTCGCTTCCATCGTCATTGTGGCGATCAATCCTACCAAGCAGATGGGGGATGCGCGCAATGCACAGCGCCGCAGCGATGTGAACACCATTCTCAACGCTATTTATCAGTATGCCATCGACAACAACGGCACCATGCCGGGCTGTCTTGCGAGCGGAAGCGGCGGCAGCATCTGTGTGAAGGGAAGTAGCTGCACAGGTGTTGTTGGAACTTCATGCGATTTGGATGCCCTCACGACGTCGTACATCGTGGACATTCCCACAGATCCTTCGGGTGCCACTGGCAACGATACGAACTACGATGTCGCTATCACGAACAGTCGCGTGACCGTGAACGCGCCCGAGGCGGAACAGGGTCAGACCATCTCTGTTACACGCTAGTAGAGAACGAGAGTAATTCGTCCGTTTACCCCGCACTCTTGGAGACAAGAGTGCGGGGTTTTGGTATTGCACCTGATATTTTGATGGTAATTCGATAGTGGTAAGTATCGAATAAATATGGTATAATCGCTAATAAGACACATTCCCATGATCAGAGTTCCCTCAAAGCCTATCCGGCCGGAAAACCCCGCGCATGCGGAATCCATCCTTTGGCGTACGATGCGGCAATTCGCACTTCTCGCCACTTTTTCGGTGGTATTATTTTCGGGAGCAATCGCGATCGCCGCCCGCCCGCTTCCCCCGTTCCTCGCCTCGCTCTTCTTCCTGCTCGGGATACTCGTTTTCGCTCTCGCGCTGGTGCTGGCGTACTTCCTCGCAAAAGGACTGACGGAGCCGATTGTATCTTTGAGCCGTAGAGTTGCTCGATTGGGTCCGGATCACTGGTCGTATGAGACTACGAAAAACGGAGTGGATGAAGTGGGGACACTTGACGCCGTGATCGCAGACATGGCCTTTCGTCTCGAACGTGGGTACCAGTATCTTCAGGATGAGGTTGCGAAACGCACGAGCGAACTCAAGGAGCAGTATCTCAAAGATCGTACGATCCTGACTTCCATCCACCACGGCGTCGTGGTGACAGATGCGTATGGCATCATCGCCGATGCCAATCCTATGGCGGTACAGATTATGGGCATGAGCAGACCGGAGGAAGTATTGGGTAAACCTGTCACCGAGGTGTTGCCACTTTCGAGCCATCATCACCCCGTATCAAATGAGGAGCATCCTGTGACGCTCTGTTTGCGTTCTCGTGCCGAAGTCCGGCCGCGACCACAAGAACAGGTGAGTGTGGAGCACCCCGATCGTTCCCGCATCCCGGTCATGTTCGTCGTGAGCCCTCTTCTTTCAGGCGAACAATTGCTCGGTGCCGTTGCCGTTTTCCATGATGTTACGGAGGAACGGAAACTCGATTACATGAAATCCGAATTCATCTCGCTTGCTTCGCACCAGTTGCGTACGCCTCTCTCGACCATTTCGTGGTACGTGGAGCTTTTGCAGACCGACAGTCAAGAGAAGCTCACAGCTACACAGGAGTCCTACGTCGCGGAAATGCGCACTGCAAGCCTACGTATGACGCATCTGATTGACGCTCTGCTCCATGTTTCCAGGCTGGAGGGCGGTGGTATTGCAGCAGTGATGCAGGAGGTGGATATCGCGGCACTCGTGCGGGACACGGCGGAAGACGAGCGTTCCTTTGCCAAGGATCGCAGGATCAGCCTGGAACTTGCCATGCCCGATCAGCTGGCGATCGTCACGGATCCCACGTTCGTCCAGATCATCCTGCATAACATTCTGAGCAATGCCGTAAAGTACTCGAAGGCAGGAGGCAGCATTGTCGTTACTCTGCATCAGAACGATACGCATATCTCTGTCACCGTGCAGGACACTGGTTTGGGCATTCCGCAAACGGAGCAGCGGTATCTCTTCACGCGTCTCTTCCGCGCTTCCAATGCGACGAAGGTCGATACGACCGGCAGCGGACTCGGTCTCTACATTTCACGGATGCTTGCGGATCAACTCAAGGGTCGGATTTCTTTTCTCTCAATAGAGGGAAAGGGAACATCATTCACTCTGGAGTTGCCGCTGGATATAGCTATTTCTAAATAATCTGGCACACTGTAGGCATATCATCCCCCCTGATCGATATGGCCTACTCTCTCGATTACCGCAAACGCGTCTTTGCCCTGAAGGAGAAAGAGAACCTGACCTACGCT
>Ga0265297_10004501_pt1 | contig 22732 bp, 23 predicted proteins | sample Munlanlwell13791_FD_192502 | JGI IMG/M metagenome (GOLD analysis project Ga0265297, IMG submission 192502) | Leachate microbial communities from a municipal landfill in Southern Ontario, Canada - Leachate well 137-91 | ecosystem: Engineered > Solid waste > Landfill > Unclassified | place... | reverse complement strand
TGGCTCCATCCAGACGACAGGTTGGGTCGCACTGAATGGAACCGCAGCGGCTGCGCGACTGCTGGAGTTGGTGAATCCACAACTGCCTCGGCGGTGATCTGGTCCAGGAGGGCGGCTCGGGCCGCGTGCGTCCACGGCAGACAGATCTGGGTAGAGGGCAACGGGAGCAGGGGCGCCGCGTTCTGCGTGTGGCCGCCGTCCAGCGTTCCATCAGAAGCGCGGCACCGGAAAACCTCGTTCCGGCCTTGCGAAGAGGAAGCCCTGAAACAGGTCGCAGCCTAGGCCGACCAGCGTGTCCCGCTCGTCGACCGTCTCCACTCCTTCGCAGATCACCAGCATACCCAGGTCACGGCTCGCTGCGGCGAGCGATTGGATGAGCTTGCGCTTGGTGGTGCTCTGGTCAACGCCACGCACGAGCGACATGTCGAGCTTCACCACTTCGGGATCGACGTTGGCCATGCTGGTCAGTCCGGCGTAGCCCGCTCCGAGATCATCGATGGCTATGCGGAAACCCATTCGCTTTAGATCTGCGATCCGGCTGCGCAGGTCCTTGACGCCTTCGAGCGAAGCCCGCTCGGTGATCTCGAGCACCGTGCGCGACGCGATTGCGTGCGCCACGCCATCGTGATCACCCGTTCCAGACCATCGTGATCACCCGTTCCAGACCATCGTGATCACCTGTTCCAGGCATCGTGATCACCTGGGGCTGGTGACGCTGGCCGTCGGTCCTACCATCGCGCTCCTTGGAGAGAGCGATGGCCACGGAACGACTGCCAATGAGAAACATACGTGAAATCCTACGGTTGAAGTGGTTGCTGCGGCGGAGCCATCGGGAGGCCGCCCAGAGTCTCGGGATCAGCCCCGGGGTGGTGGCCTCGGTCTTGAGCCGGGCGACCAACAAGGCCCTCAGCTGGGAGGGGCTCAAGGAGATCGGCGACGAGGAGCTCGAGGAGCTGCTCTACGGGCCTAGGCTGGTGGCCGGGATGCAGCGTCCGATGCCCGAGTGCAGCTGGATCCACACCGAGCTGCGCCGGCCGGGTGTGACCCTGGAGCTGCTGCATCTGGAGTACCTCGAGAAGCACCCCGACGGTTATCGCTACTCGGCCTTCTGCGATCACTACCGCAAGTGGGCTGCGCAGCAGCGGCTCTCGATGCGCCAGGTGCACAAAGCCGGCGAGAAGATCTTCGTCGACTACTCGGGGAAGAAGCCGCACCTCGTCGACGCGAAGACCGGCGAGCTGATCCCCGTCGAGCTCTTTGTCGCCGTGCTTGGTGCCTCGAGCTACACCTTCGCCGAGGCCACCCTCACCCAGAGAAGCCAGGACTTCATCGCCAGCCACAGCCGCGCCCTGGAGTACTTCGGCGGAGTGACCCAGCTGGTGATCCCCGATCAGCTGCGCAGCGCGATCAGCGCCCCGTGTCGCTACGAGCCGGGGGTGCAGCGGACCTACGAAGACTGGGCGCGCCACTACGACACCGTCGTGCTGCCGGCGCGTCCGCGCAAGCCGCGAGACAAGGCCAAGGTCGAGGTCGCGGTGCAGGTCGTCCAGCGCTGGATCTTGGCGCGGCTGCGCAACGAGACTTTCTTTTCTCTCGAGGCGCTCAACGAGCGCATCGCCGAGCTGCTCGAGGATCTCAATGGTCGCCCGATGAAGAGCTACGGCGGGCTGTCCCGTCGCGATCTCTTCGAGCGTCTGGATCAGCCCGCGCTCAAGGCGCTGCCCGAGGAGCGCTTCGCCTACTGCGAGTGGCTGCACGCTCGCGTCAACATCGACTACCACGTCGAGGTCGATCATCACTATTACTCAGTGCCGCACTCGAGCTCGCTGGTGCACCAGAGGCTCGATATCCGTCTGACGGCGACCACCGTCGAGATCCTGCACCACAACAACCGGGTCTGGCTCCACCGACGGAGCTATCAGCCGGGCAAGCACACGACCATCCCCGAGCACATGCCCGCCGCTCACCGTGCTCACCTCGAGTGGTCACCCTCGAGGCTGATCCACTGGGGCGGGACCATCGGCCCGCAGACCGAGGCGCTCGTCAAAGCCATTCTCGAGAGCCGGCCTCATCCTGAGCAGGGCTACCGCTCCTGCCTCGGCATTCTGCGCCTGGCCAAGCGCTACGGCGACGAGCGGCTTGAGGCCGCCGCGGCTCGCGCCGTCTCCGTCGGTGCGCGCTCGTATCGTCACGTCGACTCGATCCTCAAGCACGGGCTTGATCGACTTCCTCTCGAGGACGAGGTGTCGCCGAGCCTGGTGCTCCATCACGACAACGTCCGCGGACCGGACTACTACCAGGAAGGAGAAGATCGATGAATCCCGATCCCACCGTCGAGCGGCTGCGCGCCATGCGCCTGAGCGCGATGGCCGACGCCTACTTTGCTCAGCGGCAAGACTCCAAGGTCGCCGCCCTTGGCTTCGACGAGCGCTTCGCCATGATCGTCGACGCTGAGCACCTCTATCGCGACAACCGCAAGCTGGCCCGTCGGCTCAAGGAGGCCAAGCTCAGGATCGGTCAGGCTTGCGTCGAGGACATTGAGTACGCGCCCAAGCGAGAGATCGACAAGGCGCAGGTCCGTCAGCTCGCCACCTGCCGCTGGATCGAGGAGCACCACAACGTCCTCATCACGGGAGCTACCTGTCGTTGCCGCACGCTGACCATCCAAAGGGAGGCCTGAAACCCCGGACACGTTTTGCCGCGGTGGGCACTCCCCGAGAGGAGGTCAGCCATCATGGCAAGCAACAAGAGGAAGAAGCGCGCTGCCGCGAATCGCGGCCCCTACCGGAAGTACACCGTCAAGCAGCGCAAGGCGGCACTGAGGGACGCGGACAAACTGGGCCTGCTCGCTGCGGCCGAGCAACACGGGATTCCGACGACGACGTTGAAAGAGTGGTGGAAGCGCAAGGCCGGTCGTTCGGCCGCCGCCGCGAGGGCCAGCAGCGTCGAGACGAGCCCCAATGCAGCGCCCGAGCCCAACGGCCGACGACGGGTGGCCAGGCACTACACCCCGTCGGAGAAGGCGCAGGTGCTTGAGCACGCCGCCAGCGAGGGGGTGACCGCTGCCCACAAGAAGTTCGACGTCAGCCGCTTCACCATCTACGACTGGCAGCGCAGGGCGAGGCTCGCCGCCGAGGGCAAGGGAGACTCGCCGACCTCGGGGCCGGACCCCGCGCAGATCGAGGCCCAGCGCGACCAGGAAATCCTCGGCGAGTGGCACCGGCACCCGGGGCTGGGGCCGAGCCAGATCCGAAACCAGCTCCGTCGCAGAGGCATCAAGGTCTCGGTGCAGACGACGCGCCGGGTGATGGAGGAGGAGGGTTACCGGCCGCCCAAGGTCAAGCGCATGGGCCACGACGAGCGGTTCGAAGCGGTCCGGCCCAATCACATCTGGCACCTTGATTATGTGCATCGCCACATCAACCGGGCCGGCGTGCACACGCTCATCCTTCTCGACGACCATAGCCGCTTCGTCGTAGGCCATGGCACCGACGACGCGGAGCGTGCCGAGCTGGTCATAGAGACCTTCGAGCAGGCGGTGCAGCGCCATGGCAAGCCGGAGATGGTGCTCCACGACAAGGGCTCGGCCTTCTGGTCCTGGCGCGGCATCTCCCGCTTCACTGCGCTTCTGACTGAGCTTGGCGTCGACCAGATCGCCGCCGAGCACAAGGAGTGGAACGGCAAGCTCGAGGTCTTCAACGCCAACCTGCACAAGGAGCTCTTCGACGTGCAGCACTTCTACGATGTGGCCGAGATGCGTCGCCGCCTCGCCGCGCACCTTCACTGGTACAACCACCAGCGGACCAGCCACGCTCTGGGCGGTTTGCTCGTCCCGGCCGATCGCTACTACGGCCGCGCCGACGAGGTCCTGGCCCGCATCGAGGCGGGCGCGGGCCGCGAGGGTCTGGAGACCCTCGACCTTCGCGACCGCTGCCTGGAGCTCTTCAAGGTGGCCAGTACCGACGGCGTGCCCGAGGTCTGGTTGATGGGGAAGAAGATCCTCGAGCTACGCAAAGAGTGACCACAACTCCGAGCCCCCTTCCCAGAGGTGGGTGGCATTTGAGTACGCGGTCGCCGTTCCCGCGTCGGTCACCGAGTGCACGGGGAAAGCGGGCCGCGCTCGCACGTAATCAGCCGCTCCACCAAAGCCACCTCGCCCGCTTCTCGAGAGACACACCGGGTGGACTGGACCGACGGGGGCGGCTTCGTGCGGCGACCACCTCCGGGGTGAAGCGAGCGAAAGGGCGCGCCGCACGAGGCGGGCGAGGCGGCCTTGGCGGAGCTGGGCGGCGGGGTGGAGAGCGCGCTCGCGCCGCACCGCCCGGCGACTAGGCGATGGTTCCCCTCGAGAGCCCAACGCCGGGGGGAGCTTCCCGGTGGCTCAGTCCTCCCCGTTCTTGTCTCTGGAAGCGGCGCGAGGGCGATCTCCACACCGCTAGCGCAAGCGCAGTTTGGAGTAACACGGTCCCTTGGGGCTGGGGTATGAGGATGTTGCAAGCAAACTCAACGCAACCCCAAGAGACCGATGTCAGCTGTAGCCGATCGTCGCCCCGCTGTCTCTCCTCTTTTGACGGCTGCTCTTTTGCTGGGGGCCCGAAGCCTACTGAGCCGGCTGCGTCTGCCGTGCCCCAGCGCCTCGGAGATCCTCAAAGCCACCGGCGCTACCCGGAGCCGGGCCTACGAGCTGAGGGACGCGCTGCTCGAGAGTCTCCCCCACCTGGAACGTCCCGTGGGCCGGCCGCGCATCGAGAAGCCCTCTGCCGTGGACAGCGGCGCGATCACCCGCGAGGTCTTGAGCTTCGTCGCCGAGCATCCGGGCTGCATCTACAAACGCGCCGAGCGAATGCGCTACAGCGACTCCTTCCGTCACTTCATCCTCGAGCTCTGCGAGAGAGAGCAGCAGATCCCTCTCGAGGACTTCACCACCTCAGTCCGCGTGCCTCTGGGTACGCTCAAGGACTGGCTCCGAGGAGGACGAAAGGACGCTGACGAGCCTTCCGAGCCGAACGACCCCGTCAGGACCGAGCCGGATCCGGCGACCAGCACCCGCATCGAGACCATCCTCGACGAGTGGCACCGCTGGGAGGGCAGCTTCTGCGCCTTCTGCAAACATGTCAGCCTCAACCTCCGCATCCCCTACGGCCACACGCTCATCGGCTCCCTCCTCGCAAAGCGCGGCGAGCGCACCCCTGACCGACGTCCCGGCCGCTCGCCCGACGAGAAGGCCCTGCGCAAGGACTTCGAGACTTTCTTCCCCGGCGCCCAGTGGGTCGGCGACGGCACGCCCATCGATGTCCAGATTGGCGCAGAGCGCTTCGGCTTCAACCTCGAGCTGATGGTCGATGCGCACAGCGACGCTGCCGTCGGGGTCTCCACCCACGACGAGGAGGACAGCAAGGCGGTCGTCGAAGCCTTCGACGACGGCGTGCGGACCACCGGCGCGCAGCCGCTCGGCGTTCTGGTCGACCACCGCTCCGCCAACCTCAGCCCCGAGGTCGACCAGGGGATCAGCCCCACCATCAGGATGGAGGCCACCAAGGGGCGAGCGCAGAACAAGGCGCACGTCGAGGGCGCCTTTGGTCTCTTCTCCCAGGTCGTGCCCCTGATCGTCATCTCCGCCACCTCCGCCAAGGAGATGGCCCGCCAGATCTTGATGCTCGTCGTGCAGACTTGGGGACGGACCCTCAATCATCGGCCGCGCAAGGACCGCAAGGGGCGCTCCCGCGTCGAAATCTACACCACCGAGACGCCGACCCCCGAGCAGGTCGAGCAAGCTCGCGCCGCCCTCGAGGAGCGCTGCCGGCAGCAAGAGCTCGCTCGCCAAACTCTCCAGGCTCGCCAGGACCCGGTCAAGCGCAGCCTCCTCGACGAGGCCTTTGCCCGTCTCTCCCTCCCGGACCCCGACGGAAACAACCGCGCTGCTATCGCTCGCTATCCCCTCGACCACATCCTCCACGGCATCGCCACCTTCGAGGGCAAGCGCGAGGCGGGCACTCTTCCCGACGGCGCGAACGCCCGCTACCTGCTCGGCATCGTCCGCAACATCTCCCGGAAGGATGAAGGCCTGCTCATCACCGAGGCCCTGCTGCGCGCCCGACTCGACGCTCGCGACCGCCTGCTGCTGCCCCTCCAGAAAAACCTCGAGTCCCTGATGCAGAACATCAGCGACCCGATGCAGCGCCTCAAGACCCTCGCCGACCTCGCCCTCGACGCTCGTCGCCTCCTCGACAGGCTCTTCTGGCTCGGCGCTCTCGCCGATCAGATCCGACGACAACCCGACTCCCGACACCCCGCACTGCTGCGCTTCGTCGCCCAGCGCATCCATGCCACCTTCGCCGTCCACCACCGCGACCGACAGGCTGCCGTCCGCTTCCTCTGCACCAAGGTGACGCCTCTTGCGTAGCTGCCGACGCCATCGCGGCCTCGCTCGACTGGCTCTTCAAGAACACGCCCAATGACCCTCACACCCAGCGCCGCCTTCCGGCCGGCGTGATCTGTCAGGTGGCTGCCAACCGATGATCGCCAGACACCTCACACCGCCGTCCGAGAATCCGCCATTCTTGACTGGTAGGTGATTGACAAGCGCAGATAACGACCGACCCCTGGAGGTACCTGTGGGTGACGACCTCAAAGAGCAGGTCTGCGTGGCGGTTGCCGTAGGAGAGGTAGCCCACCTCGTCGATGACGAGGAGCGAGGGGTTGACGTAGCGCTTGAGCCGACGCTGGAGCGAGCGAGAGCTGTCCTGGGAGGCGAGCTCGTTGAGCATGGCGCTGGCACTGGTGAAGCGCACGGTGTGCCCGGCCAGGAGCGCCTGATGGGCGATGTTCTGGGCGATCATGGTCTTTCCCGTGCCGTTGGGACCGACGAGGATGGCGTTGGCAGCGTCGCGCACGAACTGGAAGCTGAAGAGCTCCTCCACCAGTTCGCGGTCGACGCGCTCCGGCCACCCCCAGTCGAAATCGGCCATGGGCTTGAAGGTGCCGATCTGGGCGTTGTGGATACGGCGCTCGAGGCTGCGCCGCTTACGTTCCGATTCCTCGATGTCGGCGAGGCGCTTGAGCCACGCCTCGGCGTGCAGCTCCGGCCAGCGGGCGAGCACGCCGTAGAGCCCGAGGCGCTTGAGCCGGACCTGCAGCTCATCGGGCGGCGGCGTCTTAGTCTTCATCGTCATCGTCGACCTCCGTTTGCAGGGCGTCGTAGCTCTTGAGGGGGTGAGGGGTGATGACGAGGTTCTTGGCTTGATGGTCCTCGGGCAGGACCACGGGGATGGGAGGCGGCTTGCCGGCCTCGAAGCGTCTTCGGTCGAGGATGAGCTGCACGGCGGTCAGGTGCGGCGTCTTGCGCTCGATGGCTTCGGTGATGGCGAGCTCGAGCTCGGCCGCGCCGTACTGCTCCAGCAGGCGCAGGAGCCGGGCGGTAGAGCTGCCGAGATTGCCGCCGCGCTCGGCCACGGCGCACAGCAGCGCCTCGCTCGTCGGCGCGGCGTGGTGGAGCCGATCCATGCCGCGATGACGACTGGCCTTGCGCTTCTCGTCGACGAGGTCTTGGATGTGGAGAGGGTCCTCGATCTGCTGGCGACGGTCGTAGCTGCGCACGTGCGTGGCGAGCACCTCGCTCCCGTCGAGCACGCGGACCTCGGCAGGACTGGCGGTGACCACCAGGGTCTTGCGCACGGCGGTGTGAGGGACGGAGTAGTCGTTGCCGTCGAAGCGGACGTAGGGCGTCTTGCCCACGTGGACCTCGACGCGCTCGTCGGTGTTGAAGGGGTTTTCGGGAAGCGAGAGGAGCTTGGGACGCTCGCTCTCGAAGGCCTCGGCGACGGTGAGGGAGTGGTCCTGTGGCCAGCGCCTCTCGGCGGCAAGCCCGGCGCAGAAGTCATCCGCCTGGCGGTTGAGATCCTCGAGGTCGCGCCACCTGCGGGCAGCGAAGAAAGCGGTCCGGATGTAACCGACGGCTCTCTCGACGCCGCCCTTCTCGTTGCCCCGTCCCGGAGCGCACGGCCTCGGCTCGTAGCGATAGTGACCGGCGAAAGCGAGCAGCGTCGGATGGAAACGGATGGCATCACCACGCCGCTCGAGGACCGCGCTCTTGAGGTTATCGTAGAGCAGCACCCGAGGGCAGCCACCGAAGGCGCGGAAGGCCGCCTCGTGGCCGCGCAGGAAGCTCGGCATCTTGGCGTCGAGGAAGAAGCGGAAGAAGAGCTTGCGTGACCAGGCGAGCACCATCACGAAGGCCATCAGCAGCCGCTCAGCCAGGCCGATGCGAATCTTGCCGAAGTAGCCCCAGTCCACCTGGCCCTGCTCGCCGGGCAGTGTCCGCAGACGCAAGTACGCCTCGGCGGGAGGTCGAGGCCGATGCCGGGCGACCATGTGCCGGAAGTGGTCCGGCCGACCCGTGTAGCCGCGCTCTCGGACCATCTGGTAGAGCCGCGAGGCTCGAAGGCGGGGGTACTTCTTGAGCGTCTCGACGATGAAGGGGACGAAGGGGTCGAGCATCGTGGGGCGGGGCGGCTGAGCGGGTCGAGGGACCCCGCCCTGCTCCAGGACCCGCTCGACGACGGAATGGTGGAGCTGAAGCTGGGTGGCGATGGTGCCGACCGGCCACTTCTCCACGTCGTGCAGGCGCAGAATCTTGGTCTCGAGCTCGAGGGGGATCATGGCTGCACCTCCTCGCTGCGGGAGCAAGCATCACAGCAGCGCTGCAGGGCTGCCTCTACCAGTACGTGGCGGACGAAAGAGGGCGCGAGGCCCAGGTCCCTCGCGATCGCCCGGATGGTCCACCCCCGGACGAGCGACAGGTACAGGATGGTCTCCTTCCTCCTCGAGCGTGCAGTGCGCGAGGGTGTCGAGACGCAGGTAGGGCGGGCACAGCCGGCTGCACCAGGCGCAGCAGTGGCCGCTGTCTCCGGCGGAGATTCCGGTGGTTCCAGACGGCTGGTTGGTGGCTGGAGATGGGATTGAGCAAGCATCACGTTCCTCCTTTGCGCTGGCCGAGGACACCGCCTCGGCGTTTGCGCGAGACGGTGACTCCGGCAGCGAGCCCGGGGAACCCTTGTCAGTCATTTCTTCCTCAAGTCTGATCAGGTAGCGCTGCTGCCGAGCGGTGTGGTTCTCCTTGCCCCGGTCGGTCTTCTGGTACTCGGCGTCGGCGCGGCGGTGGGACTCGCGAAAAGCGAGCGGGGCGCACTCGGGACAGTAGCGGTTGCCGTGGTCGCAGTGACGGCAAATCACCACCTGGCAACTGCAGCGGGCGCAATTGTAGAGGCGAGCAGACTCGACCACCTTGATCTGGGGGCCGAGGAGCTTGAAAAGCCAGGCCAGTCGAGCGATGGTCCCCGACGGGGACATCGCTGCGACTACCGCGATGACCCTCGGAGGCTCGGGCCACCATCCCGAGCCTCCACTCTCTCGGCCCGGTCCCGTCTGCCACACAACGATGCTTCTACGCCAGCACTCTCTGCGGAGCGGGGCGCCGATCCGAGACCCCCAGCTGCCCACCGAACGTCGCGTGCCGCCAGACCGAGGGGCAGTCGATCAAGATTCATGCTCGATGATGAATGCGGCCCAGCCCGCGGGTGCTCACGCCGCGCCTATCGCCACTTCGCTGCGGTTTCTCACCGCCGGAGACACCTGCCGACCGAGGCACTACTCGTACGGAGTGGTGCCTCTTTTATTGCTCCGGTATCGGGGGCGTATTCGCCGGATTGCAGGAGGGCGGGGCTCCTCGCATGGCCCACGCGGCCCGCAGTGCGGCGCCGCACCCTGCGTTGTCCAGAGCATCAGGGTTCATGCCACCGTAGTACTGCCCCGTCGCCGTGAAGTCTTTCTGGCACTTCCTGTACTGCCCGCACATGTCGTATCGTGTTGTCGCGCAGCCAAGGAACCCCGCGCTAAGCGTCACGAAGGCCAATGCCATCAAAAATCGTCGCATGGCTACCCTCCAAGATGTGATCGATGATCGGAACACTTGGTTTCCGACCGCCAGTATTGGGAGACTGCAGTTGCTTCCAGCAACTATGTAGTTAGTACTTGACGCACTCCTTGTTCTCGCAGTAGCCGTCAATGCAAAGATGCCCTGTTTCCCATTTGCCATCCCGGCAATACACCCGGTCCCTGCCGAGGCATCTCGCGTCTTCTGGAGTACATGACTCGGCCAGCCAACTGGGAGTGTCGCTACCAGTTGTCGTAGCCGTGGATTGATAGCCAACGCACTTTGCTGCATTGTCGCATGAGGCAATACCGCTCCAGCATGACTTGAAGCCGCTCGGGTCCTCGCAGCATCTGCTGCGGCATTCGGGATCGAACTTCGCGTTCTCCTCGTTGTTCACCAATGGGCTGCACTGCTGGGGTAGCTTGAGCGCCACGTCCAGACAAAATGAAAGACATGATGCCTGCTGTGAGGCATTACCTTCGCACTTGTCGGAGCCACAGCTGTAAGATGATGCGAGTGTCAGTAGCACGATCACAACTCTCCACATGGACATTTCTCCTCTCTTCGCTGGTGCCTTCACCCTGTCACTTGGCCGTTCTAGTGTTTCGCCATTCGCTACTCAAATGTTGCGTGAAACTCTATTTTCACGCAGAGTTCGTTCCCGCATCTGCAAAAAAAGGCAGCACCCAAGTGAGGTGCTGCTGAAATGGAGCTAGTCGTCGTCTCCTCTCTTCGTCGGAGACGCCCCGTTGGTAAGAAGCGGTTGCTGGTTAGACATCTGCTTGAGCAGACGATCACGTTCGGGACCAAGTAGAACTACGGACAACGCGTTTGATAGGGCGCCCGAAACCGTTCCTTCCGTCTTGGCCATACGCGACTCCAGTTCGCGTAGTCGCGTATCGAAGGTTGCCATGTCGGTCTTGATGCGTGCTTCGAACGCCACCCTCTCCGATTTCTGGTCGCCCTGGAATTCGCTGAATCGCCGTTCGACGGCCTCGACACGGACTTTCATTGTTATCAGGTCGTTGTATACTTCCAACGCTTTGTCCAAAGCCTTGCCTGCCAAGCTCATTCATGGCTCCGTGTTCCGACCGACAGCTGTTGTTCCAGATTCGCGAGGCGAGTGTTTAGTTGTTGTGCCTGCTCCGAACACTTGCTCCACATTTCTACAGCCGCGCCCCACACCTCCTCTTCATCGGCCTCCAATTCCTCGCCAGCCCTTGCTTCTAGTTTTCTCATGCGTGTTCGCAAGTCCTCAAGCTGGTCAAGCACATAGGCCAATCGCTTCAACAATTCTTCCTGACGCTCCACGATCTCCTCCTTAAGCCGATCACGACTGCTCGGCGGCCGGAGGAATGGATATTCCGCCGGCCCATGCAATCTTGCCGGCGGTGGTGCCGGGGCAACCAGCGCTGCCCAAGCGGGTTCGACTTCGTCTCCCGAGATCTCGGAAGGGGGGGCCTCGATCGGTGTTTCAGCCGCGGGATGCTCGGCGGCATCGGATGAAGGCTTTGGCGCCATCGCAGCCCTGGCCGATTCAACACTGTGACCGTCTTCGGCCGTCACCTGGTCGCCCATGACCAAGTCGTGCACTTTGCTCTCAATGACGGCCACGTAGTCGTCATCACGCTTGACGACAATGTCCACTACCTGTCGCGCAATCGCTTCGAGTTCCGGATCAACCACCCCAACGATTCGTCCTCGGGTCTGGGCGGACAGCCGTGCCCGCCGTAGCGCCGATATTTCTCTCCGGCCGAGGAACGAGACGAAGATAGATGTTCGCGGGATGGTAACCTCTTCGGTTCTCAGAACGCGCACAAGGTCTAGCTGTTGTCCGTAGGGCCGCGCGCGAAGCTTGACTTCGCGTGGGCCAACGGCACGGCCAATGCCCCGAGCCAGTGCTTCGTCGCCTTCCGGGTAGAGGATTTCGTTTTCGTTGACTCTCATTGCATGCCAATGCGTGACAAGGTGTCACCCGTTGACCTTTGAGACTGGGGACCGTCGTTCGCTCTCATGAGAGACAAGGAATAGGTGGGAATGAGCATCATTACTCCATTGATATGATACAGTCGCAAATCAACATGCGTCAACAGCGAAGCGATGCCATTGTTCCGACGCTCGGCCTGAGCTATCCGCCCGCCAGCCTATCTACCGCTCGCTTCTCAGCGCCCTCCATCAGATGCGTGTAGCGCTTCGTCGTATTCAGATTGGTGTGATTCAGGACCTCGGAGACGATGCGGATGTCCTCACCTCGGCGGAGAAGCTCGGTCGCAGTTGTGTGGCGAAGGACATGTGGGGTGATCTTCTTCCCAAGGCCAACCATGCTGGAGTACCGCGCGAAGAGCCGTTCCACAGAACGCTGTCTCAGGCGCTTCCGCCGGTCTGAAAGAAACAGAGCTCGTTCGCTGTCGATCACACCAAGGAGCGCACGCTTGTTGGCCCAGGCGCCGAGCGCCAGCGTCACCTCTACATTGAACTGGACATCCCTCACTCTACCCCCCTTCCGTCTGACACGGCGGAAGACCTCGGCCGTCCAATCTATCTGATCTACGTCGAGGGAAACAAGCTCGGAGAGGCGAAGGCCCGTGTGGTAGAAAGTTACGAAAATGGCGTAGTCCCGCTCGCGGTAGAACGGACGAGCCCCCTGTGAGACCGTCTCCAAGAGTCGTCTGTACTCTTGGTAAGTTAGGTAGGTAGGGTCCCTCGGGGTCGGGCGGGCGAATTCGACCTTCTGCGCTGGGTTCGCAACCACCAGTTCCTCCCGGAAGAGGTGGCCGAAGAAGCTTCTCAGGCACGCTAGGCGACCGTTCCACACTACCGATGATGGCGGTCGCCCCGACGCACTTGGGTGCCGCAGAAAGCCGAGAACGTCGCTCTTCGTCACCCCTGAAGGGTCGGTGACGTGAGTTGTGCAGCACGTCGCCAGGTATACCGCGAAGGCTAGTAACTCCCGCTCGTAGCGCGTGACTGTGTTATCTGAGAAATTGCGGTCTCGGAGATAGGCGAGAAACCCATCTACATATTGTTGCATATCGTTGGGGCTACCTGTCACTTCGCCCCGGTTAGCAGAGGCCAGCACCCCTGTCAATATGGATTATGCGTGAAAATAGAGTTTCACGCAGAATCCGGGCTTCACCAATTAGTTGCCCTAGGCTGCGGACGGCTCCTTCGCACGTGCCGCGGGGCGATGCCGCGCGTGTTTTGATGGCGCGGTCATTTTGGCGTGTCGTCGGAATCGCAGCGCGCTAACAGCCGGAGACGCCACAGCATTCCTTCGCTGGTTCCCCCCTTTTCATTCCCGCATGGTACCAGTTTCTCAGTTTCTACAGGTACTCGCGCTTGCCTCTTGGCGTCATTTTCATTGACATATCCGCCACCAGTTCCGTAGGTTAGCTGAAGCTACGATAGCTGCATCTGCTGCCAATTGATCTCTGGAGTTGGAGGGAGGGACATGCTGCGGACTCTGACCATTTCGCTGACAATCCTGCTTTGCTCTGTTGTCACGCGCGACCTAGCGGCGAAGAAACAGGGCGCCATCAAAAGAGTAGTGGTGGCAAAGAGAGAGAAGCCTGCCGCTTCCGGGACAGAGTCAGGTCCCAAAAAGGACGCCGAGGGCGCAGGAAGTGAAGAAGAACGCGAGAAGAGGCTTCGAGCCCTTTGTCGCTCTAAGGCCAACCGGCAGCCCCAGGACGCGGAGCAGAAGTGGCGTGAGCATTTCACGCTCTATGAGAAGACGCCCAGCGGCGAGGAATTCGAAATCGATCAGGCGACCCGCACTATTGACACTGCATCGGAGCTAGTGCTGCGCAGAACATCGGCGGTTCCGGAGTACATCTACTTGACGGACTCGGAGAGGGAGTATGAGAACAAAGGGGCGGACGAGGATGATGCCGGAACCTGCGCCCAACTCGTCAATGACGGCCTCGACCTCGACGTGACCGCAACCCGGCGCGAAAATGGCGCAAAGTGTTTCATCCGGATACCTTTTGTCGATCTGCAAACGTTAGACTACTACAACTACTATAAGGAACGCCGCCTCAAGCAGCCGCACTGCGAACTCAAAGTACAGCCTGCCGTCGTCAATGCTCCGCGCCGGGCGATTGGGCAGGGCGAATCCTTTCATATTGCGACGGGGCAATTGGAGCACGGTGATGTCGTCAGTGTCGAGTTGTATGGCGAGCGAATTGCTGAGGAAACAGTAGCGACGACTGACTGCCAGACAATCGATGGAAAACGCCTCTGCGGGTCACAGAAGAAGTTCACCTGGGCGCGCGGGATGGACCAATTGCAGGTCAGAGCAGTGAACTTTGGCGCTTTTGTCCCTTACGTCTTGGACAGAAACATGAGCCCGCGCCCGATAACCTCTCCCACCTGCCGCGTCGACATCGCCCAGACCGTCTTCATTGACTTTCCCAAAGAAGAGGCCGCCGTCAAGAACGATGACCTCGAAGTGCAAGTCAAGGCCGTCGCGGGCGACAAAACGCGCGATATTGCGCTGAAGTCCGACGGCCGCAGGAGAGCAATCGTAGACGAGTTGCACGACGGCGAGCGTGTCACGGTGACCGTTCGCCGCCGCGTGCGCGTGGGCAAGGCCTCCGTCCTGGTCAAGGAGTACAGCTTCCTGGCAGTTGGCCGTGGGCTACACTATGCGGTTGCCGGCGACTACGCCGCAAATTACTCGACGGCCTCAGCTTTCGTCACAGTGTTCTCCAAAGACAAGGCCTACGGCTTCGCGCAGACGTTCGCCTACAGCTTCTACTACCGGTCACTGGACGCAGGCATCTGGGACCATCTGGGGCTCGGATTCCACCTGAGCGCGCTTGGTACATCAGAAGGCAGCGTGACAGTCCCCACGGATGGAAGCACGGAAAAGAAGAACGTGGCTACCATCTCTTTGGGAGTTGGCGGACAGGTAACGTTTGGCGCAAACATCGTGCACCTCGGCGCAGGCTACGATATGTCCCGTCAATCGGGATACGTCCTCATCGGCATGTCCCTGCCAGACCTGGTGAAGTTCGTGAAGACCGTGGGAAGCTGAAAGGGTGATGATCGCGGGGGCCGTGGATGAGAGCCTGTGGAGCTTCATTCGAGAATTCTCGGATTTGTCTACTTCTCGCTCAATGATGTTCTTGGGCCCGACTTACTTCCTTGGGGCTGTCACAAAACATCTGAATGCGACGACTAGTCATTCAGGTAGGTTGCCTGAATGACTAGACTTAGTGAGCTGCTGGACGAGCTTGAGGCGGGAATCGCCGCTCCGGGATTCCGCGACCGGGCAGCGGAGTTTGAAGCCGCGTTCCGCGGCGACATGCTGCCTCGGGAGGTCGCCAGTCAACTCTGGCGGCACTATCAGAGCATTTGGGCCGACTACAAGAAGACCCAGGCAGAACGCAGCCATAATGCGACCACCCAGCTGTCTGCACTCCAGAGGCAGCTGGATGTTCTCAAGACCGCGATCCAACAACCGTCATTCAGAGCGTTGGCGAAGGAATTTGAGGAGCGCCTTCGCGCATCCCATGCGCTCTTTAGGCCCCAGCGAGACGCGCTCTGGTCGCTATACCAGGAACTCTGGAGCTCGCGGAAGGCCTGCATGGTCGAGCGCAACACTGAGTCGGACAGAGCAAAGTCCCAGTACGACAGCGAGCTTTGGTCAATCGACGTGGGCTATGATGGCGCTCCGATTATGCAGTCATTTGACAACTGGGAACGAGTTGGGCAAAAGGTGCGTACCGCCCGAGAGAAGCTTAAAGCAATGCAGCGTGCCGTCAGAGAGGATCGCCTTTTGCTTCCTTGTGACCGCAAGGCGGTCTTTGACCGCATTCAGGATGTCTGGCACAGAGCGGACGTGGCGGAGAAGGCCGCTTTCGTGGTCCACGGAGAGCGAGCCGCCGAACTGTACAACGCCGCGAGTGACGCAGTGGACCATCTCCGCCCTGGCGAGGCGGCGGCCATATTCAAGGCGAATCAGGCAGGGTTGCGGTCGCTGTGGTTGCCTCGGGGCGATCGCGACCGCTACAGGGAATGGTTCAACGAGCTTTGGCAGCGTCTGCAATCCCGCCGCGACCGAGCACGTGGCGAGTGGCGGGAGCGCCAAGAGGCTGGGCTCGACAAGCTTCTCCAGGCCAGGGAGAAGTGCCGCGACGCGCTGGACCGTGTTCGCGCCAACAACCGACAGAACGAAGAAAGACTCGAAGATGCTCACTCCAATGAGTTTCGCGACCGCGTGAGTGAATGGCTCCGAGAAGGCGAAGAACGCGAACGGGATATCGAACGCTCCCTTGGAGAGCTGGACGCAAAGATCGCAGACGCGCAGAGCAGGTTGGACCGGTAGTACCGCATGCCGTGACATTTGCGGCCTGACTATTGTATGATAGTGAGTGAAGTCCCTCGCGGTCGACGAGGGCAACGCCTACCGCATTATTGTTCACACGCATTTATGAAAGAACGAATTGACGAAAGGATTCCGTCTATTGAGACGGAATCCAACGAAGAAGCCAAGGCATATCAAGAGCTCCTAGACGCCGAGAATGAAGAAGAGCGGTTGTTCAAAGAGATGCACCAGACCCTGGATTCCGCGCCCGACCGACTAGAGGCAGAGAGTGTCATTTGCGAGCAACTTGCCCCGACAATAGCCCAGGCGCAACGCCGGACCAGCGCGGCCCTGCGCAAATGGCTCGCATCGATCAGGTCAAAATGACGCAGCTTCATCCGGAGCTCCCGTAGCATCCACTACCGGTACACCCAGTACTGCCTGTAGCTGGACGCGTGCCGGGCAGGGAGTGTACCAGCGAGGGCCTGGCCTCGGTACGAAACCGGGCGACTCGGAGAACATGACTGTGAGAAGTCAATGTCACACTCTTGACCGACAGGCGACTTGGGAAGAGAGACGGAGCTTCTATGACCTGATCGGCTTAGTTTCGACGCGCAAATCCAGCCATTCTTCTTCTGGTCACTCTATTGACAGAAGCCGTTGTATTTGATATCCTGTACTCAATCATTGGCGCGACCAGTGTCTTTCCCTATGTCGCGCTAGGGGTCTGATTCTCAGGCCCGGCAGTACGTACCCCAGACAAGCGTCAACTACCCAACGGTACCCGCCTGCGCTCATGCGAGCGCGCGAAAGGAGGCCTGCGATGTCTCTTAGGTCTAAGTACGCCAAGACAACTTTTCCCACGAAGGGCTAAGATGCCCCGCCGTCCCGCAAGGACTGATGCTCGTTCGAGCTTCTGTTTTCCGCCTCACTTCATGTGGCTTAGGCGGTTCTTCTTTAGGAATGTGTTTGGACTATGCGGGTCCGAAGCCGACGATCTGGCGGCTGACGCGTATGCCGAAGCCGCAGCGACGGCGGGCGGGCTGCCAACCCGAGCACTCCTTCGCCGGGTTGCTGACTGCAACGTCAAGGACCTGATCCGGCGGAGGCGACGCCGCGCCGTTGCCGGCACCGCCACCGTGCTGTCCGACCTCCTGTCTCATCTGGGACCGGACGCAGGCGCCGTGCTGGGGCCGGAAGACCCCGAACCGCCCTACATTAGGACGCTCAGCGACTACTCCTACGTGGCCGCGCATGGCCCCGAGAAGCTCGTCGCCGAGAAGGAGCGCCGCGAAGTGCCGCTTCCCACGGCGCTCGCCCCCTCCCTCCGAGAGGTGGCTGACCTCATGGCCCACGGCGTCACGGACATCCAGGACATCGCGGCGCAGCTCGAGGTCTCAGATGCGACCGTCAGGCAACGCAAGTCGCGCCTGTTACGCTATGTCGCGGACCAGGCCAAGAAGGCGAACGACCTGCAAGGGAGGTAGCTTCGCTACCTCAGTACCTGTGGGGCCGCCCATCCCGAACCGCCAACCGGGAGGGGTGGCCCCACAGGAGGACGAGAATGAAGAAGAGAACGCCAAACTGGAGAGACGTCTATGAGGAGCTCGAACAGCGTGTGGAGAAAGGAGAAGACTCATCGGTTCTGCTCTACACCGTATTCATGGCCTTTCGGCCCGCCATTCCTCAAGTAGCGGAGATGCTCCGCGACATTGAGGAGCCCTTTCTGCGAGAACTCTGCGCAGCGCTCGTCATCAGCTGTCAGGCAGTTCCATTACCCCTGCATCATGACGAGAACCTGAAACAGAGAGTCATTGCACTCCCGCCCGAGGAGAAGGTCGCCCTCTTCTCGGAATTCGCCCACCACAAGCAATTCTCTGCTTTAATCAATCAAATCCAGTTCCCGTAACAATCCCTCCAGCAAGCCACGATCCAGAGGACGCATTAGCGCCCTCTTTTTTTTTATTTTCCGTTCTTCCGCCGTCACGGAACCGTGACCCAGGCGACCTCAGAGTCAAAGGAGGTCACCCAATGAGGAGCGCGGAAACATCAAAACGAAGCACCCCATCTATCGGGCAGACCATTGCCGCCACTCTCATCATCGCAGCGCTGGTCGTCGGCGGCATCTGTGCCTGGCGACGACCAGCACATCCGAAACAGCAACTCACCGCGGCACTTGTCATAGATGCGTCTCCGACCGCCGCACAGAACCGCCGTTGCAGCGACGTGCTCCGAATCGGAGCAGAGATTCTCCGCGGGACAAAGGGCGCGGTGCGCCTGACGGTCTTCGCCACCGGCGACGCGAAGTCCGGCGGCGAGCCCGTCCGCCTCGGCGTCGTAACAAAGGAACGGCAGCCGGCCCTTCTAGAGCAGAGCGGCAACACGGCAGACCAGCGGTTCCTTGGAGACCTGGATCGGCTCTGCAAGAGCGCACCGCCCTCCGACGACAGTCCCATCTTCCAGGCCGTTGCTTCCGTTGTGCGCGCCTTCTCGCCCAACGAGTGCAAGGAGCTGGGCCACACTTGTCGTCTCTGGGTCCGCACCGACGGGTTGGAAGAGTCGGATCCGCAGGTGATGGCCTCCCTCCGCCATCGTCCGCGTCGGTATGGAGAACGTCGACAGAACGACCACAGCCGGCTGCCGCCCCGCATTGATAATCAAGCCGTCCAGGTTGTTTTCTGCGGCCTCTCGGAACGGACCGTAGCTCGATCCAGGCGCTCCCGCCTGCCGTCCGTTGCCGACGTGGAGCGGGCATTCAGGAGCGAGTTCACCCGTCCTGACCGCGTCGAGCTCCAAACCATCTGCGCGCCCTACGAAGCGCTGAGCGCGGCTCCGCCGGAAACCGCACCCCGGGAGGAGAAGTGACATGAGCGACAAGAACGACACCGGAAACGGCAAGGGCAACGGCTCGCATAGCCAGCCCACCGGCTCTACCGAGATATTCGGCCAGCCGAACAACGACCCGATCTCGATCTACATCGGCCTCTGGAAGCGCGGCTTCGACTTGGCCGTGGATCAGGGCATCGAGGTCATTCGTCCCGAAGACGAGCAGATGCTTGCCGCCTTTGCCGAGGCTGCTGCTGACTGCAACAGCGCGGCCCCCTTCGATCCCGAGAAGAACGTGGCTGACCGCTATGCCGAGGAACGCCGGCAGCACGACCTGGCCGAGCTTGAGCGCGCCGAGCAGGAAGTCGCCTATGCCAACGCCGCCTACCGCGATCGCGTTCGCGAACGCGCAGACCTCGGCCGCAGGCCAGTAGAGCCGCCCCCGCCCATCCTCGCTTGGCTGGTGGGCATCCTTGGCCTCTCGATCGCCATGATCCTCGCGCTCCATGATCTCGTTTTCGCCAAGCTCTTTCCCGAGACGGGACAGGCCATGGTCGCCGCTACCGCCTGCGGCATGGTCATCGCTGGTCTGGTTGTCTGGGTGGTCCTCGACGGTGCCAAGTTCGAGCAGCCGCTCGCCCTCCACGTCGGGCTCATTCTGGTTTGTCTGGGCTTTGGCGCCGCTCTGCTCGCCCTCCGATTGGGCGCGGCGAAGGGCGACAAGGACCTCTGGGTCGCCTACGGCTTCACCGGCCTTGAGGTGGTCTCCATGCTTCTCTTGGAGATCTATGCCAACGGTTTGCGCCGAGAATGGCGGCGTTTCTTCAAGGAGGACATGGCGTTCGCCGTGGCTGACGAACACGTTGCCGCAGCCGAAGAGCATCGGACCGAGCGGCTGGAGTACCTCAGTCTCTGCCGCGACAGGGTCAACCGACACGACCAAGCCGTTGCCAAACGCGAGAGCCTCGTCAGAGCGGCCGAACTCAACCGCAAGTCAGCCCGAGAGGCATACACCGCCGGCCACCGGTGCGGCGCTGCGTGGAACCACGGACACCTTCACGGCACGGCACTTCGCCGTCCCACGCGCGAAGAGATCCTCGAGCAGCTGGGTGCCAGGATACCTCTCGTCCGCCGCTCCATCGAAAGGGACAAGTAGTCCATGGGCGCCACGTCTCTTGTCGGTTCGTTCGCAACTCTTGCCGTCGCCATCGCCGGCCTGCTGTATATGGTCGGCGCGCGTCGCCTGGCTGGCCGCGCCCTAATCATTGCCCTCGCTCTCGTTCTCCTCGGCTGTCTGTGCCGGAACCTGTCACTAGGCATTCCCGCGATAGATCCGGCTCCGTTTGTCGCCATCGGTTCGCTCCTGCTCCTGGGGCTTGCTGCAGCCAGCGTCGCTTACTTCCGCGTGAAGAGGGCCCGGCGAAATCGTCGGCAGGCCGAGCCCGCTCGGCCTCTGGCGCCCGAGCCCGTGCCCGCGGTTCATGAGCAGGAAGAGGCCGGACGATGAAACACATCTCTCTTCTGGAACGGCTCCTCGTGCCGAAAGCGGCGCGGCGCCCGAAGGCACCCCCAATTGCCGAGGCGGAGGAATCCATGCCGGCGAAGCCGCATCTGCAGTTCCGCGGCACACGCGGCTCCATCTACTACCCCTTCGCTGACACCGCCGGCGCGCACTGGCTCTGCGGCGGGGCAACAGGATGCGGCAAGAGCCGATTTGTCGCCGGACTCGCGATGCAGCACATCCGGGCCTTCGCCAAATCCGGCGCGCCCGGGCTCGTGCTTCTCGACCCCAAGTCCGAGACGGTGGACCTTCTGCTCCGCCTCATTGCCAACGAACTCCGGCAATGGCGCAAGGAGGAGCAGGAGCGCGTTCTCTCGACGCTCCTGGTCATTGCGCCCTGCCGTAAGGAGGCCGGCATCACGCCCCTGCAACTCCTTCACGCCTCGCCGGACGAGGCCGAAAGCCGGGCGGCAGAGGTCAGCGAGGCTCTGGTGCAAGGGGTGGAGGCCGACCTCGGCGTCCTCCAGGAGGGAGCTCTGGCGAACGTTCTCGCTCTAGCCATCGAGTCGGGCGAGGACCTGTCGCTTGTCGAGTTGCCTCATCTCCTCGCCTCGGAGCCCTTGGTCCGGCAGATGGCGGTGAAGTCGAAACTGGCCCTGCCCCGGACGTATGTACTCTCGGGACGGTTCGGCAAGGAAGCCTCGCAGCGGATCGCCGGCATTCAGGCGAGGATAGAGAAGCTCCTGCGCATCGAGCGCTTGCGATTGGCTCTCGGTGCGCCCGCGCTTCTCGACCTCCGAGACTGCTTCCGGGGCAGGATCACTCTCATTGACCTGGGTTCAGACTATGGGGCCGAGGAGGCCACCCGCATCATCGGCCGGCTGCTCTTCTCGCGCCTGGTCGCCTCGCTCTTTTCGCAGCCGCCGGAGGCGCTACAGCCGACCCTCCTCATCTGCGAGGAGTTCCCGGACCTCGTGGGCAAGGGGCTGGGCGCCAAGACCGAGAAGCTCTTCGCCCAGGCCCGTTCGAGGAAGACGGGTTGCATGATTCTCTTCCAGGCTCCGACTCAGCTTCAGAGCGGCGGGCTCCTGCGGGTTCTCGTGGCGAACGCCCGGCTCACCATTCTGGGGCAGATGCCGGAAGCTGAGGCTCGCTTCTTTGAAGAGCTCCTGCCGTCGACGGGCACTGTGCAGAGAAGACCTGAGCCCGGAGAGGTTCTGCCCAAGTCGCCATACCTCTCGCCCAGCGAAGAAAGAACGTTCCGACTGGCCGAGGTCGCCCACCTCGAGCGTGGCGTATTCTTCTTCTCTGATCGCAGCCGGCGGCAAGACACCAGCTTGGTTCGCGCGGATAACTGCAGCCCGCCCTCATGGGATGAGCTGAGCCGGGAGCTCCCGCCCGAGCTCCTCGCCCGGGTGAAGAGCGGCTTTTCGTTTCTCTCCAGGGACGAAGCCGAAGCAAGCTACGCGAGCCGCATGGAGCACTTGCTGGCCCGGATCGCGGCGAGCGTTCTCCCGGCCGGACCGCCTGCTCAAGTCAGAAACCCTGGCTTCAGCGCCATGGCCGGAACCGGCGAGTTCACCCCTCCTCCCGGGGAAGCGGCGAACCGGGCAAGACCACCCCAACCAGGCTCGCGGCGCTCGAGGCGGCGCAAGGGAGAGCTGCCATGACTTCCTTGGCCTTGCTCTTCCCATTCACGTTACCCTTTTTCGCGAAGACAGCGCTCGTCTTCGCGGCCATTCCATTGGTCGCTGTCTTCGGCTTGCTCTATCTCCTCTGGCGATTTCTCGTCGGCGTGCGGCTGGCGATGAATCTTCGCCGGATCGCGACCGAAAGGCTCTGCTGCCCCTCGGGGCACCAAGTGCTCGTCTATGGAAAATGGCGCTGTCCGGCCTGCCACGCGATCTGGGAAGGGCCGGGGCACAGGTGCCCCTGCTGCTACGCGCCCATGAAGTACCTCATCTGCCAGCATCCGGGCTGCGGCCTCGCAGCAAAGCTGCCGCGGTTTTGGCCATGAGGCCCGTAAGAATGGCTCGCGGCACTTTGCCCGGTGCCAGGTGGAACGGCCATCGCGACCTGAAGCTCCTCCACGCTCTCGGCCGGGCAGTGCTCCTGACCGTCGCGCAGGTGCGTCTCGTTGGCGGATTCGGCAGCCGGGAGGCTG
>Ga0265297_10004500_pt1 | contig 22735 bp, 20 predicted proteins | sample Munlanlwell13791_FD_192502 | JGI IMG/M metagenome (GOLD analysis project Ga0265297, IMG submission 192502) | Leachate microbial communities from a municipal landfill in Southern Ontario, Canada - Leachate well 137-91 | ecosystem: Engineered > Solid waste > Landfill > Unclassified | place... | reverse complement strand
TGACGACAACCGCGCTGCCGGTGCTTATAAAGCGATGCCGAAAGCCAGACGTTTCAAGGATTACAGGGTGATGTTCGATCAAATGCACAAAGAGATCGATGCGGTGATGGTCTGCACGCCCGACCATTCCCACTTCCCTGCTGCCATGGCTGCGATGCAATTGGGAAAACACGTGATTGTCGAAAAACCGCTTGCCCACAATATCTGGCAACTTCGTACCCTGAAGAAAGCGGCCCATCACTACAAGGTGGTTACGCAAATGGCCAACCAGGGTCATACCACCAACGGAATACGCTGTGTCAAAGAGTGGTACGACGCGGGTTTACTTGGCAATGTGACTGAAGTTATCGCATGGTTCGATGGTCCAGATTTTGGACCCGACAAATATTTTAGAAAACCGGATAGTTTCCCTCCCGCAGAACAGCCTATTCCGGCAGGTTTTGATTGGGATTTGTGGCTGGGACCGGCAGCCAAACGGCCTTACAACGAAGTTTACGCGCCCAAAACCTGGCGAGGCTGGTTCGATTTCGGAAACGGAGAGATGGGCGACTGGTGTTGCCATACCCTCGACGCTCCCTATTGGTCGCTCGATCTGGGTTTACCCACGGTAGCAGAGGCTGAATTCAAATCCCCCGTACCAGATACCGGTTTTCTCTCAGATCAGGCCGTTATCCGCTGGGATTTCCCTGCACGCGGAAACAAACCTCCGGTGACCATGCGCTGGTACGAAGGCGGTTTAAAACCCGAAATTCGTCCCGAATGGAAAGTAGAGAAATTAGCCGGCACCGGAATGATCATGGTTGGGGATAAGCATTGCCTCATCACCGGTGGGCGCCCCAACGATCCCAGGCTGCTCATGCCTATGCCCGAGTGGGAGTCCTTTAAGCCAAACTTGCCCACCCAGACCATCCCACGTACCTTCCAGGAAAACCCGCAGCGCGAATGGGCAGAAGCCATCAAACACGGGAAAGAGCCCGGATCCAATTTCGATTATGCTACCGGTCTGGTGGAGATGGCGCTTACCGGAGTTTTGGCGCAAAGGTTCAATACCCGCATCGAATACGATGCCAAAAACATGAAAGTAACCAATCATCCCGAGTTGGATGCCTATATCAAAGAGCCGGCAAGGGCAGGATTTTCGTATGGCGAGAATCTTTGATCAATTTTGTAAAATTTGATATCAGCAGGAGTCCGGAATCGGAATCTCCTGCTGATCTGTTTTCACCGCAATTCTCTTAACATGAAAACCTTAAACCTGTTTATTCTCCTTGTTTTGATCGGTGCACAAAATACTTTTACCCAAGCGCAAAAAATCAAACAGGAAAAACTGACCCAATTCCAACTTCAATCTTCCGATTTGATTCAGGCACCCGGTGAAGTAATCTCTACTTCTGCCTTCCATTCCAATGTATACTGGTTTCCTGTTGAGGTCCCCTGCACGGTATTGACAGGGCTTGTAGCCAATCGAATCTATCCCGATCCCTATTCGGGTATGAACAACATGCTCATCCCGGATGCTTCAGATGAGTTCAACAAGACCTACAACCTGGAACAGTACAGCCATCTGCCCAATCTTCCCAATCCCTGGAAAAAACCATATTGGTACCGCTCCTCTTTCAAGGTTCCGGCAACCGACAAAGGCCGTCACTTCTAACTGATATTCAAAGGGATCAACTACCGGGCGGCGGTATGGGTCAATGGCAAACAGTTGGCCGATTCGACCCAGATGGCCGGTATGTTCGCCGAATACAGCTTTGATGTGAGCAAAACAATCATTACAGGGGCAGAAAATGTGCTTGCCGTGAAAATTTACCCCCTCGACTTTCCCGGGTTACCAGCCAAAGAGCAACTAAAAGCATTTGACGACTTTTTTGAAAACGGAGGCCCTACCGGGGATATCGGCAAAAATGTAACCATGGTCTGTTCTGTTGGATGGGACTGGGTTCCACCAACCCGAGACCGGAACATGGGAATCTGGCAACCGGTATTTCTGCGGACCTCAGGCGATGTGACCATTGTACAACCGCAAATCATCACGGATTTGCCCAACCTTCCTGATACGACGGTTGCCAAACTCTCCCTGAAGCTAAACCTTTCTAACCACAATTTAACCGGCAGTAAAGGAGTTTTGAATGTCTCGATTACTCCTGAAAATTTTACCGGCGCTGCTGTTCAGTTTTCAAAAGAGGTATTTATTGCCGCCGGAGCGCAAACCAGTGTTGTCTTGAACAGTGATAACACCAGTCAGCTTCTTTTAAAACGACCCCATTTGTGGTGGCCCAATGGATACGGCGATCCCAATTTGTACCGCATCCGCCTCAAATATGAAACCGGGGGCAAATGCACCGACGACACCTCCTTCGTTTTCGGTATTCGCACCGTCAGTACAAAGGCAGAGGAGGTTCCCGGAAAATACTTGCGGCGCGAATTCTCTGTCAACGGACGAAGGATTCAGTTAACCGGCGGCGCCTGGGTGCCCGATATGATGCTGAACCGCGATTCGGCCAGGTATGACGCCGAGTTGCACCTTTGCCGGAATTCGAACATCAACCTGGTTAGGATTTGGGGCGGAGGTGTAACGCCACCCGATGCCTTTTTTGATTTGGCCGATCGTTACGGATTGCTGGTGTGGTCAGATTTCTGGGTGACCGGAGATACCCACGGCGAATTCAAGGGATCCACGGATTGGCCGCTGCAACCCGAAATTTTCGTAAAAAATGTGATCAGCACCATCTACAGGATTCGCAACCATGCCAGCCTGCTGCTTTGGACCGGTGGAAATGAAGGACACATCAGGAAAGATGTCTATGCCACCATGCGAGAGAGCATCATCAAACTCGATGGTACCAGGCCGTTTATCCCCTGTTCATCAGGTTTCGCCAAATTACCGGATGGCTTTGACGGCGCCTGGCCCGACAACAAAGCATCCGGCGTTTATAGCAGCGGACCCTACACCTGGCAGGATTCGAAAGAGTATTACCGGTTGGCCGACAATGCCAAGGACTGGGTATTCAAGGATGAAACCGGATTACCCTCACAGCCACCCTACAACTCCCTCATCAAAATAATTCCCAACCTGGTGTGGGATACCAAATTACCCTTCCCTCTTAACAACTCATGGGGTTACCACGATGCGGCAACCGGCAATGGCAAGTACGATGCCTACTATTATTCCATGGAGAAAAGGTATGGAAAACCCGTCTCGATGGAAGATTTCTCAGATAAGATGCAGTTGATGAATGCCACAGGCTATCAGGGTACTTTCGAAGCTGCCGGACACCGGTTGAATGACATAGGCGGCATCATGCTCTGGAAACTCAATGCAGCCTTTCCGAGTGTGGTCTGGCAGGTTTACGACTGGTACCTTGAACCCAATGCAGGCTATTATTTCATGCAGAACAGTTGCGAACCGGTTCACGTTCAACTGAATCCACTCGACCATGTTGTTTCTGTCATCAACAGGACCTACCGGGAAGTTCCCAATTTGACAGTTGATGCTGATATATACGGGCTGGATTCGAAGTTGGTGGCACACAAAAGCGCCACAGTTTCGCTTGCCTCCTCTGATGTCAAAGAAAGCTTCTCCCTCTCCAGTTTTCTGGCAAACTCCAAAGAGGTACATTTTGTCGTGCTAAATCTGAAGGACGCAAAGGGCAATGTGATTTCCCACAATACTTACTGGCTGGCGGCCGACAACAATTATACCGCTCTTCAATCCATGCCACACGCAGAAGTCTCGGCTACAGTACTGAAAAAAGAGCAAATCAAAACAGAGACGGTTTGGAGTCTAAAATTCACCAACGACAGCAAGAAACTGGCCTTTTTTGTGAATCCACGATTGATGAAGGAGAATGAAGAGGTGCTTCCTGCTTATTGGTCGTCGAACTATTTTTCATTGGCTCCGGGCGAATCCATCAACTGCAAAGCGAGCGCTTCCAAAGCAGTTTTGACAGACAAAAAGTTAGTGCTTTTGGTAAAAGGATGGAATATCGGGGAACACTGGATTCCTTTATAACAGAATTATCTATTTTGAATGCAACGAACTGAAAAACCACTCTGGGTTCGGCCGTAGAATTTGTTGGCCGTAGCATCTCCTTTAAACATGACGCAGTACCATGCATTGTCATAATAGGGCGTGGAACTCCACCAATATCCGCTTTTGCCACTTGAACCGTAGGAACCTTTGAAGTTACGATAGCCACATGGAATCGCTGAGAAACCGCTGGAGTTGGTTTCACTCCCATTCCTGTTCCAGACTTCGGTTGCTTTCATCTCATTGCCTGCAACTAACTCGCCACCCAGAAAATCGGTTAAAATTCTCCACTCCTTGTCAGTGGGAACATGCCATCCTGCCGGACAAAGTTTTCCTGTATGAACGGTGTACCAATTGTATACTGCCCCATGTGTTGATTTGAAGGCAGCAGAATCATTGTTATACCAACTAAGGGCCCCTGTTTTGAGATCAGTCCAGGCCTCATCGGTCACATAAGGAATAGCGCTCCCATCATTGTATTTGGTTGTCCTAAGATTTTCTGCCATCCAGGTCTGACCGCCGATGATTACAGTGGAATATACATTTCCATCAATATCGGTCACTTTTCCCTTTTGACCGGACTTGTTACCATTTCCACAACTTACAAATAAACATATTCCAGCCAGGATTGAGAAGAAAATCTTGATATTATTCATGTTAAGGGGTATATTTTGACGCGCAAAACTAGGAACAAATTCCAGAATATAAAAGAATATTCAGTTAACAAAACTTAAATGTGGGCTGCATTAGATCCTCCCAGGATAATCTTTCCTGTGAAGCCCAGTAGCGAAAGTGTTAGGAATTATCCCGTTTGTGTTTCCAGCGTTTGTGGGACCATAGCCAATTTTCGGGCTGTTCAAGGATTTGTTGTTCCAGAAGGGCGTTGCAGGTATCGGTAATCTCGTACTGGGGAAGCGTTTTTGCCTTGTCGGAGACCAACCTGAATTCTGTCTCGTAATATCCCCTTTTTACTTTTCTTGAATAGAGGAAAAGGACAACAGCATCCAACTTTTGGGCAATCTTTTCGGCGCCAAGTACGACAGGGGTATCTTGGTTCAGAAAGGTAATCCAATGTTTAATCTCATAAATCCGGGGTGTCTGATCGAACAAAAAGGCCGACATCGAAGGTATTCCCTGCCGGTGGTCATCGTACAACTGTTTGAAAGTATCTGCCCTTTCAAGTGGAATGGCCCCAAACCGGTTTCTGAGATTGACGTAAAAACGCTCGAAGCTTGGATTTTTGAGCTTCTTGTATACCGCATACAAACGGTGGTTGGAATAAAGCCCAAGATTGCAGAACCATTCCCAGTTGTTGTAATGACCGAAAAAGGCAAGTACCTGCCGCCCTTCATCCAGATAACCATTCAGCAACTCCGGATTGAGGTAGACCACCCGCTTTTTCATCTCTTTCTCAGAACCCCAGTCGAAGTAAAGCGTTTCAAAAATGGTATCGCAGAAATGGGCATAAAATTTCTTGGCTATCAACTCTCGCTCCTTCTTGCTCATAGCAGGAAACGAGTTGTCCAGATTAGTGGCTACCACATCCCGCCGGTAGCGGATGACGTAAAAGGCTACAAAAAAGAAGAGATCGGAAACCAGATAATGAAACCAAAGAGGAAGCCTTTGAAGCAACCAGGTAAAAGTCCTGAGAAGATAATATCCTGTTTTTCCCATTGAAAGCGATCGATCTGTTTTCAATTGATAGCTGGTCGAACAGATGAACCGGTACACCGAAGTCACTGTTTACCAAAATCGATGCAAAGGAAGATAAATTTCTCCGAATTAGAAACTTTTGTCATTTACCACGAAGGGATCAAAGGGAAACACAAAGGGCACAAAATAATAATTATCTGTTCAATATCATCGTGTCCTTCGTGCATTCCTTTGAGCCCTTCGTGGTAATTTTTATGTTCTACTTATTAATCGCTATCCTCTTTCCCATATTTCCTTTGCAGATAAAGGAAAACAGGAATACCTGCCAGGATAAGGGTCATACCAATGGCTGCTTCGCGCGGCCTCGTAACTATTGTATTGATAAAAAGTCCAACACAGAACAGAATAAAGATCACAGGCACAACAGGATAACCCCAAACCTTGTAAGGCCGGTGGGCATCGGGCATCTTGTACCTTAAAATAATGACCCCCAATGAGGTAGCGCCGTAAAAGATAAAGACAGCGAAAATGATCATGTCGGTCAATTGATCGAAAGTACCCGACAGCACCAGCACCGAGGCCCAGATTCCCTGCCAGAGCAAAGAGTTGGATGGTACATTGGCGCTGTTGAGTTTCGCGATCCCCGGAAAGAAAAGCCTTTCGCGCGCCATGGCATAATAGGGACGCGCACCGGTGAGAATACTGGCATTGGTACACCCCAGTGTGGTCACTAGAATCAATAGGGAGATGAAAAGCACACCGCCAGCGCCCCAAAAACTGCGGACCGCCTCAACGGCTGCAATTTGGTTGCCAGCATTGTACACCTGCTCCAATTGCGGAATGGACAAAAGTGAGAGATAGGTCATATTAACCAGCAAATAGATGGCAATGATGACAAAAACGCCGATGACTATTCCCCTCGGGATATTTTTCTTCGGAACTTTGACCTCTCCTCCGATAAATCCTACCGAGACCCATCCCTGGTATGCCCAGAATGCAGCAAGCATGGCGGTATAGAAAGACGAAAGGGTTACGGCACCATTGGTCAGCTCCCTGACATCCATAAAGTTGGCAGGTGTGGCCTTTACATGGCTCAGTCCAAAGACTACGATGACCAGCAAACCTGCACCCACCAGCATCAAGATGGCTTTGCTGGTGCCCGCCCCGCTTTTGAGTCCGGAAATATTGAGCCCGGTCAGGAGAAGGATCAATAGAATGGCAGTAAGTTTAACGCCAAAATCCTGAAAAGGGAAGAAGACCCCTCCGATCGAAAAAGTTTGCAGGGAGGGAAAGATCTCCGGGATCGGCACGATGCTGTTGAGCGATTGCGCGAAAACGTAGGCCAGCGAAGAGATGGTTGCCGTCTGGATCACCGTAAAAAGGGACCACCCGTACAAAAAGGCAAAAAAGCGGTTGTAAATTTTCTTGAAATAGACGAAATCGCCCCCGGTATCCGCCAGCAGGCCGGCTACCTCTGCATTGCTAAGGGCCCCAAACAGGGTGATAATACCGCCTACAATCCATGCCATCAGTATCCAGACAGAGGAGTGAAGTTCGGCAGCCATCGGAGCAATTTTTTTATATACACCTGATCCAATGATGTTTGCAACTACGAAAATAATGACATACCCCAATCCGAGGGTCCTTACCAAACTCCTTTGATTTCCCATGTTTCTGAAATAATGGATGAATAGAGATCCTAAATATAGCAAAATGGAACAAAATCCAATTTACCGGACCACAAAGTGTTAAAATAAGAATGGGATGAACATCTTGCTCCGTTTCATGTAATCGAGGTATTTGTTGCCAAAGTAAGCGACACACTCTTTCTCATCGAATAGCGCTGTGAGGTAAAGAAATAAGGTGGAAATAAGGGAAATAAGAAAAAGAGGGTATGTTGTATTTTTCAGAAATATGCCCCAGGTAAGCAACAAAAGAGAGCCGTAAAGCGGATGCCGGATGTAGCGATAGATACCACGGTCGACCAACGCTGTGGTTTTCTCAAATTGGTAGAGCTCCCCCCGCTCTTCTGCCTTGGCCGGTTTACCCTTTCTAACCAGGAGGATGCTTCCTGCCGCAACATAGTAAATAGAGACAAAGAGCAAAACCCAGGAGCCGATTTGCCTAAGCGCAAAGGGATCTTCAAACCAATATTTGTAATTGGAGAGCAATAGCCACAGGATACATTCCCAGCTAAAAAACCGATAGAAACCATGGCTTTCGGGAGCAAAGAGATTCCTTCTGGAAATAACAATTAAAGGTAGGCTCAGTATGCCAAAAAGCATCAGTTTTTCCATCGGCTTCAGGTTTTATACTGTTTAAAGTTAGCAATTTCATTGCAATTTCTATGCTGTTAAGTATAGCTCATGCTGGTGTCGATTTTAAATTTAGGAGGGTTCTGAAGCCAAAAGAGCCGCCCGGCGGGCGGCTCTTTTGGCAAGCGCAATGGCTATCGGGTGCCGCGATTTTAATCGTGGATATTTAAGAAATGCGGTTACAAACCGCGTCACCAAATTTGCCTTGCACGATTTCCTCTTCTCTTTTTACTCAAATTCAACCTAACTATTTGCCTTTCAACTATATTTTACATAAATTTGGGAAACCGCTAAATGAAATGCTAATACGTTGTGTGCAAGGCTATGAAAAGCTCCGAGGAAGCGTTACAGCGAAAAATAAATTGAATTTCCCTCTGACAAACCCTTGAATTTGCTGAAAATATTCCAAAAAGGAATACCAAATCATTCTTCATAATATTGCAAAATGGAATATTGAGTATTATGAGCAGAAATGATTATAGTGAAAAAAGACGTTTCCTCTCATGTAGATTGATTGAAGCACGTGAGCAGGCAGGACTTTCACAAAAACAAGTTTCGGACAGAAAGATTGTTTCACAAAGTGAATTGTCAAAAATTGAAAACGGGGCAAGGCGTTTAGATTTTTTAATTTTACTAGAACTAGCAAAATATTATAATCGGCCCATAACATTCTTTATTCCTGAAAATGAATCTGTGAAATAAAGAATATGGACGAAGCATTTAAAATTCCACCAAAATCCCCAAAACATTTAACAGAAATAGCAAAACTACCCGAAATTTTTAAGGGACTTGTCGGTAGCGAATTTAAACTAACAGGAAAAACCCGAACAGACGGAGCTAATATTAGAAAACTTATTGCTACTGAACTACTAAGAAATGGACTTCCTGAAGGAGCTAATACTGAAGAATTCGAAATTGTTCCACCCAAGAAAAAGGGCGTGCCTAAAATGCTTAGGGAATTGATCGATTCTTACACAGTAACAAGCGGAGAATCTTATAATTTACAAGTATGGAATAGGATACCAAATTGTAAAACGGTTTTAATAAAATACGATTCTGGTGAAACATTAAAATGTGATGAAGTAAGATACATTTTTGTTAAAATTGATTCTCTGAAAAATATCATTTCTTTAATTGTCATACTTACAGCAGAATACATTGAAACGCATTTCGGTAAATTTGGGAAGCCGACAATCAAACATCAATTGTTAATATCCCACAAAGCCCGAAATCAAATTTATTCAAGTGAATCGAAAATTTTAACATTCCCAGACTCAAAAAAGCTATCTTATTTAATTACTGATACATATAAAGAGCCTGATGATTCAATGTCTAATGAGCCAAGTATCCAAAACTTATACTCTATCAAACTATTGACTGAAAGGGTTGCTAAAAAACTTATTGGGAAGAAACTGAGTAATTCAGCAACAAAAAACAGAGGGCAAGCACTTGAGCGTATAACTCTTGAACTTTTAGGTTACAAAATGACGGATAATGAAAATCTGGTTGGTGGTTTTCCTGACATTCCAAATCAATTACTTGAGGTAAAAGTTCAAGATGCACAAACAGTCGATTTAGGTCGGTTCACTCCTGAAAAAGAGGAAGTTGTTGTTGTGGAAAATAATTTGACAACTTTTGATGTTAGATATTTAATTGCACTAACCAATCCCAAAACCGATATAATCGAGGGTATAATACTTGCACCAGGAGAAAAGCTTGGCGAAATATTTACCTATGTTAGTGATGTCAGTTATAAATGCCAACGCACTATCCCGATGAGTTTCTTTCATTCTTATGACGGAATGTGTGTTTATAATCCTTAGAAGCCAAACGATTCTTTAACCAAATCATTGAGTTTGGTTTCCAATTCAGCAACCTCTTGATTTAATGCAGATAATTCATTTAGTTTTTTTACAACTTCAATTATCTGCTTTGAACTATTTTTGTTAGGGTTTGGTATTGGATATTTTTCAATATACTGACTAAAATATCTCCTTCGGCCCGAATATAACTTATTGTTAAAGCATAAATCATGGTATTGTGCCATTAGATCTGAATTTGCAACACCTTGAATTAACAACAACAACTCCTTTTCTTGTTCAGATTGCGCAACAATCCAATAGCAATTGCCATTTACAACCGAACCAAATTCATCATAATAAAACCTTGCATCGACACTAATATCAGGAAATACTAATTTGGGCAAAGCCCAAAATTCGGGATTTTGTGGTACCCACATTTCATACCACTTGCGACCTGCCTCAATTAAATAATTTCGACCTTCTAATTGCTCTTTATTAGCTTCAAAATATTTTTTAGCATTGGGATAATCTTCAAGATTAATAACTAATCTTTTCCCATTTTCTGAATAATGCGGATATAATATTTTAAGATTATTACCAGAAGAAAAACACCAACGTTGTATATTTTCTTGTGAAATTAGTTTTTTAAATAGTTTAATTTCAGGCACAAAAGGTTCATTATCCCAATTCTGCTTAAGATACACGTTATCCGCACAGGATTTTACACCAACTCTGACCTTAAATTTATCTCCAATCTGAAATGTAGAATTTTTACTAATCTGTTCAATCCATGTATTCTCTTCCGAATTGGTCATTTGCCATATATCTGTCTTATTTGGCGCATGTTTTAGCGATCCTACGGAAAAATTATATTTTCGTTCATTTACCGAATAAATGCCTGATTTGTTTGTGTTTATAATATCAAATAAAGATTTAGCTTCCAAAATAGGTTTATGAGTTCCATTTAACTCTTCATAGATTTTAGCAAACTTGCATGGTTCTGAAAGTAGTATTTTACTTGATTTTTTTCGTCCAATAAAAATTGCAGGTAAAACGGCAGCTTCGAATATTTTTGTGTCTCCTAAGTCAATGACTTCAATGGGTTCATAATTTTCAAGCAAAAACTTCCGAATTGATTCGCCACTTTTGGTAAATAAATATCTATTGGATGTAATTACACCAATTAAGCCGCCTTTCTTTAATACGTTTGTCATTGCTATTAAGAACGGATAATACAAATCAACACGCCCTTTTAAATTAAATCGCTTTGCAATTTCTTGGGCTTTTTCAGTTCCAAGTATTTGCGTTCTAACATAAGGTGGATTTGCAATAATGATATCAGCATATTCTTCACTAATATTCTGACTAAATAAATTCAGAGGTTCAACACAAACCCCTTGAGTGCTTAAAAAATCTTGATTCTGAATATCTACATTAATATTAAACTCGGATAGATTTAACTTGGCGGCTATTAGATAGTCAATATTAGTATCAAAACCTTTAATGTTAAGTTTGAAATTATTATGTGATGCTTTGAATTTTCGAGCAATGGAAGCTAAAAGCTCACCTTCTCCACAGGCTGGGTCCAGAATAGTATATGAAGTTTCTGCTTGCTGATTAAGTTCAGAAAACAATCTATCAGAAAGAAAATCAGCTAATTCTGTTGGCGTAAACGTAGCACCTGAATTTTTTATTGTTACTTCATTCATCTTGCTTCTTTTTGCAAAGATAAGAAAAATGATTATTCCAAAAAGGAATATTTAAAAAAAGAAACAAAACCTAGCACCCAATAACTAAGGCTTCGTGTGGTTGAGGGACGAGCCCCAACATGAAGTCCTGTAGCCTGAAGTCCCTCACACAGATGCCAATTTTATATCCACATATTATTGAGTATAAATCATCAGATAATTGGGCAGGTATAGGTAATTGTAAAGCATGTTCCTTGCGGCCTTGGTTAAAAACTTATCTGGATTTTATATATTCACAAAATAAAACGATTTAGAAAAAATATTCCTCCTCATGACAAATGTTCCATTCTTTGATATTTTATTTATCATCGTTATCGGTGTTGTATTTTCTCTGATAGATTATTTTGGTTACTCGAATCTTCTGTCCAAATACGCAGTTGTTGTAGCTATGATTGCATACTTTTCCGGAAAATATATTGGACAATTCGAATTGAGAAAAAAACTAAATGGAGATAGATACTATAGCACGAAATCCCTTCACGAATCCTAATTTTGCATCCGTATTTTATGGGGGTTCGATTTTTAGGGATGTTCTTCTGGTATATTTAGCCCTTATTTTGTATCTTTGATAAGTGAAGAGGCGTGAACAAATAGGGCTTGATTTTGAGGTTGACAAATTGACAAACTCTATTGAAAATGTTGTGACTGGCGACAGTTTCGCGACAGATATCACAATTATTTCGATCGCAGACCTCAAAACGGTGACCAAGAAGAATGGCTGGCAATTTGACTGGAAATCAGAGTATATACAACCCGAGAAAGATGTTTATAAACTGACAATCGTAAACAATCAATCGGTTATTCAAGGATTAGTAAGTATAGAAATAAAGTCAGACCACGTTTACATGCATTTGGTTGAGAGTGCCCCATTTAACAAAGGGAAAACCAAAGTTTACGCCGGAGTCCCAGGAAATTTAGTCGCTTTTGTTTGCAAACTAGCTTTTCAGCGGGGGCACGAAGGAAATGTCTCCTTTATCTCAAAGACACAGCTTATTCAACATTATATTGACACTTTAGGTGCCGTACATATCGGTGGAAGAATAATGATAATTGATACCAAAGCAGCATTAAAACTCATCAATAAATATTTTCCAAAATGAAACGTAAACCTGCAGAGCTTGATGTGGATTTTATTGGTGGACAAGATCCCATGACAAAAGAAGAAGAACATGCTATCAGCGAATATATAAAGGCTCATAAATTGTTGGGCGCTAAGAAACCGACTAAAGTTAAAAAGGCATCGCAACCAAGAAAAATCAATGCCTAACTCCAATAGTTTGGTTTTCATGGAGCGGAACGCCAGCCAATAACTAAGGTTTCGTGTGGTTGAGGCACGAGTCCCAACATGAAGCATAGATCACAAAAATTGCAACTCATGAGAAATATTATATTCTTAGTACTGATCATCTCGCTTCATTACAATTGTTTGGCTCAGGTTTTATTGAACAAACAAAAATCAGATGAACCAGCCCAAACTATTGACCCGACTATTTTGAGAACAAGAAATCTTATTAATTCATTAAGTCAAAAGTCCCCAAACCTATTTGCTAATGTCGTAAATGGAAATGATACAACTAAACTTGAAGGTTATGTCGACAAATCTAGAAATTTACAAAAACTAATTGTAAAGGGAACTAATAATGAAGGAGGACAATATGTCGAATCCGTATATTTTGACAACTATAACGATAACATCATATTTTCGATACCATTTCAAGATGGGGTTGTTAATACCATCTTCACAAAAAAAAGAGATGTTATTTTATATCATGAGAAAGAAAATAGGACAGATATTGTTGATTTAAAACCTATTTACAAAGAGTCCAAAATATCGACTTTTATGGCAAGATTAGATCCATATCTATCTTTATTAAATATCAAGCGTGAAACCGTTAATCCATCATTAAACTCGGGACCGGTAATTACTACTTATGTGGACAGTGTTGAGTTGAGGGAAAAGCCTATTAATGGCAAGATTATATGTTTTCTGAAACGCCATGAACGTTTGTTTTACTTGGGAAGTACAAAAGAACTTGATGTAAAAAATAACTTACAATGGGTTTGGTATAAAGTAGCCACGGAAGATAAAAAGCAGATTGGATGGGTTTTTGGACACCCCCAATACATAATTGACCTAAACGATGAAAACTGGGAAGAGTAACTATGAAATTGATAAACAAAACACAGTTGCACGGAATCCCCTCGCGAATCCAAATTTTGCATCCCTGTTTTATGTGGTTTCAATTTCGGGGTGATTTTCTGGTGTAATTGTTCCACCAACCTAACTTTATCATTCTGCTCCTCCTTCTTTAAAAGATTCACTAAGAAACTGTTTAAACTATATAGTTCCTATTTTATTCATTAGAAATCACTTGATCAGGACTGTGCCGTAGGCACATAATGTCGGTAGAAAGAGAATTTAACGCAAGATATCCCGTCCCGTACGGGACGGAATTTAGGTCTCAATTCATATTCTACCGACATTATATCCCTAACGGGACAAAAACCAAATTTTACTCAGTCTCTAAAAAGTTGTAAATTAGCCGCAAAATAGATGATTATGGATAAAGCCGTTATATTGAGGGATTTGAGGGATACTCTCAGAAAGCAATATCAGGATTCCATTAAGAACGTTATATTATTTGGGTCTCAAGCTAAAGAGATAGCCAATGAGAATTCAGATTTTGATATTCTAATTTTGCTTGATAGGGATTATTCCGGTAAGGATGAGAATAATATACTTGATATTTGCTATGAGATTGACCTAAAGTATAATATAATTATTGATGCGCATTTGCTTTCTTTAAAAGAATTAAAAACTATTAGAGGGAAACAGCCAATTTTTATGAATGCAATAAAGTCTGGAATCTACGCATGAGTATAGATGAAAAAGATAGGTTTGAATTGATTAGGTATCGATTGGATGAAGCCAAAGATACTATGGAAGACGTACAATCATCAACAAAGCGCTTAATCGCAGGACAAAGGGGGATTATGATTCCTATGTTGAGTTTGAAAAGGAGATAGTAGAAGAGATGTTCGGGGAGATGAAGGATTTTATCGATGAAATTGAGAAATTCATAAACAGTAAATAGCCCGCGTACAAGCATAAAACCCAACCATGCAACGATTAAGCTATATAATCGACGCAAAAAATGCAACGATAAATTTTAAATGCCCACCCGTGTTGCTGAATATCCGGATAAAAATGTAACTTTTTAAATAATTGTGAGTCTAACAATCCATGATTGTTGGCGCTTTGGGCAATGTCATGTTGCAGTTAATTCAAATTAAATATCTTTAAACCCTTAAAAATTCAAACCAATACTATGAAGAAGAAATTAACAGTTATTTCAATCTCAGTCTGTATGATTATAGCCACCCTGATGTCGTGCGTTGAGCCGAAAAAATCGGCTTCGGTTCCCGCCATCGACCCTGCCAACCTGGACAAAACCGTTGTTCCGGGAAACGATTTTGATACCTATGCCAATGGCGGATGGAAGAAGCTCAACCCGTTGCCTGCCGACCGCGGCCGTTACGGTTCGTTCGACAAACTTGCCGAAGTGGCCGAGAAACAGGTGAACGACCTGGTGAAAACCACCGCTGCCGCGAAAAACGAAAAAGGCTCTGTTCCTGATAAGATAGCCACCCTTTTCAACTCGGGCATGGATACTGCCAAAATTGAGAAGCAGGGGCTTGAATTTATCACTCCATATTTGAAGGAGATTGACCAAATTGGGACCCCGGATGAGGTGCAGCAGGCCGTGATCCGTTTCCATCAATATGGATTCTCCCCGCTCTTTGGCATCTATGGCTCGGCCGACGCCCGCAATAGCTCCATGGTCATCGCGCAATTGACACAGGCCGGCATGGGCATGCCCGACCGTGACTATTACGTGAACGACGACCCAAGATCGGTCGACCTTCGCGCCAAATATGTTACTTACATGACCTCCATATTCAAACTGTTGGGCAATGATGACGCAACTTCTGCAGCGAATGCACAAAAAGTAATGGCCCTCGAGACGCAGCTTGCCAAAGCATCCATGACACGCCTGGAACAACGCGATCCAAACAAGACTTACAACAAGGTTACCACTGCTGAGTTGGTTAAACTCTCACCGGTTTTCAACTGGAACCGTTATTTTACTGAAATGGGGCTAGGTGATCCGGGATCGGTCAACCTGAATCAGCCGATCTTTGTCAAGGAGATCAGCAACATACTGACAACCACTGCTGTTGAGGATTGGAAGATCTACCTCAAATGGAACCTGATCAACGAAACAGCCTCATACCTCTCTTCAAATTTTGTACAGGCCAGTTTTGATTTTTATGGCAAGGCGATGACGGGTACCGAGGTGATGCGCCCTCGTTGGAAAAGGGTACTCGGTGTTACCAGTAGCGCCTTGAGCGAAGCTTTGGGCCAACTGTACGTCAAAGCCTATTTTCCACAGGCGGCCAAGGATCGCATGGTTAAACTGGTCGAAAACCTCCGCGTTTCCCTTGGCGAAAGAATCCAGAACCTCGAATGGATGAGTCCTGAGACCAAACAAAAGGGGATCGACAAGCTACACGCCATCAATGTGAAGATCGGTTATCCCGACAAGTGGAGGGACTATTCGGGTTTGGAAATCAAGGATGATGCCTATGTGCTGAATATTCTCCGTGCCAATAAATTTGAGACTGCCTATTACCTTGGCAAGATCAACAAACCTGTCGACAAGCTGGAGTGGGGTATGTCACCGCAGACTGTCAATGCTTATTACAGTCCAGACAAGAATGAGATTGTCTTCCCGGCTGCTATTCTTCAGCCACCCTTCTTCTTCAAAGATGGGGACGATGCTGTGAACTACGGCGCCATCGGTGTGGTCATCGGGCACGAGATGTCGCACGGATTTGACGACCAGGGACGTAAATTTGACAAGGAGGGAAACCTAACCGACTGGTGGACGCCTGAAGATTCCAAAAGATTTGATGAGCGCTCAAAAGTGTTGGTGGATCAGTTCAATAAATTTGTGGTACTGGACACCATCCATGCCAACGGACAACTCTGTCTGGGCGAAAACATTGCCGACCTGGGTGGCCTGAACATCTCACACCAGGCATTCCTGAAAGCCAATACCCAGAAGGAGCCCATCGATGGCTTCACTCCCGAGCAACGCTTCTTCCTGGCTTACGCCCATGTATGGGGACAAAATACCCGCGACAAGGAGATCCTTCGCCGCACCAAGGAAGATGTCCACTCTCTGGGCCGCTTCAGGGTACTTGGACCACTGCAGAACCTGCCTGAGTTCTATGCTGCATTTGATGTAAAACCTGGGCAGTCGATGTACCTGGAGCCGGAGAAAAGGGCGAAGATCTGGTAATAAGAATTACAAATTAAAGATTAAAGATTAAAAATTGGGAGTCGCACGGAATCCTAATTTTTAATCTTTAATTTTTAATTTGTAATCTGCTTAGCGTTGTAAGTCTGATCTTCGCAATGATTCTCTTCAATATTTCTATTTCTGAGAGCAAGTTTTCTGCTTCGTTATCAGGTAAATAGTTGGTTTTGTTGAGTAAACGTATCCAGTAATTGGTCTCTCTTGCCTCTTTGTAGGAGATGGATAATTTAGCAAGGAAATCTGCTTTTGACTGCGCTCCAATAGCCTCTTCAACGTTTGCACCAATTGAAGTTCCGCATTTTATTACCTGTTTGGATAGCACAAATTCTTTCTTTTCAGAAGTTAGAAATTTGTAGACATTCACTATCCTTACAGCGAAATCAAAACTTTTTTCCTGGATTAAATTATACTGCTTCATGAATCAATTATTTAGATATACTCAAGTTACGGCATTTCTAAATAAATAACGAATTTTTCGCCTAATAATTTGTATGAAATCTACCTCCAACCCCCGCCCAATTTGTAATCTGTAATTTTTAATTTTTAATTTACTGTCGCCTTAACCGAATAAATCTTGTTGCGCATATCTTCCAAATTGCCGATTAGGATGTAATATTTGTATTCGTAAACCGAATTCTTGTAGAGAATCTCCTTTTTCACCGGGGCAATGTAGGAGGTTGAGCCATCTGCCGCCTCCTTGCCGGGCACTCCGGACATGCCGGCCAGAAATTTGGTGCAGAGCGGGTTGTAGACGGCCATACCCCAGCCGGAATCGTCGGTGAAGGCCATCCAGTTTTCAGGCAGATTCTCGTAAATTCCCCAGAATCCGCTCGCAAGATTTTTTACAGGAAGCCGAGTCGCCGGAGCCCCGGTAAACGGCATGGTTCCCTGATAAGTGTAGAGGTTCTGCAAGGCTGAGATGGGATAGACTGCCGGGAGCTCCTGGTCGCACAGGATGCTGTCGCCATAGATGTTGTCGGTGCGGTGACAGGTCAGACGATTCCTGACCTCCAATAAATTACCGTTCAGCGTTGTCCATTGCTCCATCTCCGCTTCGGCCGGCTTGTTGTTCATATCCCACTGCATCGGAATGCATTTGACATAGAGTTCGTTGCCTGACTTCTTATAATCCAGAATCTGCGCCCTGTTCCGGAAGGCATCCCCCACCTGTATCGGGTTCCACGACCAGGGCGACCATCTTGGCGCCTGACCTTCCGCTTTGCGGTCGAGCGATTTCCCCGCATAGTAAGATTGCTGGATGTACCTTCCCTCGTCGGCAATGTTGACCACACTACGGGAGGAGCCGGAAAGCGAAAGCCAAGAGATGGCCCCGCCACGCGTAAGATCAAGTTTCAAGGTAAGCGTACCATTGTCGGCAACCATTTCTGTAGGTGACTCTTTTTGAAGCACCACTTCATCTTTTTTATTGCCAAGTCTGTCGAAAAATTGATAATGAAGCTTCTCCGGGGTGACAGTAAAAGTAGAGTAATTCTGTTGTGCCAGAGGTTCCGAACGGAGATAGGGATACCTACCCGCGAAATCTTCTTTAGCCATGACAACCGCCTGGTAAGGCCTGGCGAACTTTTGCGGATACATCTTGCCACAGGTAGAGCCACCGATCAGGTATACAGTTCCGAACTGATCAATGGGCACAACCTCACCATCGTTTTTCATCCGGTCGTACCGCATAGGAAAACTCCTGAAATAGTAATGGTCGTGGCCGGTAATGACCAGATCAACTTTGCAGCTGTCGAAAACCGGCGCCAATACTTCCCTAAGTTCGGTTTCATCCCTGTTTGCGCCGTAGATGGGCTGGTGCATGGTCACAATCTTCCACTTCTTTTGAGCGGTGGCAGTCTCAAGGTCCTTTTTGAGCCATTTAAGGGCGCTTTGCAAATAGGTGCCATCGCCGGTTTTGAGTTTGATATCAATAGCATCATTAAGATCCTGGTTGTCAAGACAGATCAAATGAGCGGCTCCATAGTTGAAGGAGTAGGCGCTTCCTTCGGCAAAATTTCCGGTTTGGTTAGAAGGATTGTTGAAATAGTCAAGATAAGCCTTGTTTTTCTGTTGTGGCCCATTGATGACTACGCCACCAGTTTCATGGTTTCCTACATTGGATGCCAACGGAAAGTTTCTGAAGTATTTCTCTCCAGCTTCAAAGTACCATTGCCACTCTTGTCCGTTCATACCCCTGTTCACCATATCCCCTGCATGAACGATAAAACGGATATCGGAATTGGCCTCAAAGGCTTTGTTCAAAACGGATTTAAAAAAGGATTGGTAATTTTCACGGCTTGACTCCTGCGAATCCGCTACAAAGAGGAACTTTACTGCCTCCCGGGTATCTTGTGCAGGTGCTGTCCGGAAGCTACCTTCCATCCAATATTTCCCGTCGCCAACCCGGTAATTATATTTTGTATCCGGAGCGAGATCCTTCACGGTAGTTTTGTGAACCATCACTTTGAATCTGGTTCCTTCGGGTTTGTCGAGATCGATCAACTCTTTTTGATAAGAGCCTCCTTTTGATTTAATGACCGATGGACCCTGGAATCCGGCTTTGTCATCGAATCTGACGCATTCTGCCAAAGTTGCTTTCATCTGTTCTGCCGTTTGCCAGGTAAATGACATGGAGGTGGAAGGATCTTCCCCCATCGAAACAAATGTCGGGAAAGGATATTCAGAAGCCAATACCCGGTAAACTGTTTTGTCGCTGCATTTGTTGCCCAGGCAGGCTTTGATGGTGTATTTTACTGCAGCGGAATTAAGAGCGATTGATGTAAATTCACCGTGACTATCTGTTTTACCCAGGAGCTCTTCTCCCCGGTAGATAACCGCATTAGCCGCCGCTTTCCCGGTTTCCAAAATGGTAACCTGCAACCTGGCAGGATGGTTGTAGCGGTTGTCTTTCCCTTCGCGCCAACTAATCTTCAGGTCGGCTCCCGACAAAAGCGCCGACCACAATAAAAGCAATAACCCCAGTCTGAATTTCAATTTGATCATAGTAGTAGTTTATATGGTTTGATTTTTGATCTTAAATCCAAATGCAAAAAAAGTCATCAAAATTGTTGCCAAAAGCGCCATAACTGCCCCGAAATAGAAGGGCGCGTCAGAATTTACTTTATCGTACAATATCCCGGCAATCAGACTGGCCGGCAATAAAGTAATCCCAAGAACCGCATGGTAGAGGCCATATCCGGTGCCTTTCAAATCTTTGCCAACAATATCGGAAATCATCGCCTTTTGACTGCTGTCGGTCAGGGCGCTGTAAAATCCATACAAAACAAACAGAAATAGAAAGACGTTGATATTCTTGTATTTGCCGAAGAAAAAATAGACAACCGCATAGGTTAGAAATCCCAGGATGATCAGCTTCTCCCGTCCGATTTTGTCCGACAACTTCCCAATAGGAATGGCTAGCAAAACTGCAACCAGATTGAAAATCATGTAAACGAATGGAATATAGGATGATTTGATCCCGGTCTCGCTGGTTTTTACCAGTAAAAGGGCATCCGTTGAGTTTCCCAGTGAAAAGACGAAGATCACGGCCAGAAAAAACCAGTACTTCTTGGGTAAATGTTTTAGCGACAAAGTACTCTTTTCGGGCGGGGGCCCTGCATGCGCCTCTTTGATCAACACGATGATGGTAATTACCCCAATGATTGCCGGGATGGTTGCCAACAGAAAAATATAGCCATAATTCAATGGGAAAAGATAGAGCAAAAGAAATGCCAGCAGTGGGCCGATGATCGCGCCGCTATTGTCCATCGCCTTGTGAAACCCAAAATTTCTGCCCGCGTCATTGTTTTTGATCGATCCGCTGATCAGGCTGTCGCGGGGCGCTGTCCTCAATCCTTTCCCAACCCGCTCGATGAACCTCAGATACAATACCTGAAACGGTGTGACCACTGCCGCATAAAATGGTGTAACTACTGCAGTAATCCCGTATCCTATAATCATGAAAGGCTTGTTCTTTCCAATCTTGTCGCTCCAGAATCCTGACAGGGCTTTGAGCAGGGATGCCGTACTCTCGGCGATCCCTTCGATCAGTGAGATGGTTGTCTTTGACGCGCCGATCGACAGCAAAAAGAGAGGCATCACGCTGTACACCATCTTGGTGGAGGTGTCTGTGAAAAAGCTTGTCAGGCCCGTGTAAAATACATTCTTTCCTAAGCCGAATATTTTGTCTTTTTGCATAATCCAAGTTAATGGACATAAACAATGCCTCATTTTTAAAAATTTGACCCTCTAAATCTCCCGCAAGGGGAGACTTCAAGTTTGTGTTCAAATCAACATCAGAGCACGGCTCCCCTCCTTGGAGGGGTTGGGGGAGGTCTAAATTCTTTGGGAAATAGCATGACATTATATGATTACGGTTACTTAAATGCTAACTATTACAAGCCAATAGCCTCAAACAGAATTTCGATTGGATGCACCGCTTTTTTCCCGGTTCCATCAAAAATGTGATGCCGGCAACTCGTTCCGGGAGCTGCAACGACCACCTCCGCCGACAACCGGCGAAGTTCAGGGAACAAGACTAGATTCCCAATCTTCATGGACAAATCGTAGTGCTCCTTCTCATACCCAAATGAGCCTGCCATTCCGCAACAGCCGGATGGGATCTCCTGAACATGGTAATTGAGCGGCAACGAAAGCATTTTTTTCGTAGGCATAGTTGATGCGATGGCCTTTTGCTGGCAATGACCGTGCAGCTTTATGGTCAGTGCGTTTTTTGTGAAACTTTCGGCCGAAATATTTCCTTTTCCCTGCTCCCTTACCAGGAATTCATCGATCATCAGACTGTTTTTCGCGATCCTTTTGGCCGCAATTTTCTCCTCTCCACGGAGCAGGTCGGGATATTCGTCGCGGAAGGTGAGGATGGCCGAGGGTTCGATGCCAACCAGCGGATGTTGGTCGTCAATCAGCGACCCGAAAATGGCCACATTTTTAGCCGCAATTTTGGCGGCTTTCCGAACATATCCTTTTGAAAGAAATGTTCTTCCACTGACTTCGTGCTGAACCATTAATACCTCGTAACCCAAATGGTTCAGTACCCTGATGGCCTTGATGCCAATTTCGGTGTCGTTGTAATTGGTGAACTCGTCGATGAAAAAGTAGAGCGATCCTTTTGGATTTTCTATGCGGTCATTTAATTTTTTCAGGTTTTTACTGCACCAACTTCTTAGGGTCGTCCGGGCCAGTCCCGGAATGCTCCTTTTCACTGCAAATCCCGTTAATGATTTCAAAAGCGATGAGGTGACCGGATTGTGCACCACAAAGTTAAAGACCCCCGGGAGCGGAGTTCCCAATTTGTAGATGGAAGCAATATTGGCCACCAATTTTGAGCGAAGGGGAGAGCCTTCCTGATCGTACTTGTGCTGTAAAAATTCCGCCTTGATCTTGGTCATATCCACTCCCGATGGGCACTCCGACTTACAGCCTTTGCATGAGATGCACAAGTCGAGGATATCGTATAATTCTTTGCTTTCGAATACCTCTTTGGTGGTCCGGCTACGGAGGTAGTCGTTCAACAGATTGGCCCGGGCGCGGGTTGTATGTCTCTCCTCCCGGGTTGCCATGTAGCTGGGGCACATGGTGCCTCCGATGATTTCGGATTTGCGGCAGTCGCCTGATCCGTTGCATTTTTCGACATGCCGGACAAATCCCATCGAATCGCTCCAGTCGAAAACTGTGTCGAAAATCGGATCGTTGTCGCCGGGTTGAATTCTCAGCGAGCTGTCCATCGGCGGCGTATTGACGATCTTTCCGGGATTGAAAATGTTTTTGGGGTCCCAGAGCC
>Ga0265297_10004499_pt1 | contig 22738 bp, 22 predicted proteins | sample Munlanlwell13791_FD_192502 | JGI IMG/M metagenome (GOLD analysis project Ga0265297, IMG submission 192502) | Leachate microbial communities from a municipal landfill in Southern Ontario, Canada - Leachate well 137-91 | ecosystem: Engineered > Solid waste > Landfill > Unclassified | place... | reverse complement strand
TGCGGTCTTAATGGCCGTGGTAGCCAAACGCAGATTTGCGTGGTTGGCCAGTGGTCAGAGCCATCGGTATGTGTGGATCCGGACACTTGTGTGGACGGCAGTACAGAAACCATTGCTTGCGGTCTTAATGGCCGTGGTTCACAGATTAACACTTGTGTAACTGGAACAATGGTTGACGGAATCTGTGAAGATTCAGACACTTGTGTTGACGGCAGTACAGAAACCATTGCTTGCGGTCTTAATGGCCGTGGTTCACAGGTTAACACTTGTGTAACCGGAACAATGGTTGATGGAATCTGTGAAGATGACGAAGTCTGTGTTGATTCTTCAATAAGAGTTCTCACTTGTGGACTTAATAACCGCGGATCCCAGACTGACACTTGTGTAGCAGGTGTTTGGTCAAATGGAATCTGTGAAGATTCAGATACTTGTGTTGACGGCAGTACAGAAACCATTGCTTGCGGTCTTAATGGCCGTGGTTCACAGGTTAACACTTGTGTAACCGGAACAATGGTTGATGGAATCTGTGAAGATTCAGACACTTGCGTTGATGGTTCCACTCAGGAACTGACCTGCGGTTTAAACAACCGTGGAACTCAGACACAACTTTGTGTCGAAGGAACTTTCTCAGATCCTTCTACTTGTATAGATCCCGACACTTGTGTGGATGGATCAACCACAAAAAATGACAATGGAGATTATCTTCTTTGTCAGGAAGGAAGTCTGGAGCTTATCGGTTGCTCTGTTGAAGACACATGTTGGTCTTATGCAGGAAGCTTTGGTTTCGTAGAAACCATCTTTGATACAGGAGTTTCTTGTGTTGAAGACACAGACTGTGAAAACGCAGTTTGTGAAGCTGCAAAATGTGTCAGAGTTTTTGACCACCTTGGTGGCGAAAACTTCGGCTGTCTCCCGAGTGGTGTGTGTGGAACATGTGATGACGCGGATGCCGACGGCATTTGTGGAGGATCTGCTCCCGAGACTTGCGAAACGAATGCAGATTGTCTCGCTGGTCAGGTGTGCACACCTCAGGGTGTATGTATTAATTACCCTGACCCTGCAGTGACCTGCTTCCCGTTCCGCATGGTTCTTCCTGCTAACACTTCCACGACATTCATTTATGTCTGGAACCAGGCAGGTGGACTCGTCGGTGGAGCACCTCAGGCTCTTCCGGAAGCAGTCGAAGGTTCTATAGTTATTGACAGCACAAGCTTTGGGGGAGCATGTGCAATAACTGTTGAGTACCCGGGCAGGTGGCAGTCATTTCTTGACGAAACCTTCCCAGTGGGAGCTCCGACTGGAAACTGTTTCTACAGTTTCTTTGTGAGCTCTCCGTTAAGGAAACTCAATGGTAATGGGGCACTCGGATGTGCACAGGATGCACTCAGTCTGCCTTAGTTCTAAAAGGAGTTAAATCTTTCTCCTTATAAAAAAGAAAAATAAATGCCTCGATTTACTGAAAAGTGAAAAGAGGCTGGAGATATGTGACTGGGTTGGCACTTGCTAACCCAGTTTTTTTGTACTTAAAATTTTCTTTTTATGTTTATTTATTGTCTAAAACTCGTTTTAGAAAACAAATCAATCATAAACAAATACATTAACTTCAGAATAAATTTACAACCACTTTTGTCATTCCGAAACGAAGTTGAGGAATCCCTTAAACTATGAATTAGCAATAATTATTTAAAATCCACAAAATATTGGTTAAAAAAGTTTAAGGGATATCTTCGCTCGTTTTCAACTCGCTACGATATGACAAAAAAGTGTGTTAGTATTTTTTTAAATCTTTTTTCTTATAAAACTATTCAATTAAATAAAAACTTTTTAAAAACAATTAAACCCTCATTTTGGCATATAGTAGTGAGTTCGACAAAGGAGAACGAATGGGAGGTATCGCTTAAACTATGAATTACCCCTAAACATTTTTAATTCAATAATAAGTGAATCAAAAAAAGTCTAAATTTTTTAATTTTTAAATCTAGAATCATGTCCACCAGTCAGTGGGCGGACTGAAATCATATTTTTTTTATTCCAAAAAGTTAATTTCTGTATCTTCACTAAAAAATACAAAAAATAATGCAAAACAAGACCACATCAGCCACATAAGAGCAGTATGATGAAGCATATTATCTGACATACTTAACACAAAAAAAACAATTACCCAAGAACAGATAAATATTTTTTGTTCTTTTTTATTTATTTTAGAAGCTTTATACAAAAGTGAAAGAAGTAAGATGATATAAAATGTAAAACCAATAAGTCCGTTTTCTAGTAAAATTCTTAAATAATCATTATGCGCTTCAGCGCTATCATCCCAAGTATGTTTATTACCTCGATTTTCCTCCCAAACTATAGGAAAAGTTCCATAACCATATCCTAAAATAGATTTTTTCATAATTATCGGTGTAGTTTCTTCAATCAAACTCAATCGCCAAGAAATGGAATCAGCATCATCATCACGAGTTGTGAGTCTCGCAACAAAATTATTTTCTCTGAGATCATAAGAAGTATAATTTTTTTGCCAATTATTAAAAGAAAAAAATATTAAATAAAGAAGTGGAATAATTAGTAAAAATGTAAAAAATATTTTTTTTGATTTAAAAAAAGAATTAACTAAAATAAAAACTAAAAGTCCGATGAAAGCTGCTCGTGTATAAGTAAATAAAATTAAAATCAATAAAAAAATATAAGTAAAATATTTTAGCCAATTTTTATTTCCCCAAAAATCTATTGGTTCTATTTCTGAATAATAATAATGTAAAAAAAGCAAAAATAAAACAAAAAAAGCAAAAATATTTGGGTGGACAAAACTACCATAAATACGCCCACTAATACTAAAAGTTGTTATACCGATCCCAGCTATTATTTGATATAAACCAAGAATGATTGGCAAAATAGCAGAAAATAAAATTGATAAAAGTAATTCTTTTTTGCTGAAATATTTTTCTTTGATAAAAAAATAAGTTAAGTAAAAAAATAATAAAATATTTAAAAGTTTTGTTGCTTCAATAATTGTAGTAATAGAGGAGACGCTATAAATAAAACTGCCAGCACTAAGCAAAAAAAAGATTGTAAACGGCCAAATAATAAAATTTTTCTTATAATAAATTTTATTTTTTAAAATAATGAAAATAGCCCAAAATAAAAAAATCATGGCTAAAGCTGCGTTTAGATTTATACTTATTTCTTCATAAGTAAAAATATTATAATAATACCATCTGTCTAATATTGGACGAACTATTAAAAAAGCTAAAAGCATTTTCTCTTCCAAAAAATATTGTCCTAAAACTAAGAGTAATAAAGCAAATAAAGCTAGATCTAAATTATTAAAAGGACTAATAATTATTGCTAAAATTATAGCTCCAGAAAAACCAATTAAAAATTTATTAAATTCTTTTTTCATAAATTTGTTTTTTTAGCCAAAATATAATATAATAAGATAATGAAATTATAGCAAAAAACAGTTTTTATGTCTAAAAAAATAGTTTATCTTATACCTAGATTTTCTACTGGTGGAGCAGAAAAAATGCTTTTAGATTATGTTCGTTATTTCAAAGGACAAGGTTTTGAAATTTTAGTTATAGCTGTTTTAGCAGGAGGAGAGTTAGAAATAGAATTTGAAAATAGCGGTGCAAAAACTTATGTTTTTGAGAAAAAAGGTTTTTTTTCTTTTTTTAAAAATTTAAAGAAAATTAAAAGAATTATAAAAAATTTTGAAGCAGATTTGGTGCATAGTCATGTTTTTAGTGCTGATTTTACAGCTTATTTTGTAAAAAAAGAATTCAAAAATACAAAATGGATTTCTACACAACATAATGTAGAATATAATTCTAGTTTTATTCGTAAAAAAGTTTGGGCTAAAATTTTGAAATCAGCTGATAAAGTGATTGCTGTCTCTGAAAAAGTTTTTGTTTTTGATAAAAACTATTTTAAATTAAAAAATAATTTAATTAAAATTCAAAATGGTGTTGATGTTGAAAAATGGTTTACGGGAAAAAAAGAAATTTTAAAAAATAAAACTGTAAATTTAGCAATTATTGGACGTCTAACTAAACAAAAAGGACATGAATATTTATTTGAAGCTCTAAAAGATTTAAAAGATAAAAATTGGGTTTTGCATATTTTTGGTGAAGGAGAATTAAAAAATAAATTAAAAAAAATTGTTAAAAAATTTAATTTGGATAAACAAATTATTTGGCGGGGTGTATCAAAAGATTTAATCACAGATACGACTGAAATCGATGTGTTAACTCAGCCATCACTTTGGGAAGGATTGAGTTTAGTAATTATGGAAATGATGCTACAAGGAAAAATTATTTTAGCTAGTGAAATTGCTGCGGAAGAATTAATTCAAGATAAAAAAACTGGCTTTGTTTGTAAAAATAAAAAAAGCAAAGATTTAACTGAAAAAATAAAATATATTATTGAAAATAGAGAAGAATGTAAAAAAATAGCTAAAATTGGCCAAGATTATGCTGTTAAAAATTTTGCTATAACAGAAAATTTAAAAAAAGTCGCTGCAATTTATCGCGATTTATGAAAATAAAAAAACCAAAAAATATTTTCTATATTTTTTTAATAAGTCTAATTTTGACTTTTTTTTCGGTTTCTCTAGTTAAAGCCAAAACTATTCCAGACCAAACTTATCCGCGTATTGCTAATTATTTTTTAAATTGGGATTTAAATGCTGAACAAGCACGTGAATTAGCAAAATGGGATGTGGTAGTTTTGGATATTGAAACCCAAGAAAAACATTTGGACTTAATTAAAAAAATAAAACAACTCAATCCAGATATAATTTTACTTGCTTATATTACTCCACAAGAAATAAAAATAAATGCCACTAATTCTGGTTCAATTTTTCGAGAAAAATTTTCTGCTGGAATTTTGGAAAATTGGTATTTAAAAAATTCACAAGCCAAAAAGCTTTCTTGGTGGTCGGGAACTAATTTATTAAATATTACTGATCAAAATTATATAAATTATTTGATAAATTATCTCAAAAATAATGTTTTATCAAGTGGGGTTTGGGATGGAATTTTTTATGATAATGCTTGGGATAATATCACTTGGTTTGCTGGTTCTGATATTGATTATAATTTAGATGGCAAAGTAGATACTTCACTTGATCAAAAATGGCGAAGTGGAATGCAATTTTTATATAATGAAACAAACCGTTTAACAAATAATAAATATATTATAGTTGGTAATAATAATAATGTTTTTTATAAAAACGAACTAGATGGAATGATGTTTGAAAATTTTAGTGAACATTCTTGGAACGAAATTATGAATAATTATAAAATTTTGAAAAATAATCCTTTGAACATTATTAATAATAATACAAAAAATAGCGGAAAAATAAATTATAAAAGTTTTCGTTTTGGACTTGTTAATTCTTTGCTGGGTAATGCTTATTATTCTTATGATTTTGGAGACCAAAATCATGGACAACTTTGGTGGTATGATGAATATGATGTAGATTTAGGCTCTGCTTTAAACGAAGCTTATTCAGAAAACAATCTTTCAACTTATAAAAATGATGTTTGGCGTCGAGATTTTGATCATGGAATTGTTTTAGTAAATAGCACAAATGATATTAAAACGATTGATTTAAAAGGAGAATATGAAAAAATAAATGGTGTGCAAGATAAAACAATTAATAATGGTTCTATAGTTTCTGAAGTTGATATTTTTGGTCAAGATGGTTTAATTTTATTAAAAACTTTTGAAGGTTTAAAAGATGTTTTATATAAAAATGGATCTTTTGTAAGATTTATTCGACCAGATGCTAGTCGTGTTAGAAATGGATTTTTTGTTTTTGAAGAAGGTTTCAAAGGTGGTTATTTAATAGCTAAAACAGATTTAGATGGGAATAAAAAAGAAGAATTATTAGTAGCTAGTAATAATAAAATTCAAATTTGGCGTGATGATGGACAACTTTTGATGAAAAGTTATCCTTATGGAGCAAATTATGCTGGTGATATAAAAATTGCAATTGGAGATCTAAACGGGGATAATTTAAAAGAAATTTATGTAGCTCCAGATAAAGGTTATAAATTACCAATAAAAATTTATACTCGTCATGGAAAAATTATGCGCAAAGATTTTTATCCTTTTGGCGAAAATTATGATGGTGGTTATAGTTTGGCGGTTGGACTGGCTGAAAAAAAAGTTTTGAGTAAAAGACAAGAATTATTTATCGCGACAAATTCTTGGATAAATATTTTTAATTATGATTTAGAAAAAATAATAAGTTTCCGCGCTTTTGAAAATACTTATTATGGTGGAGTAAAAATAGATGTTGGTGACATCGACGGTGATGGTACTGAAGAAATTGTTACTGCTAAAGAAAATGATGAACCAGTTATAAAAATTTTTGATATGCAAGGAAATGTAAAATCAGGGCCAACAAAAGCTTATGCTAGTTTTGCTTCTTCAGGAATTAATGATATTAAAGTACAAGATGTAGATTTTGACGGCAAAGAAGATATATTGGTTTTTTCTGAGAGTTTTTAAAATAGCGAGTAAGTGAGTAAGCAGGTAAGCGAATAAGAAAAATAAACAGTCTAAATTCTGACTGTTTTTTTATCTTAAATAAGCCAAAAAATACAAAGATGACTTGACAAAAAAGCTTAAATATGCTATATTATGCTGTTATTATTTAAAAAATATTATGAAAATAGCGATGATTGGACAAAAAGGTATCCCAGCCATTCATGGTGGAGTAGAACGTCATGTACATGATTTGTCTTTAAATTTGGCAAAAAAAGGTCACGAAGTTTTTGTTTATAGTCGAAAATGGTATACAAACAAAAATGAGGATTATAATATTGAAAATGTAAAAATAATTCATAAACCAAGTTTACATACAAAACATTTGGATACTATCACTCATACTTTTTTTGCTACAATTGATGCAATTAAAAAAGAAAATAAAATTGATGTTATTCATTATCATGGAGTTGGTCCATCTCTTTTAGCTTTTATTCCAAGAATTTTTTCTCCAAAAATAAAAGTTATTTCAACTTTTCATTCTATTGATCGTTATCATCAAAAATGGAATTTTTTAGCAAAAACTGTCTTGAGATTGGGCGAAAGAGCTGCTTGTAAATTTCCTCACCAAACAATAACTGTTTCTCGTAGTTTAGAAAATTATTCAGTTAATGAATATAAAGCCAAAACTATTTATATTCCAAATGCTGTTAATTCTTTGGACGAGATGCCAAATTATGAAGAAATTTTACGAGCTGATAATTTAAAAAAATTTAATTTAGAAAAAGGAAAATATTTAGTAATGATTTCTCGTCTAGTTCCTCATAAGGGTGCTCATATTTTGATTCAAGCTTTTGTTAATTTAAAAAATAAATACAAAGACGATCCAAAAATACAAGAATTGAAATTAGCTATTGTGGGTGGTTCTGTTTTTACTGATAAATATGTTCGTGATTTACATGTTTTAGCTAGTTCACAAAATGATATAATCTTTACAGATTTTCAATCAGGAAATATTTTAGAAGAATTATATTCTGGTTCTTTAGCTTTGGTTAATCCATCAATGAGTGAAGGTTTACCAATTACTGTGTTACAAGCAATGTCACATAAAAAACCAGTTTTAGTAAGTAATATTGCCGAGCATTTAGAACTTGTTAAAAACCCTAAATATATTTTTAATGAAAATGATATTGAAGATTTAGAAAATAAATTATTTGATTTTTTATGTGCTGACGAAAATGGCCGTTCTCTAGAAGGTGAACAAAATTTAAAAACTGTTAACAAATATTATACTTGGGAAAATATTGCACCTCAGATAATAAAGGTGTATAATAGTTAAGCCTACCTAGTTTCCGCCGTCTGAAAATTGTTTTTATTATTAGAAATAAGTTTTGGACGGCGGCCACATTGGAATTATGCGGGGACATACCCGCCCGGGGCCGTTCGTCCTTTTTTGTTTTTGGATCACAGGTTGTATCATTTGCGTAAAAAACGCCGACTCAAATAAGAGTTGTCTTTTCTAGAGCGATTTTATAGAGGAAATCGTTTCTTGAAAAAAATGGTACAACCTTTTTTATTTGACAAAATACTAAAAATATTTTATTTTAATTGATAATTATATTGATCTTTTACAATTTTTTAAGCAGACAAGCTTGTAAAAAAACAGGAGGAAAAATGTTCGAAAATAATTTGAGAACTAAACTCGAGCCTTATTTGGTGAGAGACTTCGGTTTTGATCCGAATTTGTTGCCAGACTTATCACGAAGAAGATTTTTTCAGAGAGACAAGATATTTGAATTTCTTAAAAAGTATAAACTTAGTAATTTTCAGCTTCAGAGTTTTTTGTCTTTTACTTATGAAAATATTCTTAATAACGGAAGTGCGAAAAAACAGCAAATGTTTCTCGAAACTTTCGAAAAAGATCTGACAGTTTTTTCAAAAGATAGGGCAGTAATTGCCCATATCTTGCATTCTTTTTTTGATGACTCAGAAAAATTTCTTGAGCTTTTAATGAAGCTTGAGGAAATAAAAATTGAAAAAGCCTCAGTTGAGGCTTTTGATCTGGTTTCGAGATATATCGAAACCATTGTTTTAAATGGTCTGGCACATTTAAGTGCTAGAAATGCTGAAACAGCATTAAGTAGTGTTGTAGTTTTATCTACTGCACTTAAAATTGATATAAAATCTTTTAAGAATTTTTTTGAAGAAATTTCGGAGAAATTTAAAAAAGAGATTCATATCAACTCGGCAAAAGTCATTGCCGAGTTTGCGAAGAATTTATAAAATTTTTCGCAGAATTTTTTTAAACCCGGCTGGATAGCTGGGTTTTATTTTTCTTGAAAAATTTTCTGTGCTTTATCAATAAATAAAATTCCATCAAGATGATCAACTTCATGTTGGATAACTCTAGCAAAATAATCATGAGCATCAAATTCTAAACTTTCACCATGTTCGTTTAAAGCTTTGACGATAATGTCACTATATCTTCTAACTTCACCAAAAAAACCTGGAACAGATAAACAGCCTTCTGTATCAATATTTTTTTTGCGACTAGTTTTTTCCCAAATTGGATTGATTAAAATCAGATCATTTTGTTTTTTATTGTAATTTGTTTTTTCGTCTTTTTGTAAAGCTTCTTTAGCAATTACACATATTCTAATGTTTTTGCCAATTTGCGGTGCAGCTAAACCAACGCCGTCTTTTAATTTCATTGTCGGAATCATTTCTTGTATTAATTTTTGGGTATCAGAAGATAACAAAAATTCAGAATTTATTTCTACAGATCTTTTGCGTAAATTTTCATTTGGGTGAATAACTATATCTAACATATTATGGTGTTAAAAGACTATTTGGATTTGGATCAATTTTTAAATCAGAATCTATATACTCATTTATTATTTTAAGATTTTCTAAATAATCTTTTTTAGGCAGACGTAAATTGAAAGCATAATAATTTTTTCCATGGGAAAAATTTGCTTGCATTTCATATACTGGTGTCAATTTTACATTTATTTTTTTATTTGTCAATATATTTTTTATTTTTTCATAATTAAATTGACATTTTTCTTTAGCTTCTTTTTTGTCTAAAGCTCCAAAAAAATATTTTACTAAAAATGAATAAGGTGGATAAAAAAGTTTTTTTCGTAAATTAAGTTCAGTACGGTAAATTCTATCTTTTTCGCCCAAAGATTTAAAAAATACATTTTCTGGATTTTTGGTTTGAATCATAACTAAACTATTTGGATCACGAAAATAATTTATTTCAGCTAAAGTTTGCCAAATTTTTTCAGTAAGTCCGAATTCGGGGATTGATAATTGACGGTCAATATCTAAAATCAAGAAAGTTTTGGTTCTTTTCCAATCAATAATTGATAATGTTTTTTCAGTACCAATATAAATTTGATTTTTGTTTTCATCAATTGAAAAATCTGTTTGTTCGCTATCGATACGAATTATTTGATAATTTGGATTTTTTAAGATTGTTTTTAAATATTTTTCTAAACTAAGAGTGCTAAGTTCTTCATTTAAAAACAGTGGGGAACCACAACGTGGACATAATTTTTCATATTTTGTTTTATAATCACTAACTGGCGAATATAAAATATTTTCAACACGATTATAAAGTAAATTACGTTCAGTATCTGGGCAAAGTGGAGTATAAAAACATTTTTGACAATTAACAAAAGTTGAATTTGTTTTACGATTTAAATAAATAAAAATATCATTTTTGCTTTTATCTGTTAATTGTTGTAAAAGTTTTTCTTCAATTTCAAAACTTAAAAATGATTTAGTTTCTTTTCCTCTTTGTTTATTTAAATTAGAAATTATTATCGGTTTTTCTGTTTGATTAGAAAATAATATTTTTTGGGAGTTTAGTTTGCGATTGATTTTTAAATTTTCTTTGCCAATTTCATAATATTTTTCAAAACTAGGAGAATAAGAAGCGAAAGTTAATTTTTTATTTTGCAAATTAAAAATTAAATCTGCTAAATCTTTATCAGAAAAACGTGGTGAACCTTCCCAATGTTTATGATTTTCATCGTGTTCAAAATCAATGATAATTTCGTCAAAAAAAGAAGGTGGTAAAAGTAAAGAAGCACGTGTGCCAATGACAATTGCTTTTTCTTGGTTTCTCAATAAAAACCAATTGGTAAATTTTTCTTTATCACTTAATTCTGAATGCCAAAAAATAGTTTGTTTATGTAATTTTTTTGGTATTAAATTTAATATTGAAGCACCAAATCTTATTTCAGGTATGACGATTAATGTTTTTTTTTGTGAATCCAAGTTTTTGTATAATTTTTGGTGTTCTATTTCATCCTCATATAAAAAATATTGTCGGTTTTCTTTTTTGTTTTTTTGTTTTTTTCTTGTTTTTAATTCAATTTTTTTTAATTTATTTTTTTGTAAAGGAGCTAAAGCCATTTTTAAAATATTAGCAATAGCATTTTTATAAATTTGAGAAATTTTCAAATAAAATTCTAAATCTTCTTCAGTTAAAAAAAATTCTGGATTTACTATTTCAGATAAAGTTTTTATATTTTTTATTTCAGTTTTTTGTTCAATTTTATAAACTATCCCGTAGATTTGTTTTTTTCTAAATTCAATTTTAACCATTTGTCCAGGACGAATGGTTTCTTGCAAAAAAATCGGAACTTCATAATCAAAGACAAAAAAGTTTCCTGGAAGTTTTTTTAGTGGAATTATTTTGGCAATCATAGCCTAAAATTATTTGAAATCAAAATATCCAGTTAGATAACCAACACCAAAAGGTGCTTCATAAGCTAAATTTTTGAATTCATAATTCATGTTTTGAATTATTGATAATAATAAAAGAAGAGAATGATAATTTGATTCATTAGCATTTTTGACGAAATCTGAGTCAAGATTAGTAATGCCTGTGGAATTATGAGCTTCTAAAAGTTCAATTATTTTTTTATCATATTCCAGTCCTTCTTTTGTAAAACCAGCCGGCGATTCAGTTTTTAATGAATGAGACATATTACCAGTAGCTAAAATAGCAATACGACGTGAAGATTTTATAAAAATATTTTTTAAAACTTTTCCGAATTCTAGGTAATTTTTTTTTGTTTGATCGGCTGTATAAATAACTAAAATTTTTGTATTAGGTAAATTTTCAGCAATAAAAAATAAAGGAATAGAAATTGAAATATCATTTTTTTCTTCATTTAAAATTTTTATTTTCATCTCAGAATTATTTTTTATTAAACCCGCAAAATCATTGGCACCAAAATATTTTTTTTTGAAATCATATTCTCCAAAATCTTCAAAATTAGAAAAAAGTTCAGTTGCAGCATTTAGAGAAAAATAATCATCTTTTTTTTCATTACAAATCACAACTAATATCTGTGGTCTAGCTAGATATAATTCTTCAGCAATTTTTTTTAAAGCGTTTTTTGTTGCTTGAAGTTTTTCAGCAGATTCTTTGGCAATAGAGTTTACCAATAGACTGCTATAAGGGGTGTGAGCTGCAAAAACTAATGACATATTTTATTTTATAGTTTAATTTTAGCTGTTTCTTGGGTTTTTTACAAGTTTTTAAATTTTAATTTTTAGAATTTCATTTTTAATATTTTTTTTACTTTTGATTTTGAATCTGACAAATTCTGGAATATAACCTTCAAAAAAACCGTTTCTTTTGCCTTCAATTAAAATTTCTTTCTCTTGTCCTCGTAATTTTTGTAAATATTTTTTTTGGCTGTCTTCGGCTATTTTGATTATTTTTTTGACGCGTTCATTTTTTATTTTTTCATCAACTTGTTCTGTCATTTTATTAGCTGGAGTTTTTGGTCTAGCAGAAAAAGGGAAGATATGTGTTTTGGAAAAATTAACATCTTTAATAATTTGGCAAGAAGATGCAAAATCAGTTTCGTTTTCTCCAGGAAAACCAACAATAATATCAGTACTAAAAGAAAAATTTTTGTCTAATTGACGAAATTTTTTGATTATCTCTTGATATTTTTCGTTACTGTAATGTCGATTCATTTTTTTTAAAATTTTATCACTACCACTTTGCAAAGAAAGATGAACGTGATTCATCATTCTTTTGTCTTCAAAAACTGTAATCAATTCAGAATTGATCAGACGAGGGTCAAGAGAACCCAAACGAATCCTGAGAATTTTGGTTTCTTTTAAAATTTTTTTTAAAAGTTTAGCTAAATTTATTTTTTTGTCTTGATATTGGCAAATATTTACTCCAGTCAAAATTATTTCTTTAAAATCTTTTTTTTCTAATTTTTTTATTTTTGTAATTATTTGTTTTGTTGGTAAAGATTCACTTGTACCTCGAAAAGAGGGAATAATACAATAAGTACAATTAAAATTACAACCATTTTGAATTTTGATAAATTTTCTTACATAATCAATTTGTTTTTCTTTTTTTTCTTCTTTATTTTTTAGTGGGAATTTTTTTTGAATATGATTTAAAATTTCCTGATTATTTTTTCCTATAAAATCAATTTCTTTTAAAGAATTTTCTAAACAACCAGTCGCTATAACATAAATATTTTTATTTTTAGCTCGTCGAATAAGTTGTCTAGTTTTTTGTGAAGCTCGACTAGTAACCGCACAAGCACGAATTATACAAATATTTTCTTGTTCACCAAAATCAACAATTTCGTATTTTTTGTTTATTAATTGTTCTTTTAATTCATCACTTTCTGCTTGATTTAATTTACAGCCGAGAGTATAAAAAGATATTTTCATAAAAATTATAAATTGTTTTTATTTTATATAAAAATAATCTAAAAGTAAAGACAATTTAAGGTTTGACCATTAACTAAAAAAATAGTAAAATATAGCCATTATGATAAAAAATAAAAAAGCGTATTTATTTTTGTTATTGATATCCTTAGCAATTTTGTCTGTTGTTATTTTTTTTATTTTTCAAAATATTTGGAAAACAGAAATGAAAAAAGAAACATCTTTAGAAAAAACAGACAAAATAGAGGAAACTGAAGAAAAATATTTTCATGATAAATATCTTGTGACAGCTGATGATACTTTTGCAACAGTTTTGGAATATTATGGTTTTACTTATAAGCAAATGACAACTATTTTAGAAAATAGTTCTTCTACTTATGATTTTACAAAAATAAAAATTGGACAAAATTTTGATTTGGTAAAAAATATTGACCATAATTTATTATGGCTTGATTATGAAATAAACAAAGACGATTTTGTACGAGTAAATTTTGTTTCCTCTAGTCCTGATAATATTTTTGTAGAACACAAGAAAATAGAATATGAAATTGAAATTGTAAAACAAACAGCAGTAGTTTCTTCATCACTTTATTTAGATGGTTTAGAAGCAAGTATTCCAGAAGAAATTATTATGGAATTTACTGATATTTTTGCTTGGACAATTGATTTTTCAGTACAAGTTCAAAAAAATGATTCTTTTGCGATTATTTATGAAAAAAGATTCCGTGATGGAAAAGAATCTGGTTATGGAAATATTTTAGCTGGTAGTTTTACTAATGTTGGTGTATTTTATGACGCATATATTTTTGAAAATGAAGAAGGTAAAATCGCTTATTACAATTCAAAAGGCGAAGCTATGATCAAACAATTTTTAAAAGCTCCTCTTGAATTTAAACGTATAAGTTCTGGTTATACTTATGGACGTTTTCATCCAGTTCTTCAAGAAAATTACGATCATTTAGCAATTGATTATGCTGCTCCTATCGGTACTCCAGTTATGGCGGTTGGTGATGGAACTGTCAAATATGCTGGGTGGAATGGTGGTTTTGGAAATTATATTGATATCAAACATAATGATATTTATTCGACGCAATATGCTCATTTATCAGCTTATGCAAAAGGAATAAAATCTGGAGTAAAAGTAAAACAAGGACAAATAATTGGTTATGTTGGTTCGACAGGTTGGTCGACTGGACCTCATTTACATTATCAAATTAAAAAAAATGGAAAATTAGTTAATCCTTTAACTATTGATTTACCACCCGGAGAACCTGTTTCTGAAATGAAAAAAAATGATTTTGAAAAAGTCGTGGAAAAATACAAAAATCAACTTTAATTTATTTATTTAATATTTATTTTTTATGCAAGATATACAAGAAATATTTAATCGTGTTCAAGACTCTAAAAGAAAACAAAAAGAAATTCGTAAAATTTATAAAGATGCTTTAGATAATGTCGGTGAATATCGAGAAGCTGTAGAAAAAATGAAAAGTTTAAGAGAAACAAAAAAAAGAATTGAAACTACAATTAGAGAACAATTTGCGAGTGAAATGACAAAATTTGAAGATTTAAAAATTGATATTGAATCTGATAATCAACTTTTGTCTGATATTGCACTTGCAAAAGTTTCAAAAGGTGAAGTGATTGAAATTAAAGATCAAGATGAAAATGAGTATGAACCAATTTTTAATGTAAAGTTTAAAAAAATTGCTTAATTTATTTAACCGTCCTGCAAAGGCGGTTTTTTGTTGCATAATTTTTTATAAGTTGTATAATAAATATGCAAGGTCGTTTATTAATAATTTATTTATGTCGGTTACAATATATACAATTCAAGATAATATATATTGTCGAATGGCAAAGAAATATTTTGACGAAAAGAAAATCACTTACAATGAATATGATATTATAAGTGATATCCAAAAAGCCGTAGAGATGGAAAAAAAGGCAAAGTTTGTTGGTGTACCAGTTATTCTAATTGGTCGCAAAACAATAATTGGGTTTGATAAGAAAAGATTAGACAAAATTTTGGACTGAATTTTTTAAATACTATAAAAAAACAAAAGCGCGCTTACTTTTGCTGGGTTCGCTTTTTTTATTTTTAAAAATGTGTTAAAATATCCGCATTGAAAATAAAAATAAATTTAAAAACAAATTATGTCTAGAGAAATAGTTTTTGATATTGAAACAATGGGGGATATAAAAGATTTTGATAATTTAAAAATAACCGTGGTTTCAATTTATGAATATGAAAATGATAAATATTCATCTTTTGAAGAACATGAACTTGGTTTGTTGTGGCCAATTTTGGAAAAAAGCGAAAGAATTATTGGTTTTAATAGTGAACATTTTGATGTTCCAATTTTAAATAAATACTATGCTGGAGATTTAACAAAATTTTCTCATTTAGATTTATTAAAAATAATTCGAGAATCAACTGGAAAAAGATACAGATTAAATGATATTGCCAAAGCAACTTTACAAATAGAAAAAAGTGCTAATGGATTAAAAGCTATGGAATGGTTTAAAGAAGGTAAAATAGATGAAATAAAAAAATATTGTGAGCAAGATGTAAAAGTTACTAAAGAATTGTATGATTATGGTTTAAAAAATAAAATGCTTTATTTTCCAACTTTGACTGGAGAAATTCAACCTTTTCCTGTAAATTTTGATAAACCAAAAATAATTTCTGGCACAGATAATTTACAGAAAAATATCAATTTAACTTTGCCTTTTTAATTTTTTTCTTAAAAAATTTCAAAGTGAATGTCGGCGATATTCACTTTTTTTGTTAGTAAAATTTTACTAATATCCAAAACCGTGTTTGGATTTCCACAAATAAAGAATTTAGAATTTAAAAAATCTAAATCAGTAAAATAATCATTAACATGTCCAGTTTTGCCAGTCCAATTTTGCTCCGCATCACTGATTATTATCTCAAAATTAAAATTTTTATATTTATTTTTTAAATTTTGTAAACGATCTTGCCAAAAAATATCAGTTATTTTGCGATTGCCAAAAAGTAAAAGAAAATCCTGTTCATTTTTGTTTATTTCCAATTCATTTTTTAATATGGAAAAAAGTGGTGACAAACCGACACCAGTAGCAATAAAAATTATTTTATTTTTATCATTTTTTGGATAAGTAAAATTTCCTTGGGCAGAACTAAAAGTTAATTTATCATTGATTTTTAATTTTTTAAAATATTCGCCTGCTAAACCATTTTTTAAAATTTTTACACAGATTTCAAGATAATCGTCTTGTGGTAGAGAAGATAAAGAATAAGAACGCAAAACAGTAATATTATTTTGAGGAATTTGTATTTGAATAAATTGCCCTGGCAAAAAAGTAAAATTTTGTGGTTTGAGAAATTTTATATTTAAAATATCTTCACCAATCATTTCAATATCTAATATTTTCTCAGTAAAAAAATTTAAGATATCAGTATTTGACATAAGTTTTTTTTTGTTATATCATACTTATATAGTATAAGTTGATTTTTTGTTTTTATTTTAACATTTTTTTCTTTATGCTTCAAATCAGTAAACAAGTTGATTATTCTATTCAACTTTTGTTGCGTTTAAAATCTTTAGAAAAAGAAGAATTTTTGAGTCTAAAAAAGTTTTCTGATGAAAAAAAAATTTCTTTTCTTTTTTTACAGAGATTGGCTGGAATATTAAAAAATAATGGTTTGATCAAATCTAAAAGAGGTTCACAAGGTGGATATTTTCTAAGTCCAGATTTAAAAAATATTTCTTTAAAGAAAATAATTGAAGTTATGGATGGTGGTTTCGGACTTTGCGATTGTTTAAGAAAAAAAAATTGTACTTGTGGACGAGAAAAAACTTGTGCGGGTAAAACATTTTTAGAGCCGGTAAATGAAGAAATAATTGCTGTTTTGGAAAAAACTATAATTATTTAATTATTATGAAAAAAATATTTACAAAAAAAAGAAAAATTTATTTAGATCACGCAGCTACAACCTACGTTGATAGAAAAGTTTTTATTTCAATGTTACCTTTTTTTTCAGAAAAATTTGCCAATCCTTCAGCAATTTATTCAGCTGGTGTGGAAATTGAACAGATAATTAAAAAAAATAAAAAAGATTTAGCTGAAATTTTTCATGCAACTCCTGATTCTTTTTTATTTACTTCTGGTGGTACAGAATCGATCAATTTAGCAATTTTAGGAACAGCTCGAGCTAATAAAAAATTTGGTAATCATATTATTACGACTGCGATCGAACATCCAGCAGTTTTAAATTCTGTCAAAGCTTTAGCAAAAGAAGGTTTTGAAATAACTTATTTAAAACCTGATGAATATGGTTTTATTTCAGCTAAACAAATAAAAGAAGCATTAAAATCAGAAACAATTTTAGTGAGTATTATGATGGCTAATAATGAAATTGGAACTGTTGAGCCAATTGCTGAAATTGGTAAAGAAATTTTGAAATGGCGAAAAGATAAAAAAACAATTTATCCTTATTTTCATAGTGATGCTTGTCAGGCGGCTGGCTTTTTTGATCTCGATGTAGAAAAAAGTCATGTAGATTTGCTTTCGCTAAACGCTGGAAAAATTTATGGTCCAAAAGGTAGTGGACTTCTTTATAAAAGAAAAGACGTAAAAATTGAAGCTATTATTTTTGGTGGTGGTCAACAAACTGGTTTGAGATCAGGTACAGAAAATGTTGCTGGAATTATTGGCTTAGCGGAAGCTTTAAAAATAGCTCAAGAAAATAGAAAAAAAGAAACGCTTCGTTTGTTTGAATTAAGAAATTATTTCTTTAAAAAAATACAAGAAAAAATAAAAGATGTAAAATTAAATGGTCCTGAATTAAATGATCCGAATAGTCGTTTAGTAAATAATCTTAATGTTTCTTTTTTAGGAATAGAAGGGGAAGCTCTGTTATTGTATTTGGATGCCAAAGGAATTATGTGTTCAACTGGTTCGGCTTGTTCTTCTCAATCTTTAGCAGTTTCTCATGTTTTAGATGCTTGTGGTTTTGATTTTTTACGGATGCATTCAAGTATCAGATTTTCTTTAGGAAAAATAAATAATAAAAAAGATATTGATTATGTAATAAAATATTTACCAGAACTTGTAGAAAAATTACGAAAAATATCTTCAATTTCAAATAATTCAATCAAAGAAAAAAAATAATTTTATTTTATGCTTAAACAAGCAAAGATCAAACAATCAGATGATAAAGCTTGGCTTTATTCGACAGAAGTTAAAAAACATTTTTTTAATCCGCAAAATGTTTTACTAGCTGGTGAAGAAGAAAAATATCAAGCGGATGCAATTGGAAAAGTTGGTTCGCCAGCTTGCGGTGATGAAATGCTTATATTTTTGAAAATTGACCCAAAAACTGAAAAAATTTTGGATTTAAAATGGCAAACTTTTGGTTGTGGTTCAGCGATCGCTTCTACTTCTATGTTGTCTACTATGGTACTAGAAGATGGCGGAATGACAATTACTGAAGCTTTAAAAATTAGTCCAAAAGATATTGTTGATAAACTTGGTGGTTTGCCTGATAGAAAAATTCATTGTTCAGTTTTGGGTGATCAAGCACTACTTCGAGCGATAAATAATTGGTTTTTAAAAACTGGGCAAATTGACCGAATAATATTAAGAGGACAAAAAATTATAGATGAAAAAAATAAAATTACAGCTGAAATGATAGAAGATTTTGCTTTAAATGATATAAATACACTCAGTGCAATTAAAGAAAAATTAAAAATAACAGAATTAACAAGTGAAACTGAAAAAAAGATTCAAGAAGTTTTAGATAAGTTAAATCAAGAAGAAAAACAATATTATGAAGATTAAAAAAAATGATGTTGTTAAAAAAATTAAAACAGTGGTTGATCCGCATATCGGAATCGATGTTTATTCACTAGGTTTTATTTATAAAATTGATATTGATTCAGAAAATAATATCAAAATTTTAATGACTTTAACTAGTCCAATGTGTCCTTTGGCTTCTTTTTTAACAAAAGCAGTACAAGATGCTGTTTTGAGTTTAAAAAATGTAAAAGAAGTTATAGTAGAAATAACTTTTGATCCACCTTGGCAAGCTCCAACAAAAATAAAAAAAATGTTTAAAATGTAATATGGAAGTTGAAAAAATAAAAAACATTCCAGAAAATTCAATTTTAATTGGAGAAAAAAAATCTGGTAAAATCAGAAAAATAAAAGTTGATAGAGAAAAATGTATTGGTGCTCGCAGTTGTGTATTTTTTGCGCCAAATGTTTTTCAACTTGATGATGAAAATCTAGCTTACATTGTTGATTTAGAAGGGGATAATGAAGATCAAATTTTGTTAGCTGCTAAATCTTGTCCAGTTTTAGCAATAGAAATTTTTGATGAAAATGATCAAAAATTAGTTTAAATAAATTTGAAAACAATTTAGTCTGTGTTATAATATTTTTATCTAATAAAAATTATTTTTAATCAATATATTTTATGAATAAAACAATTATCAATTTGGCCAAAGCTTTTATCGGTGAAAGTCAAGCTCGAAATCGTTATGACATGTATGGGAAAGTGGCAGTTAAAGAAGGTTTAGAAAAAGTTGCTGATAATTTTTTTCTAACTGCTGAACAAGAAAAAGAACATGCTAGTTGGATGTTTAAATTAATAAATCAATTAAAGAAAGATGACCAAAGTTTAGACCAAATAATTTTAACCGGAGCAGAAGTTGATGTAAACATAATTTATGGTGACTCAAAGACAAATCTCAAATCAGCTATTGCTGGTGAAGATCATGAACAAACTGTAATGTATCCAGAATTTGCCGCTACTGCCGAAGCAGAAGGTTATCCAGAAATAGCCAATAGACTTCGAGCAATCGCAAAAGCTGAATTTAATCACGAAGATCGTTTTAAAACTTTACTTGCCGAATTAGAGTCAGACACAATGTTTAAAAAAGATAAAGAAATAACTTGGGTTTGTAAAAAATGCGGTTATATTCATACTGGAAAAGAAGCACCAGAAGCCTGTCCATCTTGTGGACACGCCAAAGGTTTTTTCAGTGAAAAGAAATAAAATAAAGATTTAATAAAAAACAGCTTTTGTCAGCTGTTTTTTTTGATCTATTTAATTATTTTATATATAAATTGCTTCACCATCTTCGTAAAGCATGCCAGCAGTTTTATTTATCCAAACAATATTATTCCAATTATAATTCATAGTATTAAAGACATCTTCATTTGCAATATGTCTTTTTTTACCATTTTCAACTACATAAATTTTATTGCTTTCTACAATACCAAAAATTGTTCCATTTTTTAGACGAATACCATCACCTTCATTAAGATTATAAAGACGATTGATATTTACTTCATGAATTTGTAAATGAGGAAAATTTATTTTTGCTATTTGTTCGTCATAAATAGGGTAATAAGTATTTTCATCTAGATAGTATAAAGATTTTGTTTCTTTGATTCTAACCAATTCACCAAAAGGAGCTTTGTTTTCAAGAGTTATAATTGTCCCATCTAAATAATCTTCTAAATCTTCAGAATCAACTTCAATTATTTCATCTGGATTGTAACCTAAATTTTTTACAACTTCATAATTTAAAAATTCTCTTTTATAATCATAATCAAGTAAATAATATTTTGTACCTTGTTTAACGATAGAATAATTTGGTAGTGAAATTTCTGCGCTCTCTGTGTATTGATTTAATTTTTCTGGAGAAACTTCAATAATCATTTTTGGGTCATATCTACTTACTAATGAAATCATATTTTTAAATTTTCTTTTTTCCCCATTTTGAATCAAATAAACATCAGCTGAATCAATACTTTTAAGTAAACTACCATCAGGATAAATTTGTTTGAACCAATCATTCCAAATAATCCAAAAATTTTTATTGCCATGAATGTGAGGAGTGTAAGTGTATAAAAAACCGGTCGCATTTGATCTCGGAATTACAACTTCACCATCTATAATATAAATTTGTCCTTCTCGTTTTATCCAAGAAATTTTTTTATAATTATCATAATACCAACGCATTATTCCAGCAGCTCGGTCTACTTGTACACCAAAACCTTTATATTTCTGAACTTCGTCATCAGTAGTTGTGTTATCATCTGAAATTCCATAGCCCGTTGCCCAATCAAGTTGTTTTTGACTTGGTTCTTCATTTAATACTAAACTTTGTTCTTTTTGTAATTTTACTAATAAATATTTTGGATTAATTTCATTTTCTTTTGCCGCTTCATAAATTATGGACGAAGCTTTTTTAGTAATTCCTTCCCAATTTTCAGTTTTGTAATTTGTTAAATAACTATTTTTAACTTCTAAAAAAGTTTGGATATCAGTCAGATTCATACTTTCTGAGTTTTGTAATTCGTCATCAGAAATAATAAAATTTGGGTCAAATTCAGCTGATTTTGATTTCACAGGTAGTAATAATAATATCAATGCTAAGATAGATAAGATTTTTTTCATAGTTTTTTTAATTTTTTATTATTATAACAGAAATAATTAAAAGTCGAAAGTAGAAAAGTTAGTAAGCATGTAAGATAATTTTAAATTCCTGATTTTAGATTTAAGAATTAGACAGTTATAAAATACTGTCTTTTTTAATTTATTTAATTATGATATAATAATGAAGCAAAAATAAATAAAAAATTATTCAGATATTTTATGTTAGGAAAAATATTATTTAAAAATAAAATAAATATAGTTATATATATTTCTTTTTTTGTCTTCTTCTTTGCCTCAAACATTGGATTAACTAATAACATTATTAAAGCAGAAGACACTATTTGCCCTCTTACCACCAATCAAGATTTTAAACTAGGGGATATTCATGAAGACATAAGACAATTACAAAAGTATTTAAATAATAATGGATATATTTTAGCTACTACTGGACCAGGTAGAATAGGTGGAGAAACAAATTACTTTGGCTATCTTACCCAAAGTGCTCTAACTAAGTTTCAACAAGATAAAAATATTAAGTCAAACAATCTAGGAGTATTAGATCTAGCAACTAGAAACTATCTAAATTGTAATAATAATAACGAATACGAAAACAAACTAATTAAATATACTAATAATAATAAAGTATATAAAGTAGAAAATAATTTAAAACGTTGGATAGTAGATAGGGGATAACATTGATATAAACAACAAAAAAACAGAAAACATTGATACAAATAACAAATATACTTTAGGTGGTAAAATCACTGGTTTAAATTATGATATTACTTTGAAAAATTTTATTAACAATGACAAATTAGTAATTAGCTCTAACCAAAGTAGTAATTTTGTTTTTAATAATAAACTAACGTTAGGAGAAGAGTATGACGTCAATATTATAGATGATAAAAATAATCAAAAATGTTATTTAAAAAATAATAGTGGAATTATAGATAAATATAATATAGATAATATTGAAATAATGTGTGGAGAAAAAACCGCATTAAATTATAATCCATTTACTTTTGTCTTTAATTCACTTCCTTTATACACTCTTACATATAGAGCAGGTAATAATGGAAATTT
>Ga0265297_10004498_pt1 | contig 22742 bp, 23 predicted proteins | sample Munlanlwell13791_FD_192502 | JGI IMG/M metagenome (GOLD analysis project Ga0265297, IMG submission 192502) | Leachate microbial communities from a municipal landfill in Southern Ontario, Canada - Leachate well 137-91 | ecosystem: Engineered > Solid waste > Landfill > Unclassified | place... | reverse complement strand
TACCAAGACCCGCCACGAAGCAAAACGGTTGTTCCTTGGCTTGTACCATTTTTATATGTATACACTTGTCCCATCCCTTGAGTTGAATTCCACGAAGTATTTGATGGTCCTACATAATTTTGTGCTACGTCGCCAGTCCACGCAGAGACATACGGAAGTGTTGAATTTCCATACTGACACCATCCCCATCCCGCAACACCATCAGAACAGGTTGGGAGTGCAAGTGCGGTAACGGTATCAGACGAAGTGCGTTGTACGTGTTCCCACACATTTCCCGACAAGTCCCAGATTGTATTTCCATTGGAAAGAGTAAATGTGCGTTTCTGATTTGATGGCGTTGAGTTTCCTGTTCCATAATACGGATCACCATCAGTTGATGCTTGGAGAGCAAGTGCTGGGGAATTGTCGTTGTGTCCCGAAAAAAGATAACTGGTTCCAACTACTCCTCCATTCCAGTTACTCGCGACTTGTTCTGCATTTCTCGCAATCGTCATATATTCTTCGTTGGTTAAAAGATGGAATCCACTTCCTAAATTAGTGCAATAGGTCTTTGCAGTGTTATGAGAAATATTTGCGATTGGGTATCCCGACTGTAGCGATGCCACTGTTCGTGAATTTGCTGCAGTGCATGCCGTACCCGAATCGGAATAGGTGTTATATCCAGAATCAGGACTCGTGAGTCCTGTGTTTGGTGCAGAATTCGCCACACACTTCGCCTCGTATTTCATTGCCCAAAAATCAGATGTACCAAATGTTCCTGAACCAGGAACTCGCACCCATCCTGATGGGAATACTGATGAACCAAGCGTGAGATCGGAACCCATTTCATATCCTGAGTCTTGTGTTCCTCCGTCTTGAGTAGTTTTTACAACATATTTTTGTGACTCAAGTGAAGAAGAAAATTTCCATGTCTTGCTTAGGGGATCCGCCATGAACATATAATAGAGTGCCGAAGAAGCACTGTTTGATGGATCAACAGGAAGACGAGCAAGTGGCGACCCCGTTGAAAGTTGGGTGAGGTCGATAGGAACCCAGCCCGTGCCGTTGGTTTTGGTGAGGTTAGTCGCAGTCACACACGCATAGTTTGAAGGAAGTCCAATATCAGAACAATTAGCATTTGAGGCAGGAAGTGAAACATAAATAGTGCCCGCAGTAACTCCTGCAAAGGAAACATTCGGCTGATCGGCTAAGAGCATAGCGAATGCATTATTAATTGAGGCAACATCAGACAGACGTGTTGCATCTCTTGATTGTTTCAAGAGTTCTCCAGGATTTATGATGACTACAATCACGGTAGCAAGGATAGCGAGAATTGCTATGACTACTAAAAGCTCAATGAGGGTAAAGCCCTTCGAGGCCTCGCTCTTCCTAGGATGAAGGTTGTGTGTGTATCTATATAGAAGCCGATTCACAATAGAGAAATTATAACAAAAACACCAGTAAATTGCTATGAAAATGCCGTGTCCCCTATTCTCTATCCCTATACACCCAAAATTGATTCAAAAATTTCTTTTGGAACTCATACGTATTCGCATGTGAGAACATTCCCAAATACGATTGAAGCGAAGCATTGAATGTATTGTATGAAATTATTTTTTCTTCATATTGTTTCATCCGTTGTTTCATTTTTTTCATGAGTCGTCGCTTTGTTTTTGTTCGAAGAAGCCGATGATGAGGAAACACAACATATCCCAAGAAATCTATTCCTTGACAAATGGATAATAGTATGCTTTTATTTGGATGTAGTTCAAGTGCGAGCGTGTCTTTAAGAAACTGTGAGATGAGCGGAAGAAGATGTTCGAGATACTGTTTGTCTTCCGACACTATAATGAAGTCGTCCGTGTAGCGTGCATAATATTTTACTCTCAATTCATGCTTCATAAATTGATCAAATTCATTCATGTACACGTTTGCAAACAATTGGGAGGTAAGATTCCCTATCGGAATTCCTACCGCACGCACCGCCGAACGACCGCTTTCAAAACTTTTGATAATTTCTTTGAGCAACCACATCACGTCGGGATCTTTTATTCTTTTTTCTATGATGGAAAGGAGAATGTGGTGATCAATCGAATCAAAAAACTTTCGCACGTCGCATTTCAATACATAACAAGGACGTTTCCCGTTTCGGGAAACTTTTTTTGTCATTCTTTCAAACACCTCGACTCCCTTATGAGATCCAAACCCCACACGACACGAAAAAGAAGTGGGAATGAATGTCGTCTCAAACAACGGATTCAAAATGGAATACACCGCATGATGCAAAATGCGGTCACGTACCGACGCTTTATGAATGTGCCGTCGTTTCGGATCGGTAATGTAAAATCCCGTGTACGGTTGATGTACATATATTTTATGTTTCAAATCTCTGTGAAGCGCAAAAATATTTTGTTCCAAACGCCATTCAAAGTATTGAACGTCCTTCTTATTTAATTTTCCCGATTTAAATGCATCCCACGCAGAAAAAAGATTTTCTGGAGCAATGATGCTATCAAAAATATGTTTATAAACTTTCATATACTTTTTAAATCCAATGGACGAATTCGACATCCCTATCTTCAAAAAAACCTATGAGCTCTATAAAACATTTTATGGATACCGAGCAACCGCTCCCAAAACCGATCGGTATACCATTTGGCAACGCGCGGAAGAAATGCTTCTCAATTTGTTTCACGGAATTCTTCTTGCGAGCAGAAGTTACAAAACAGTGAAAGTTACTTTACTGGAAAAAGCGAGCACCGATTTAAATCTCTTCCGTGTATTTCTTCGATTGATGAAAGACGTGAAAAGTATTGATACCAAAAAATACGTTGCGCTCGAATCATTGGTAGATGAAATCGGAAGAATGCTCGGTGGTTGGCTTCGATCATCAAAAGAACGATAACAAATGTCCGCCATAATGGCGGACATTCATCTTATTATTTCTGAGGGATGACTTCGGGAGAAACCCAGACACGGAACCATAGTTGTCGTTCGGATTGTCGAGATTCCTGTTGTCGAACTTAACCTTGTCGTCGTTGAAGTTCACGTTGAGCGACTTCGAAAACACACTATCGCCGTCTGGATTTTGTCTTTGTCCATCCGATGGTCACTGGAAATCGAATTTTGCGTTCTCAATATGAGACCATATGTATTCTCTTTCCTGTATTTTATTTGGCGGCACTAGAACCCTAGACCCGCACCAGACAAAGACAAGCAGTAATCCCCTCAATTTCGTTCACTCTGGGAAATCGTAATCACCCAGACTCTCACGCATTCATTTGAAGAGAGAGTTCGGCGAGAAACATCCGTGAACATTTCTCCATGAGCCTAGTCTCATATATGAGTATAAAAGGAAAAAATAAAAAGTGAAGTATAAAAAAATCGAGCTACCCATCATTGGATAGCTCAAAAAATATAGAATCGAGAAAAGGATCAAAATCGAAAATCAAAAAGATTAAGAATTCAAATCATAAGGATCAATTATTACTGCGGGAGAAACCCAGACACGGAACCATAGTAGCCGTTCGGATTGCCGAGATTCCTGTTGTCGAACTCAACCCTGCCGTCGTCGAAGATCACGTAGAGCGACCCCGAAAACACACTACCGCCGACTGGAGCGTATTCATCACCCGCACAATCCATATCCAATTCATCGAATCGGACAAGACGTTTTGGATGAACAAGCGCAACTGATAACACATGGAATGAACCGAGACCGAATTCACCAGCATAGAAAATTTCACGAGCTCTGCGAACGCTTTCACCTTTATGAAGGTCGCCGAGTTGCAATGGAATAATCAAGATATCGCCTGGTTGGGTTTCAGCAACCCGATCCAACATCGCGGAAGTACGAGCATGGAGCCGTAAATAATTTGGTCCAAGCTGACCTGTGCGATAATTGTAAAACTTTCGTGAAGCATCCATTTTTGCAACCGCAAGTTCAACCGCTTCGTTATATGTTCCCGCAACTGCTTGCCAGCGTGGAACTGCGAACCATCCTTCTGCGCCTTCGGGCAACTGAAGTGTTGGTAATACATTCTTTACATAGGCAAATGCAGGACTTGGATTGAGGTTGAATAAATCTGCAATAGCCTGAATCTGTTCGTTAATATGTTTCATTGCATATTCGCGAGGATATTTATAACTTGATGCTACTTTTTCATTCGCGAACTGATTTGAAACACCGAGTTTCTTTGAGATGCTTACAATCGCTTCGACAACAGCGGCGCTTAATTCATCGCCACGTTCCAAAAGCGCTTGCATACCATCTTTGTCTAAATACTTATTTTCAAGCACAAGCTTCATGCCTTTTTGTGCTGCATCCTCGATCAATCGTTTGTACGATTTTTCCTGACCGTCGGTAACTGATGTAATCGATGTCTTTTCCATCGTTATCATCTCCTTATTAATTGATAATTTGTTAATTTACGCTCTTTAGATTTACATCATAAGAGCCCCATAATTGTATCACAATATATGCGAAAAGTCAATGACTAATGAAACCCAAATTAGTGAGGAAAATCCTCATTATTTAGACCCTTTTCTCAATAGATATAACTTTCTCCTTAAGGACGATTTTACTCTGTATACAGGAAAGTAATTCTCGCTTTTCGATATCCCCTCCTATTCGCAGAATATATTTTGCATAATTTCGTATATCGATATCGTGAACTTCGATTGTTTCTTTTGTTCCTGTGGCGATTGATTGGAATTTTTTAAATCGTTCCGCTTCGGCACGTATTTTCTTTTTTATTCCTGTTTCATCTAAATTAATAGTATCGAGCATTTTTTCAAACTGTCGTATCAGATCTCCTTCGGTAATATATCCACATTTACAACTGGCGTTTCTCACTTTTGTACATCCATAGTAAACATATCGATGAATATTTCCGTTCTGTTGTTTTTTTATTCGTTCGTCGGCAGTAATCCCCGATCCGCAGAGTCCACAGATCATGAGTTTAGTAAATGCAAATTCTTTTCCTTCAGATCGTACAAACTGGCTTTTGATTTGATTTTGAACCATATCAAATAATTCTTTGGTAATAATTGGTTCATGTTTTCCTGTGTACCAGTTTCCGCTCTTTCGTGGATATTCAAATACTCCGTAATAAAAATGATTTTGCAGTATTAAATAAATATTACTTAAGGTAAGGTGTTTGTCTCCTACCTCTGTTTTGAATTTCAAATCAAGGGTGAGCCAATGATATAGTTTTCGTCCGCTCCATTTTTCATACGCGACTCTCTCAAACATTTTTCTAATAACAGGGGCTCTCTCGGGATCGATAATTACCTGACACTTTCTATCTGTTCGTTTTTCTTTCAAATATCCCGTTGGTGGTCGAGCGGGCCATAATCCCATTTCAACTTGAGTTCTTAGTCCCCGCTTCACATTGATGCTTTTATTATCATTTTCTAATTTTGCCTGACTGCACAAAATCATTAACAAAAATTTCTCGTTGGGAGAATTTCTGAATTGCTGTCCGTATGTTCGTATTTCGATCAGTGATTGCTGATCCATGAGATCGACTACACTTCCTAAGTCCCCTGCGTTTCTACTCAATCGATCGGGTGCCCATGTAAGAATTCCGCTATATCGTCCATTTCGAACATCTTCAAGCAACTTTTTAAAAATGGGGCGTTGCCCCGAGTCTTTCGCTGAATGCGATTCTTTTTTGATATCGACTACTTCAAGTTCGTCCCGTTTTGCAATCTGAAGCATTTCTTTTATTTGTGAATCAATAGAAAGTGCTTGTTTTTCATCTTGCTCAGTCGACTTACGGGCATACAGACAATATCTAACTTTCGTTATGGGAATTGTTTCGGGACTGCTAATCTGTGCTGAAACATACTGTTTTTCCATGCTCCATTGATGACAGAGTGGTAGGGAAAGTAAAGGAGCGTTGTCGACAACATGTCGACAACTTTGCTTAGCAGAACAAGCGATCTGTGATATGGGTAGAATGAAAGGTCGAAATAAGTTAAAATACATTTACAACTGAATAGCCGTATGGCAGACCTAACCCATTTCGAGTAATCGGGTGGTATGGTCTCTTAAGTCCTCAAAAGCAACAAGCTCTTCGTCAGAGCGCTTTTGAGGCTATCAAGGGAAACCTTGGTAGGTGTCGCAAGACATCGCTGGCGGGGAGCTTTTTGGTTCTCGCCAGATCAAAAGGTCGAAAATAATAACTAATAATATGGAACAAACAAAAAAGAAATTTTATAAAAAATGGTGGTTTTGGGTCGTCATAATAATTATTTTTATTCTCCTTATTTCTTCAAGAAGCAACACCCCAAAGAAAGTGGGAGAAAATAATTCTTCACAACAAAATATTGGATCAGTAAAAGAAGAACAAAAAACGTTCGCTGTCGGTGATCAGGTAAAACTTGGAGATTCAATCGTTTCAGTAAACAAAGTTGAGTATTCACAGGGAGGACAATATATACATCCCACGACAGGAAATGAGTGGATTAATCTCAATGTCACCATTGAAAATACTGGATCATCACAACAGTACGTTACAACGCTTGGACAAATGTTTGTGCGAGATGGCGAGAATAACAGTTATCAAGTAGCAGTGACTGACAAGATTATGGAAAATCCTTCCTTTGGACTTGATGGTACTGTTATTGCGAAGAGTAAGCGAACGGGATGGGTTGGATTTGAAATAAAAAAAGAAGCAAAAAATCTTCAATTCCAATATAATGGAAGTATGTTTGGCGGTGGAACTGCGCTAATAAATATCAAATAACGTCTAGACTAAAAATCACCGATCATATCGGTGATTTTTATTTTAAGAAATTAAATAACTATAACACGCGGAAGTAATGGTGGATCTTCAATCATACTTAATACAAGATTCGAGAATGCATCAGCAAGATCGTCGTGCTTTTCCACACCGAAGTGTACTATCTGCGTGATTAGTTCTTCTGCACCATTTCTTGGAAAAAGTACCTTACCCGTTTTTATCATATGTGCAGTAAGCACTAATCTACTTCGTTTATCTTGATTCCCCGGACGTGTTGTTTTCACATCCCAAATACCCTCATTCTCAAGTTGTTGTGGAAGTGCTTTCTGATATGCAACATCTTCAATGATAAAAGTTGCGCCTCGTCCTTCATCATCATATTTTTTATTAAGCACCTTACAGAGATCCACTGTTTCGGGAAATGACATTTTGCGATTTATTATGTCAGGTAAAATATATAATTTTGCATCACGCCCATCGCCATAAATCCAACCAGTAACCATCGCTGTATAATCAGCGGTATCTTTTTTTGAAATTGCGAGGTCAATACCAATTCGAACACCAATATATTTTGAGTATCCCCATTGATCCTTAACACGAGGATTAGGTAGCTCATCATAATATTGAATCCACTCACGTTGAATCGCTTGCTCTTCAGTAGGAATAATACGCAACATATATTCGCGCTCCCACGCAAACTCATTTCCTGTTTTCCTTTTTTCTTTCTCAATATCATCATATGATTCATATTTTCCTTTCCACATAATCTCTCCATTTTGAGTAAGTGGATATGACTTGAATACCCCATCTATTTTTCCATTTTCTACATCTTCTTTAATTCGCATGAGCAGAGAATCTTCGTGAAGAAGATTTCCCACAACTATAGTTCTTGTACCACGGTCCCCCGCGGGAATGACTTCGCTAGTAAACCATTGATAGGTTTTATTTCTTCCCTCACGAGTTTTTGTTGAAGCGATATCCTCGACGTCATCACAAATAATTAAATCAGGACGATGCTGGTTATGTCTCAACCCACGAATACTTTGTTCTGATGATGCGGCGGTAATTCGCGCATTAAGATTGGAAAACACAAGCGACGAAGATCCCCATTCGTCCCCCTCTTCTTGAAACGGTCCAAGATCATTTCTTAAAACAGTATTTGCTTCAAGTTCTCTCCGAAGATTCATCATGTGCTGTTTCGCTTGCGCTTGTGTCTGACAAAGAATGAGCACGAACTTCTTTTGCTGTTTTCCAAGTATCGCCCAAATCGGATATGACATGGTAAGAATGGTCGACTTTCCACTTCCACGAAATGCAACGATAAAAAAGTTTCCATTGTCCTTTTCTGAAAGATCGAACATTTCCGCCTGAAATCTTGCAGTATGATATTTTACATAGTGAGCAAAATAGAAATGGAAAAAATACCAGTGGCTTTCTTTCACAACGGATATTCTTACTTTCCTATCCTTAATCATTGTTTCCACTAACTCCTGTGGAATTATTGCTTTGTTGTCCATTGTTTTGTATTTCTTGTTTTATTTCGACTTCCTCCTCTCTATACGATGCGAGTCGCAACGCCTCCCGTACAACCGCCTCCTGTTCTGGTGTAAGCATCCCGACATCTTGAATCCTTGTAGTTACCTCAACCCGATCACGGAACTTTGGATTCCTGTGTCGCAACCAAAAACTGATTGCAGACCAATTCTTGTCCTTAATGAGACTTAATAGTTGACTCTCACTCATGTCATTTACTAATGCCTCACCTTCGGCAAGTGCCTCATCCATTGCTTTTGAAAATTCTTCATCATCTTTTTTCCATCGATATATAGTATTCCTCGAAAGTCCTACCTTTTCACACGATACTTGTACAATGGGAATCTTCTTGAGTTGTTCGAGAAACTCATTTTTCTTTTTGTCTTTTTTCATATCTGTTAATTACTTTTGCTTTCATGCTTGTAAGCCTCTCGTATCGCTTAATGAGGAGATCGCAAAATATTGGTTCAAGTTCGACCGCAAACACTCTACGTTTCAATTGTTCGGCGGCAATCATGGTACTTCCTGATCCCGAAAAACTATCAAGAATGATGTCATGAGGACGCGTACATCGTCGAATTGCTTTTTCGTGAAGCTTCGGAGGTTTTGATGTGGCGTGTTCATAATCTTTCCCCGACAAACGTTTCATCATCCATACATCCAAATGATCTAATGTTTCTTCCAAAAGATTATTTCCTGTGGTAATCCCTTTATTCATCACCTCATTGAGATTTTGAATGTTCTTTGTGATATATGGTTTTCCGCGAACTCCATAAATGCACGGCTCATAACACTTGTTGAACGCAACACCAGGGGTCGGATTCTGTCCATTCTTAAGCCACAAGCATACTCGTTTGTTTTGTAACCCTAATTCTTTATATATGGTTTGTATAAGCCAAATATATGTTTGATCACACCAATAAAATATATGTGAATTTTCTTTGGTAACGGAAAGTGCACATTCAAGACTTTTTCGAATAAATTCTTTGTATTCATTTTCAGTGCGATGATCGTTTACCGTTCCCCCATACTGTTGTTTTCCTCCAATCCCCGCATTGTAATTAATATTTATGTTATACACTGGATCACTATAAATCATTGAAGCTCTTTCACTTCCAAATAATTTAGTGAGTACTCGTGGATCAGTAGAATCACCACAAATCAATCTATGAGAACCTAATTCAATAAGATCACCCAGTTTTGTTTTAGGAATCTTTATTTTCTTAAGTTCTTCCTCCTCATCAAAATCATCTTCTTGAACTTCAAGATTTTCTGCCCAAATGCCCTCTAAATCGCTTTTTGCGAATCCAATATCTTCCAACATATCAAGATCAAACGATTTCAATTTCTCAAAATCCCAATCCCCACCCACCGCATTACTGGTAATAAGATATTGGCCATATTCCTTTTGCGTGAGTTTTCTGTTGGGAGTACGAATGTCAATGAATTCATCCCCTCTTCCTAATATCTGCATTGCCCGAATACGCTGGTGACCCGCAATAATTTTCCCATCGGTGTCTACTGCGGGAATCTCTACTAGATTGAATTTTTTAAGACTTTTCTTAAGATCATTCATCTGCTTTTCCGAAATCGACCGTGGATTTTTTGCATATGGGAGAAGATCGTTTATTTTTCTCTTCTCAGTATGCCAAACTAAATTTATATTTTTCATTTTTTAAACATAAATAAAAACCGCGAAGGCTGTGTCACGGTTAATGGAACTGTTTAAATGAAAAACTAGATTTCTCCTAATCTTTTTTGAGTCCTGCTTACGATTGTGCGAATGCCCGATATGGTTAATTTCGGATATTTCTTCGCTAATTTTGTATAAACAAGACCATCAATAGCACGAAATCCCGCACTTCGCTTCTTCTGTGGATTTTTGAGTTCTTTATAACAGTTATAAATTTCTATGTCTCGATCGAATGTCTTCCACGCTTTATTCTTTCCAATAAAGTTCTTGAGATCCTTTTGTTCGTGAGAAATCCAATCCCAATGCTTCATGATATCTGTTTTTTTAGTATGACCATAAATTTGTATAAACAACTCAAATTTATCAGTAATGGAATTTCTAATCCAACTAATCATAAATGGTGACACATGATACTCCTTTTCTCCAAAGAATATATAGAACTCAAGAAAATTCCTAAATCCTTTGTCGTCCCGATCTATATTAAAATATTCAAGTATTTCATCAAATACATTCCCGTATACTGGCGGTAAAAATGTTTTCCGAAATTCTTCCAAAGCATTAAATTCCTCCACATTCATCGTTTCCTTATTACCAGTTATTCTTGTTTTTGCTTCTAAAAACTCTGGACTTAACTCCATTTCCCCATAACGATCCCAATATTTTTTATTCCAATCAAGGTACATGTAATATTTCCCAAATGGCTCCGTGGGAAGTGGACATCCCACTTCCTCAAAACGTTTTTTAAGCCAACATATCTTCTCAGTAAACCACGGGCTCCGAATCATCGCCTGAGCCTTGTAATAGTTTTGGTCGTATATACATCTACGACTTGTTGTCTGTTTTCTCGTCTTTTTCATGGGGTCAGGACTTGCATTTTTTTTATATTATCGTTTATACTTTTTATACATGATAGAAAATTTGAACGAAAATGACAAGCGGGTATACGCATTGGTCCGTAATCGGGTCATGCATGGTTTTGGAATGCCAAAACTCCGAGAAATAAACGCACTTACTGGAAAGTCCTCCCCCCGATCTGCCTCCTTGGCGTTAAAACGCCTTGAAGATGCGGGGCTTATAAAGAGAACTGGGAAAAGTGTCACTATTACAAACAGCTCACTATCAGCAAATTCTTCAGTTTCCGTGGTTAACGTACCTCTTGTGGGTGTTGTCGCAGCAGGAACCCCGATTCTTGCTCAACAGAATATTACCGCCGCAATCCCCGTCTCTACCGCACTTGCTCATCCAGGATCAAAATATTTTTTCCTACGTGTTTCTGGAAATTCAATGGACTTAATGAAAAAACATGGAATATCGATTGAAGATGGATCATTTGTACTCGTTCGACAACAAAACACAGCAAACGACGGAGATGTTGTTGTGGCACTAATTAACGACGAAGCAACGGTAAAGATTTTTGAGAGAAAAGGAAATATTGTGATTTTAAAACCAAAGTCATCAAACTCAAAACACAAACCAATTGTTTTAACCGAAAATTGTTTAATTCAAGGAGTAGTAGTCGCCACACTTCCACAAAATACTATTTAGAAAATTAAATCTATGAGACACGGCATTCACACTGTTTATAATTCCGACCGAGGTATGTGGGAAAATAAACAAGAAAACAAAGACAAACCACTTTCTTCTCACCACACAAAAGAAAACGCCCTCGACAAAGCAGAAAAAATAGCAGAAAACAACAAAGTCGAACACTTTATTCATGGAAAAGACGGAAAAATCCAAGAACGTAACAGTTATGGAAACGACCCGTTTCCACCAAGGGGATAATAAAAATGGAAAATAAAACAAAACATCTCGAATTTATTCAGACAACCATTAATCGAATGGCGAATAATTCGTTTTTGTTAAAAGGTTGGGTAATTACAATTGTAGGTGGATTATTTGCATTCAGCATGAATGAGATGAACTATTTTTATATTCTAATTTCCCTCATCGCAGTTATTTTCTTCTGGTTACTAGATGGATACTACTTGTACCAAGAGAAACTTTTTAGAAAGCTCTATGAACATGTAGCAGAACAACCAGAAGGAAAGATTGATTTTTCAATGAAAACCGAACCATTCGAGAAAAATGTAAGTTGGAGAAAATGTTTCTTTTCGAGCACAATGAGTCTTTTTTATGGTGCTCTATTTACAGTCAATATAATCATAATTTTATTTATATAACAACATGGCAAGAAAAGTATTTTATAGCTTTCACTTTAAACGTGATGTATGGCGCGCTGGTCAAGTGCGCAATAGCAACGTGATTACCGATGAAGACGAATATGGGGTAATTGACGGAGTTGAGTGGGAAAAAATTGAGAAAGAGGGAGACGCCGCTATTGAAAGATGGATAAACAATCAATTAAAGAATACATCCGTTACAGTAGTTCTTATTGGAGCAAAAACTGCAGAACGAGACTGGGTAGACTATGAAATTAGAAAAAGTTGGGAACGAGGAAATGGAATTGTTGGAGTTCGCATCCACGGTATGAAAGATCAAGAAAGCAAGACAGATTTTCCAGGAACAAACCCACTAGATAATATTTCTCTAACCGATGGAACACGACTTTCGTCGATTTTTAAAACATATGATTGGATCTCTAATGATGGGAGGAGTAATCTTGGTAAATGGGTTGAGGAGGCATTTCAAATTCGAACTAAGTACGACCCAGAAAAGGAATTAAAGAATAGCACGTCTGATCATGGAAGTCCGAGAGTTATTAGGAATCCTTTAGGACCTTGGGTAAACTTATGAGTATTGCCAATTTATCGAAAGAAGAAATTAAGGAAATAAATAATAGATTTCCAGAACTCAAAGAGAACGGATCAGGATTTTCAGGAATCATAAGTTTTTATGAAACATACAATAAATGTGAGATAGAGGATACATTTGAAGTTACGATAGATATTCCCGACGGATATCCGATTGAAATGCCAACATTACGTGAAACAGGCGGGAGAACTGAATGGATTGCAAAAAAACACAACAAAGAGAATTTAATGGATTTGCATCGCAATCCAACCACTGGGACAGCGTGCGTATGCGTTAAACAGTTGGAAAGGAAAAAATTTCCAGTTGGATCAAATATTTTAACTTTTATTGATGAACTCGCTATTCCTTATCTATACGGTTTAAGTTTCTATGAAGAAAACGGACACTGGCCATGGCATGAATATAGCCATGGATGTTTGGGAATTTTGGAATTCTTTGCAGAGGATGCGGAAAAAATAGATCCAAAGATGATTATTGAGTTGTCAGTCATTTTTAAAAAAGATCCAAAATGGGAAAAATATCGTGATTATATAGTAAAACCAAGAAAAAAGCGGTTCTGCCCTTGTGGGTCAGAAAAACCATTTTTTGAATGCCATAAGAAAGCATGGAAAGGAATCACTGTTTTACATAAAAATTTAAAAAAAACGAATCTTAATCCATATGAAATATTTTCAAGATGAACACGACCACCACAATTGAATTAGTAAAATCTTTTTGGAATACAATAGACGTTGCAACTAAAAAAATATATCAAATGCTTTGGACTGCCTTATTATCATTTCTTGTACAACACTGGATAGTCGTTTTAATCGTTTTAGTTGCCATACTTGGAATTGCAATTATGAAAGCTCTGTTGGGTCGGTGGGGTATGCTAGGAAGTGTTCTTTATAACTATCTCTATTTTGGAATTTTATTCATTGTTGGATTAATCTTTGGTTCAGATATATTCGTTAATAACTGGTTTAGTGTGGCCTGTACTTTGGCACTTTACCCAATTTGTTATGCAATTGTAGGAATAATTCTAGAGAAAACTGGTTTGCATCGAAGAAAATATTAAATCAATACTATTCCCTATTTTATAAACAATGGAAGAAAAATTACTTAAAATTTTCAAAAACATACCAGAAGACCAAACATTTGAATCTCTTATTGGTGTTCCAATTGAGGAGCAGAAAGAAAATTTAAGAATAGCTGATACTTCAGAAAAGTACTTTAATGTTCCCCCATCGGAATGGCCTGAATTTGAAATCAAATGGGACCTAAGTACTAAAAATATGAAATTTGCACTTGACCATTTTGACGATAAGACATTCCAAAAGCATTATCCAGAAGGTTTGACAATTGGTTGGATTACTTTAGATGAGCTAATGAAAAAAATGGCGTCACACTCACAGAGAACTAAAGATCAACTCTGGGAAACAAGTTCGGTTGGTAAGCTTGCAAAAACAATTCTCTATTTTGTAGAGGGGAATGCAATGACTCCCCCACTAATCACCCATAAAAACGGATTTCTTCTCGTTGGAGGAGGATTTCATAGAATTGGTGTAAGTCTAGGAAAAGATCTAGCTGAAATTCCTATTTTAGTCATTCCTTCAGAAAAAGAGGAAATAAATGCTATTACCTCAAAGATCAGATGGAAGGACATGTAGGTGTTCTGTGTCACTTTTGTCACTTTTTTAGAAAATCTATAAGCGCTCAAGAAGGATCGCTAGATACTCCTAGATTAGCTCAAATTTGCTTTATGGGGCTTAGCCCACACATTTCCGAGCTCGAGATAGCGCACATGAATAAAAAACGAGAATTTATTTCTCGTTTTTTATTTCATCTTTCTAGGATTCGAACCGCGGGCCGCAGGCTTCGAAGAGAAGCCGTAGGTCTCGAGCTCAGCAGAGCGAGAGGAGAATCCTAGTGTCTTTATTTTTGCTCTTTAAACGCTTCTGCAATCTTATCGAAGTCCCCTTCTAAAATTCTCTCAAGGTTGCTCCACTTCTTTCCTATGCGATGATCGGTAATTCTATCATCAGGAAAATTATATGTTCTAATTTTTTCTGATCTATCTGCAGTTCCTACTTGCTCCTTTCGAATTTGATCAACAGAACCAACAGCCTGCTCGCGTTGTGCTTCAAATAATTTTGCACGCAACACATCCATAGCCTTTTCACGATTTGCGTGTTGTGTTCGTTCTTCGCGTGATGCAACAACAATTCCTGTTGGCTTGTGAACAATACGAACTGCAGTTTCAACTTTATTTACATTTTGTCCTCCTGGACCACCTGCGCGACAAAATGTTACCTCTAAATCTCCATCGCGAACTTCGACTTCTTTTGCCTCAACAATTGGAAGTACTGCAACTGACGCGGTAGAAGTGTGAATTCTCCCCTGCCTCTCTGTCGATGGAACACGTTGTACGCGATGTACTCCTGATTCATTTTTGAAAGCCTCATACGCTCCTTGTCCTTTGATTTCAGCAACGAGTGTTTTGTATCCTTTCGCTCCTGATTCTGATGCATCAACAATCGAAAAATTCCATCCTTTTTTGAGTGCATATTTCTGATACATACGCACCAAATCACCAGCAAACAATGATGCTTCATCTCCTCCCGCTCCTGCACGAACCTCCATAACTATTTTGTTTATATTTTGCGTATCAACCATATCGTTCTTAATCTACCAACAAAACAGTTTATAGACAAGTTACTAAAAAACTCCCGCAATACGGGAGTTTATTTTATTTTCCTCTTTCTTTTCTTTTTGTTTGCCTTCCATTCTCTTTTTTAGTTTTTGAGTTTCTTCAAGAAGTATTCCTCGTTCGGCATAATACCACTCCTTTGTTCCTTGTTTGTATATCGTTCCACCAACAAGAAGAACCTCGCGTTTCAAAAGATCGAAAAATCCTTTTGGAGAGTAAATTCCAATATATTCTGCATTCACTGAATCCACCCGAATAAACGATTCTTTAATACACATAAAATCACCTTTCTTTACTTCATTTATATTGGAGCTATCACACTCAATACCATTACTAAACCCCATTTTTTTCATTTCTGTCATTTTTTCTAAAACATCTTTTTCTAAATTACACACATCCTCGTAAGTAATTTCTTTCTCTTGATTTTCCATCAGAGGTTTTTCAAGTATTGATTTAAATAGAATATACCCAAAGCAAACAAAAATGCTCACCACAATGAATGTGGTAACTCTATTTCTCGATTTCATTTTCTCTCCTTTTTTTGAATTGTGAATGATGAGAATACAGTAGACTAGGTTTCGCTTTTGGTCAATTAAAATATTTCCTCAATACGAAGTAATTGGTTATACTTTGCAGTTCTTTCTGATCGCGAAAGTGAACCAGTTTTAATAAAATGCGCACCAACACCTACTGCAAGATCTGCAATGGTCGTGTCTTCCGTTTCCCCAGAACGATGGGAAATAATAACTTTAAATCTCGCCTCGCGTGCAATTCGAATAGTTTCCAAAGTTTCTGTGATGGTACCAATTTGATTTGGCTTAATGAGTATCGCATTTGCTGCTTTTTGTTCTATCCCTTTTTGCAAACGTTTTGCATTTGTTACAAAAAGATCATCTCCCACTAATTGAATTTTTTCTCCCAATTGTTTTGTGAGTAATGCGTGTCCTTCCCAATCATCTTCTGCACATCCGTCTTCAATTGAAATAATTGGATATGTTTCCGTCCATTTTTTATAAACATCAATAAGTTCTTCGCTTGTATACGATTTGGATTCTGATGAAAAAACATATTTCCCATCAATAAGTAATTCTGACGCAGCGACATCAAGCGCAAGTGAAATATCTTTTCCAGGAACATACCCCGCATTGGTGATTGCTTCTATCAACAACTTCAGCGCTTCTTCGTTTGATGAAAGTGATACAGAGAATCCGCCCTCATCCCCCACGGCCGTCGATAGTTTTTTTTCCTCAAGAATCTTTTTTAATGAATAAAATGTTTCTGATCCATACCGAAGCGCCTCCCCAATATTTTGAGCACCAATCGGAACTATCATAAATTCTTGAATATCGGTTGAGTGTGTCGCATGCCGCCCTCCATTCAACACATTCATCATGGGCATAGGCATATTTATTTCACTAAAAAATGGCGCAATAGTATTAAAGTATTCAAACAAATGAATTCCGTGTGCTGCTGCAGATGCGTGTGCAAATGCAAGAGAAACTCCGAGTAATGCATTAGCTCCCAATCGCTCTTTTTGATCGGTGCCATCAATAGCAATTAATGTCTTATCGAGCGTCCCTTGGTTCCAATCTCTTCCCACAAGTGCATCATTCAATTCTCCATTCACCGAGGACACAGCTTTCAAAACCCCTTTTCCACCATACCGTTTTTTATCTCCATCTCGCAATTCGTGTGCTTCATAGCTTCCTGTTGATGCCCCAGAAGGAACTGCCGCTCGCCCAAAGAAACCCCCGGAGATCATAATCTCAACTTCAATTGTCGGAATTCCACGCGAATCAAGAATTTCGCGCGCATATAGTTTTTCGATCTTCCGCATCGTTATTTCCATAAGTTTATTATACCCAAATATACAAATTTTTACTTTATTTCTTTGCTTTTTTGCAGTATAATATGCGGCAATGGTGCCCACACAAACACATTTGTCTGGTATTCGGGGCATACAAACTCGTTTTCTTCCCAAGTTAAAGCGACTGGGCATTGAAACAGTACGCGACCTTCTTTATTTTCTCCCCACACGATATGAGGATTTTTCAAAAATCTACACCATTGAGGATCTTATTCCAAATCAAGAAGCAACAATAACTGCTGAAGTACTTTCGATTAAATCGCGAAATACTTGGAAGAGAAATTTATATCTCATTGAGGCAGAACTTCAAGATGAAACGGGCGTAATACGCGCCACTTGGTTCAATCAACCATATATAAAAAATATCCTTATTCCTGGACGAATCGCTAATTTTGCAGGAAAAATAACTACATCAAAAAAAACAGGAGAAATATATCTTTCAAACCCAACATATGAACTTGTGAGTGAACACCAACATCATGAAACGAGACATACAGGAAGAATTATTCCTATATATAGAGAGACGCGCGGTCTAACATCAAAAGGGGTTCGCTTTCTCATGCAACCAATACTAAAAAATGGAATTGATATTCCAGAAATCATTCCCAACAGCATACGAGAATCACTTGAACTTCCTGACATTCAAACAGCGATGCAGGCTGTTCACTTTCCAGAAGCAATAGAAGATGCACTCGCCGCAAAACGAAGATTTGCATTTGAGGATCTATTTATGTTGCAGATGATTACCCTTCGCGAACGAATGAAAATCGCTGCAAAAAAATCGCACTGTATTAAAAATGATGTTCCTTATATAAAATCGGTACTCGCAACACTTCCATTTGAGTTAACAGAATCACAAAAACGTTCTCTTTGGGAAATTCTTAATGATATAAATCGGCAATTTCCTATGAATCGACTTCTTGAAGGAGATGTGGGATCTGGGAAAACCGTAATTGCGGGGATTTCAGCGCTTGTAGCCGCACACCAAGGATTTCAGTCCGCATTTATGGCGCCCACCGAACTGCTTGCATCCCAACATTATCGAACACTAACTAAATTGTTTTCGAATTCTAGCAAAAGCATTCTTCTACTCACGGGAAGTGGCGCACAGATGTGGTACGATAACGATCTTGAAACTACCCTCACCAAACAAGAGGCAAAAAAATCAATTGAGAATGGATCTGCTTCAATTATTATAGGAACACACGCACTCATCCAAAAAGATGTTCCCTTTAAAGACCTTGCACTTGTGATCATTGATGAACAACACCGATTTGGAGTTGAGCAACGGGCAGCACTTGAGCGTCACAAATCAGTGGTCCCCCATTTCCTTTCGATGTCTGCGACTCCAATTCCTCGAACGCTCGCACTCACTATTTTTGGCGATCTTGACCTTTCACTTATTAACGAACTTCCGAAAAATAGAAAGGCGATCATAACAAAAGCAGTACCCAAAGAGCAAAGAATATCTGCATATGAATATATACGAAAAGAAATAAAAAATGGCAGACAAGCGTTTGTTATTTGTCCACGCATTGAACCAAAACCTGATGAAGAAACAACATTTCAAGAAATACAAACATTAAATATAAAAACAGTAACTGAAGAATACGAAAAACTTTCTAAACATATTTTCAAAGAGTTTAGAGTTGGAATGATTCACGGAAAATTAAAACCAAAAGAGAAGGATATGATTATGCGTGAATTTTCTGAAAATAAAATTCAAATTATCGTAGCGACATCAGTTGTTGAGGTTGGCGTTGATATTCCCAATGCAACCATAATGATGATTGAGGGAGCTGATCGATTTGGACTTGCTCAACTCCATCAATTTAGAGGACGTGTCGGCCGTGGAACACATCAATCATATTGTTTCTTATTTACAGAAAGTAATTCTGAAAATACAAAAAAACGAATAAAGGCAATTACAGAGGCAAAGAATGGATTTGAACTTGCCGAACACGACCTTAAACTTCGTGGTCCTGGAGAATTTTTGGGAACCTCTCAGACGGGAATGCCAGATATTGCTATGAAAGCAATTCAAAATCCTGATCTTGTACGCGAAGCTCGCACACTTGCTTACGAAGTCTTACAAAAGGATAAAATGCTATCAAAACATCAGGCGCTGAAAGAACGTTTGTCACAATTTGAGAAAGAAATCCATTTTGAGTAGCTATCTTTACGAATAATACAAAAAATACTACCATCTCAGTATGTTAGTTGTTGCATTTGAAGGATTCTCTGGATCTGGAAAAAGCACGGCAATTCGCGCACTTGTTCGTCATTTTAGTGCCAAAAAGCTCAAAGTGGGCATAGTAAGCATTGATTCAGCAAAAAATTTTGCTGATTTAAAAAAAATCGAAAAACAGTATCCAATCATTCACCAGATTCGAGATTTCTTATTTCTTGTACTGAGAATACAGCAGGGAGAAAAGATAGAAGAAATGCGAAAACGTGGATACAATATTGTTCTTATTGATAGATATGTGGGTTCATCTTGTGTGTTTATGAAATGTGGAGGATTCCCCAACGAGTTAATTTCGTGGTTAAAAAAGAATATAAAACCAAAACCAGACATTACACTCTTTTTTGATCTACCCTACACAATTGCAAAAAAGCGAAAACGTTCTCGTTCAATTAAGCAAATAGATCAGTCTTCTTTAAAAATGATCGAAAAAACATACAAAAGCTTTGCAAAAAAAGAAAAATGGAAACATATTAATGCACACGAGCAACCAGAAGATGTACAAAGAGCTTGTATAAAACAAATTTCTACAGCCTTAAAAAGAAAAAAGTAACTTAATAAAATCGCCCCAAGGGGCGATTTTATTACCTTAACTTTAATTCAAATCGCTTTTGAAGCGTTTTAATTATATCTCGAAGTGCCGCATCTACTTCATCCCCTGTAAGCGTTTTGTCCTCTGACTGAAATATTATGCGAAGGGTAATACTTTGAAGATTTGCCCATGAATCATCAATATACTCATCAAGAAGATCAACGTCTTTCACTAACTTATTAGAAAGCACAATTTCCTCAATAATATCTCCAATACGAACATCAAGATTGGTGAACATCGATATATCTCGAACAATTGATGGAAACTTTTCAATTCCTTTATATTCGTATTCTTCTTTTTGTACTCGAAGTATTGCCGAAAGATTGAGTTCCGCAAAAGAAATATTTGAACTATTAAATCCTACAAAACCCATAATATGCTTTCCAGACTCGATGCGTAATGCCTTTTCGAAAAAAAACTTTTCTGGTTTTGAATTTACTTCGACAAGCGTGTAGTCAAGAACTCCAATTCCTTTTAGGAGATAATCAATGATTCCCTTTAACTCAAAAAATGTTTCTGTCCCTTTTTTTGCAATAGAAATGCCAACATGAAGTGACTCACTATACTCTTCACGATTTGATTTTAAAAATACATCTCCAATTTCAAATATTCTTACCTCATCAGAAAATCTAAAGTTATTTTCAACTTGATGTGAAAGTCCTAAAAGTAGTGCGGGCCTTAAATACGCAAACTCAGCACTCGGTGGATTTAATAGTGGAACCGCCTCACCAGGAAACACGAAACCCATTTCTAAAAATTCTCGAGAAACAAATGAATGAGTATATAATTCGTTGCATCCAAACGCACGCAATATTCCACGAACCTTTTCTTTTGTAATAATATTTTGATTTTCTTCGGGCGCAACAAGAGATGCGCGAGGTGCACACGATGGTATATTTTGATATCCAATAATACGCGCAACTTCTTCTGCAAGATCTTCTGGATTTTCTATATCCACCCGAAGTGCGGGAACCTCCCAAAGATTCCTTCGGACACACAAAAATCCAAGACGAGCAAGACACGTCGTAGCCTCCTTTTCAGAAAGTTTTGTGCCTAAAAGTTCATTACATAAATCAACATCAAACGCTAATATTTTTTTTGTGGGCAATTTTGATAAAGAATCAAAACGATCTCCAACTTTTGCCTTGGCAATTTCTTTCAGTAAATATGCAGCACGAGAAAGTGCAAAGAGTGGAAGTTCAATACTCAACGCATGTACAAATCTTTGAGATGCATCAGTTGAAAGATTTATTTTTTTTGTCGTTTTATAAATTGAAACGGGATTAAAATTCGCTGCCTCTACGATAATGCGTAACGTTTTTTCTGAAACCTCACAACCAACTCCGCCTTTAATACCTGCAATTACTAACGGTTTTTCTTTATCAGCAATGAGACCAACAGAAGAATCGAGCGTATATCTGATATTATCAAGTGAAAGTAATTCTTCTCCTTTTTTTGCATTTCTGATTACAATCTGTGGTTTTTTCTTTGGTGCAAGTAAATCATAATCAAAGGCATGTAGTGGCTGTCCTGTTTCCATCATTACATAATTCATTACATCAACCACGTTATTTATTGGACGCATTCCAGATGACAATAGTGCATCCTTAAGCCATTTAGGAGATTCTTTAATAACTAATTCATCAAAATATTGTGCACAATATCGAGGACACAATATCTTGTTTTCAACAACAACATTAAATTGTTTCGGTTTTTTTGTCGCTTTTGTATTAATACGTGCAATGTCTTTTACTTTTTTTGAATTTAAAATCGCAGCAAGTTCTTTTGCCACACCAATATATGACCCCGCATCTGAGTATCGATTTGGTGGAAGTTTTATTTCAATAAGTGCGCCCCCGGCATCTTCGGCTTCAAACGCATATAAAGAAAGTAACTCAATAACTTGTGATTTTGTTTTCAGTTCTGGTAAAAATGACTTTAAAACAGGAAAAGATAGTTTCATATAATTAAAATTGTTTTGTAAACCTTACGTCGCCAGAATAAAACAGTCTGATATCGGGAATTCCATATTTAATCATTGCCAATCTGTCGAGTCCCATTCCAAATGCAAAACCCTTCATTTCTTTGTGATTGTATTTCACTGCATCAAAAACATTTCGATGAACCATTCCCGCTCCCATAACCTCAAGCCACTTCCCTCCCTTGAGTCGAATATCTACTTCGATTCCTGGCTCTACAAATGGAAAGAAACTTGGACGATAACGAAATTCAATTTTTTGTTTAAAGAATTTTTTGAAAAATGTTTCGATTACAAATTTCAAATTTGCGAGTGTTATATCAGGACCAACCATTAAACCCTCGACTTGATAAAAATTAATTTCATGTGAAGCATCAGTCGCTTCATATCGAAAACAACGCCCAGGAACAATAATTTGAAATGGTGGGTTGTGCGATTCCATATACCGCGCCTGCACTGGACTTGTGTGTGTGCGCATAAGCAACCCCTTACTGTCTGGCGCTTGTTTTACCCATAACGTGTCCCACATATCTCTCGCAGAGTGTCCCGCAGGAATATTTAGGGCATCAAAATTATAAACTTCTGTTTCGAGTTCTGGACCTTCAACAACCGTAAAATTAAGAGAAGAAAAATTTTCAGTAA
>Ga0265297_10004497_pt1 | contig 22746 bp, 24 predicted proteins | sample Munlanlwell13791_FD_192502 | JGI IMG/M metagenome (GOLD analysis project Ga0265297, IMG submission 192502) | Leachate microbial communities from a municipal landfill in Southern Ontario, Canada - Leachate well 137-91 | ecosystem: Engineered > Solid waste > Landfill > Unclassified | place... | reverse complement strand
ACAACGAAGCCCGCGGCCAAGCGGGCGGGGCCATTGATAGATCATTAACAACTCGGCGGGTCAAAAATGGTTCGAACGACTTGATAGACCCACCGCCATGTTGGAAAGGGCGCTGCTTCGAAGAGGGGACGGAAGCTAGCTTCCGTCGAAAAAACGAGGCGGCGCTCTTTTAAAATAAAGTTCGAACCAATCTTTTTGTCTTTTAATTTTGAGTTATCGAGGCTCAAAATTAAAATACTGGATTCTAAATTTCCCTCTTCCCTTCTTTGGGAGAAAGGAGCTTTGCCCTATGAGATATTTTATCTATGCGCGCAAGTCCACTGATGATGAAGACCGCCAAGTCCTCTCTATTGAAGCCCAGCTAAAGGAAGTGCGCGAATACGCGCAGAGAGAAAATATTTTTGTTATTAAGGAAATAATTGAAGCTAAGACCGCCAAGAAACCTGGGCGCCCACTGTTCAATGATATGCTTTTGCAGATTGAGCGCGGTGCCGCCGAAGGAATCCTTGCCTGGCATCCGGATAGACTGGCAAGGAACAGCGTTGACGGCGGCAAAATAATTTACCTTGTTGATCAAAAGGTTGTTAAGGATCTGCGCTTCCCCACTCTTCGCTTTGATAACAACGCTCAAGGTAAATTTATGCTTTCTATTATCTTCGGCCAAAGTAAATACTATGTAGACGCTCTTTCAGAGAATATACGCCGAGGCATAAGATTAAAGCTTAGCAAGGGTATTTGGCCTCAGTGGGCGCCCATTGGCTACCTTAACGACCGCAATACGCGCGCAATTATCTTGGACGAGGGCAAAGCTCCTTTCATAAGAAAAGTTTTCCAGCTCTACTCTACAGGAAATTACTCTCTTGCCGAAATACGCCAGAAGATAAATGCTTTAGGCATGACAGGCAGAAAAGATAAGCCGCTCTCTGTTAGCGATTATCAATATATGTTAGCTAACCCCCTCTATTACGGCGTATTTCGGTACAAAGGCGAGATGTACGAGGGCACACACGAACCGATTATCACAAAGAAACTTTTTGATAAATGCCAAGAAGTTATGTTAAGGCGCGGCAAGCCCAAGAAAGAAGAATTTAAGTTTGTTTTGAGGGGGCTGATGCGCTGCGGTGAGTGCGGAAGGTCAATAACCGCCGAAGTCCAAAAGGGGCATACTTATTACCGCTGTACTAAGCGACTTACAAACTGCACTCAAAAATATGTCCGCGAAGAAGAGCTTGCCGCGCAAATCAAAAGTTTCATTCAAAAAGTTTCTTTGTGTGATGATTGGACAGAGAAAATCTTAAGTGAGCTTGCTAAAGACAAAAATAGCAGTGTCCAATCATCTTTGCCCCAGCAGCAAAATCTTGAAGTTAAGGTTAAGGAAATTGGCGCTAAGATTAATAAGCTTATTGACGTCTACCTTGAAGGCGCTTTGACGCTTGAGGAATATCAAGCTAAAAAGGAAAATTATATCAAGGAAAAGAAAGAATTACAGGAATCCGCGAGGGATTTTGCTGCTGGAGGCAATAATCGGTTCGAACCTGCGAAGGATTTCGTAACCTTATTGAATTCAGGGTATTGCGCGGTGGAAGAGGGAAATTTAGAATCCCAGAAAGAATTTCTGCAAAAGATTGGTTCGAACTTTATTTTAAAAGAGCGCCGCCTCGTTTTTTCGACGGAAGCTAGCTTCCGTCCCCTCTTCGAAGCAGCGCCCTTTCCAACATGGCGGTGGGGCAGGGATTCGAACCCTGGGTGGACTAATGCCCACAACAGTTTTCAAGACTGCCGCTTTCAACCACTCAGCCACCCCACCCAAGCAATTTAATACTTAAAATACTATCATCAAAGCAAAACGTTGTCAACCTCGCTTACTTTGCCAAATTATACCTAAAATCCCTGTTTTTATGGTTTATTATTGAGGAAGAGCTGCTGAAATACCGAACTCAATATACCTTCGGTCAAATGGAATGAGTCGCTGCAGAGCTTCACGAAGGAAAAGCCTTCAAAAATGACGCTGAAGAAAAATGCAAGCAGGAGCATATTAAGTATATAGATCAGCGAGAAACTGAATATGTAATTGGTTTTCAGGAAATCTTCTTTTTTGGAGCGGATGGTCTTGGCGCTGAACACAAGATGCAGGGTAAAGGTAAACCCAAAGAGGAAAATAAAATAGCCTGTTATGTCCTTCATCATCCAGGATAGCGCGCCATAAATGAGCAGGAGGAAAATGGTATAAACCGGGAGTAAATACGGCGCTACCCTTACCAGCGGCTTAAAGAAAGCAAATAATATCTCCGTCAGCTTCTGTCCCTTGACGTAGATCACCGTCGGCTCCCAGACGAACAAATAAAGTATAAGCAAAGTAATTACGCCATACCAAAAATAACTCTGGAGCCCTGCGTCAATCAGGTTGAGCTGGTTTATGAACGAAACGGTTACGGAATAAACGAAGGGCAAAAAGCATATCCCAAGCACAAACTTGGTAAATACAAAAATCCGCCTGCCTAAGTCCGACATTTTAGGCCCCGAGCTGCTGCCCGATGGTTCGTATTTGAATTCCTTAAGAGATTCTTTCTCTCTCATCCATATACGGCCTTAAAACTTCCGGGATCAATACCGAGCCGTCCTTTTGCTGATAATTTTCCAATATCGCGATCACCGTGCGCGCCATGGCTACTCCGGAGCCGTTTAAGGTATGCACGTATTCGGTGGTTTTTTTGCCGTTTTCCAGGGTCTTCCTGAATTTGATATTCGCTCTCCTTGCCTGAAAACTCTCAAAGTTGCTGCAGCTGGAAACCTCAAGCCACTTATCCACACCTGCCGCGTATGCCTCCAGATCGTAACATTTACTGGCGGAAAAGCTTAAATCCTGCGTCGCCAGCATGACCACCCTGTATGGAAGACCTAATAATTGTAAAACCGTCTCCGCATTACCTACCAGGCGCTCAAGTTCGTCATATGAAGTCTCCGGCTTCACGAACTTCACCATCTCCACTTTATCAAACTGATGCACCCTCATTAAGCCCTTCGTATCTTTGCCATATGACCCTGCTTCCCTGCGGAAACAGGCGGTATAAGCCGTGTAATAAACCGGCAGGCCATCTTCTTCCAATGTTTCATCACGGAAGATGTTAGTCACGGGGACTTCAGCCGTGGGGATCAAAAACAGGTCATCGTCTTTGAGGCGGTACATATCTTCTTCCAGCTTGGGCAATTGGCCCGTGCCGGTCATTGAAGCCCTATTAACGAGAAAAGGCGGAAAGATCTCGGTATAACCGTGTTTTTTGGTGTGCAGGTCAAGCATAAAATTGATCAATGCCCTCTCAAGTTTGGCGCCCAGACCTTTATAGAGAATGAAATTTGAGCCCGTGATCTTGCCTGCGCGCGGCAGGTCAATAATATCCAAATGCTGGGCCAGTTCTATGTGCGTAACCGGCTTAAAATCAAATTTAGGCGGCTCTCCCCAGGAACGGATAACTTTATTGCAGGATGGATTGCCCCTTGGAATGGATGGATGAGGCACGTTCGGGATATTAAGGAGAAAACTTTGTAATTTCTCCTCGGTGCCTTTTAGATCGGCTTCCAATACATCTATCCTGGCGGCGATCTCTTTCATTGCCGTGATCTTCGGCTTTGCGTCGCGCTTTTCTTTTAACAGGGAGGTTATTGCATCATTGGCCTTGTTTTTTTGCGCCCTCAAGCCCTCTAATTCCCCTAAGATCTTGCGCCGGGAATCGTCGAGCTGGGTCAACTCGCTTAAATCCAGCTTTAGATTACGGTCTAAAAGCGATTGTTTCACCAAATCAAGGTTTTCGCGGATGAACTTAATATCAAGCATATTTTTTTATCCTTTGATTACGCCTACCGGCCGCATCCTGCATACGCGCTTTGAGATACCGGCGTTATGCACGACATTGACCACATCGTTTACGTTCTTATAGGCCTCGGGGGCTTCCTCAACGATCGTCCCTCTCCCTGAGGCTTTTACAATTATACCCTTAGATTCCAAATCCTTCAATAAGACATTTAGATTTACCGATTTTGTGGCTGCTGTCCTTGATTTTACGCGGCCGGAACCGTGGCAGGTAGAATAAAAGGTCTCAACCGCCTTTTCCGTTCCGACCAGGAGATATGAATTCCTGCCCATGTCTCCCGGAATAATAACCGGCTGGCCGGTCTTTTTAAATCTGTCGGGAAGCTCCGGATGGCCGGGAGGAAAAGCGCGGGTCGCGCCTTTACGGTGCACACAAAGGCTTTTTTCTTTCCCGTCCACTACGTATTTCTCTATCTTGGCTATATTATGCGCCACATCATAGATCAGGCCCATCCCCATCTTTTGCCAGGATTTGCTAAAAACCTTCTCAAACGCCAACCGCGCCAGATGCATCAGGCATTGCCGGTTTGCCCAGGCATAATTTGCAGCGCACCTCATTGCCGCCAGATATTGCTGGGCCTCCCGTGATTTTACCGGCGCGCAGGCAAGCTGCCTGTCCGGGACATTAATATTATATTTTTGGAGGCAATGAACCATACCTCTTACATGGTCATCGCAAACCTGATAACCGAATCCGCGCGAGCCGGAATGTATCATCACCATAACCTGCCCCAGATTCAGACCGAATGTATCGCAAAGCTCGGCATCGTAAAGCTGATCAATGACCTGCACCTCAAGAAAATGATTCCCTGAACCCAGGGTCCCTGCCTGCGCCTTGCCTCTTTCATACGCCCTTTCGGAAACCGCATCAGGGTCAGCCCCTGCGATAGCGCCGTTTTCCTCCGTGCAATCAAGGTCATCCTGCGTGCCGTATCCTTTTGAAACCGCCCATTGGGCGCCTTTAACAAGGATCTCTTTCTCTTCTTTCGCGCTGACGCGGATGTCCCCTTTTGAGCCCACTCCCGCGGGGACAATGTTAAAGAGGGCATAAACTAAATCCTGGATTTTATCTTTGATGTCATCATGAAACAAATCCGTTTTTACGAGCCTCACACCGCAATTTATGTCGAAACCGACTCCGCCGGGAGAGACTACCCCGCCTTCTTCAATATCTGTAGCGGCAACTCCTCCGATAGGAAAACCGTATCCCCAGTGAATATCGGGCATTGCCAGGGAATTATTGACTATCCCCGGCAGAAAGGCGACGTTGGCGACCTGTTCCAGGGCCTTATCATGGAAAATATCTTTCAGTAATTTCTCGTCGGCATAAACCAGCCCCGGCACGCGCATGCCGGGCTTCTCTGATTTGGGTATACGCCAGCGGTAATCGTCGATTTTCTCTAATTGTATCTGCCCGGGATTAGACATCAAAAATCACCTCTGCTACCCATCCTGAAGGGCCTTTTTCTACTTTTAACTGATGATAGGTTGCCGCCTTGATCTCTGTGTTCATCTTATAATTTTTTGCGCTGCTTCCTATAGCAACGGCTTCAATAAGGCTTTCGGAAACCTTCGTTATCTGAATTTCTTCAAAAATCAATGCCTCAACCGCGGACAAAGAAAGCAATTCGTTCAGCCAGTTGATAAATAGTTCTTCGAGGTTGTCTGCTTTTTGCGCAACCGCGATCTTGTGGACCTTTTTGTCTGTGGTTTCTTTTTTTTCGCAGGAGATTTGGAAGATGGCGAGGCCGGCGTTTTTAAACAATCCCGCCAGGTCAGGCGCTTTTACACGGATGCCGATATCAGCGGTATGTTCGAGGACTTCGTAGGGTTTCAATTGTAACTGTCCCCTATCAGGCACACTCCGCTCGCTATTTTGCTTATCGCAAAATTACGCTCGCTTGAGTGCACTTTAAAATTTTCTTGCCGTAAATTTTAAAGTGTGGGCCATGTAGGAGTCGAACCTACGACCTTGACATTAAGAGTGTCCTGCTCTGCCAATTGAGCTAATGGCCCTAATCTATTTGCCGTACTTATCAAGGGAGAAATTATACCAGATTCTCTGGTGCGGGTAAAGAAAGATTTTGGCCGGTTTCTTGTGCTTTTTTGTCCGGTAAGGCTGCAATCTAAACTGGTCAGTGTTTCAGCTTTATTATTATGATCACAGCTACAATCAGGCCCAACAGAGCCCCCAAATAAGAACCTGTATGGATACCCCACACCGCCATAAAATTCCCGGGGCTGGAACAAATCAATGTAATATCATCAAAATGCCCGCTTTTAGCAAAGAATTGCCAATTTGCAGAATAAATAATCCCAAAAATAGCAGCAAACGTGACAGAAAAGACTAATGGAATAGATAGCAATTTAAATAATAAACCGTATTTTAACTGTTTCTTTTGACTTCCCGGGTTGTTCGCGAATAGAAATGTTACACCTACGATCAATCCTGCCGTCCATGTTGCCATTAATGCTAACTTTATGACATCAAGGCTAAACCCGGACTTTGCACTGTCTATCCCTTTTGCAAATATAAAATATTCTTTTGATATGGAGTAAGTAATGAAGTCGTGCAGCAGGCCGTAAGCCATAACCAGGATGGCTACCGAAAAAAGAAAGGCATATTCCTTGATTCTTGTGGGATTGGCAGGATTTTTTTTATAATCTATCAACGCTAATATGAAAAGAGCAGATATCCCCAATATCAACCTATATATAAATGTTCTGTCTTCCATTCGACGAGGGAAAACGTCCCTGCGCTACTTCTTAAATTTCTTCACAATAATTCTTCTGGCTTGATAAAATAGAAACATCAGAATAATGGTAAAAAGTAATGCAAGCATCGCGTGGCCCGGGCCGCCTGTCTGGCAGTAGCTCTGCATTTCAGTAACCTTATCCGGCCTTGACCGAACCAACAATTTTATAGGAAGGGCAAAGCCGATACCGGCAGACACAAAAAGTGCGACGATAAAAAATACTATTTCATATAAAACCTGGCTTATTCTCTTGCCGATCTCACCCATTTGTTCTCCTTGAAGCCAAACTTTCTATCTTGGCTCCTTCTCTATCGTGATCAGGAAAGTCCTTATCTGCGCCGGAGGGACGTTGCTTTCCCAGGGACGGACGTATTTTAAAAAAATCACGGTCTTGCCTTCCTTAAGGGCCGTGAAGGTCCACTTCTCTATTCCACCGGCACCGATAAGCCTGGTTTCATGCGGCAGATATTCCGTCTTCTCCAGATGAAGCATGGTTTCATCAACCGGTTCAGCAAGCTGCCATTCGTAGCCTGCGGTCTTATTTGATTCTAACTTAAGAACGATGCTCCTGCCGGCCACAGCCGAGACCTTGATGGGAGGGTTTTTGTAATATGACGCATCTGCTGCCGCCAGGCAGTAATTATGAACCCCGCCGGCAAAGAAAATTGCCGATAAGAAAAGGACCAACCGTCTTTTAGCCATATTCACCTCATACTGTCTCATGCGCCTGGCAGGAGTCGAACCTGCAACGCCTAGCTCCGAAGGCTAGCGCTCTATCCATTGAGCTACAGGCGCATCTATTCCATATCCGCCGTGTCCACGTAGATTTGCGTAGCAAATCTACGGGGCAGGCGCAAATTACACGTTTTTGTTCCTTGCCTGTAGCGAAATGCACCAAGCATTTTGGTGCGGAGCTACAGGCGCATCTATTCCATATCCGCCGTGTCCCCGTAGATTTGCGTAGCAAATCTACGGGGCAGGCGTAATCTAAATAATCTCTGCCTTCTCCCCCAAAATCTCCTTTATCTTCTTCAGCTTCTTTTGATCGACGGGAGATATATCCGGTTCCGCGGTCGTGCGCACCGGAGAATTAAGGTGTATCTTATCGGGATTTATCTTATCTGCGGCCTCTTTAAGCTTTTTGATATAACGCAAGTCATCATTTATGCCCCGGACCAGCATTACCTCCAGCCATATCTTGCCCTTAAACTCCCGGCGCAATTCTATCAATCCTTTGATGACATCTTCTACGTTCATCCCTTCCTGGGGGCGGTTAATTTTTGTGAAGGCCCCCTGCACAACCGCATCCAAGGAAGGAAGTATCGCGTCCGCGGACAGGCACTCCCGCCTTAACGCGGGCATCCGTAATAAAGACGCATTAGTGATTATTGCTACGGGAACACTAGTCAAACTTTTTATTTGCGCTATCAGTTGAGATAATTTGAGGTTCAGCGTGGGTTCGCCAGACCCGGAAAGCGTGATAAAATCCAGGGACTTGGCCTCTTCGGCATTGTTTGAGAGCCAAAGCTTCAATTCATTTATGATCTCTTCCTGCGGAATGTATTCTTTTCTCTCTTCGGTCTTGACCGTTGTCCTGCCTAACTGGCAGTAAACACAATCAAAAGTGCAAGTCTTATAAGGGGTTAAATTAATACCCAGTGAATTGCCCAGCCTGCGTGATCTCAACGGCCCAAAGATGTATTTCATATGTTCATTATATCATAAATAAAAACCCTCACCAGTGCCAAAATTTTTTTTGAATAAATTATGGTGGTGAGGGTATTATTTTTACTTTAAATCCAAAACGCAGTTTTGAGAACCGAATGAATTAAAAACGCAACCGCCGCTGCAATTCGGGTCATTGACCCAATTCCCGTCGACGAAGAATTTATATTCGTATCTTCCGGGCTTTAAACTCATCTTGGCTGTCCAATTGCCCTTCATATCTTTTCTCGCCATCAAGCCTCTTGTGTCCCAGTTATTGAAACTTCCGGCAATGCTGACTTTCTTTGCCTTGGGCGAAAACAGCTTAAACGTGGCTAATTTCGAACTGCTTGTCTTTGCCATACCGACCTCCTTTTTCGCTAATCTAACTAACCCCGAAGCTGGATGAAGCTTCGGCGTCCCGCAAAAACCCTGTTTCAATATATATACACAACAATCAGGCTACTGTCAAGATTTATTATATCGCTACTATGGAGATATTATGCCTGTCTGCCAGCCGCAGGCTCTGCTCTTTGTCAAGAAAGATGGTTTTCCCTGCCTCAAAAGCCAGGCAAATACCCTTTGCCCGAATGAGGTTCTTGACGGTTGTCAGGCCGATAACCGGTATATCGAAACGCTTATCCTGCTTAGGCTTGCTTACTTTGACCAGGGTAAAACCGCCCCTGGCAATGCTTCCGGCGCGCCTGATCAGCCTGTCTGTTCCCTCCAGCGCCTCCACCGCGACAACTGCCTTGTGTTTAACCGCCACTGTCTGGCCGATATCAAGATAGGCAATGCCTTTGGCTAAATCCAGACCGAAATATACATCTTCCCAGGTATTAAAATCCGGCTCTTTCCCGGTAAGGGTACCTTTTTTGGGCAGGTATTCGTCCATAAAGAGCGTGGAGTCCAGCAGCTCAAACCCTGATTCTTTAAGCCTCTGGGCTATCGCGCCGAAGATCGTATCCGCTTTCTTGTCTTCTAAATTCAGGAGGATTTTTTTTAGTTCCGGGTCGCGGTTTAATTCCCCGCTGAAAAGCCTCACTGGGCTGATCTGTCCTGCCATGACCACCTGCGTGATACCTTCCGATTTGAAGATCTCAAACATCCTGGAAAATTCAGCCAGGCTCAACCAGTATATTTTATCCACAAAGCGCTTTAATCTAGGGGAGGTATCGCCTTTGATGGCGATGGCTACGATCGAATAGTTGCTCTTCCTGGCTGATTCGCAGAATATGAGAGGAAACCTTCTGTTTCCGGCGATTATGCCGATCTTTCCCGTTTTCTCAATCATTTGTCCGGCAGGAATGACTGATGCCTCTTTCGGATTCCTGGATGAATTTAACCAGATACCCGGCCTCTTCGCATAATTCCTGGTCTTGCGCTAAACGCTCCAAAGCGTGTTTTAAGGAAAGCCCTGAGTTAAAAAGCAGTTTAAATACGTGGTTTAACTGATGGATGGATTCTTTCTTTACGCCGTGGCGCCTTAGCCCCACCAGGTTCAGGCCGAATATGCGCGCGGGATGCCCGTCGCAGGTCGAAAAAGGAGGGATATCCTGCACGACCTTGGAACAGCCGCCGATAATGGAAAGGGTGCCGATGCGGACAAACTGGTGTATGGCTACCAGGCCGCCGACTACCGCGCGGTCTTCTATGGTCACGTGCCCGGCGAGTGTGCCGTTATTGGCGATCACGCAGTTACTGCCGACTTTACAGTCGTGCGCGACATGGGAATAGGCCATAAAGAGGTTATTATCTCCGACACGCGTAGTCCCGCCCTCTCCCGTGCCGGGATTGAACGTGCAATATTCCCTGATTATATTATTCTCGCCTATCTCCAGGAAGTTACGCTCGCCTTTATATTTTAGGTCCTGCGGCTGGCTGCCTAAAACCGCTCCGGTAAAAACCGTGCAATTCTTTCCGATAGAGGTATTTCCTTCTATCACGCAGTGCGCTCCGATCTTCCCGCCTTTATTTATCGCCACATTGTCGCCGATAATGGAATATGCCCCGACCTGTATATCATCGGCTAATTTTGCTTTCTTGGAAACTATCGCAGTAGAATGGATCATTTTAGTTTAACCTTCCGCGAGCGCGAACATCAGGTCCGCTTCCGCCACTACCTTACCGTCCACCAGCGCCTTGCCGTGGACCTGGCCAGTCTTCGATTTTATTTTTCCGGCCACCACATCAAATACCAATTGGTCTCCCGGGACTACGGTCTTTCTGAATTTAACGTTATTTATCGCCAGGAAAAATGCCAGTTTTCCGCGGTTCTCCTCGGGAGAAAGCATCATTACGCCCCCTACCTGCGCCATGGCCTCTATTATCAGGACTCCGGGCATGACCGGTTTACCGGGGAAATGCCCCTTGAAGAAATAATCGTTGATCGTCACGTTCTTGATGCCTACGGCGTGCTTGCCTCTTTCCAGATGGATGATCCTGTCCACGAAAAGAAAAGGGTCACGGTGCGGCAGGATCTTCATTATCGCCTCCGCTTCCAGGACCTCTCCCTCTCCGGGCCGGAAATTGATACCTATAGCGCCTAAATTAAACCTCTGATTCTGCTGCTCTATTTTTTTTGCCAGCTTTAAGTTCAGGGAATGCCCGCTCTTAATGGCGATGATGTGGCCCTTGATAGGCTGGTTCAGAAGATACAGGTCGCCCAAAAGGTCAAGGATCTTATGCCTGATCAATTCGTTTTCGTAACGGAACTTATTGTTTATGGCGCCGTTCTTGCCTATGACGAGAGTATTCTCGTAATTCGCCCCCAGACCTACCCCAAGCCTCTGCAGTTCCTTTGCTTCTTCTTCGAGGCAAAATGTGCGGGCTCCGGCGATCTGGTCGCGGAAAGTCTCCGGCGTCACGGAAACCTCCATGAAATCGGCGTTCACAAACGGGTGATCGTATTTCAATGTGTAGGAAACCTTGAATTCCTGAGACGGAAAAGCCATCAAGGAACAACCGTCTTCTTCAACTATCACAGGCTCTTTTATGTATAAAAAGCGCCGTTCTTTATCCAGTTCTTTGATGCCGGCGCTTATCAGCGCCTTCACATAATCAAGCCCGCTGCCGTCTAACCCGGGCATTTCTTCGTTGTCTAATTCAACATTTATGTTATCTATGCCCAGGCCGAGCAATGAAGACATGAAGTGTTCGATAGTATGTATTTCTACACCGTCCTTGCCTATGGACGTGCGGCGCGGGCTGCGCACCTGCGAGATAGAATTCTCGAGGGCCGCCTTGATCACCGGCCTGGCAGGCAGGTCGACGCGGATAAAGCTGATGCCGGAGTCAGCGTCTGCCGGCTTAAGGGTAACGTTCACCTTATTCGCCGTATGCAGGCCTATCCCTTTAAGGGAAATTTCCCGCTCAATAGTCTTTTGTTTTTCCATCGTAGTTTTAAGTGAGGAGCGAAAATATTATTTTTTGTCCCCGGATTCCAGTTCTTCGATTTTTTTCTTGAGGAGCGCTACCGTTTCGTAGAGCTTCGGCAGGTTTTGAACGCAGGCGTTCACCTTAAGGGCCTGGGCATGGGGCTTTGCCGGATAACCTGAAACAGTGGTGTTTGGTGGTATTGATTTGGTTACGCCCGCCTGAGCCGCTACGATCGCTCCGTCGCCGACGGTGATGTGACCCACCAGGCCAGCCTGGCCCGCCAGCGTTACCCCCTTGCCTATTACCGTGCTTCCGGAAATCCCGGCCTGAGAGACTACTATAGAATTCTCTCCGATCACTACATTATGCGCTATCTGCACAAGATTATCTATCTTTGTGCCGCGCCGGATAAGCGTCTTATCAAATCTCGCCCGGTCTATCGCGACATTAGAGCCGATCTCTACGTCGTCTTCTATCACCACGGTCCCAAGCTGCGGTATTTTATGGTGCACGCCGTTTATCGTGGCAAAACCGAAGCCGTCGGAGCCGATCACCGTCCCGCAATGGATTATTACCCTCTCGCCGATAGATACGCCTTCCCTGATCGAAACATTCGAGTAGATCAGGCAATCCCTGCCTATCCTGGTGTCGGAACCGATAAAACAGCCTGAGTAAATAACGCTGTTGTCGCCTATAGAGACATTATCCTCAATAACTGTATAAGGCCCTATATCGACGCCCTTGCCTATCGAGACATTTTTGCCCAGGATAACGCTGGGATGCACGCCTTTATGCTGCCGAGGCCTCACCGGAGCAAACAGCGTCACTATCCTGGCGAATGCCAGCGATGGGTCCTGGGTGCGGATGATCGGCTTGGATGCTTCTTTGACATCACGCGAGGTGATGATCGCTGAAGCCCCGGTCTTATCTATAAAAGGCGCGTATTTTGGATTGGCTAAAAAGGTAATATCGCCCTGGCGCGCTTCTTTTATGCCGCAAACTCCCGTAATGACGGTATTGCCATTCCCGACAATTTCACCGTCCACAAACTCGGCTATTTCTTTTAAGGTCTTCTGCATTTAAAATCAGCGGGAAAATCACCCGTCACACCGCGGCCCTGACGGCTGTATTTAAATATTCTGAGTTTATTTCTTGCCGGTACCCTTATATTCTTTGTTCAGGATATCTATGATCTTATCCGTAATATCCATTCCCTTAGGCTGATACGCCAAAGCGGCGGAATCGAACACCAGCGTATAACCTTCTTTTTCCGAAAACTTGGTTATCGCGTTCTTTATGTCCTTGGACAATTCAACCGTCTTATCAAACTGCTCTTTACGGAAATCCGATTCCTTCTGGCGGCCGAATTCCTGAAAACTCTTGATCTTTGACTCCAGCTCGTTGATCTTCGCTTCTTTTTCCTTCTCGCTTAATAAATTGATCTTGTCCTGGAACTGCTTTACTTCATTCCTTTTCTTGTCTATTTCCGCCGTATATGCGTTCTGTTTGTCTTCCAGGGCCTTTGCGTATTCCTTGGCCTTAGTGTAGGCGTCGCCTATGCGCTCAATGCTCACATACCCAAACTTCTCGGCGGCAAAACAATTGTTTGCGAAAGCAACAATGCCCAAAAATAATGCTGCGAATAACACCCTGCTCATTTTCATTGTTAACTTCTCCTTTCCTATTTTAGTTTTTGAATTCCTGATTTTAGAACCCGTGGCTGATATTGAAGTGGAAACGCCCGCCGCCCTTCTTTTCTTCCCCCGGCTCTTTATTCAGCGGGAAGCCGTAATCAAGCATGACCGGACCGATAGGGGTCTTAATGCGCAGGCCCAGGCCTATGCCGGATTTAAATCCGCCGGAACCTATATCCCCCATCCTGGCCCAGGTGTTCCCGATGTCATAAAAGGCGGCTACTTTAAGGAAGTTGAATAGCGGGTAGAGATATTCGATATTTCCGATCAGCATCGAGTTGCCGCCCAAGGGATCCTTGGAAACCGGGTCTATCGGGCCGACTTTCCTCTCGTGATACCCTCTGATCGTATTGGCGCCTCCGACGAAATACCTTTCGTATATCGGGATGTCATGGGAATCACCGTACGCATCCCCGATGCCGACTCTCGCCCTGAATTCAAGGGCCGAACGGTTTATAAGCGGTATATAATGCGATGCGCGGCCGCTGAATTTATAAAAATCCTTATCCCCGCTGAAAGGGCCGCCGGCCAATTGCACGGAACCGGCGAACAAATTACCTTTGGTCGTATCAAATACATTGTCGCGGCTGTCATATGAAAGCCCGAATTCCATACTGCTTATAATGTTTGTGCCGACTTCCTTTTTCAGGTCGTTTGTGGCGTCTTCCGTTACGCTGCCGATCCTTATTGAATCGTAACGATACATAAGATTGGCCCTGACGTACTCCGAGATCTCCTTACCCAGCCTTAGGTCCCCTCCGGTGACTTCCTCATCATAACCATACCCTACATCGGAATCCCTCTTGTGCTCCCTCTTGTAAGCGTCGAACCCGAACGAAACAGGATAATCAAAAACCCATGGCTCGGTAAAGCTAAGGTCCAGTCCCTGACTGATGGTCCCGAATGAGGCCTTGAACCTCAGGTCCTGGCCGGCGCCGGTAAAATAAGGCCAGTTCTTCCAGTCAAAGTTCTTCTGCTCTATCTCTACAAACCCTACCAGCTGTTCAACGGTGCTGTAACCTCCTCCAAAACTGAAAGCGCCTGTCTTGGACTCCTTGACATCAACGGTCAAATCCTTTTTGTTCGGCACCGCCGTATCCTGCGTATCGTAACTTACCTCTTCGAAGAAGCCCAAATTCTGCAGCCTTTCCTTGCTGCGCCGCAGCTTGTCCCCGTCAAACTTGTCTCCCGGCACTATCCTTAATTCGCGGCGTATGACTATGTCTTTGGTCTTGACATTACCCCTGACCTTTATCTTATCAACATAAGCCACTTCGTTTTCAACTATATAATAGACTATGTCTATCCTGCCGGTATAAGAATTTAACGACGTCGCCTCCTGCACCTGGGCGGTTATATACCCCTTGTCAAAATAAAGGCTCTGGACGGACGCTATATCTTTTTTGATGGCATCGAGGCTGAATACCTTGCCCGGGACACATTCCTTCAGTTTAGCGAGGATGTCTTTTTGGGGGATATCCTTATTCCCTTCTATAGTAACGTTGCCGACAAGGTATCTTTTACCTTCTTCAACGGTGATATTGATATATATGAACGGCTTTGCAGGGTCTTCTTTTATCGTATAGCTTGCCCTGGCGTCGGAAAAACCCTGTGTCTGATAAAAAGTCTTGAGCCTCTCCATATCATCATCCAGGACATTCTCTTCCTTTTCTATCTTTTGCCCGTCGGGAGTAGTGGCCCCGTCCTCGATGAAACCCTGTTTCAGGATCCCGGCATTAAAAAGCCACGCCGGCCTGGTCTTTATTAATCTCTGCAGCCGTTTGCCTGAAAAATTCTTATTCCCTTCAAAAGTCACGCTTTTTATCTTCAGGGGCTTGCCTTCCACGACATTGAAGACGACTTTAGCCCTGTTGGTCTTAGGATCGGCGTCAACTTTATATTCGATCGCGCACCTGGCGTAACCCCTCTTGGCATACAAGCTCTTTAAGACCCTGACGTCATAATTTAAAGTCGGGTAATCAAGGGACTGTCCCTCTTTTGATTTCAGCATTTCCTTGAGTTTCTCGTCCTTTAAGGTAATATGCACGATACCGGAAAAACTTATCTTCTCGATCACCGGCCTTTCTTCTACCGTAATAACTACCTTGAGCCCGTCCCTGTAAGGCTCGGTATCTATTTTAATATCGCTGAAAAAACCCAGGAGATAAAGCCGTTTTAAGTCGTCGCTTACGACATTTTCCTGGTAAACGGCGCCCGGCTTGGTCTTCATCTTCGATATTATCGTATTGGTGCTTATAGACTTATTGCCTTTAACTTCGATAGAAATGACCATCTTCCCTTCTTTGGTCACTTCTTCGGGCTGGCCTTGGGCCTTTTCCTGCAGGTCTTTTGTTTCAGCGGCGGGCTGCTCCTGCGCGAAGGACTGGGAACCGATAAACAGGCCGGAGGCGCATAATACGCACAGGCAAAGCAAGAATAGACGGATTTTTTTCATAATTTTATTGATAATAACCGGAAAAGATTTTAAAACAGTATATCATAACTTAAACAAAAAGCAAATCATTTTTGTATCTGCAATTTCCCTGACCGCGGTGACAAAAATATCCGTCAACTGCGGATTAAATTGCCTGCCCTTAGATGCCTCCAGCTCCTTTATGGCATCTTCTGTAGACAAAGCGGTCCTGTAATCCCTGCCGGTAGTAATGGCGTCAAAGGCATCAGCGAGCGCGATGATCTGGGCGCCTAATGGTATATTGTTGGCGCGCAGGCCGTGAGGATAACCGGTCCCGTCCCATTTTTCGTGGTGATACATGATCCAGGGCAATATCTCCTTTATCTCTTTCAACGGCTCGAGTATCTTTATGGAAATAACCTCGTGTTTCTTTATCATTTCATATTCTTCTTCCGTCAAGCGGCCCTTTTTGTGCAATATCGAATCAGGGATGCCGATCTTACCCAGGTCATGCAGGAGGGCGGCGTTATTCAATTTTTCTTTCAGCTCGTGGCTCCAGTTTAATTTTTCCCCCATCATCAGGGCGTAACTGGCTACCCTCTGCGAATGCCCCTGAGTATAGGGGTCGCGCGCCTCTATGGCCTTTACGAAAGAGGTGATTATTTCAATGAACGCTTCTTTTGTCTTTGCCGCTTCTTTATTCAAGTTATCGATGAGATACAGGAGCTGCCTGTTTTTTTCCTCGATATCTTCTCCCAGGCTGTCCAGGAGACTGTCGGATGCCTTTGCCCTAGGATAAGAAGAATGCAGGATGCGCACCATATCTGCTTCACTCAAGGACAAGACGTCTTCCTTGGATTTTTTTATTTCTCCGGATAAGATAAAAAGCGATTCCCTTACGGGATAATCTCTGGAGAACTTCAAGGTGCCGATTTTGACCTTTAGCATCAGGTTCTGTTCGTGGAACAGATAACCCAGGTTATTATACAGGGCACGCAGGAGCGCGTTTATCTTTCCCGGAGAACTCAATACGCAACCGACGATCTCTTCATCGGAATAAAGGGACCAGAAACTGCCTTTTAATCCCACGGTACTGCGGATCTCGGACCATAGTTCCTTTACCGCTTCCAGGTTCAGCTGGTCGCTTTCGCTCTTGAACCCTTCAAGAAGGATAAAAACCAGGAAGGCGGATCTGCCGAAATATATCTTTTTCATTTCCAGCTGAAGCCGGTAACAAAAATACCTTAAAGTAAAGATACCCCTCATGGGGTCGATGGTCGCCTTGATCCTTATTTTAAGGAGCTCGGAAAGAAAAATGGCGTATTTATATAGGCTTCCCAGGAAGAAAAAAAGCAGGGCAAAAATTATCGCGTAGGCAAAGTCAACCTTGATGCCTCTGGAACCCAGGAATACAGCGCACCAGAAATCAACAAAACTGACGCCCAAAGTGAAAAGGAGGCCCTGCAGAAAACCCGCGTAGCGCAGTATATAATACACCAGGACAAATGAAATTATGAAAAACGGGACGAGCACAACATTCATCTGCGTGATGTGCTGTTTCTTGATGATACTGGCCGCGCCGTTGATATGCAGGATCCCTCCGGCTATCTTGCCCAGCGGGGTCGAATAGATATCATGGGAAATCGTTGCCTCCGGATATATCACTACCAGGGCGGATTTCAGGAAATCGTTTCCGTATTGCTGTTTTAACCTGGAGAGGTTGGACAAAACATCAAAGAGGCTGACCCTGGAGAAATCCGAGGGGGTCAGGAGGTAATTGATAAAAAACGTGGAGTCCTTAAGCAGCGTGAGCTCCGAGACTATTTCTTCCGGTGGCTTATTCAGGAAAGCGGCGGACAACGCGACGCTGAAAGAATAGAACCTTTTCCCTTCCAGATCCACGAAGCTACGCAGCCTGCGGATCCTGCCGTCCTTGTCTTCCGGGGTATTGACCAGCCCGACGGCGTAGCTGGCATCGATGAATTCCCGCAAAGGCAGGTTAGGGATCTTTTTCTGCGGGTCAATAAGGCTGGCCAGGACTACGCGGGAAGAAACGCTCTTCAACGCGTCTTCAAAAACCACGTCGTCTTCTGCGCTCCCCGAATCACCGGAGAAGACGAAATCAATGCCTACCGTATTTACTTTTTCCTCATCCAGTATTTTAAGAAGCTCCGCGTAAACCGTCCTTCTTAAGGGATAGCGCTGGGATAATTTCTCCAGCGAATAGCTGTCCAGTTCAATGCCGACGATCTTCGGCAGTTCCAGGTTCCTTTTGGACAGCCTGTAGACGTAATGCGAGGCAAAGTCGTTTATCTTTGAGTAGATGCCGGGATTGAAAAGGGAAAGGGAAAAGGCTGCCAGAAGACAAAAACAGCCGATAAGAAAAAACCTGATATTGTCGCTATGATTTTTCAATGATTAACAGTAAGTTAGTTGTTATCTAACTTTCCTTCCTTTAATCATCGTCTTTTCTTAAGAAGTCGCATCCGCCCCTGTTCGAACCCGGGCTGCCTGCCTGTCCCGGAGGCGTAGCGCTGGAAGTCTGAAATACCTGAAGTGCCGGCGAACCTGGCTTCTTTTTCTTGGACTTGGCGCCCTTGGTGGTCACCAGGGCGAACGCCACCGGCGGCTGTAACGGCAGATATTCTTTGTGCCTGTTAAAGGCCAGGTCTTCAAGCGATGTAAAAGTGGCCGTATCGCAATCTCCGATTATCACGGTTTCTCCGTCGAGTGCCTGGTAATCCGGCAAGGTCATCCCCGCTAAATCGCTGTTAAGCCCGTAAGAAACGCAATTGGTACAGGAACCGTAGGGCGTGCGGTCAGAGGGATCGACCAATAATTTCATCTGCCCTTTAGCGATCTTATTAAGCAAAAAGTCCTGTGTGGAGTGCGCAGGGGGATAGGTCGCGTAGGCCTCGTTTATAAATTTGAAATTCAGGATGCTGTAAGCAAGAGGCACTTTCCAGCTGCCCGGCTCTTTTAAAACCTGCGCATACGCCCTGTCTAAAATAGCTGGAGGGATAGAACTTAAATCGGCGGGCACCTGATCGTTTTCCATAAGATATATGTCTATGGCCTTTAATAAGGCTTCCTGGTTCTTCTGGCTGACGACCAGTTTTGTGTTATCGACAAAATTTTGATACACAGGAAAACCCAAGGTGCCTAAAATACCGATTATGACTATGATGACCATAACCTCTATTAACGTAAACGCCCCTTTACGCATGTGGCCTCCTCTCGTTCCGTTAGATAATGATACGACCTATTCTATATGAGCAATATTCTCAAACCTGGTATATTCTTTAATAAAGCTGAGCTGCATCGAACCGACGGGCCCGTTACGCTGTTTAGCGATGATTATCTCCGCCCTGCCCTGATTATCGGGCGTCGGATTATAGTATTCCTCTCTCAGTATCAAGACGACCACATCGGCATCCTGTTCAATCGCTCCCGACTCTCTCAAATCCGAAAGCTGCGGCCGGTGGTCATTTCTTGACTCAACTGCCCTGGACAGCTGGCTGATCGCGATTAAAGGCACGTCCAATTCGCGCGCCAGGGCCTTTAAGGAACGCGAGATCTCGGAAATCTCCTGCTGCCTGCTCTCTGCGCTCATTGCCGAGCCGCGCATCAACTGCAAATAATCCAGTATGATCAATTTAATATCGTGATGCGCCTTAAGGCGCCTCGCCTTTGCCCTTAGCTCCATGACCGAGATCGCCGGTGTATCGTCTATAAATATAGGCGCCTCCGAGAGCTTGCCTGCGGCTGCGGTGAGGCGCGGCCAGTCTGAAGTAGCCAGGAACCCCGTGCGCACTTTATGCGCGTCAACTTTAGCGTGGGCGCAAAGCATCCTCTGCACCAGCTGCTCTTTTGACATTTCAAGGCTGAAAAGCGCAACAGGCAGTTTTTCCACGACTCCCGCGTACTCGGCGATACCGAGGGCGAAAGCGCTCTTTCCCATGGACGGCCTGCCGGCGACGATTATCAGATCGGAATTCTGCAATCCCGCGGTCTTAAGGTCGAAATCTATATACCCGGTAGGCACCCCGGTTACGTGCACCTTTTTCTGATAAAGCTTATCTATAGTTTCGATGCTTTCTTTTATGATCTCTTTAAGGTGCTGATAGCTCCCTTTATGCCTTGTGTCGCTCACCTCAAAGACAAGTTTTTCCGCCTGGTCAACAAGATCGGCGATATTGCCTTCGTTTTCGTAGCAGAGCGAAACTATTTTTGTGGAATTATTGATGAGGGTACGCAGGATATTCTTTTCCCTGACAATGGTCACATAATGATTGATATTCGCCGAGGTAGGCACGGAATTTGCAAGCGAGGTCAGAAAGGTCACTCCTCCTATTTCTTCAAGGAGCTCCCGCCTTTTCAGTTCATCGGTGAGGGTAATAAGGTCAACTGCTTTATTGGCGTTAAAAAGGTCGAGGATCGCTTCAAATATCTTTCTATGGGTTCCGCTATAGAAGCAATTTGAATGAAGGGTTTCAGCGGCGACGGAAATGGCTTCTTCGTCTATGAGCATTGAGCCCAGCACTGCCATCTCCGCTTCAAGATTCTGAGGTTGAACTTTTTCCAGGATTATTTCGGCCATGATAAATTAGAAGTGCCTATCCTTACAGTTTAAAGACCTGGATAAATTCGCGCAAATAATTTATGTCGCACTTCGTGCTCCATAAATTATGCGCTCATTTACTTTTTGACTATCCAGACCTTGATCTTTCCGGTTATCTCCGGATGGAACTTTACCGGAACCTCGTAAATCCCTAAGGCCTTTATCGGCTCATCCAGGACGATCTTATTCTTATCAAGCTTGATGCCCTCTTCTTCCAGCGCTGCCGCCAGGTCCGTGGAAGTTATGCTTCCGTAAAGGACGTCTTTTTCCTGGGTTAAAACCGGTATCGTCAGGGACAAGCCGGCTATTTTTTCTTTAAGTTCCTCTGCCTCTTTTTTCAGCTTCTCAGACTGCTGGGCCTTTTTTTGCTTCTCCATCTCCAGCTTCTTAAGATTCTCTGAATTAACGGGAACGGCGAGGCCGTTAGGAATAAGGAAGTTGCGCGCAAACCCATCTTTGACCTTTATGACTTCACCGGCACGCCCTATCCTCTCAACATCTTTGTTAAGTATGACTTCCATAGCGCCTCCCAATACAAAAAACCGCTAACCGCGGGTATAAGGCACAAGCGAGATGAAACGCGCCTTTTTTATCGCTTCCGTCAGCATCCTCTGGTGTTTCGCGCAATTACCAGAACCGCGGGTCGAGGCGATCTTGCCTCTTTCCTTAATGAACGATTCCAGTCTTTTAAAGTCCTTGTAATCTATGGCCTTGATCTTGTCCGCGCAAAACCTGCAGAACCTTTTTCTCAAGACTATCCCTGATTTGTCCCTCTTTTTGATTATTCTCTTTCCGCCTTCTCTATCCCTCATTTACGTTTTCCTCGCTTTCTTCCTCCAGCCAAGAAGTCTCCTCTTGAGCAGCTGTCTGTTGTTGAGGCGGCTCCTGGAACGTTGTTTCCTTGGCCGCCGGCTTACCGCCTAAAAATTGCACACGCTCGGCCCTTACTTCTATAACGTTGCGTTTCGCGCCCGTTTTATCTTCCCACGAACGGAACTGCAGTCTTCCTTCGACAAAAACAGGACTTCCTTTATGCAGGTATTGATTGCAGGCCTCGGCCTGCTTATCCCAGACCACCACGGTAATGAAACAAACCTCGTCCTTCCATTCCTGGTTCTTATCTTTGAATTTCCGGCTTACCGCCAATCCCAGATTTGCGACTGCCGTGCCTTGCGGCGTATAGCGCAGCTCCGGGTCCCTGGTTAAATTACCTATAAGTAACACTTTATTAAGGCTGGCCATTTATCTCACCTTTCACTGATTAAGCGGCGGGACCGCTAAAATTTATTCTGCTTTTGTTATCAGGACTCTCAGTATATTTTCGTTAAGCTTATACACGTGTTTAAGCTTTGTGATCGCCTCTGTGCCGGTGCTGAAATTCACCAGGTAATATACGCCCTCGTGGAATTTCTTCATGGGAAAAAATAATTTTTTCCGCTCTGACCAGACGGCGGCATTGGTTACGGCGCCGCCATTTTTTACTATAGCGTCGCTTATCTGGTTAAACAGGTTTTTTCTGTCATCTTCGGATAAATCCGGCTTGATGATAAACATCGCTTCGTATTTCTTCATTTATTTCTTCCTCCTTCAATTCTTTCGGTTAAAAATATTCATGCTGCCGGCTATCCCTTTTAAAACCCACGCAGAACAGCAATCTAGCGCCGTGTCAATAAGCCCCCTGATCTCTTCTTTTTCTTCTTTATGGAACCTGGACAAGACATAATCGGCCGCGTCCAGAGAGCCTCCAGGCCTTCCTATGCCGATACGCAGCCGCGCGAACTCATCGCTTAAGACACAATGGATTATAGAACTTAAGCCGTTGTGTCCTCCGGCAGACCCTTTTGGTTTTATCTTAAGCCTGCCGAATTCAAGGTCCAGGTCATCGCAGACGACCAGGAGGTCGGCGGGGCCTAACTTATATTTCCTGAGCAGGGCCGCAACCGCCACACCCGATAAATTCATAAAACTCAAGGGCAGGGCCAGGATCACATCTTCCCGACCGATCTTAAACCTTGTGCTTAGCGCAGGGGCGCCGCTGTCTTTTTTAAAGGCGGCCTTGCGAGACCTTGCCAGCGCCTTGACCACTTCAAAACCTATGTTATGCCTGGTCCCCGCATACTTAAGGCCGGGGTTCCCTAATCCGACTATTAATTTCATGATCGTTTACTCGTTTTTTCGTTATCTCGTTATCTCGTATCCAGCCTTTCCGAGAAAACGAGTAAACGAGATAACGAGTAAACGTAACTATTTCTTTTCCTTCTCTTCTTCAACAGCGCCTTCAGCAGGAACTTCCTTCTTTTCCTTTATTACTT
>Ga0265297_10004496_pt1 | contig 22751 bp, 25 predicted proteins | sample Munlanlwell13791_FD_192502 | JGI IMG/M metagenome (GOLD analysis project Ga0265297, IMG submission 192502) | Leachate microbial communities from a municipal landfill in Southern Ontario, Canada - Leachate well 137-91 | ecosystem: Engineered > Solid waste > Landfill > Unclassified | place... | reverse complement strand
ATAAATTCCAGCCAGCAAATAGCAATTTCCCTTCTCAAAGATAATAAACAAAGAATAAAAGAACTTTTGGAAAGCAAAGGAGCTCGGGTTGTTGAGCTTGATGTAGGCGGTGGGTTTCATTCTCAATTTATGCAGCCAGCCAAAAAGCACCTCGAAAAAGTCTTACAGGCTATGCAGTTTAATGACGCAAAAATTCCTATTGTAAGTAATTTTACTGCCAAGCCGGCTACAAACGTTATGGAGATTAAGAAAAATCTTCTTGAACAGCTTACCTCAACGGTTTTATGGAAAGATTGTATTGAATTTATGTCAAAAAACTCAGTTGACACCTTTTTCGAGGTAGGCCCTTCGAAAGTTTTGCGCGGGCTTATACGCAAAATAAACCCGGAACTTAAGGTTATAAATATAGAAAAAAAAGAAGATTTGGATAACGTAGCATAATAAGTCGCACGTAGCCTCGCCACCATATAAAAATATTTAGGCGAGTCCACTTGGAGTGGACGTAACAAGTTTTAATACCCTCACGTGCTACCTGTTACTTGATGTGGGATACGCAAATAGGAGGAATTATGCGGTTTACAGATAAAGTGGTAATAGTAACCGGGGGCGCTCAGGGAATAGGAAAGGAAATTGCCCTGCAATTTGCCAAAGAAAAAGCAAAGGTTATAATCTTTGATTTAAATGACGAGCAGCTTGCAGCTACCGAATCCGAACTTAAAGCTTATTGCGAAGCAACTGCCCTTAAGGTTGATGTAACAAATCTCGAGGAAGCTGAGAAAAATGTTAACAAAATCATTGACAACTTTAAGAGAATTGATATATTAGTAAACAATGCAGGAATTACCCGTGATAATCTCCTGCTCAGGCTCTCTGAAAACGACTGGGATAAGGTTTTAACTGTTAATCTGAAGGGAGCGTTTAACTGCATAAAAGCAGTTTCAAGGTTTATGGTAAAGCAGCGTTACGGTAAAATCGTAAATATCAGCTCAATAATAGGTATAATGGGTAACGCAGGCCAGATTAATTATGCTGCTTCAAAAGCAGGGCTTATAGGGGTAACTAAATCTTTAGCAAAAGAATTAGGCTCAAGAAATATAACGGTGAATGCAGTTGCTCCCGGTTATATTAAGACTGCTATGACAGATAAGCTTAACGACAGCATTAAGGAGGAAATGTTTAAAAGAATTCCTCTGGGCAGGTTTGGCGAGCCCAGCGATGTAGCAAAAGCTGTACTCTTTCTGGCGTCATCTGATGCCGATTATATTACCAGCCACGTGTTGGTTGTTGATGGAGGGTTAATTTAATTCGTAAATTCAGAATTTGCAGTGTAGGTTTTTTCAAGAAAGGAGGAAATTATGGGCGTTGAGGAAAAAGTGAAAGAGATTATCGCGGAGCAGTTGGGGGTAAAGAAAGAAGAAATTAAGGGAGAAAGTTCCTTTATCGATGATTTGGGCGCTGATTCATTGGATACAGTAGAAGTGGTAATGGCACTTGAAGAGGAATTCGGCATAGAAATACCCGATGAAGACGCTGAAAAAATAACTACAGTCGGCGAAGCGATAAAATATATAGAAGCTAAAGCCAAAAAGTAAGGAAAAAGTTCTTTCAAAATGGAAAGGCGAGTTGTAGTTACTGGCTATGGGGCAGTTTCTCCTCTGGGGATTGGAGTACCATCTTTTTGGGATTCGTTAATAAATGGTAAAAGTGGTATTACAAGAATTGCGCAATTTGACCCTGAACTCTTTGATTCGAAAATTGCCGGAGAAGCAAAAGATTTTGTTACACCTTCATTTATTCCGCCAAAAGACATAAGAAGAACCCCTCGTTTTGTCCAGTTTGCTCTAAAGGCCTGCGAGGAAGCTCTTTTACAAAGCAAACTTGATTTAAAAAAAATAGACCCATATCGAACCGGCGTAATAATCGGTTCCGGCATAGGATGCCTGCAAATAGTTGAAAGCGAGTGTTTTAAGTATCTTCAAAAAGGCCCGGATAAGATATCGCCATTTCTTATACCAAGCTTAATTACTAATGAAGCAGCTGGTGCTGTGGCTATACATTTTGGTTTAAAAGGCATAAATTTCTGCACGGTTACAGCCTGCGCTTCAGGCGCTCACGCGATAGGAGAAGCGTATTCAGCTGTTAAGTACGGCCGTGCTGATGTTATCGTTTGTGGCGGTGCAGAAGCTTCTATAACACCTATGGGTGTGGGTGGTTTTTGTGCCCTGAAAGCTCTTTCTAAAAGAAATGATGAGCCATCACGTGCATGTCGGCCGTTTGATAAAGAAAGGGACGGTTTTATAATGGCAGAAGGCTCAGGCGTGATAGTCCTTGAAGAATATGAACACGCTAAAAGTCGTAATGCGCCTATTTTTGCAGAGGTAGGCGGTTATGGCGCAACTTGCGATGCGTATCATATTACCGCGCCAGATCCTGACGCTATCGGCCCGGCGAAAGCCATGGAATTTGCTCTTTCTGAAGCAGGCGTTACTGTTAGCGGGGATATCTATATAAATGCCCACGGCACAAGTACCCAACTAAATGACGCTATTGAAACTCTTGCCATAAAAAGAGTTTTTGGTAAGTTTGCAAAAGAGGTAAATATTAGTTCAACCAAATCAATGACCGGGCATATGTTAGGCGCAGCTGGCGCAGTTGAATTTATCGTAGCTTGCCTGGTCGTAAAAAATAAAATTATTCCGCCAACTATAAACTACGAAAATCCCGACCCGGCATGTGATTTGAATTATACGCCAAACAAAGCGCTTAAGCGCGATGTCAAAGTTGCTATATCGAATTCACTTGGCTTTGGCGGACACAACGCCGCACTCCTGGTTAAGGAATTCAAATAATAAGCTATAAGCTGTAAGCTTTTGGGAAAAAGGGATTTATTTATAGCTTAAAATTCGTAACTTACAACTTACAACTTAGAACTTACAACTTAGAACTTAGAACTTAGAACTATATTATGGGTTTAACATTAATTGAAAAAATATTATTGAGGGCTTGCGGCAAAAAGGAACTTGGGGATTTTGTTTATGCCAAGGTGGATTTTGCATTTGGTAACGACATAACCGCGCCCTTAGCCGTAAAGGAATTTGTAAAAGCAGGCTTTGACTCAGTTTTCGACAGGCAAAAAATTGGCTTTATCTGTGACCATTTTCTTCCGGCAAGAGACTTAAAAGCCGCCAATAACGCAAAATTACTTAAAGATTTTTCGCAAAAATATAAAATAAAAAACTTTTTTGATATCAACGAATGCGGAGTAGAACATGTTTTTTTAATCGAAGAAGGCCTGGTTTTCCCGGGCTCCCTCGCTGTAGGCGCTGATTCGCATACCTGCACTTTAGGCGGTATTGGTAGTGCTTCCTTCGGTATCGGCTCAACTGACCTTGCCGCGGTTATGAAGGAAGGAAGGTGTTGGCTGAAAGTGCCGCAGACAATTAAGTTCGTCTATAAAGGAAAGCTAAGTAAGTGGCTCAGCGGAAAAGATTTGATTTTAGCTACAATAGGTAAAATTGGCGTTGAAGGCGCTCATTACAAGGTTATGGAGTTTTCCGGACCCGTCATAGAAAAACTTGGCCTTGATGACAGGCTTAGTATGACTAATATGGCAATTGAGGCAGGCGGAAAAACCGGAGTTGTCGAGCCTGACGAATCTACTATCAAATATTTGAAACAAATTCAAGGTAAGAAATTCAAATTCAAAGGTTCAATCAAGCAGCTAAGAAGCGATAAGGACGCATGTTATAAAGAAATTATAGAAATAGATGTAACAAAGCTGGAGCCTCAGGTTGCCTGCCCGCATTTACCGAGCAATACAAAGCCGGTAGGCGAATTAAAAAATATTACACTTAATCAGGTAGTCATAGGTTCCTGTACCAACGGCAGGATAACTGATTTAAGGATAGCGGCAAAAATCTTAAAGAACAAAAAAGTGAAGAAAGGTCTTCGGGTTATTATTCTACCGGCAAGCCCCAGTATTTATAAGCAGGCAGAAAAAGAAGGCCTTGTAAAAATATTTATGGAAGCAAATTGTATTATGAGCCCGGCAACCTGCGGCCCGTGCCTTGGGGGACACATGGGCGTATTGGATAAGGGTGAAGTTGCGCTTGCAACTACCAATAGAAATTTTATCGGTAGAATGGGGCATCCGGAAAGCTTTGTTTATCTATCAAGCGCGGCAGTTGCCGCGGCAAGTGCCATAAAGGGAAGGATAACACATCCGGATGAGATACGCAGATAAAGGTTGCGTTATACGGTTGCGGTTACGATGCTCGTATCGGTTGCGTCTAACGTAGAACGTAACCGTAAGACGAAACGAGCTGCGCAACCGCAACCGATAGACGATATACTAAATCTGCGCTAATTTGTGTGAAAAAGGATTTATAAATGATAATAAAAGGTAAGGCTCACAAATTTGGCGATAATATTAATACCGACGATATTATTGCGGCAAAATACCTTGATTCGCAGGATGAAAAATTCCTTGGCTCAAAGTGTATGGAAAATATTGACCCTGATTTTATAAAGCGCGTTCAGCCTAGTGATATAATAGTCGCCGGACGTAATTTTGGCTGCGGTTCAAGCAGGGAACACGCTCCCTGGGCAATCAGAGGCTGCGGTATCGCCGCGGTTGTCGCCAAAAGTTTTGCCCGTATATTTTACCGTAATGCAATCAATATAGGCCTGCCTATTATTGAGCTTAAGGAAGTAGACGATATAGATAGTGGCGATATAATAGAGCTTGATTTATCCAAAGGCGCAATAAATAATATAAGCAAGAATAAGGTATATAAAACAAATATTTTCCCTCAATTTTTGCAGGAAATCGTTAAATTTGGCGGATTGATTAATTGGATTAAGGCCAAAGGAGGCAAAAAATGAAAATACCTAAAGAAAAAATCAAAGTTCTTATTCTTTGTACTGATGGCGCTTGGATAAAAGGTACAATTCATATCAGCGAAGGCTTAAGGGTAAGTGATTTTTTAAATGACCAAAAAAATTCTTTTATTGCGGTTACAAATGCCGAAGTGCAAAATTTAAAAGAAATACATTCTTTTAAATTGACATCAGGGATATCCAAGGCAAAGAATGTATTATTGCTTAATATGCAAGCTATTAGATGGGTAGAGGAGTTATAAAATGAACAAGACTTACAAAATTGCCGTAATCGGCGGAGACGGAACAGGCCCAGAAGTTGCTGCCGAGGGATTGAAAGTATTAAAAGCAGTAAGCGAAAAATATAAATTCGAATACGAAACTAAAGATTTTGATTTCAGCGGAAAGCGCTATTTGGAAACGGGCAAACTCGTAGACGATAAAGATATAGCGGAGTTAAAAAAATATTCAGCAATTTTCTTAGGCGCTGTGGGCGATCCGGCTGTTAAGCCCGGGATAATTGAAACAGGCGTTCTTCTTAAGCTGCGTTTTTCTTTGGATCAGTATATTAATTTGCGTCCGGTTAAGCTTTACGATTCAAAGTTTTGCCCCTTAAAAGATAAAAAGCCCCAGGATATAGATTTCGTGGTTGTGCGTGAAAATTCCGAAGGGCTTTATAAAGGTATGGGCGAATTTAAAAATAAAGGCACAAAAGACGAAGTTGCCATACAAATTTCTTATAATACCAGAAAGGGCGTTGAGCGTTGCATCCGCTATGCTTTTGAATGTGCAAGAAAACGTAACAAAAGGAAGAAAGTGACGCTTTGCGGAAAGACCAATGTTTTAACTTATGCTTGGGACCTTTGGCAGAGAACCTTTTATGAAGTTGCAAAGGAATATTCGGATATTACAACTGATTACGCTCATGTTGATGCAACCACAATGTGGTTTGTAAAGAATCCTGAGTGGTTTGACGTGATTGTTACAGATAATCTTTTTGGCGATATCATCACGGATTTAGGCGCAATGATTCAGGGAGGAATGGGCATAGCCGCCGGCGGAAACATTAATCCTGAAGGCGTTTCAATGTTTGAGCCAATTGGCGGAAGCGCGCCAAAGTATACAGGAAAAAATGTAATTAATCCACTGGCTGCAATTTGTGCGCTAGGTATGATGCTTGAAACTTTAGGCGAAGTTAAAGCAGCTGAAGCTATTGAAAAAGCAGTAATCGAAGTAAGTACGAAAAAGTTAAAATCTCTTGCTGCAGGTAAAATGGGATACTCCACGGCTGAAGTTGGAGATTTGGTGGTTAATAATCTTTGATAGGCGCAGATAACCGTAGCTATCGACAGCTTTTAAAAGTTTCAAGAACAAGAAAATAATACATATAATGGCAGGATTAATTCCTTCGATAATTATATCTAAGGAACAAACAATCTTAGAGCACAATAATTACTTCCTTGATATCAAAGTGCCTCTTGGGAAAGGGTGGTTTGGTTCCGGAATAGATTTGCTGATTGCGCAAGGTTACTTAAGGGGTTTAATAGATTATTTGCGGAACGGCAAAGATTGTTTTTTGCTGTATGAATGCCCTGCCGGATATGAAAAAAATGAAAAAGTCCAAGGGGAGTTATCGTCGGCACAACTAATCTATTCATTGCCACATAGGTCTTTCTTGTTATTTGAAAGGCAAGGCCGGCGTATTTATTGGCTCGCAGAGGAAGGGAAATCATCCAGCCAGTTAGAGAGTATTGCCTGTAGCCTCTTTAAGCCGTCTTATGTAACTTTATTTTTGCTTTTTGAAAATAAACAAATGGCACAAGAGCTTTATAACAAGGTTAGGCATTTGACACTACTAAAAAATGAATTCATAGTTCCGCTTGTTTCAGACAGCATTAAGTTAGATATCGGTTGTTGTAGCGCGGAAGAAAGTTTTAACATATTCAGCAATAGTGTTACTAAGGAAGAGATTGTTAACAAAATTAAAGAATTAATTAAAAAAAATGGAAACGAGGTGACAGTAAATGAAAAAATATAATATAGCAGTAGTCGGTGCTGGTGTTGTCGGTATTGAAATGATTAGATGTCTTCGGGACAGGAATTTTCCTGTTAATATTTTAAAGATTTTTGCCCGTTCAAGCCGCGAAATAGATATCGACGGGAAAAAATACCAGGTCGAAGCTATTTCTGAAAAGGGTTTTAACGGAATAGATATAGCACTTTTTGCCGGAACCGAAGGAGAAAAAGGCGCAGCTGTGACTTTCGCTAAAGCAGCAGTTAAAAGAGGAGCTGTAGTAATAGATAACGGCGCAGATTTTAGAATGGACCCCAATGTTCCTTTAGTTGTTCCGGAAGTTAACGCAAAAGATATTAACCCCGTTAGAAATTGGTTTCGTAGCGGGGTCCCGGATATTTCTAACGGGGTAAAAAAGCATAAGGGAATAATTGCCAATCCAAATTGTTCAACCGTTCAGATGGTTGTTGCTCTTTGGCCAATTTATAAAAAGGTTGGCATTAAAAGAGTAATTGTGACTACCTTGCAGGCGTCTTCTGGTGCAGGCAAACAGGCGGTTGAGCAGTTGAGTAAGGAATTATCTCAAATAGCATCAGCTAATTATAAAGATATCCATGTTAATTTAGAGGATAAGGCAATGCCGCAGCAGCTTGCCTATAATGTTTTTCCACAGATTGGCGGGTTTACCGAATGTGATTTTACCAGTGAAGAGTGGAAACTTGTTCGTGAAACTCACAAAATTATGGGTGATAAGAAAATAAAAGTTTCAGCTACCACCGTAAGAGTTCCGGTTAGAACCGGGCATTCCGAGTCAATTTATATTGAAGCCAATAAGCCAATTGACCCCGAAAAAGTTAAGAATCTGCTTTCAAAATCCGCAGGTATCATTGTCATCGATGAGCCCAAAAAAGGCCTTTATCCAATGCCAAAAGATGTGGAGGGTAAATACGAAGTGTTTGTCGGCCGCATCAGGCGTGACCCATTTAATAAAAACGGCCTCTGGCTTTGGGTAGTTGCGGATAACCTCCTAAAAGGCGCTGCCTTAAACGCTGTCCAGATAGCGGAATATCTCATCGCGAAATAAAAATTTCTTTATTTCGGCTAACAAACAATAAATTTGCGTTTCTATAATTCGTTTGAAGTTTTCACGGCAAATGAACCTTCCCCGCATCTTTTCCCTTCCAAGGATGTCACAAAAAAACCTGCTATAGCAAGAAAAATTGTTACATTTTGAATAAGCTGTTTTTAGCTTTGGGTAGTTGCGGACAATCTCCTAAAAGGCGCTGCCTTAAACGCTGTCCAGATAGCGGAATATCTTATCGCGAAATAAAAATTTATAAGTTAAATAGGAAAGATAGCATAAAAATCAACTAATCTAACTTAGGATTTCTTGTTTTTCACCATAGCCCAATAGAGGATAGCACCAAGCAAGCTTAGGGCAATTATTACCACAACCCAGACTATTTTTTCTGTGGAGTTTTCGAATTTTCTCTGCAAGCAATCGACAAGCATCATTATCCAAAAGATCAACCCGACAACGCCTATCAAAAACATGAATAAACCGCCTAATGCAACTATCATTTTTACCTCCTTTTTAATATCATACAACTATATTTTGCTATATTCAAATTATAGCATGGTTCGGATGAATCAAAAGAAAAATATTGCATAAATCTATATTTTGCCTATATTTTAGCCTTATATTTGTTATAATAAATATAGAGTTTTTATCATTTGAAAAGTCGTAAAACGTAACCGCATAACGATACGAGCAGCGCAACCGCAACCAATAGGCGTTACTTATATGCAAAAAAATATTCTTTTAGAAATTGAATATCTCGGCACCAATTATTATGGTTTCCAGCTTCAGAATAAAGCCGGCGAAAAGGAAATTACTGTTCAGGAGGTTTTGGAAAGGGCAATTCGTAAACTTTTTAAGAAAAAGATAAGAATTGCGTATGCTTCTCGAACCGACAGGGGGGTTCACGCCAAGGGTCAGGTTGTAAATTTTAAAGTAGATACAGTAATACCGCTTAAGAAGATTAAAAACGCTTTGAATGCTTTTTTGCCTGATGATGTTAGGGTGAAAAAAATAAAAATCGCTTCAGATGATTTTCATTCCCGCTTTAAGGCTAAATCAAAAATATATCGATACATTATATTTAATAAAGTAGAACCAACAGTGTTCTGGTTGAATTTTTCCTGGCACATCGCAAAACCTTTGGATGTCTCTAAAATGTTGCGTATTTCAAAAAGAATAAAAGGTTTAAAAGATTTTTCTATTTTCGCAAAAGAAGCGCATACTTATGAAACTTGCATAAGGCATCTTAAAAATATTTCTATAAAAAAATCAAAAGGTTTTATTGATATCGACCTTGAGGCAAGCGGCTTTTTGAGAAATATGGCAAGAAACATAGTTGCATTTCTGGTAAAAGTTGGCTGTGGCAATATAAGCCAGAAAGAAGCAACTCAAATATTAAGCAAAAATAAACCCTATAGTAATAAGCCTGCGCCAGCCCATGGCCTTTATCTGATTAAGGTTAAATATGCGTAAATTAAGCATTTTTGATTTAATAAGCCTGGGAATTCTTGCGCTTATTGTAATTTTCTCCGCAGTAAGATTTAATTATTTACCTCAGTTCATTGACGGCTATTATCATTTATCAGTAGCCAATGGTTTTATCAAATCAGGCGGATGGGTTGGCTGGGCATGGTGGGATTTTGCTCCTTTTGGCCGGCCGCATCTCTACCCGCCTTTTTACCATCTTATCCTGACTTTCTTAATCAAAAGCGGCTTTAGCGGCCTAAATGCTTTACGGCTAACAGAAGTTTTGATTGTCCCGTTATTCTTTTTCTTCCTCTGGTTTGTATCAAGGCGCCTTACGGGTGATAAAATCGCTTTCCTGGCCTTGTCAATTACAAGTAGTTTTTTCGCTTTTTATTCTTCAGTGTCAGCCAATGTCCCGGCAAGTTTAGCCCTGATATTTGGATTGTTAACCTGGCTTTTCCTCAAGAAAAAAAAATGGGTTAGCGCCGCAATATTTATGTCTTTTTGTTTTTATTCACACGCAGGCATCCCTTGGATGTTTTTTACGTCCTTACTTACAGTTACGATTTTTAACCGTGAATACCGGAAATTAGCCCTAAAGGTAATTCTCGCAAGTATTATTATATTTATGCCTTTTATTTTTCATGAGGCCCGCTATCTAAAATCTATTCATTTAAGCAGGCTAATGGAATCAAATTTCATTTCATTTAACCTAGGTGTTATATCCTTCGCGTTAGTGTCGATGTATTTAAACCGGCGCAATAGAAATTTTGCCGTATTACTTTTTTGGGGTTATTTTATCGCCAGCGCATTAATTTTCATTAAATACCCTTATCGATTTTTTTGCGCTCAAGGGTTTGTAGGGTTTGCTTTTTTCGCTTCGCTAGGCTTACTGGCAGTTTCTAACTATTTTGGCAAAAAGAACAATCTTTTTCTGGTATTGATTTCATTATATTTATTTTTTATCAATGCAACCGTTAAAATGGAGGAAAATAAAATCAAATTTAATGTTTTTGATTCGACATTCTATAGCCTCTTTGCTCAAAAAGCCTACGAAGATATTACTTTCAGGCCGATATTTTCAGAAAAATTTTACCCCCCGATTATAAAAGCCATACAGCAGAATAGCTCTACAAACGATATTATTTCATCGAATATCATTGTGGCGGCACAAATCTTTTCTTCTCTTTCTGACAGGCCATCGAACAGCTCCATACTCAAAGAGGTGCAGCCTGAAAATAAATTCCTATATTCCGATTATGCTAAGCTGATTGTTTTAATTAAACCAATCCTCAAAGAGGATATGTTGAAGCTAAAGGGTAAAAAATTAAATCTTATTTTCGAAAATGATATAACCCAGGTTTTTCTAAACAGAGACTTCCGATATAAGGAATTTACAAAAACAGCACCTTTTAAATTTGTATATGTATATCTTGCGGCGGCGCTTATTGCCTTACTTGCACTTTATGATAATCTTTGGCTAAAGAAGCCTAAAAGCCCCTAAATTTATATAGATTTTTCAAGCCATAATGATATAATAAAAATAATGTTATTCTTATTTATGCATAAAGGCTGGATTTACATCAAAAGACGGGATTAACAATGAGAAAAATATTAATTTTGCTACTTGCGGGAATTATTCTTTCAACCGGCGGATGTTACTCTTTACGCAAGAAATTCATCCGGAAAAAGAAATACCAGAAAGAAGAGCCGGTCTACATCAATTTTAAAAATTATCCTGCCAAGCCCAGTCGTGATGCCTATGTAGATTATTTCCTCTTTGTTAAGGGCTGGATTGATGATTTAACCGAATCCCTGAGAATTGAAAGGTTTAATACCGGCTATAACACTAAAAGAGAGAAACGTGCTATAAATGGCGCTGTGATGAATCTTGAGCAGATAATTTCGTTTTTCAACCAGGAAGGTAAGGAAAAGATTTATCCTTTATACATTGACCTGGTTAAAATAAGAGATAGCATGGAGAAAAGCCCCAATATGAGCTCGCCCCGGCGCGCTCTTATCCTGCAGAAAATAGAGCATTTCCGCCGTGAATTCGAGGCTGAATTTAAATATAGCGAAGCACAGAAGTGGATGGACTAATTTAAACTCTAAACACTAAACTCGTCCGCCACCTTGAAAAAATAAGGCGGATCCGCCTCTGGCGGAAAATTCTAAACAAATCACAAACACGAAACTACAAACTCGAAACGTTTAGAGTTTGTGATTTATAGTTTCGAGTTTGTTTAGAGTTTAGGGTTTCGGGTTTAGAGTTTTTATACCTTATGGTTAACCTTTCTTTAAAAATCTTTACATTAGGCGAGCTTTATACTAATTGTTATATTGTTTATGATAGTGAACAAAAACGCGGCTTTATCATAGATGCTCCGTCACCTTCAGGGGAAGTACTTGGCTTTATAAATAAAGAAAAACTCAATATCGAATTTATTGCCCTTACCCACGGCCATTTTGACCATATTAGTGCGCTTTCCGAGATGCCTTTTCCTTTTTATGTGCATAAGGAAGATGTCCAATTGCTCAAAAATCCCGATTTAAACGGCTCAATCATTTTTAACTTATCAATAAAGACAGAAAAAGAACCAATTCTTCTTTTAGAAGAGAATAAGCCTCTTATTTTCGGTGATTCAAAAATAGAAGTTATCCATACTCCAGGGCATACTCCCGGGGGCGTCTGTATGAAGATAGGAAACTGGTTATTTAGCGGAGACTCGCTGTTTTTCGGTACTATAGGAAGAACCGATGTGCCGCTTGGTTCTTATACGTCATTAATTAAAGCTTTAAAAGAAAAAATACTTGTTTTACCCAAAGATACAATAATTTATCCCGGGCATGGAGAATCCAGTACAATTGGGGAAGAGGTTGTTTCCAACCCTTTTTTGAAATAAGCAATGCAAGTTTATCAAGAGGCATTTATTGATTACCTTAAAGTGGAAAAGGGCCTTTCACATAATTCCATTCTTTCTTATAACCAGGATTTAAAAAAATATTTTGAGTACTTGGATAAAAAAGGGATAAAAGAGCCTTCAAGGGTTATTACCAAAGATATATCCGAGTTTTTGTTTGTGATGCGAAGCAGTATATCCGTAACCAGCATTTCCAGGGTGCTTTCAACAGTCAAAAGTTTTCATAAATTTTTAGTTAGAGAGAAAATTACGCCTACTAATCCGGCTGAGTTTATCGAAACCCCGCGTTTAGATAAAAAAATACCTTCATTCTTAAATTTTGAGGAAGTGAGTAGAATATTGAAGGCGCCGAATTTAAGAAATCATCAAGGCATAAGAGACAGGGCAATTTTAGAGCTTATGTATGCAACGGGGCTGCGTGTTTCCGAAGTATCATTTTTGAAAATGTCGGATATAAATTCGGAGCTCGGGTTTATAAAATGTAAAGGAAAAGGCTCGAAGGAAAGAATTGTGCCTCTGGGAAAAATTGCCAAAGATTTTGTGCAAAAATATGTCGATGAAGCAAGGCCTAAGTTCGCAGGCAAAAAACCGTCGCAATATATTTTTCTTGCTCAAGGATCGAGGAGGCTATCACGTCAAAGCATATGGAAGGCAATCAGAAAGAATGTTTTTCTTGCCGGTATACGAAAACATACAAGCCCGCATACGCTTAGGCATTCTTTTGCAACGCATCTCTTGGAAAGAGGGGCGGATTTAAGGAGTGTGCAGGAGATGCTGGGGCACTCAAGCATTACCACGACGCAAATATATACGCATATAAACCAGACGAGGCTAAAGGAAATACACACAAAGTTTCATCCAAGAGCACATTAAAATGGTAAGTAAACTGAAAAACATAAACCCATATTTTAAGCCTATACTCGAGAGCCTTTCCGGGCTTGCCGACAGGTTGAGCGTTAGGGTTTATCTTGTCGGGGGAGTTGTAAGAGACCTTATGCTTGGTGAGAAAATATTTGATTTGGATATAGTTATTGAAGCTGATGCGATAGAATTTGCGCATAAGTTTGCCGAGATACATAAAAAACAATTCAAGAAGCATCATACTTTTGGCACAGCAACTGTTTTCTTTGATAATCATCACATAGATTTTGTAACTGCTCGCAGCGAAACCTATTCCTTTAGCGGAGCGCTACCTAAGGTTAAACCCGCTTCGCTAAAAGAGGATTTATTGCGCAGAGATTTTACTATAAACGCAATGGCAATAAGCTTGAATAAATCTGATTACGGAAAATTGATTGATTTTTATTCGGGAGAAAATGATTTAAAAAAAGGCCTTATACGCGTTCTCCACGGTGATAGTTTTATGGATGACCCTACCAGGATACTTCGGGCAATAAGATTTGAACAAAGATTTTCATTCAAATTAGAGAGGCACACTCTCAAACTTGCTAAAGAAGCCATAAGCAAAAATGCTTTTAATTTAGTTAACCCCCACAGGCTGAGGGAAGAATTGGTCCTTATGTTGGAAGAGCCTTTGCCGCGCAGGTATATCAAAAGGCTGTATGAATTAAGAATATTGCCTCTCATAGATAGAAATATTAGATTGAATAAAAAGGATTTTCATATTCTTGTAAAAATAGAGCCGGCAATAGAGTTTTATAAAGCCAGGTTTAAAAGGCATCGGCAGCTTGAAGATTGGCTCATCTATCTTATGGGTATTCTATATAGATTGAAGAGCCAGGATGCATCCAAGTTTTTAGATACTTTTGGTTTTAGGAAGGGAGAAAAGATTAGAATCCTTTCATTGTATGATAATATGGATAAAATCAAACAATTAAATAGGAAGGTTTTGTCGCACGTAATTTACAAAACGCTTAATCCTTTAAGTTTTGAAAATATAATATTTTTTTATGCGTATTGCCAGAAAAAGGCGATAAAAAGGCATATAGAAATTTTTCTGGATAAACTAATCAACGTACGCTTGAGGCTAAAAGGGGAAGATTTAAGAAAACTTGGATTTAAGCCAACCACGCTTTACGGAAAAATTTTCGAAAAGCTTCTATATACAAAAATAGACAAAGGTTTTAAAACACTTGAGGAAGAAATTCGTGAGGCGCATATCATATTTGAAAATTGCCAAAGTAAACATTGATAATCATTGCGCTTTAAGCTATAATCTCCTTTCGCCAAATTGCGCCGTAAAACCTAAAACTTAGAACTTAGAACCTAGAACTTATAACTAAATCATGTCTTTACGAATGGAAAAAGTAAACAGCGAAATCAGAAAACAGCTTATGGATATAATCCAGAAGGAAATAGACGACCCTTATGTTGGCCTTTTGTCTATAACAAGAGTAGAAACTACCTCTGATTTAAAAGAAAGCAAAATTTATTTTAGCCTGTTGGATGAAGCAAAATACGACAGAGTCAAAGACATACTTAAAGCGATGAATGGGTTTATACGTATGCTTTTAGGAAAGAGAATCAGGCTAAAAATCCTTCCGGAGCTTAAGTTTATACCGGATGTTTCAATAAAATACAGCGTAGATATATATAAAAAAATCGAAGAAGTAAGAAAAAATGACCGCGAAAGAGAATCTAAATGAGGAATTTACTAAAAGAGATAATTGAGAAGATAAAAAACAGTAAAAGTTTTCTTATAACTGCGCATGTAAGCCTGGAAGGGGACGCTTTAGGGTCTGAGCTTGCAACTTATGCGTTACTGCGAAAACTTAAGAAAAGAGTAGTTATCTATAACAACGATCATACGCCCCCCATATATAAATTCCTCCCGCATTCCGGAGTCATCAAAAATGTTCTAAAAGAAGACAAATTTGATGTTGCCATAGTGCTAGATTGTTCAGATTCTTCACGCACCGGCAGAGTTAAGGACTATCTTGCCCGGGCAAAATGTATCATAAATATAGACCACCACATAAGCAATACTTTTTTCGGAGACATAAATTTGGTTGATTCAAAAGCAAGTTCTGCCTGTCAGATATTGTATAGGCTTTGTGATAAGATAGAAATAATGGACAAAAATATTGCTTTATGCCTGTATACCGGAATTTTTACCGATACGGGAAATTTTACTTACACGAATACTACAAAAGAAACACACAGAATAGTTGCTAACCTTATGCATTATGGTGTATCCCCGCGCCTGATTTACGAGAATGTGCATAGTCTTTGTGAAGATAAAGACTTAAAGCTTATTGGAAAAATTATTTCCCATCTTAAGTTTGATGCTTCGCGCAGAATTTGTTGGGCGATTATAAATAAATGGAAAGATAAAGATTATGACCTTACGGAAGTCATATTTTCAATAATGCGCCTTCTAAAAAATGTAGAAGTTTTGATTCTTTTTAAAAAGGTTGATAAGAATAAAATAAGAGTTAATTTCCGTTCCCGGCCCACTGTTGATGTCAATCGCATTGCGCAGTTTTTCGGCGGAGGAGGCCATAAAAGTGCCAGCGGAACTACTATTGAAGGAGAGTTAGCCCAGGCTGAAAGAAAGGTTATTTCTTTTGTAAAAAGATATACAAACAAATTGAAATGAATATGACAAAATTGGCAAAAAACAATATAGAAGGGCTTCTTTTGGTGTCAAAGCCGGGCAATATGACTTCACATGATATTGTTGACTTTGTTCGCAATAAATTTAAAATCCGGCGCGTTGGCCATGCAGGAACGCTTGATCCATTGGCTGAGGGGCTTTTGATTGTGCTTGTTGGAAAATATACTAAACTTTTTCCGAAGTTTGTAAATTTTGATAAAGAATATCTTGGAGTGTTAAAGCTGGGAGAGGTAACTACAACCGGTGATTGCGAAGGGCAATTAGTGAAACAAGAGGATTATTCATATATAACGGAAAGCAGGATAAGAGAGGTTTTTTCTTCGTTTGAAGGGGAGATAGAACAAGTTCCTCCTATGGTCAGCGCCGTAAGGGTAGGGGGAAAAAGGCTTTATAGCCTAGCAAGGAAGGGAATAACTATTGCCAGGCCCGCTCGCCGTGTGAATATATATTCTTTAAATATATTGAACATAAATCTTCCTTTCGTTGAATTTTGTGTCCGTTGTTCAAAAGGGACTTACGTAAGAAAGCTCGCTGAAGATATAGGCGAACGCCTTGGCTGCGGCGCTCACATTATTAAAATAAAAAGATTAAGCATCGGAAGGTTTAAGCTTGAAGATGCTGTAAAATTAGATGATATAGATGAAAGTCATCTACAGAAAACTACCATCTAACAAAATAAAATGCATAGCTACGATAGGCGTTTTTGACGGCATTCACCTTGGCCACAGGTTTATTCTAGATAAATTAAAAAATCTTGCTACTCGCCAAAAATTGCCGTCACTAGTTATTACTTTCGATATTCCTCCTCAAATACTACTTGAAGAATCTAACCGGCGTAAATTCGATAAATTTCATGGTTTTCTTACCGACAGGGAAGACAAAAGAAATATTTTCGCTTCCCTTGGTATAGATTATCTATGGTTCCTTAAAACCACGAAGTCGTTTCTTGGGCTTTCCGGAAAAGAATTTGTCGAATATCTTTTTCGTTATTTTTCACCCAAACATTTATTAATTGGTGAAGATTTCCGTTTCGGATATAAAGGAAAATCCGGCATAAGATATTTAGAGAAGGTATCGAATAGATATGGATTTGACGTTACGGTTTTAAAGAAAATGCGTAGAAATGGGAAAATCGTAAGCAGTTCTCTTGTCAGGCATTTGATAAAAAATACAGCTTTTGGAAAAGTTAAAAATTTTTTAGGCAGGGATTATTTTGTTAAAGGAAAAATAATAAGAGGCAGTGGCATAGGAAGAAAGCTTGGGTATCCTACGGCGAATATCAATTACGGCGGCTATGTAATTCCTTTAAGCGGAATTTATGCTGCAATTATTGAAATAGATGGTATGCGGTATCTGTGTGCAGTAAATATCGGCGAGCGTCCGAGTATAAATAAAAGCACAGAAAAAATTCTGGAAGCACATATCATAAATTTCAAAAGAAACATATTGGGTAAAAAAATAAAATTGTGGTTTATTCAAAAGATCAGGGACGAGAAAAAATTTTCTTCGAAAGAAAATTTGATAAAAGCGATAGCAAAAGACGTTTCTCATATTAGAAAATACTATTCAAAATTTAAAAATTAAAACTGCAAATTGTACATTTCAACCCCCCGCATAAGCCATAGTTAATAAGGATTTTTAAGTGTTTCTTTTTCCTGCATCTTTCTGCTATCAATCTATGGTGTAGCCTCCAGAGGAAAGCCACAACTTATTGTATTACAAAGATTTATTAATGGAAAAGTGTTGACAATTTTAGGGTGGGGAACTATATTTATATTGTGGCACAAAGTGGAGTAATGTGGAATGTGGTATGGCGAATATATACACAAATTAGACAAGAAGGACAGATTTGTCCTTCCGGCGAAATTCAGAGAAAAAATAAGGGCCCTCGAGAAGAAAACTTTCTATATAACCCGTGGACTCGAGGGCTGTCTTTTTCTTTTTTCGCATGATGTATGGCAGGCTCTTGAAGAGAAGCTTAAGGCAGTATCTTTTACCAAGTCCGAAGGAAGGTCTTTCAACCGCTTATATTTCAGCGGTGCCCAGGAAATTGAGATCGATTCTCAAGGGCGAGTGTTTATCCCAAGTTACCTTAAAGAATTCTCCCAGATTAAAAGAGATATCGTTATCGTAGGCGTTGGAGACAGAATCGAAGTATGGGACAAAGAATGTTGGATGAATTTTTATCAGGAAAATAAGAAAAAATTTGAAAGCGCGGCAGAGAATCTTTTTGAATAAAAACTTACTAATATATTTGTAATCTCTATAAATATATGTACAATATAAAATATGAACCAATTATTATCTAAAAACGAAATAAAAATGAAAGAAGTGTTTCATTATCCCGTTATGCACCGGGAAATTATTGAATTACTGGATATAAAGAATAAAAAAATTATAGTTGATTGCACTGCCGGCTTAGGTTCTCATGCTTTGAAATTTGCCGATATCATGCAGCCGGATTCATATTACATCGGAATAGATAAAGACGAAGAATCATTAAAAATAATTAATGATAAACTTAAGGCATTAAATATAAAATTTAGCCTCGTAAAAGGCAATTTTGCTGATATGGATAATATTTTAAAAAATTTAGGAATTTCCAAAGCAGATGTATTTTTATTTGATTTAGGTATATCTATGTATCAGCTTACCGATCCCGAAAGAGGTTTTAGCTTTACGAGAGAAGGGCCACTGGATATGAGAATGGATAGGGCTTCATTTATCTCTGCTTATGATCTTGTAAATAACTTAAGTGAATTTGAATTAGAAAGTATATTTAGAAAATTCGGAGAAGAAAAATATGCAAGACGCGTTGCGCATGTGCTTGTTGAAAAAAGGCAAAAAGAGCCTATTTCAAGTACAACACAGCTGGCCCAGGCAATTGTAAGCGCTATGCCTCATATAGTCTTTAAATATAAAATACATCCGGCAACCAGGATATTCCAGGCTTTGAGAATAGCCGTGAACCGGGAACTGGAAGTTTTAAAAACCGGGCTTGATAAAGCTATTAATTTGCTTGCTTGCAGAGGCCGCATTGGTGTAATTTCTTTCCATTCGCTTGAAGACAGGATTGTAAAACAGACATTTAAGGAATTTGATTCGCGCGGTATGCTAAAAATTATTACCAAAAAACCAATTACCCCAAGCCCGGAGGAAGTGAAAGAAAATATTGCTTCACGTTCAGGTAAATTGCGCGTAGCAGAAAAAATGTAATATTATGAAGAAAAAATCTTTTGCTATTTTTATCGTTTTCTTATTTATAGCCAGCCTTATCTATCTTCATCAAAAAATCCTCATTTATGTGGAGGCCTACAAGATAAGCAAAAACCATCGTTTATCTAACGAACTTATTGATAAGAGAGACTACTTAGCATATAATCTTACAAAAGAGACTTCAGTGGAAAAGATAAACCAGTGGGCAGAGAAAAATAACTTCCTGCCTACTGAAAAGGTTCTTGCTTTAAACTTAAGGCGGGCGGAGCCGGTAAAATCTACCAATAAAGTTATGGCCATGCTCAATGGCCTTTTAGGCATACCAACTGGCTCTTCCACGGCGCTTGCGGGCGAAAAATAATAGTCTAAAATTTCTCCTTAGTCTTTAAACTAAAAGTGAAAATAAGGGACGGCCTTAGAGTAAACTATATATACGTCTTTTTTGTCGTTTTTTTTATCCTGCTTTTTTTAAGAATTACCTACCTGCAGGTTTTTAGAAAAAATTTCTTTCAGAACCTTGCCCAAAATCAATATTACCGTTTAATCCCGCTTTCTGGCAAACGCGGCACAATTTTCGATTCTAAGGGTAGAATTCTTGCTACGGAAATAAATACGCACTCAGTGTTTGCTGATCCGCTTTTTGTCAAAGACAAAGAAACTACCGCCCGCCTTCTTTCAGAAAACCTTGATATTCCTAAACAGAAAATAAAAGAAAGGTTAATAAAGGAAAAGAGATTCGTATGGATAAAAAGAAAGATTTCGTGGTCAGAAAAGGAGAAAATAAAATCCTTAAAAATAAAAGGAATCGGATTTTTAAGGGAGCATAAACGATTTTATCCTCAAGAGAAATTAACGTCTTCTTTGCTTGGGTTAACTGATATTGATAGTAGGGGTGTTGACGGTTTGGAATTGCAATATGATTCACATCTATGCGGAAAAGACGGAATGGTAAGGGTGCTGCAGGATTCAGCTTCCCGTGAGGTAATACTCACTCCGCAGATAATAACTCCTCAAGAAGGAAGGGATGTGGTTTTGACTATCGATAGCCAATTACAATATTGGGTTGAAAACTTTCTTGAAGAAACTATCAAAAAATTTTCTGCCAAAGAGGGAAGCGTTGTTATTATGAATGCGCTAACTGGTGAAATATTGGTTCTTGCAAACTATCCTAATTTTAATCCTAATAATTTAAAGGAATTTTCACCGCAAATAATGCGAGATAAAGCTGTTTGTGATATGTTTGAACCAGGTTCTGTTTTTAAGGCAGTTACTCTGGTTGCGGCGATAGAAGAAAACAAATTTTCTGATTCTGATGTGATTTTTTGTGAAAATGGTTCTTATAAGATACCAGGAAGCACCTTACATGACGTGCATCCTTATGGGGCACTTACTTTTCGTGAAGTTTTCAAAAAATCAAGTAATATAGGGGTAGGCAAGATTGCGAATAAAATAGGCAGCCAGAAGATATATGTTTATGTAAAAAAGCTTGGTTTTGGAGACAAAACCGGCATAGATCTCCCCGGTGAAATAAGAGGTAATGTTAAGCCCTTGAACTCCTGGTCGAAAACTTCTCCTTATATGATTCCGATAGGCCAGGAAGTTGGTGTAAGCCTCATTCAGCTTGTGTGCGCATATGCAGTTATTGTAAACGATGGCTATCTTGTAAAGCCGCATGTAGTTAAAGCCATCTATTCCCAGGGTGGATATAAAGAAACGCCTATCGAACATAAAATGGTGATTTCTGCTTCTACCGCAAAGCGTGCTAGAGGCATATTGGAAGATGTTGTAAAGGATGGAACAGGAAAGCTTGCCAGTATAGAAGGCGTAAAAATAGGCGGCAAAACCGGCACCGCCCAATATTTTGATACAAAAATCGGACGTTATTCGTCAACTCAATACAGGGCTTCTTTCGTAGGTTTTATAGGCGATTTAAATCCGCCTATAGTCATAGGGGTTAGCGTGTTTGAGCCAAAAGGATCGCATTTCGGAGGTGTTGTTTCTGCGCCGTTGTTTAAAAAAATTGCGGAAAAAGCCGTAAAATATCTTGGCGGCGAAAAAATAGCATCAAATCCCGCCGTGAAACAAAATTAGCATTATGGAACTGAAAAAAATTTTACCCAATCAGAAACTGAATAAAAATATAAGCACTCTTTCTATAAAAAATATAAACGATGATTCACGTAAGGCGGCCCCAGGGGACGCATTTTTTGTTCTTGAGGGAAAAGCTTTTGATATTTTTTCTGTTTTAAAAAGTATAGAGGGTAAGGTTTCTTGTTTCATTGCCAGCCATAAAAACAAGAAAGAGGTGCTTAACTGTAATCTGCAAGCACCGGTTATCTTTGTAAATAATATTGATGATGTATATAGAAAAGCGGTAGATATATTTTATGGTTTTGATACCCGGAATTTTAAGTTTATAGGAATTACCGGGACTAAAGGGAAAACTACGACAGCATTTCTTTTGTACCATTTATTCGGAAGCTTAAAGCAGAATGCTTCGCTGCTCGGTACGATAAAATATATAATAGGCAAAAAAGAATATGAAGCAACCCATACAACTCCAGACTACCTTCGGTCAAGAAAAATTTTTAGCGAGATAAAGAAACAGAATTCAAAGTATATTATAATGGAGGTTTCTTCTCACGGCATAGAGCAGCAGAGAGTTTCCGGAATAAATTTTTCAAGGTGTGTATTTACCAATTTATCGCGCGAGCACTTGGATTATCATAAGACGATGAGCAACTATTTTGCTGCAAAAGAAAATTTTTTCCTGCAAAATAAAAAAAGTCTTTCCATAATAAATAAAAACGATAAATATGGGCTTAAGCTTATAAGACAAGCGAGTAAAGCGATAACATACGCAATAGATTCGAAGGCCGATTTTACGGCAAAAAACATAACGGTAAACAAATCCGGTATACAATTTCAATTATATTACAAGGGGAAAAAATATTGCGTAGAAAGCACGTTGTTGGGTAGGCATAATATTTCTAATATACTTGCGGCCATAGCAACAACTTTTTCTCTCGGATTTTCTTTGGATGATATAATAAAATATATAGGTACCTTCAAGGGGGTTGAGGGCAGGCTCCAAGAGGTATCAAACGGTATATTCATTGACTATGCTCATTCTCCCGATTCATTACGAAAGGCATTATCTGCCCTGAAAGACATAGGTTATAAAAAAATAATTTGCCTTTTTGGCTGTGGCGGAAACAGGGATAAAGGAAAAAGGAAAATTATGGGGAGTATTGCCTGTAAGTTGGCTGATTTTACTTTTATTACTTCGGATAATCCCAGGCACGAAAATCCATTGTCTATTTGCAAGCAGATAGAATCAGGATTCAGCAGTAAAAAATACGTTTTAATTCCGGATAGAAAAGAAGCAATAAAAAAAGCGGTTAAAATGAAGAGCTGCGAGCCCGATGCCTGTCTGATTATCGCCGGTAAAGGGCATGAAAATTATCAGATAATAGGCGACAAGAAATTCCCGTTTAAAGACAGTGAGATTGTAAAAAGCTGCATAAAAGCATGTTGATTTCAGATTTTACAAAACTTGAGAAGCTATTAAACCCGGTTAAAATTTATAATCTCTAT
>Ga0265297_10004495_pt1 | contig 22752 bp, 20 predicted proteins | sample Munlanlwell13791_FD_192502 | JGI IMG/M metagenome (GOLD analysis project Ga0265297, IMG submission 192502) | Leachate microbial communities from a municipal landfill in Southern Ontario, Canada - Leachate well 137-91 | ecosystem: Engineered > Solid waste > Landfill > Unclassified | place... | reverse complement strand
GGAGCGCGCCTCCGGTGCCGATGAGCATGGCCGCGCGGCCTCCCAGCTTGTCCGTGAGCGGGCCGGTCACCAGGAAGGACAGCGCGTAGACCCAGGCGCCGACCGCGAATATCTCCCCGAACTGAGCCTTGGTCATGAGCGCGTCTCCCAGCACGCTCTTGGCCACGGTCAGGTTGTAGCGCCCCATATAGAGGAACGCGTAGGCGAATCCGAGCGGGACCCAGTTCAAGGCGCGGCGGACGCGGTAGGCGGAGGAGTGTCTCGGCGCATCCATGATGATGCAATTATATCCGATTCATCCCGAAGCCATGTGACAACGGCGTGACGCCGTGCTATCATATCCGCGATGCGGTTCGCATCCCCGCTGCTCTGCGCCTGCCTCTTCGCCCTTCCCCCCGCCGCCCAAGGCGCCGTGGATTCCCGGGCCGATCCGGTCATCCGTCAGCTGCTGGACCACGTGTTCCTCATGGAGTTCGACCGCGCGGAACAGACCGGCCAGGAGCTCGTCGCGTTGGACTCCCAGAGTCCGTACGGCGCGTTCGGCCTCATGGTCGTGGCCCTCACCCGCTACATCTACGAGACCGAGCAGACGGACCAGTCCATCCTCCCGACCTTCGAGCAGCGCGTCGAGGAGTCCATCCGGAGGGCCAAGGAGTACCTGCGCGCGCACCCCAACGACGCGGAGGCGCTCATGGTGCTCGGCGCTTCCTACGGCTTGGCCAGCCGCATGTCGGCTGTCCGCCACGAGTGGATCAACGCCTATTTCCGGGGACGCGCGGCCATCCAATACGTGCGGGCCGCGGTGAAGGCCGACCCCGAGCTCGGCGACCCCTGGCTCGGCATCGGCATGTACGACTACTATACGGACACCTACCCCAGGTTCATCGGGGTCCTGGCCAAGCTCGTGTTCCGGGGGAACCGCCGGCGCGGCATCGAGGCCTTGCACCGCGCGGCCGAGAGAGGACGCTACGTGAGCACCGCGGCCAAGCTCATCCTCGTGGAGATCTATACGGAGGACCGCTTCGGAGCCCTCGATCCCAAGGAGGCTGTCCGCATCATCACGGAGGTCCGCGCGCAGTATCCCCAGAGCCTCATGATCCACGCGGCCGAGCTCGTCTCCCTTTACGAGGCGCGGCGGTTAGACGAGGCCCTCGCGAGCAGCGAGGCCTTCATGGTGGCGGCTTCCAGCGCGCCGCACGCCCCGGTCCAGCTGTCCAAGGGCAGGGCCATCCGCGGCTGCATCCTCTGGGCCATGGGCCGGCACGCGCAAGCCGAGGCCGAGCTGCTCCAGGGCGCGCGGGAGCGGCTGGGAGAGCGTCCCACCCGCTGGGGCGTATGGTCCCGCATCCGTCTCGGACATCTGCTCGACGTGCAGAAGAGGCGCGTGGAGGCCGAGGAGCACTACAGGCTCGCGGCTGCGGAACCGAACTATTGGGACCTGCGGCAGTACGCGAAGGAAGGCTTATCCCGCCCCTGGAAGGACGCGGGCCCGGGGCACATCCCGCCGATCTGATCTTAGGGAAGCCACCTCACCCGTTCGTACCCCTTGACCCTCGAGGACCAGGAATCCTCGAGCGCCTCCGACATGCGCGCGTTGACCCGCCGCGCTTCGCGGACGGCCCGCTGCATGAGCTCGACGCCGCCGAGGTCCTTCAGGCGTTTCCCGATGAGCTCCGCCTTGAGCCAGAGGGATTCCCGCTCCGCGGACAAGACCGGCCGCAGAGCCGGGTCGGCGATGGCGTTCAAGGAGCCCTGGTCGATGCCGCGCAAGACCCGGATCAGGTCCTGGACCAGGCTGGAGGATTCATCCGGCATGCTTCACCTCGCGGACGCGTTCCCAGCCTCGGGCGATGGCGTAGGCCGCCAGCAGGATGGCCCAGGGCATGGCGGTCAAACGATAGCGGATCAGCGTCAGGAACAGGGCGTACACCCCGTTCACCGAGAAGAGGAGGAGGTACGGCCAGAGCATCTCGGGGGGCGTGAGCCGCGCGAGCAGGAGCCCGACGAGCGCCAGGGGGAGTATCCACCCATCCGACAGCAGGCTGACCCACACCAACAGCCTTCGCGGATGCTCGGCGGGCCTGTCCCTGGGGATGATCCTCCAGATGTCCACGAAGAACCTCCAGGCCACGAGCTTGAGGTAGGACAGCGGGAACCGGGCCACGCGCTTGACGCCTTCCTTGAAGAAGTACTTCTCCCTATCCACGGGGTCGGTCCCGGTCCAGGCGCGTACGACCGGGTCTTCCGCCAGGATCCGTCCCTGCTCCGGCAATCCGCCGAGCTCTTGCGGGACGACCAGATAGGCGTAGAACGTGCTCCCGCCGCTGGCCGTGGACCCGAAGATGAGCCGTCCGAACACCGCGTAGTTCCTCAGCGGCCAGGAGGCATACACGCAGGCGAAGACGCACAGGTATGCGAGCGCTAGGCGCCGGGTCTCCCGCGTCTTCTCCCGCCGCAGAAGGAAGAGGGCGGCCGGGGCCAGGATGAGCCCGAACGGAAGGAATACCGTGTGGACCAGCGCGGCCAGGGCGTTCACCGCCCCTGCTCCGGCGAACCAGGCGGCGCTCCCGCGGGCCCGGGCTTCCAGGAGCACCCAGACCGACGCCGGCCCGGCGAAGGTCAAGGCGGTCTCCCGCATGGGCTGCGCGCAGTGGTAGATGAACGCGGGGTAGAACGCGGCGATCCCGAGGGCTATCAGAGCGGTCGTCTCCCCAAAGAGTCGTCGGCCGAGGGCGAAGATCAAGATCATGGCGCCGAGGCTCAAGGCCGAGTTGACGAGGACGACCGTGGCCCGGCCCTTCCCGAGGGCTTTCATGGCCAGGCCGAGCAGGACGGAGAAGCCGGGTTCCCGCATCGAGCTCGGCTTGCCGGGAGCTTCTTCCAGGCTCCAGGAGTCCGCCACGGAGCGGGCCAGCCGGACGTAGTAATCGGGGTCATAGAGGCCGCCGGCCGGAGCGGACGGAGGGAGCCTCCAGCCGTAGCCGAGACGAAGGGCAAGGCCGGCTGTCGCCAGGACGAGCGGGAGCAAGCGCCTCATCGCTTGAGCGCGCAGACCTCGATCGAGTCCCTCGTGTCCAGATAGAGGAGCTTGTCCTCGATGCCGAGCAGCGTGATGGCGGGCCGGACCAAGGAATGGGTCCAGGAGGGATAGTTCTTGAGCCTGCTGCACCAGTATCCGTAGGAGAAGATGCGGCCGAACGACTTCCTCCGCACGATCCGCGCGGACGCCTCGGCGAGCAGACACTCCAGGGTCGCCGGGGAGAAATAGTGCATGTGGGCCGGGCGCAGACCCCACCAGTAGCCCCTGAGCAGCTTCGCCGAGAGGCTCTCGATGTCCGGCGTCACGATATAGAGGAGCCCTCCGGGCTTGAGCAGCCGCGCCGCCCTAAGGACCGCGGCCTTGGGGTCGGCCAGATGCTCGAGCACGTCGATCAGGGTGACCACATCGAAGCTCTCCGGGGCGAAGCGGTCGGCCTGAAGGGTCTCGGGGTAGGCCTCCAGCTTGAAGCGGTCGCGGCAGATGCGGCAGGCCCACTCGCAGGGCTCGAGCCCCACGACCTCGAAGTCCACCCGGGCCGCGTTGAGGAAGTAGCCCGTGGCGCAGCCCACGTCCAGCAGACGGCCGGCGCGCGCATGCTTGGCGATGGTGCGCAGGCTCAGGTGCGCGTTGATGGATCGGCTGGAGCTCTCCTCCAGGTAGGAGGCGTCGACGCAGGCGGAATAGCCCGCCAGCAGGCGCTCGTGCGTGGGCCGCGGGTTGACGAACACGAGGCCGCAGGCCTTGCAGCGCACGATGCGGCCGTACGCGCTGAACTCATCCGTGCTGGCGGCGAAGGTGGCGCAGTCTAAGAGCGTCTCCTCCGCGTAGGGGCGCTCGAAGAGCGGGACATGGTCCCGGCTCCCGCAGAGGCTGCAGGGGACCGTCTGAAGCTGCGTCCGATCCGGCACGGACGGGGCCTACCGGCTCTTGCGCTCGATCTTGGCTTTCTCGCGCAGCTCCTGGAGATACTCGGGCCAGGCCTTGGCGATCTTGTCCGCGAGCATGGCCCGTGCGATGTCGGCCTTGATGTCCTGGAACACCGCGGGCTTGGCCGGGACGACCTCCTCGACCTTGAATACGTGGAAGCCCATCGGGGTGCGGACCGGCTCGCTCACCTCGCCGGCTTTCAGGCCGAAGACCACCTTCTCGATGTCCGGCACGAGCATGCCGCGGGAGGTGACTCCCAGGTCTCCGCCCTTGTCCTTGGTGGTGCGGTCGATGGAGAGCTGGCCGGCCAGCTTGGCGAAATCCGCTCCCGCGCGTACGGCGACCAAAAAGTCCGCGGCTTCCTTCTCCGTGGGCGCCAGGATGTGCCTCAGGCGCACGGACTCCGGGACGCCGAGCCTGTCCTTGTTCGCCTCGAAGAACTCCTTGGCCTCCGCGTCGCTGACCGTCAATCCTTTTGAGCGGATCGTGAGCTGTTCGCGCACGACCTGGTCCTCGATCTGGGAGCGGAGCTGCTCGAGGCTCGTCCCGGTGGCCTCCAGGCGCTGCTTGAACGTCGCCTCGTCGGCGACCTGGCTCTGGATGCGATTGAGCCTGGCCTCCACCTCGGACTTGTCCACCGCGAGCTTCGAGGCGGCCATCGCCTGCTTGAGCAGGGCCTCGTCGATGAGCTCCTGCAGGGTGGCGTCGCCGAACTGCTTCCAGAGGCGCTCGGCGACCTGGGCCCCCTTGATCGGCGTGCCGTTGACGGTGGCCAGCACTTGAGACGGCTTGGGCGCGGCGTGGGACGGTGCGGCAAGGGCCAGCAGCAGCAGCATGGGCGTCATAGTGACCTCCAAAGGATATTACGCCATTTCTAGCATTTTTAGGTATCATCTTCATCCGCCCCATGAAGATCGCGCTGTTGGGCCTGCAGGGAGCAGGCAAGAAAACGCTGTTCCGCCTCATGACCGGGGCCGAGGTCCGCCAAGTCCCGCCCAAAGGGGTCCCGGGAGTGTTCGAGGTCATCGACCCCCGCGTGGACAAGCTCAGCGCCCTCTACAAGCCTGAGAAGACGACCTACGCCAGGCTGGACGTCGCGCTTCTGCCGGATGTCGAGTCCGCCAAGGGGCGCTCCCCCTGGCTCGACGACGTACGCGCGTTCGACGGCATCTGCTGCGCGGTCCGGGCTTTCGAGGACCCGTCCGTCCCGCACCCCTCGGGCTCCGTGGATCCGCTGCGCGACATGGACGCGTTTTTCTCCGAGCTTCTCTTCGCGGACCTCCTGCACATCGACCGCCGCAAGGAGCGCCTGGCCGACGAGATGCGGCGGAGCCGAGCGCCGGAGAAAGAGCGGGAGATGCGCCTGGTCGAGAAGCTCGACGCGGCGTTCGAGGCCGGCCGGCCCTTCTCCTCCATCGAGGTGTCCGACGCCGAACGGGACATCCTCTCAGGGGCGCAGTTCCTGACCGGACTCCCGGTCGCGGGCGTCGTGAACCTTACGCAGGGGGCCGATGCGGAGGGCCTGCGCCGGGAGATCGGGGCGAAATTCGAGGGGAGGATGCGCCTCGCCTTCTTCGACGCGAAGCTGGAGGGGGAGATCGCCGCCATCGAGAGCCCGGCGGAGCGGCGGGAGTTCCTTTCCGGACTCGGCATCGATGAGCCCGGCCTGGACAAGCTCACCCGCACCCTCTATGACGCGGTGGGGCTCATGTCCTTTTATACCGTGGGCAAGGACGAGGTCCGCGCCTGGGCCATCCGGAAAGGCTCCACCGCGGTGCAGGCGGCCCGCGCGATCCACACGGACCTCGCCAAGGGGTTCATCCGCGCCGAGCATATGAAGTGCGAGGACCTGCTGGCGCTCGGCGGCGAGGCCAAGGTGCAGGAGGCCGGCCGCTTCTCCCTGAAGGGGAAGGACTACGTGGTGGAGGACGGGGACGTACTCTCCATCCGTTCCTCCGGCTGACGGTTCGCACCCCACCACATATAGGCGCAGAGCCCGATGAAGAGCAGGAGCGACACGCTCTGCGAGACTCCCTCGTTCGCGTAGAAGGGCGTGGTGACCCAGCCTTCCTCGAAGCCCGGCACCAGCCGCATCGCGGCCCCGACCACTCCTCCGAGGGCTCCCCCGGCCATCAGGCCCGAGGCGATGACCACCCCGCGCTCGCGGATGGACTTGCCTTTCTCTCCTCCGGCTTTGGCCGCTCGTCCGGTCACGAAGTGGTGGAGGATGCCGCCCACCAGGGCCGGGGTATTGAGCTCCAGGGGGAGGTACATCCCCAGGGCGAAGACGAGGGAAGGGACCTGCAGCATCTCGAGCAGGATCGTGACGGCCGCGCCCGCTCCGAAGAGGATGTAGGCCACGGGCTGGCGGTTCATGAAGCCTTCCACGAGGGCCTTCATGAGCGAGGCCTGCGGCGCGGCGAGCACCGACCCCTCCGGCGTTCCGACCGGGGCGTCGCCGAAGTAGTAGCCCGCCTTGGCCAGCATGACGATGGTCAGGCCCGAGGCGGCTGCGGCCGCGACTGCGCCGAGGAACTTCACGCGCTCCTGCACCGCGGGCGTGGATCCGAGCCAGTAGCCCGTCTTGAGGTCCGTGATGGTCTGGCCGGAGACGGAGAGCGCGGTGCACACCATCCCCGCGATGGCCATGACGAAGAACATCCCCGTGGTGCCCGAGAGTCCGAATTTGAGCAGGACCACGCTGGAGACGATGATGGTGAGCATGGTCATGCCGGAGACGGGGTTGCGGGCCGTGGTCGCTATGGCGTTGGCGGCCACGGAGGTGAAGAAGAAGGAGAAGATCAGGGCGAGGGCCAGGCCGATGAGAGCGACGAGCCAGCCGGTCCCGAGAGTGCCGAAGAAGACCGCGGTGGCCAGGGTGGAGACCACGATCCCGGTCAGGATCGCGGCTAGGGAGATGTCCAGGTCGGTCCGCTCGGTGCCGCCGTCCCCTTCGCCCTGCCGGAATGTCCTCGCCGCGATGGCGAGCGACCCCACGACCACGCGCAGGGACTTCAGGATGCCGAAGATGCCGGCTGAGGCGATGGCGCCCACCCCGATGAATCGGATGTAGTTCCGGAATATCTCGCTGGCGGCCATGTCGGCGATGGGCTTCACCGCGGGGTAGACCAGCAGCTCGGGCGAGCTCCTCCCGAGGAACCAGAACAAAGGCACGAGCACGAAGTTCGCCAGGATGCCCCCGGCCACCAGGATCATCGAGGAGCGCAGGCCCATGACGTAGCCCAGCCCCAGGATGAACGCCACGGCGTCGAACTTCACCACGACGCGGGCCTTCTCGTTGAGCAGGCGCGCGAAGGGCAGGAACTGGAAGTCGAGGAACTCCTTCCAGACCTTGAAGGTCGTGACCAGGAAATCGTAGATCCCGGAGATGGCCGTGGCCTGGAGCAGGAGCTTGGCCTGTGAGCCGCCCTTCTCCCCGGTCACCAGCACCTCGGTGATGGCCGTGGCCTCGGGGTACGGGAACTTGCCGTGCATCTCACGCACGAAGTAGCGGCGCAGGGGGATGAGGAAGAGCACCCCGAGGCAGCCTCCGGAGAGACAGATGAAGATGGTCTGCATCGGGTGCGGGTCGAGGTTCAGGGAGTAGAGGGCCGGCAGGGTGAAGATGGCCCCGGCCACGACTGAGCCGGAGACTCCGCCGATGCCCGTGATGATGACGTTTTCCAGGATGTTCGACTGCCGGGAGTACAGGCGCGCGAGGCCGATGGCGAGGATGGAGATGGGGATGGCCGCCTCCATGACCTGCCCGACCTTGAGCCCGGAATACGCCGAGGCCACGGTGAACAAGACGCAGAAGAAGAGTCCCCAGCCCACGGAACGCGCCGTGCATTGCGGGAGGTCCTTCTCGGGCGGCACGAGGGGCTTGTAGACCTGCCCCTCCTCGAGCGGCTCGTAGGCGTTGTCCGGAAGGGAACGGGTGTCGGGAGCGTCGTCCATGGGGCCTCCGATTCAGTACAGCACCGTGTAGAGGTAGGTCTCCTTCGGATACTTCAGGAGCTTGGCCTGTATCTCCGCCACCGGCACGAGCCCCGCGTCCGGGCCGGAGACGAAAGCGTCCACCAGGGCCTTGCCTCCCTGCGCGTCTCCCGTCGCCTTGATGACGCCGGTCCTGCGCATCAGGGATTCGATGGAGGCCGGGAGCTTGTCGAAATGGACCCGGAAGCGGCCGTTCGGCAAGCGCTCCATGGCGCCGTCCTTCACGAAAGAGCCTAGCTGGATGGCCGCGAGCTGGCTGTAGGGCTTGGGCTCGCCGGAATCGGTGAAGAGACCGAGCGAGACATGGCCGAAAGACCAGAAGAGCTCGCGTACGTAGATCTCCTTGGCCCGGCGCTCGTCGATGAGCCCCTTGCGCAGGAGCAGGTCCACGTACCAAAGCGCCGCGGTCTGGGCCTTGAGCTCCTCGAGCACGGACTCCAGCCTTCCGCCGAAGACCTCGGCCGGGCCCTTGCCGTCGATCTTGGTGTCCGAGTGCGGGCCGAGGTTGTGCGCCGCCTCGTGAAGGATGACGCCCAAAAGCCCGGGTTCCTTGTCCTCCGGGTAATAGGCCAGGGCCTCCGGGTCGAAGAGCTCCGCAGCCTTCTGGCGGGCGACCGCCTTGGACTCCGGGTCTTCGCCGATGTTGGTCATCACCATGGTCCTGCGCCTGCCTTCCTGCGCGACCTTGCCCCAGTTGGGCAGGGACTGGCCGGCCACGGCTCCCCGGGACATCCTGGAGTCCCCGTTGTTGAGCACGATTTCGATGAAGTCCGGGATCCCGAATGCGACCTGCCGGGCCGTGTAAGAGGGGCCGATGAGCCGGGCCAGCGCGTCTTCCATCTCCTGCTTGAGCGGCGAGAGCTTGTCCTGCCATTCCAAGGAGGCGGTATCGATCCGGCCGAAGGAGACGTGGAACCCCGCCTTGACTTGGCAGGGGTCCCAGTCGACTTCGTCCGGCGCGATGCGCAGATACCATTTGCTGTTGCGGCTTCCCATGGCCGTCCACGCCTCATCCGCCTTCTCCCAGTCGTTGGTCTCGAAAGCCTGGGCCGCGGCGAGGAGGTAATCCTTGAGGACGGCCTCCTCCGGGCCTTGGGACTGGGCCGCGCGCAGCAGAGCCTTGGAGACCTGGCGCATCTTCTCGCCGTAGACCTCTGTGAGGGGGACCGCGGCCAGGGCCGGGCCTTTCCGGCGGACCACGGTGAACGGGGACAGGAGAGCGCTGTCCAGGGACCGGCAGTACTCCTCATCCTGGGCCGAGCCTTCCGGATAGGCGCTGCAGCGCTTGGGCGGGAACGCCGGATGGCCGCTGCAGAACGGGTCGTGCTCGGTCTTGGGAGCCTCGCACCAGGGACCTTGATTGCGCCAGAAGAGCGCCCGGCTCGCCAGGTCCGATGGCGGGACGGAGTCCTTGAGGCGCAGGGCTCCTTTCTGCTCCAGGTAGAGGTCGTCGATGACCTTGCCCGCCTCGGACACGTATTGGACCAGGGCGCGGTCCGCCGGGGAGGCGCCCTTGAAGTCGCTCACCAGCACGACCGGCCGGCCCTGGTCGAGCTCCTGGCGCACGAGCTCCTGGCGCCTGGCCTCCGCGAGCGAAAGATAGGCCCGCCGGAACCGGTCCGTGAACCGCCCGTCTTTCACGTAATAGGAAAGGTCCGCATTGACGCCCACGGGGTCGATCGAGGCGGGGTCCAGGGGTTCGGTCCCGCTCGACACGGACTTCCAGTAGAGGGGGACGCTCGAGGCGGCGGCCAAGCGGTTGAAGTCGGCGCGGGAGAGCGCTGGGACGTCGTAGAGTTCGGTCTGGGCGTGAACGAGGGACGCGATCAGCAGGAGCGCGGTCATCATGGACGAGAGTATAACTTTTCTACCAGACGCCGGGCCGGGTCTTGGAGCACTTCAGCCGGACAGAGCCGAAATCCCCGTCCACGTAGGCGAAGAAGTGGGTCATCCTTTCCATGCCCGCCGGGAAGGCCGCACGGACGCTGTCCGAGAGGCTGAACCGCGTCCATTTCTCGGCGGAGGCGCCTTGGACGGATGCCGTCCGCAGCAGGGTCTGGTCCCCGCGGGTCAGGGTGACGTTCAAGAGGTCCTTGGGCCCGGCGATGCGCGCGGTCAGCCGGACCGTGTCCTGTCCGTTGTCCGGGCGGGTGTCGCAGACCACGGGCTCTCCGACCGCCGCGCCGGCGACGCCGGGGTTCTCGATCTCGGATCGGAGGATGAGCTGGGCCTGGGCGTAGGAGGAATCGAAGCCGGCCTGGGAATAGACGGTCGGGATGAAGAGGAAAGAAAGCGCGCCGGCGAGCAGCATGACCACCTCCGCAAGAGAGATGATGATATCAATCCGCCGTGTCGGAGCGCATTGATCTCGATCAAGTCACGCAGCAGGAGCGGTTCGCGGCCCGGGATCAAAGATGCTGTCTGAGTTGTCGCCCCTCGCGTAGGGGCGTGGATTGAAACCGGGCGACTCCGTCACTTCTGCCGACTTGGCTGCTTGTCGCCTCCCGCGTGGGGATAGTTCCTGCGCATGTAATCGTCAAACATGAGGACCGTGAAGTCGGTTAGGGCATGCGAAGGCGCATAAATGTGGCCTTTGCCGATCAGGCGGCTGCGGATGGGGGCGACGGTCGTCACTGATTTTCTGAGCGCACCGGCGATTTTGCTGGTCTTGTAAGGTCCGGACCCTAGCGAGGCCATCCCGGCCAGATACTGTTTTTCCGCGGGAGTGGCTCTGTCGATCCGGACGCGGAAGAAATTCTCGTCGAGCTGGGCCAAGACATTGGCTTTCGCCGCGGCGACGTCGCGCGCCGTGATTTTCGGGCCTGTGGCGATGTTCCAGACGTGAGTCCCGTATTCCTGGAGGAAATAGGGATAGCCCTGAGTGAACTTGATGATGGCCAGCGTGGCGGCAGGGTCGTAGCTGATGCTTTGCTCGTGAGCCGGTTGCTCGATGGCGGTTTTGGCGTCTTCCGGGGAGAGCCTGCCGATGAGGGGAAAATTGAAGAGCCGTTCGGCGTAGGATTTGGCCTCTCCCGCGAGCTTGGGCAGTTGGGGCAAGCCGGCCCCCACCACGGCCAGCGGGAGGGACTTCTGCATGACCTGATGGGCGGCGGATATGAGGGCTTCGAAGTCCTCCTTGGCCAGGAACTGCACCTCGTCTAAGAGAAAGATCGCTCCGCTGCCGCGCTCTTTGGCCGCTTCCCCGAGCGCGACAAGAAGGTCCGTGAGGTCCTCGCTGAATATCCCGGAATCGGCCTTCCCGCGCAAGGCCTCGACATTCAGGCCGAGCTCGTAGCCTTCGGGCGTCTTGACGGTGAACGCCTTGAGGACTCCGGCTGCGCGCCACGCCGCATCCCTGACTTTCTCCTTAACGTCGAGAGACAGGATGATTCTCCGGGCCAAGCGCGCGATGGCCGCCTTGAAATCGGTTTCATGCGTGATCTCGGTCTGGCCGGTTCGAAAGCCCGCGCTTTCCGCCAGATCCCGGAACTTGTTCAAGAGAACGGTTTTCCCGACTCCCCTCAGACCGATGACCATCAGGCTCTTTTCCGATCTGCCGATGCGCAGTCGTTCGACAAGGATCTTGAACGACGCGATTTGGACGTCGCGGCCGGTCAGCGCGGGAGGTTGGGAGCCGGCGCCGGGGGTATAGGGGTTTTTGATGGGGTCCATGGGCTGAATATATCAAATTTAACATATTTATCATGATTTGATAAATTGAGTAAACTCAGTATAAACGGGATGCCCGACGAGGACAAGCCGCCCCCAAACAGGCTAAACTCTCCCCCGAATGTGCCCGCCCCAGGAGGTTTACCTATGCAAACGCTATGCCTCGGAGCCCTCGTCATGGCTTTGACGGCCGTCGACGCGTCGTCTTACGAGCCCGATTCCAACGCCCCGCGCTCCTCGGTCCCCGAGAAGTACAAGTGGGACCTTTCCCCGCTTTTTAAAGACGACGCGGGCTGGGAGGCGGCCGGCGCCGAGGCCAGGGCCAAGCTCGCGGCCATCCCGGCGCACAAGGGCAAGCTCAGCGGCCCCAAGGCGGTCAAGGCCTGCTTGGACGACTACTTCTCCCTGCGGGGAGTGGTGGACCACGTTTCTTCCTACGCGAACCTCAAGGCGGTCGAGGATGACTCGGACGCGCGCTCCCAGGAGATGCTCCAGCGCGCCCTCGCCCTGGGCGCGGCGTTCCGCACCGAGACCTCGTTCATCCGGCAGGAGCTGCTCCGGCTCGACGACGCGGCCGCCAAGCCGATCCTGGACGACGCGGCCCTCGCTCCCTACCGGGCCTACCTGCAGGACCTGCGCAGACGCCGCATCCGGCTCCTCGACCCCGAGGCGGAGCGGGTCCTGAACCTGGTCGGGGACAACCTTTGGGCCGAGGTGGACCTCAACGAGATCCCGTCCGACGTGGAGATGGTGTTCAAGGCCTTCACCAAGGACGTGCAGCTCCCTGTGATCAAGGACGAGGCCGGCAAGGAGGTCCAGCTCACGCTGGCCAACTACTCGAAGTACCGGTCTTCCAAGGACCGGCGCGTCCGGCTTGAGACCGTGGACGCGTTCTTCGGCGCCCTCAAGAAGTACGAGAACATCCTGGCCGCGACGCTCGGGGCGGAGGCGAAGCGGGATGTGTTCATGGCCCATGCCCGCGGCTACGGCCGCTCGGTGGACGCGTACCTGGACCGCCAGAACATCCGGGCCGCGGTGGCGGAGAGCCTGGTCGCCGCGGTCCACCAGAACCTCAAGCCCCTGCATCGGTACGTGGAGCTCCGCAAGAAGCTGCTCGGGTTGAAAGAGCTCCGCTTCCCGGACCTCTACCCGCCGCTGGTTCCGTCCGCGGACACGCAGGTCCCCTACGACGAGGGCCTCAAAGACGTGCTTCAGGCCGTGGCCCCGCTCGGGAAGGACTACGTCGCCGCGCTCTCCGGCCCGGAGATGCTCGGCCGCAGGATGGCGGACGTGTTCCCCAACAAGGGCAAGGAGAGCGGCGCGTTCTCGCATTCCCTCTGGGGGGCGCCGCCCTACGTGATGCTCAACTACATGGGCGAACTGGAGGACGTCTCGACCACCGCGCACGAGCTCGGCCACGCGATGCACTCCCGCATCAATATGGCGGCGCAGCCGTATCCGGACTTCGGCTATTCCTCCATGACCGCGGAGATCGCCTCCACGCTCAACGAGATGCTCCTCTTCAAGCATCTGCTGGCGAAGTATAAGGGCGACGACAAGACCCGGCTCTACCTCCTGGGCAAGGTCGTGGACACCATCCGCACGACCATCTACCGCCAGACGCTGTTCACGGAGTTCGAACTCAGCCTGCATGGATTCGCCGAGGCGGGCACGCCCATCACGGCCGAGCTCCTGGACAAGACCTACGGGGACCTCGTGCGTCTCTACTACGGGCCCGGGTTCTCCATGGGGGAGAGGGACGGCGTCGAGTGGGCGTATATCCCCCATTTCTACTGGAAGCACTACGTCTTCAGCTACGCCTGCGGGCTGGCGAGCGCCATCGCCATCTCCGAGAAGATCGCGGCCGGCGACACGAAGACCCGGGACGCGTATCTGGCCATGCTGGCCGAGCCGCACGAGGCCGCGCCGGTGGACATCCTCAAGAAGGCCGGCGTGGACCTCACAAAGCCGGACGCGGTGCGGGCCGCGGCCAAGCTCATGGACGAGATGATCACGGAGATGGAGGCGCTCGCGGCCAAGACACAGTGAAGCGCATCCACCGCATGCCGTTCGGGGCCGAGGTCCAGGAGGACGGGACCGTGAGGTTCCGCCTCTGGGCCCCGGCCGTGCGGAAGGTGGACCTGGTCCTGGAGGGGCACGGGCTCCTCCCCATGGAGCCCCAGGACGGGGGCTGGTTCATCCTGACGACGGGATCGGCCCGGCCGGGCAGCCTCTACCGATTCAGCGTCGACGGCAAGGCCGAGGTCCCGGACCCGGCCTCCCGCAGCAATCCCCGGGACGTGTACGGACCCAGCCGCGTCGTGGACCCGGAGGCGTTCGATTGGGCGGACGGAGGCTGGCGAGGAAGGCCGTGGGAAGAGGCGGTCCTCTACGAGCTGCACGTCGGGACCTTCAGCCCCGAGGGCACCTTCGCCGGGGTGACACGGCGGTTGGACCATCTCGCCGAGCTCGGCGTGACCGGCATCGAGCTCATGCCTTTGGCCGAGTTCCCGGGCGGCAGGGGTTGGGGCTACGACGGGGTCCTATTCTACGCTCCGGAGAGCTCCTACGGGACTCCCGAAGAGCTCAAGGAGCTTGTCCAGGCGGCGCATGCCAGGGGTCTGATGGTGCTCCTGGACGTGGTCTACAACCACTTCGGCCCGGAGGGGAACTACCTGCACCTCTACGCTCCCCAGTTCTTCACCACGCGCCACCATACCCCCTGGGGCAGCGCGCTGGACCTCGACGGTCCCTCGTCCCGCCCGATCCGGGATTTCCTCATCCACAACGCGCTCTACTGGCTCGAGGAGTTCCGCCTCGATGGCCTGCGCTTCGACTCGGTCGGGCACCTGTTCGACTCCTCCGAGCCCCATCTGCTCAAGGAGCTGGCCGAGGCCGTGGGGCGCGGGCCCGGTCGGGAGCGGCACGTGCACCTCGTGCTGGAGCACGGTCTCAACGAAGCGCGCTACCTGGAGCGGGACGGGGACGGCCGGTCGCGCTGGTATACGGCGCAATGGAACGACGATTACCACCACGCCTGCCATCACCTGCTCACGGGAGAGGCGGGAGGCTACTACGCCGACTACGCGGACGCGCCCGGTCGGCATCTCGCCCGGTGCCTGAGCGAGGGCTTCGCCTACCAGGGCGAGCGGTCCGGCTATTGGGAGGGGGTGCCGCGGGGGGAGCCGAGCGGCCATCTCCCGCCCGCCGCTTTCGTGACCTTCCTCCAGAACCACGACCAGGCCGGCAACCGCGCTTTCGGCGAGAGGATCGGCATGCTGGCCGAGCCGCAGGCCTTGAAGGCCGCGGTCGAGCTGACGCTTTTGGCTCCTTTCCCGCCGCTCCTGTTCATGGGAGAGGAGTTCCGGGCCGCTACCCCGTTCCTTTTCTTCTGCGATTTCGGGCCGGAGCTCGCGGCGGCGGTCCGAAAGGGGCGCACCGAGTTCTTCCAGCGCTTCCATGCGGTCGAGACGTCCCCGCTGCCGGACCCGAACGCGGTGGAGACGTTCCGACGGAGCGTGCTGGACTGGAAGAACGCCGATGAGGGCTGGCTGGCGTTCTATCGGGAGCTCCTGGACCTGCGCAGGCGCGAGATCGCTCCCCGCCTGAAAGGGATGAAGGGAGGCCAGGCCCCGGCGCATGTCCAAGGCGGCCTCATCCGCATGCGCTGGAAGATGGGGGACGGGTCCAGGCTCGGGCTCGCGGCCAACCTCTCCCGGGAGGATGCATCGGGCGCGGCGCTCCCGCCGGGCAGGCTGCTGCGCGGCTCGACGCTCGGCCCCTGGTCCGTGATATGGACCTTGGAGGATCGGTGAGAACGGGACTGCTCTGTCTGCTCCTGGCCGGACCGGCTTGGGCCGCCCCGAATTCCTGCAGGGATTTCCGGGCCGAAGGCAGGAAGCTGCGGCTGGGCTTCCCTTCGTCCGTGCGGAACGTGATCAATTGCGGCCCCGGGGAGTACGAACCCTCGGAATACATCCTTGCCACGCATCCGCGCGCTCCCCTGGAGATGCATGTCGTGAGCGTGCGCGAAGGGAGCTTCCCGCCCGGGGAGGAGCACGCGCGCAAGGCGCCGGGGATGCGGGGGGTCCGCGTCGTCGTGTATAAGACCCGGCTTCCGGCCATCGTGGCGCTCAGCGGCGAGAAGCCCGTGCTGTGGGACGTGACGCTCACCCAGGATGCGCGGGTGGACCGCGTCGTGCTGCAGGGCAGCCCGGAACACGTGGTCCGCGGGCTGCCGGAAACGGTCCCGGTCATCCGCAGGAGCCGGGAGGAGACCTGCGGCGCCTTCGCCTACGGCTGGGAGCCCCGCCAGAACATCGGCGGGGGCGATTACCGGTCCATGATCGTGAACCTGCGTTGCGCGACCGGACTGCGCGAGAGCTCGTTCCAGGGCTGCTACGCCGGGGCCGTGTTCGAGATCCCGCACTACAAGAAGGAGCCGGAGAGGCCGAAGTCGTGGGAGCCTCCCTGTCCTTTGCCCATCGAGCCGGGGCTGGTGACCTTCACGCCGGAGGAAGCGGCGGAGATGAAGGTCCCTTATAAGGGGTCCCCCCAGGAGGTTCGGCCTGTCAAAACACCGCGCGTCTTCCAGGGAGAGGACCTGCCGAGACCCGAGCCCTCTCCGCAAGTGGAAGAGCGTCCCGCTCCGAGGACCGCGCTTCCTGAAGCGCGGAAGCCGCCGACCGGTCCCAAAGAGGACCTTGGACGTCCTTCAGGCGTGCCGGCCCGGGAAGGCATCCCCACGCGGGCTCTCGCCATACTGCTGGAAGGGCAGGCCGGGCTCGCCACGCACGACGCCATCCCGGACCTGCTCCTGGCCCTGGAGAAGGGGGGCACCCTGCTGCGCTGGAGGGCGGCTGACGAGTTGGGCAAGATGGGCGCCGCAGCCGACACCGCTGTCGATCCCCTCATCCGCGCGCTCAAGGATCCGGAGGCCAGGGTCCGATCGAGCGCTGCCCTGGCCCTAGGCAACATCGGGCCCGCGGCGGCCAAGTCGGTCAAGAGGCTGAAGAAGCTCCTCGACGACGACAGCGCGGACGTGAGGCACAGCGCCGAGGTGGCCCTGGGGCGTATCGGGACGAAGGACGCGCTCAGGATCCTCGAGCGGCGCCGGCGACGCTGATAGGAGCCTTCCTCTCGAGCTCCAGGAAATACGGCGTGAGGCAGAGCCTGTAGGCGCGCGCCCGTTTGAACTTGGCCAGCGCCTTGGCCTGGGCTGCGGAGAGCCCCACCGAGTCGCGCCACGCCACGAGCAGGGAGTCGCTGGGCTTCAGGCCCAGCCCGGTCTCGGCGTTCACCCTCTCGAGGATCCTCTTCTGGACCGGCCTGTAGCGCATCGGAAGCTCCATGGGGCCGATGGAGTCCATCACCTTGTCCGCCACCAGGAGCGAGAAGATGTTCTTGAACCACTTGTTCGCGTGGAGCACGGTGATGGGCCTTCGGCTGAAGGTGAAGCCGATGCGGTAGTAGAAGAGCCCGTAGGGCTTGCTGAAGTCGACCGTCGCGGCCACGATGTTCGGATGGGAAAGGTCGTAGCGGTGGAACGGGGTCGAGCCCAGGTAGGAAAGGTCGTAGAAGATCTTGTGGCCGGCGTCGCAGAGCTTGGGCACGAACTCCTCCGGGAGGAAGTTGCCGTTCCGCGCGGAGGGGTTCGATAGGAACCACGTGCCGGGGGGGAGCTCCCAAGGGTCGTCGTTGAGCTTCGCTTCCACCGTCGTCAGGCCGCGCGTCTCGGCGATCGCGCGGTAGCCTTCGTAGTCCCCCTCGAGCGTGTAGACGCGCTCCTCGCCGCTGAGACTGAGCTCCGTCATGAACTCCCGGATGGCCTCCTCCGCCCCGGCTGTCGGGTAGCGGTGGCGGAACTTCCTCAGGTCCGGGACCGCCGCCTGCTGATGGGAGAGGAACTTCTCGATGACGGGCTCGTGGAAGTCGTCTAGGCCCGGGTCCATCGAGCGCAGGAACACGTCGTGGGGGAAGCGGCGCGTGAGGTCGGACACGAGCGAGCGCAGCTCCGGGAAATAATAGCTGTAGACGGTCGGGATGGCTTTGAGTCTCCTCGGATCGGGTCTGTTCATAAGAAGAGCTCCTCCGGCTTGAGGGTGTGGGGGGCGCTGACGAAGTCCTTGTCGCAGAGGCTGATCTGGCCTTCGGGCATGGGGACGTACTTCCCGGTCGCCGCGGCGAGCACCTGGCCGGAGGCGTCCGTGACCTTCGCGGAGGTGAGCAGGAGCTTCGGCCGCGCCTCGACCACCTCGGCCTCGACGCGCAGGCGCTGCCCGACCTCGATGGGCCTGCGCAGGCGCGTGGTCATCTCCGCGGCCACGCACGCCCTCCGCGCGCGCAGGATCGCGGCCCAGGTCATGGCCTCGTCCAGGAGCGTCATGGTGATCCCGCCGTGGACGATGTGCCTCCAGCCCCGGTCGGCGTCGCGGGCCGTGTGCTCGATGACGACGCGGCCGTTCTCGGCGCGCGCCTTCAGGCGCAGCCCGTGGGGATTGTCCTGCCCGCAGACGAAGCATGAGCGGGTCCAGGGAAGATGGCCGGAATCCTTCATATCATCCTCGCTTGAAGACCAGAAGGCCGAAGCGCTCCACCGCCTCGACCATGTCGTCGACCACGGGTCCGACGGAGAAGCCTCCGGCCACGGACGGCGCCTTGGCGAGCTCGGCCTCCACGATGCGCAGGAACGGCCGGTAGCCCTCCAGGGGGAGCGAGAGCCTCAGGCCCAGGCAGAGCTTCGCTTCCTCGGGGCCGACGGTCAGCGTGAAGAGGTGGGCGGCCAGGATCTCGGGGTGGGCCGGGAGCGTCCTGCGCAGCCACTCCAGCATGGTCGGGGGGATGGGCTCCTTGGGGGGGCCGATGTCCAGGCGCACCTTGCGTCCTTCGCCGGGCGTGGTCTCCGGGACGCAGCCTTGGGCGAGGTCCCGCAGATCGTCGCCGGAGACCTCCCACGCGGGGCCCCCGGGGTTGAGCAGGACGAGCTCGAAGCCGTTCTCCGCGGCCATGCGGAACACGGCCTGCCCGGGCATGGAGATGAGATGCTTGGAGCCCGGCCTCCAGGCCTTCAGGGAGCCGACGTCCGTGAACGCGCAGATGCCTTTTCTTCCGTCCGGGGTCTCCATGGCGATGAGGCGGACCTGCGGAGGGCTTTCCCCGGAGGACGGCTTCGCCGCCTGCAGGATGAGCGTGCTCCGGAGCAGCTCCTGGAAGATCGTCGCGCGGTGGCCCCGGGCCACGCCGCCGGCGGCCTGGTAGAGGGCTTTGAGCAGCTCCGGGTTCTCTGGGCTCTTGGAGGGCATCCTCAGCGGGGGCGGCTTTTCTGCACCTTGTCTCCGGTCTGGGCGAAACGCGAGCCCTCGAACCAGGAATAGAGGTGATAGAAGCCCCAGAACACCGTCACGGTGATGAGCACGATCTTCAGGAAATAGCTCTTGGTGCGCCAGAGGAGCACGGCGACGACGATGGGGAGCACGACGTTGGGGTTGATGCCGCTCAGCGCCTTGGGCATCGCCGGAGGCGTGAGGAACACGGGCTTGTAGCCGCTCCAGGTGTTGGGGTCCGGGGCCGCCGGCTTCTGAGCCTGGGCGGGCTTCGCGGTCTTGGGCTCGTCCGGCTCGCCGCCGATGACGAGCATGGTCTTCATGTACTGCTTCGGGACTTGGCCCAGGGAGTCGACCTGATGGCTCTGTCCGGCTTCGTCTACGTACTCGAAGACTGTCTGGGACACCAGGGCCTACTTGAATTCCAGGCTGGCCAGGATGCGCTCCACGGTCTTGAGGTTGTCCTGGACGGAGCCCGTGGGGCGGCTCTTTTCGTAGCGGCCGAGCGCCGAGCCGATCCGGTAGTAGTTCTTGGCGCCGTCATAGCAGCGCATGTTGAAATGGGTCTCGGCGCAGGAGGGGGCGTCCTTGGGCTTGCCGTACGAGTCCGCGCATCCGCCGAACGAGCCTCCCTCGGTGAGCAGCATCAGGCATTCGCCGTTCTTGGGGGAGAACTGCCGGACCTTGGTGATGGGCTTGTGGCTTCCCCAATGATCGTTCGTGAGGACGTCGCCGAGCGGCCGCGTCTCCTTGCCGTCGTAGAAGCCGTCGACCGAGAGAGCGCCCATGATGTCGGGGATCCCGGGGGTGTTCTCGTTGGGCCGGCCGACCATCCAGGTCTTGTTCTTGGAGTCGTCTATGGCGGAGGCCACGATGTAGTCCGGAGGGTACTGGAAACGGATGAACTTGTCTTCGTGCGTCTTCCACTGATCCTGTGCGGCGGGTTGCGGCGCGGCTGCGGGCTGTTCTTTCGGGCTCTCCGGCCGGCAGCCTGCGAGGATGACGAGGCAGTAAAGAGAGGATTTCGCGATGATTCTCACGCGCGCATTATATCTTATAAAGCCCGAGTCGCTACTGCTGCCTCAGGCGCGTCTTGGTCGCGTTGAGGCTCGGGTAGTAAGACTTGTCGCCCGCGGCCCCGCTGGCTCGGTCCGTCCCCCCTTCCTGGAATTCGGCGATCGCCGCGAAGCGCTCCACGACGTCCCTCTTCAGCGTGATGTTGAGCTTGGCGCCGGTGAGGGCCGGTCCCAGCTGGGGGGTGTAGCTCTCCTGCGTCATTTTCCCGCGGAAGAGGTCCACGAAGAACCCCACCGTCCTGCCGGCGCTGCTGTTCTGCGTGTCGATCCTGTTCTCGCCCTTGGCCATGATCTGGTCCCCGACCTGACCGGTGGTGAACCAGCCCCGCAGCGCCATCTCCACGCGCGAGACGACGCCGTCCCCGTGCTGCTTGATGAAATCGCCGTTGTCCAGCGCCTTGGCGACCAGGGGGGCCAGGGTGGCCGGGGTGTTCTTGTTCTGCTCGAGAGCCGTGGAGTCGATGCTCACCACCAAGCGGCCGTTGTCCCACGCCGCGTCCACGATGCTGTCTTTCAGGCGGCCGGTCCGGTCCTCGCGGAGCTCGACCCGCTCACCCGAGAGTCGATCGGCGACCTGCCTGCCCGTGCGCGAGTCTTTCACCGAGACGTCGTAGGCTTTGTTCATGATCGCCCGATGCAGGGAGTTGGCCGTCTGGACGGGAGGGGCCGGCCTGTCGCCCCCCGCGGACGGATCGCGCGCCATGCGCAGGACCGGTTCCGTGAGGCTTCTGACGGCGGCGTCTGTCGGAGCGATCTCCCTGGCTTTCCGCGCGAGGTCGACGGCTTCCTGGCCGCTGGCTTGGCGGGCCAGGGCTGTCATCGCCTTGGCGATCTGGGCTTTCGCAGCCGGGTCCGTGGTCTCGGCGGCGAGCTTCTCGAGCTCGCCGCGGGCGGCCGTGCGCTGGTCCGGGTCCATGGTCTTGGCCAGGGCCTCGATGTCCTGCTGCCCCTTCTCTTTGGCGTCGCCGAGGACTTTCCTGAACTCGGCCCGCACCTTCTCGTCGGCGGCCTGACGGACCGGATCATCGCCCGCCTGCTGAGCGAAAGCCATGGACGCCGTGAAAACGAGGACGACAGAGAGCGCTGCGGACATGGGCAGGGGTTTCATACCCTTTAGGGTAACAGGTCCATTTATTTCCCGCCAGTAGTAATCTGGAACATGTTATAGTGTCCCGAAATGAGCCCCCGCCCCTGGGACGAGGACGTCGTCTACATGATCCTCATCGACCGGTTCCACAGGGGGAGCCGCAGCCGGGGGGCGGTCGAGCCTCCCTTTCACGGCGGGAACCTGGCCGGCGTCGCCGAGAAGCTCGACTACCTGCAGGACCTCGGGGTCACGGCCTTGTGGCTGAGCCCCTTGTACAAGAACCAGCGCGACGGCTACCACGGGTACTGGCCCGTGGACTTCTTCGACGTGGACCCCCGCTTCGGCTCCTTGGAGGAGTTCGCCGAGCTCGTGCGCGAATGCCATCGCCGGGGGCTCAAGGTGCTCCTGGACAAGGTCTTCAACCATACGGGCTACGACCACCCCATGCCCAAGGATCCGCGCTATCGGGGCTGGTTCCATAAGGGCAAGGAGATGCTCTGGATCGACCAGCGCAGCATGGAGGACTGCGCCCTCCACGGCCTGCCGGATTTCGCTCACGAGAAGCCGGAGGTGGCCCGCTTCCTCATCGACATGGCGCTCTGGTGGCAGGAGAAGACCGGGGTGGACGGGTTCCGGCTCGACGCGGTCAAGCATGTCCCCATCGGCTTCTGGAGGCAGCTCTCGGAGGAACTCCATCGCAAGGCCGGGCCTGAGTTCCTGCTCCTGGGCGAGGTGTTCCGGGGCGTCCCCGGCTATATCGCCCGCTACCAGCGCGAGGGGGGGGTCGACGCGGTGTTCGACGTCCCGTTCGCGGACACGGTCCGGAGCGCGCTCAGCCGCGATTGCGAGATGCCGGGGCCGAGCCTCTTCGCCAGGCTCGCGGAGCTCAGGCGCGAATACAAAACCATGCTGTTCAACGAGATCCTGCGCAAGCTCTTCGCGCGGCGGCCCACGGACATGCGCTGGTTCCACAAGCTCCTGCACGGAGAAGACGCCTATGCGCGTCCCGACCGTCTCGCCCCCTTCATCGACAACCACGACCTCAGCCGGTTCGCGAGCGAGGTCCGCGACCCGGGCCAGCGCCTGCGCATGGCCCTGACCCTGCTGCTCACCTGGCGGGGGATCCCGGTCCTGACCTACGGGACGGAGTGCGGCATGCGGGGCCGCACCGACGGCTCCAACCGCTCGCCCATGCCTTTCGGAGCGGACCCGGACCTGACCGACTTCACGCGCAGGCTCATCGCGTTCCGGCGTTCCCAGCCGGCCCTGACCCGTGGGACGCTGCTCCAGGCGCACGCGGACCGGGAGGTGTTCGCCTTCCTGCGGCAGGCCGGTGGCTCGAAGGTCCTGACCGTGCTCAACAACTCGGGCTTGGCCCAGCGCCGCGACCTGGAGCTTTCTTCCGGGGCCGGGTTCGGGCCTTGGAAAGACGTGTTCAGCGGAGAAGCGCTGCGGGCCGGGGAGGGCGTGCTGGAGGTGGACCTGCCCCCCAGGTCGGCGAGGGTCCTGGTCGGCCCGGAGGGGTTAGCAGGGTGCTGACAAAGCCATCATAACGCAGAGGGTCCCCTGGCCGTTATGGTCCGGCCAGGGACCTGCCGACAAAGGCGTGCTCCTTATCGGCAGGTCTGTCGCCCG
>Ga0265297_10004494_pt1 | contig 22753 bp, 24 predicted proteins | sample Munlanlwell13791_FD_192502 | JGI IMG/M metagenome (GOLD analysis project Ga0265297, IMG submission 192502) | Leachate microbial communities from a municipal landfill in Southern Ontario, Canada - Leachate well 137-91 | ecosystem: Engineered > Solid waste > Landfill > Unclassified | place... | reverse complement strand
CGTCGGACTCGGGTGACTACGTTGGCTTCCGTGTCGCTGTAGTTCTTGGAACTTGATCTCTTGAATTCTTGGTTCTTTTGGATTCTTGTTACTTGGTCCCTTGACCCGCGAAGCGGGTCGAGCCGTAAAAATTTTCCCCTACTTAATAAATTGATGTCTATAAATAGCATTTACCCTTGATTTTTCTTACTTCTCTTATTTATACTTCACTTAGATTTTGTTAATGAAAACACAAGTACGCTTGCGTTTCACAAAGTCGCTCTTCTTTAGAGCAAAGCCTGAGTCCTTGTGGTTACGGCTACAAGGAGAGCGCTGATAAAGGAGGGATAAAACTACTTGCTTGCTTTCGAAGGTCTCAAGGAAACTTGAGCCAATTCAAATTCAGGAGAGAGTCTTTAGGAAACTAGAGACAATCTTGGGAAGTAAAATAAAGGTTGTAATCGAGCAATAAGATGCCGGTGGCAAAAATGAGTCAGAGCTTATGATCTGCCTCAGGAAAGAAAGCGAGCAACGCGAAACGTGATGACGGCGATCCTAACCGTGTCATTGTTGGTAACTCCGACAATGGTGGTGCCGCCAACGCCAATTGGAATCATCCGTCGAACTCGAATGACAACGTTGGCTTCCGTGTCGCTGTAGTCTTGTCCCGATCCAAATACAAGACCTGCCCGAAGGTAACTTTACGAGCGATAGGTAGATGCTTTTATCCAACCACCAAGCATCTTACCTATCTCTTGTAGTTGAGACTCAAGAAGGAGGTAGTTCTTGTTATCAATAATCTTTAAATCTTTACAACAACGTATGAGAACCTTAAGCACATCAAGTTTAATACTGGCACTCTGCAAGGTCGGAACCTTTTCAGATTTAGATAATTGGCTGGCCGTTATGATGCCCTCAATTAACTCCAATATGCCATTTTCAATTTTTTGCCCAATGGCATATCGATCTTTTTTAGGAAAATGAGCTACCAACTGATAGAAAGCCTTATAAAGCTCGTATGTTTTCTGAAAGACCGGTATGTCTAAATTTAATCTGCCTGGTTCGAAATCAGTATGAGAATCTGGCATAGTAATTACACTGAAATTATATCACTTGAAAACCTGTTCCAGGCATGGGAAGGTTTCTTGAGTGGAAAAAGAAAGAAAGCCGATGTTGGAATATTTGAAAGGAGATTGGAGGACAATATCTTTTCTCTTCATCAGAGCTTAAAAGATAAAATCTATAAACATGGAAGCTATGAGGAGTTCTATGTTCGAGATCCTAAGATCAGGCATATACACAAAGCTTGCGTTAATGATCGTGTGGTCCACCATTTAGTCAGCCAGGTTCTGGAAAATATTTTTGATCCCACTTTTTACGCACACTCCTATTCATGCCGTAAAGGAAAGGGTACTCATAGGGCAGTAGTAGCTTTTACGAAGCTGGCCAGAAAGGCCAGTAAAAACAACACCTCCCGGTTATTTGTACTCAAATGTGATGTAAAAAAGTTTTTCGCAAATGTTGACCATCTAGCTTTACTCAATCTTTTGACCAAAAGAATAGAGGATGAAGATTTCATCTGGCTACTTCAACAGGTTATTAATAGTTTCAAAACAGATAATGAGTCAAAGGGTATGCCAATTGGTAATCTGACTTCACAGCTTTTTGCCAACATCTACTTGGATCCCCTAGATCAATACATTAAGCATGAGTTAAAAGTAAAATACTACATTCGATACGCAGACGACTTTGTAATTATGTCCGAAAATCCAGGATACTTGGAAGGTATTCTCTCTCAAATAAAAGATTTTCTTACACAGCAGTTAAAACTTACTTTGCATCCCAATAAAATATCCATTCGAGACTACTATCTAGGTATAGATTTTCTTGGTTACGTTATTTTTCCCAAGTTTATATTGCCTAGGACAAAAACTAAAAGGAGAATACTGCGTAAGCTGAGGGAACGAGCTAAACTTATAAAGGAGGGAGTAGCCCCTCCAGAATCATTCGATCAGGCCATGAATTCTTATTTGGGGTACTTATCACATTGCAACAGCCAAAAATTAGCCCAGGAGGTGAAGAATCAGAAGTTGTTTCTACTAACAGACTAGAAACTAAATAACTCCTTCATTTCAACTCTTAAGGCTTTAGCTAGCCTGAAGATATTGTCTAGGGAGACGTTTTGTTCTCCCCTTTCAACCGCGCCAATATATGTCCTATGGATGTTGGCTTTAAAACCCAACTCCTCCTGGGACAAATTTGCGGTTCTCCTTATCTCCCTTAACCGCTTGCCGAATTTTTTCCTCACATTTGTGTTTGGCATACTACGTCTGAACTTAAGCGTAGTATTTATGCAGTCTATAACTCTACAGACGATAACTAGCATTTATGCTACAATTAGCCTTGAGATGAAGAAAAACACAGCGATTGAATTCTATGAATTTAGTCCCATCGAAGGCATTAGTGACGAGGCCTTACTTAAAGCTGTAAAGAAAGCACAATATAGCTTTTTTAGGAAGCAAAAAGGGTTCATTAGGTGTGAAATATTAAAGTCTGATAAAAACTGGATTAGTATCAGTTATTGGAGTGACGTAGAAGAAGCGAGAAAATCCTTGGACCAATTCCTGAATCACTCGAGCTGTTTGCCCTTTGTACAGATGATCTCCCCTAGTAGCGAGCGGCGACTTTATATGCGCAAGGAGATGTCTTCATCTAAGCTGGAGTCAAAGTGATTTTAGATTTTTGAATCTTAGCAATTCCAAAAGACTGCCATTTTGCTTGAATGCAAATGAAAACAATGTAATCATGATGCCTGTATAAAGCATTAACTCTGCCGACTCTGACCACATACCTATATGATGGTAGGGATGACCTGCTACATAGGCATTATAAAGAAATCCCAAGAAGAAATACGGACTACAAAACCAGGGTGGAATATAGTAAACAAAAGGTGATTTCTTTAACCTTGGTAAAAGCTTCGGTAAAATCCATGCAGTTGACCCATACAAACCAATAAGGATGTAGCCAGGTTGGACAAATCCACCTATTGAGTAAAGATTGTGAAATGTTATCTCCTCTTGTGCATTATTAATGGCAATATTCTCTGGAGTGGCAACATGGAAAATACGTTGTCCCCAAGAGATCTCATCTCCAGCAACAAGGAACAGGATTATCGCCACAAGCACAAAAACAATAGCATGAAGCTTCAGCGTTTTTTGAAACAACTGTTTTGCTAGGTTTATGGAAAAAACGACACCGAGTAGCAAAGCAATTACCTGTGTGTACTCGACCAACCTATCTTCCTGAGAGAGTTTAATAAATACATCGAAGGGGAAAAGCGACGTAATATAAGCCACTGCTAAATATGCGGTTGCACCTAAAAAGACAATCTGCTGGTAGTATTTTTTAAACCACTCATCTGGATGGTTCAGAAGCCAGACAATTCCAGAAAATACACCGATGAGGACAAGTTGTGCGTATTGAATATGTGTAAGAGAAAACACATAGTTTGGTGGTGGTGGCGTAAGTACCTCGAGTATTGCAAGAATGGAACCAAGAATAAAAGCGATAGGGAAAATATAAGAGTTTATTTTTTTAAGCAGTGGATTCTTAATCTGACGAGAAAAAAGTCGTAAGAGGATTAAGAGAACAATCGCTAACAAAGCAATGGGCTGAGAACCGATATGCAACAATTTTAGAACAGTACTATTAGAGCGGTATGCATCAATAAAGAGTAGTGGCAGAGTCAAAAGATAAATAAGAGTCGGCATGTCGTTATTTTACTAGAAAATACACTTCTCTAAAACCCAATCACCACAAAGTAACACAAAGTTTATTGAGAACTATTTTTCTCTTCACTAGACTGTAGCTATTAGGAAGTAAAGCCTAACGAAACAATCGGGGCTGTGACTTCTGAATATACGCCAATTAATGCGTGTGTTTAGAAGTTGCAGCCCTTTTTAGTTGGTTTTCTAAAAAACCAAATCTGAAACAAAAATGAAAACACTAAACCAGAACATACATCCCGCCACCCTTCTCCCTATTGGAGCTATCACTGAAACCACCCAAGGTTCAGCAGTCGATACATATCTCTCCGGTCGACCAGCTTATGACACCGGTCTTGTAGACATTGCCATCGGTGAACTCGGTGACCAAACCTCCACCAAAGTAAAAATCGAAGAGTCGGATTCCTCAACCTTTGCCTCAGGTGTAACTGTAGCTAAAGGTGGAGAGGAAATCACTGTTGCCGAAGATACTGGCTACAAAATGCAAATCGAACGTAAAAAGAGATATCTGCGAGCGGTGGTAACTATCACCGGTGGCTCATCTCCCTCAGCTGAAGTCTATGTCGGAGCACTATTGTGGGACGCACAAAGGCCGTTCCCTGTTACTTAAAGGAAAAAATCTATGGAACCAGATCAAAACAAACAACCAAAAGCACCAGCGGAGGATCAAAAGCCTAAAGATAAAAATCCTGAAGCTGGAGCGTCAACGCAGCCAAACGAAGCTCAAATGTGGGACAAGGTTGATTCGTTATTTACAGTCGCCCGCAACACGTTTTTCCAGGGTAACTCCACTTTTGTGGAAGTGCTGGAGAGTTTGATCGCTACTTTGCAAGACATGAAGGAAAACGAGGTCCGCCCTCTTGGTGGGTTAACTCAAAAAAACAAAATGAAATTAGAAGATCAGGAACAACCGGAAAAAGAAGAAGAACCGGCTAATCCGAATTTATAAAAACTATGGCAAGCAATATTGACGAAAAACTAGATCGAGGCCGAGCAGTTTGGGAAATGACTCAAACCGAAGGTTGGCAGATTATCAAAAGCCTAATTGATCAGGAGTTGGAAATTGAAAGCAAAGATTTACTGGACTGCCCCATAGAAGAAGATCTTGAACACAAACAAATGATCAAGGCTTACCGAAAAGTCTTGAGCATGGTCGACAGCGTTCTTAAAGAGCGAGACGAAACTGCTCAGGATTTACGAAAGGAATAAATATATGGACGAAGAACAACTGAAACAAAAAGAACAAGAAGAATTACGAGCCCTACTCGATTCACCAGACGAGGAGGATTCTTCTGGCGAAGACCAAAAAAATAAAGATACCACCCCACCTGCAGATAATCCTGATGGGAAAGAAACAAAGCCTGAAGATGGCAAAGATGATAAGCCAAAAGAAGAAGATTCTGAAGATGAAGGTGATAAGGACTCGAAAGATAAAAGTAAAGATAAAGACAGCAAAGATCGTTGGAACGGAAAAAGTCGTGAAGAAGTAATTAAAGAATACGAAACTCTGGAGAGTCGTGTCGCTGCCCTAGAGAATAAAAACCCTGACAAAAAAGACCAACCAGAAGATGGCAAGAGCAAAGACAAAGAGGAAGAAAACTTAAATCTTCCTTCAGCAGATGAACTTCAGAAAATGACTCCTTCAGACTTCGCTAAATGGGTTATCTCTCGCATTGACGATGGAGTCAAACAGACTATCGAAACTCAAGAAAAGATTCGTGAATCAGTCCGCAAAGAGATTGCAGAAGCCAAGAAAGAACATCCTCTACAAGATCCTGACTACCGCAAGATGGTCCAAACCATTATGGATGCAGCAAGTGCTAAAGGCACAACTGTCTCTCTAAAAGAAGCATGTGTTCAAGTCGATGCTTTCCTCGGCAAGCATAAGGCTAAAGATGAAGCCGAGAACAACGATGGATCTGAGGAATTATCAGATGAAGAAAAGAGCCGGCTCAAAAAAGCCAAAGCTCAAGTTGAGAGTGGAGCGGGCGCTCCGACTCAGCCCGACGGCTCGGATGCCGAAACAAAACGCATCCAGAAAGCCCTCGCCGGAAGCGGGTCAAAAAGCCCCTTAGGAGGGTTAGGAATCTAACTCCCTACATTATTAAAAGAAGGGAGGTGAAAAAAATATATGCCAGCATCAGCAACAGGAATCAGAGGTTCAGGTAATTTAGGGGCAACCCGAAAGTATGACGTCGCAGACGTTGTATCGCTATTGGATGTCAACCGATATCCATTGATGGCGATATTAACAAACGCTGGTAAAGATCCAGCAACCGGCGAGGGCGAAGCACTCAAAAAGAAAGAGTCTACAGACCCAGAATTTAAATGGTTTGAAGATGAGTTTGGAAAGCGACAGCTTACCGGCTCAAGCACTGTCGATCCTGATGGCGGTAACTTAACTGTCACAGGGCAATCGCAGTATCTTCAAGTTGGTGACATCATCTTGGTGTCCTCACAGAAATGGGTCTTTCAGGTAACCGCTATCGTAGACGCAAACACAGTAACAGTTGGTCCCGAACTCGGTGGAGCAACAGGCTCGGCTGCATCAGCAGTCGGAGACGTCTGGCTCATTGGTAACGCCAATGAGGAAGGTGCAGGTTTGCGAGATATCAAATCGACCACCATTGCCGAAGTAGCCAACTACTGTCAGATCTTTAGAACTCCAGTCGGTATCACTGAAACTGCCCGAAACACGCAAGGATGGGTGAAAGAAAATGACTTTGACTACCAGAGGCGCAAGAAAGGTATTGAGCACTATGTCGATATCGAGCGCACATTTATCTTTGGTAAGAAAGGCATTCTTACTTCCGGAACTCACCCCAAGAGGTTTACAAGCGGAATTCTCGGAAGGATTGCTACTTACGCCACTGCCAACGTTGACACCGAGTCTGAGTTTGACTCATGGCTCGAAAGTCTCTTTGCGCACGGCAACACTGAAAAGTATCTCTTTGCTTCAGCTTCGGTCGTTTCGATGATTAACGGCTGGGCTAAGGGAAAACTCCAAGTAGTCAACCCAACCAAAGCCTACGGACTCAGAATCGTTACTTACGATTCTCCACACGGCACACTGCACATCATCAAGCATCCACTCTTAATCGGAACAACCTACGGAAATTATGCCGTTGGGTTGGACATGGAAGCTTTGACGTACCGCTATCTGACAAATCGTGACACCAAGCTTATGACTAATCGTCAAAACCCTGGTGAAGATAGTCAGGTCGATGAGTACCTAACAGAATGTGGACTGCAAATGGAGCAAGAGCAACGCCATGCCATTATGAGTATCGGCGCACTCTAAACCTAAGCATTACTGAAACCTATGACTAAAAACGCAACGCAACGAAAGTCACTACACACTTTCTTACTCAGTGTAGTCGCCTAAGAAGGGGTGAGCGTTATCACCCCTTCAACCCAATCTGGGGTTGTTAATCAGACAAAAAAGAAAGCGAGGTGAAAAATATGACTGAAGAAAGAAACACAAAATCTATAGACGAAATGTCAATGGCAGAGCTCTGGAGCGTTGCAAAACTACTGGGTGTCTCCAAAGACGGCAAGCGAGATGAACTGATTGCACGCATTAAACAGGCTCAGGAGCAGCAAGGAGATACTCCTCCAGCATCAACACCTCAGCAACCAAAAAATGCTAAGGCCCAAGCTCCAAAAGAAACTGTTTATATCTCTCGCTATTACGAACTCAAGTTAGTAATGTCCCCTTCTTACTTAAAAGAAGTCGGTGGCAAAGTGCTAATTATTCGAGGTACTTACATTCAATTCCATGAGGGCGTGTACAAAACCACAAATCCTGAGGAAATTGAATATCTCGATAATCATCCCAATTTCGGAAGCGTCTTTAGAAAAGTTGAAACCGCAGACCTAAAAGGCGGTAAGAGTGTTGATCAAATCTACCAAGACAAATTCAAAACTCTTGAAGAACGCGAGAAAGAAATTGAGGCTCGAGAAGCAGCACTTCGCAAACGAGAGGTCGAAATGAGTGGTGCAGAAGAAGGAGCTACTCAACCTACGGCAAAGTCTGGAGTTAGAAGTACGGCAGACCAGCCGAAGTTTTAAAAGTAAAGATTTATGGCTATACACAGTCGACCAACCTTTACGACTGCTCAAGTAACCATGACCAATGAAGATGAGTGGTATCCACTTCCTTCTATCAAAGTTGGTGAAGGTTGCGAGGTCGTTATTAAAAGCAGCGCAGATAACACTGCATCTGTAAACGTGGCTCATAACGACGATGACAGTAAGGCTGCCCCCTTCGTTTTAGACAACGCAGGAGACAGCATTTCATTATGCATCAAAGGAACTGAGCAGATTGTGGTCAGTTCCAGCGTCGCTGGACAAGTTGTCGAACTTATAACTGAAAAGTAAATCTATGGCTAAATACAGAAGTGCAACATCATCAGCAAAACTAAAAATGCTTGACTGGCAGGATTCCGTTCTGGATAAGGACTTAAATACACCGCCAGGAAGTCCAGTTGAAGGTAATCGCTATATTGTCGCTGCTTCAGCAACTGGTGCATGGACTGGCCAAGAAGGCAAGATTGCCGAATACAACGGATCCGTTTGGAAGTTCACAGCACCCAATGAAGGCTTTGCTTGTTGGATTGAAGATGAAAACAAAATTTACGCTTTTAATGGTTCAGCCTGGGTAGCAATAGATCCTACTGGTGCCGCTTCCGCAGCAGTTGCCAGTCATGAAAGTTCTCACAACCATGCGAACCTTCCGACAACCAACGAAAAAAGTGCACTTGCCAGTACCGGAACCCCTTCAGGAGCTAACCCTTATGCGACAAAGGATTATGCAGATCAGAAACTAGAACGAGTGATACTCACCAAACTCAAGGTGATCAGAAACAGTGATGATGGCGAAGAAGACTACGATACCAGCTGGTACCCAAATGGCTTCGGCTCCAGTCAAATCACTGTCGGCAATGACAATACTGGAAGCTGTGACGCAGGATTCCGATTTTTGAGGGCATTTATTCCCAACAACGCCAAAATCACTAACGCTGTACTTAGAGTAAGAGCGGCTGTTAACTCAACAAAAAGACCAACTCTGAAAGTGAAAGGGATTTTGCAAGCCGGTCCAAATACTTTTGCAGGAGACGGCAGTGACCGTCCTTCAACAAGAGCTAAAACCACAGCAGCAGTTGATTGGGATATAGCAGAAGATTGGGTGCTTAACACCTGGTACCAAACTCCCAATATAGCTTCAGTCATTAACGAGCTTATTCAACAAGCAGAATTTGCAGGTAAATCACTCGCCCTCACTATAGAGGACGATGGGAGCCCTGCAAACCAATACGAGAACATTTGGGACTTTAATAGTGCGGCGGCTAACGCTGCCGAATTAATTTTGACGCTCGAACCGAACGTCCCGTAATGAAAGTAAGGAGGTGAAAACTATGCAAGAAAGCGATGTAGCACTACTAGAACAAATCATAAAAGCCATAGTCGCAAAACCAGAAAAAGTTGTTATCGAAAGAAAAGTGGATGAAATGGGAGTCCTGTTATCAGTTCGTCTAGATGACAAAGATGCGGGTGCATTAATCGGCAGAGGCGGAGAAACCATAGCAGCAATCAGAAGAATTATGAAGCTTGTGGGAGTCAAGGCCAACGCTCGAATAAACATCAAGTTAGATGTTCCGCGCAGAAGCAAAAACGACTATGAAAAACCAAGTATTGAAGATCAAAGCAACAATCCAAGAGAACTCTGATGACGGCAGAGAGGCTGGGTCTTCGACTTGGAACAAAGATGGCAATGCATCAAGTATCATAACTTTTGGAAACTTCACCGGCACTCAAACCGGTGCATTGAGGTTTCGTGCCATCGATATTCCCAAGTTTTCAAAAATTCTTCTAGCCAAGCTTCGCCTCCGCCCTGCAATCACCGATGACACTGACTTTACAGTCAACCTGAAGATAAAGGGAATTAAAGAATCAGACCCTGCCCCATTCAAACCAAACGGCTCAAATCGCCCCTCCACTCGAGCCAAAACAATCAACTCAGTAGATTGGGACATCATCAGAAAATGGAACGTCCACGAATGGGTTCAAACACCAAACTTGAATCTAATCGTGGAAGAACTCATTTCTCAAAGTGGTTGGAGGCCAGGTAATTCAATAGCCTTTGTCATTGAGGATGATGGTAGCGATTCAGATCATTCAAAAACATGCTACGACTCAAGTAAAGGTGATGCTTATAAAGCTGAACTTGAAATTTACTATCTCCCTCAGGGACTGCATGAGCAAGTCACCATCGGATTAATACAAGGTAACGATCGAGATGGTGAAGAAGATTACAAGAGTACTTGGTATCCAAGTGGCTTTCAGAACAACATGACCACCTTTGGAGATGATGGCAGCCTAGATCCAGAGCAATCGCCCAATGATGCTGGTTTCATTTTCAGCCCGATTGCAATTCCCAAGAGAGCAGAGATTATCTCAGCAAAGTTACTTGTGACCAGCCCTTTCCAAAATAATGGCATGCCTAACGTCTTAATTAAAGGTTTAGCTGAAGACGATGCCGCAGTTTTTGCCTCCAATGGCTCAAATCGTCCTTCACTACGCAATAAAACTAACACTAAGGTTCAGTGGAACTTAGGACATGCTGAAGCAGGTGTGCTTATAGGAGATCACTGGACTGCAGAAAGTGCCTACGAATCACCAGAGATAAAAGATGTCATTCAAGAGATTGTCGACCGCCCAGGTTGGGCAGGAAGCAAACTTGGGCTTGTGCTGGAGAACTACAACTCCGGACACGGAAATACAAAATACATTTGGGACTACAACCAAGACTCAGGCAAATACGCTCCTCGGTTACTTATAGCCTGGACAAGAGAGCGCAGAGTGACAGCCAGAGACAAAGATGTAGAGAATTTCAATAAATCCAACTACCCCGAGTTTATTATTGTCCACCATTCAGCCACTCCCCGAGATAACACCCGCTTTACAACCATTAAGAAGGCTCATATCGGCTTCGGTTGGGACGATATCGGGTACCACAAATGGATATCTGGAGCCCTTGATGGAGATGGTGTCCTGATCTTAGGACGACCAGACAATGTTATCGGCGCCCACTGCGATAGCAACAAAATGAACTACCGCTCACTAGGAGTGGTTTTGTGTGGCAGCTTCCATAACAGCGAAACACCCACTTCCGCCCAACTGACAACCTTGCAGAAAGTCCTAGACGATTTACGCCAAGAAAGAAGTATTCCAAAAGAAAGAGTTTTCGGTCATGGGGAAGTTCCTGAGTCTGCAACAGATTGTCCAGGTAACGCTCTCTTGCCCTATGTCCAGAGATATAGAGCGACCGGAAGTTTGCAATAAAACATATGCAATTACAAGAATTTAGACAAGATTTAAATGCCAGAATGACCGCCTCTAAAGTAAGTGGTTTCTGGAAAGATGCTGACAAAGATCGCTGGATTAACAAAGCGATTGTACGAGCATGTAACTATGCTCGCTGGAAGTTTTTAAGTAAACACGCCAGCCAACTCACAGAACTAAATCCTGATGGCTCAGGAAAAGAATCATACTTTCTCCCCTTCGACTTTAAACCAGGCGGCATGGTTTTCCTGTCTGTAGATGGCGAGGAGTATCACAAAGCTACCGAAAACCAATATCTCAGTCGAAAGTCGGATAACAAGATAGCTCCCACTTTTCACCCCTCACTCGACATAGTCCACCCATCTCTTCACACCGACTGGCGATGGCAAAAAATCTATGCCGTAATCGGGGATCAATATTTTATAGATCCTCCAGCTGATGTTGCGGGTAAGGTAATCGACCTCTTTTACAAACGTCGCCCAGTCCGACTGGTTGAAGAAACTGATGAGCCAATCACTCCAGAAGAAATGGATGAACCTATTTTGAAACTGGCTTTAGCAACTTCTCTGGCGAAAGAGCCAGGGAGAAAAAACGAAGCTGAAAAAGAAGTTATTGAAGCTCACGCCTTATTACAACAAACCAAAGATCGCGAGGACGAGGAACCATCGGCTGTCTTCGTGGGACAGGCAAAAAGTACCCGATGGTCATAAATATATGAATGCATACAGACTACAAGGATTTCGAGGAGGAATAGCTGACGACCCGTTCCAAGGAGTTAGAGAGGCTTTTCGTTTCGGCTATGGTTTAAATATCCGAGGTGAAGAAAACACTCTTAAATGCAACCAACGATTAAAAGAAGATTTAGGCAGCGACACAATTATCACAGATCTCATCCTCTTTTACGTTCCAGCTTCAAATGGCAATTTATATGGTTTTGGCGATACAGGCAAGATTTATAGAAAAGCCGGTGGAGCTAGTGCTTGGGAGCTGGTCTATACCGACTCAAACGGCAAAATCACAGGAGCTGCTGAATACACCAATAATGATGGCAGTGATAACTATATTCCTTATCTCTATTGGGCGACTGAAACAAAAGTTAGCAGAATTAAACTTTCTGGGACTTGGCCAACAGATGTAGAACACGATTGGCAAACACTTGATGGCGATCCTGCTTGGCACACCATGTCAGAAGCTCTAGGAGTGCTTCTTATTTGCGACAGTAAAGATTTGGCCATGGTCGACTATGAGGGAGGATTTAATAGAGATGCCATCGATCTCCCTCGAAGTCATAGAAACAAATGCTTGCTAGGGCTGGATCAATTAGTTGTGTTCGGCTCTACTAAGGGCGACAAAGTCGAAGAAGGCTGGCTCTGGACTTGGGACAAGATTCAACCGTCTTGGATCCAAAGAAGAATGGTGGCAGAGCGAGGGATCAACGCTTTACTCCAAGGTGAGTTTTTGATGATTCAAGCAGGAGTACGCGGTGGTCTCTACTTCTGGGATACCTCCAACTTACTCCGAATTAAAAAACTGCCAGGCGAAGTTGCTTGGGTAAATCCAGGTGGAGTAACCATTATGGGAGGTTTACCTTTATTGGGAGTGAATGGAAGCGATAAATGCGGCATTTACTCTTATGGTCGCCTCAATAAAAACGAACCCTATGCTCTAAACCTAGAATATATCCCTTCACACGGCAAAATGGAAAACGTCCTCATCGGAGCATTAACCATGTATGAGGACAAAATCTACTGCTCTTGGAAAGACGGAACTACTTTTGGAACTGATGTCATTGACCCAGACAACAAAGCAGAAGCTCGCTATGAAGGTTTGGTGTTTGATGGTGGCGAATCATTTACACAGAAGGGATTCAGACATATCAAGATCGTCACAAAACCTCTCCCCAAAGATTGCACTGTAGAAGTTTTCTACAAAGTGAACCAACAAGCTGAGTGGCAATTGGCCACCATGCAGGATGGTTCAGAACTATTTGACCAAGAAGGAAGATCGAAGGCAATTTTTACTATTGAAACCGGAGGAAACGAAGATGACCCAGGCACGGGAGAAGACTACGAGCTGGCAATGAATCTCCATCCCAACGGCAACGATACACCTGAAGTTATTTCAGCAACAACGTATTTCGAACCTTTAGGAGTTTTATAAACCTATGTTGACCAAAGATATTAAAAAAATATTAACAAACCGAGAAGTTGAAGACCAGCCTTTTCCTGAGGTTATTCCTCACTCTCACAATGGCGTTGACTCTCCACTTTTGGCTCCCAACTCTGTGGATACAGTTAACATTAAACCAGGAGCTGTCGGTGATAGCGAACTAGATGATTTCTCGGTCACAGAACAAAAACTAGCAGAGGCTGCCGTTGCGACACAAAAGATCCAAGACGATGCCATTACAGCCGCAAAGGTTTATAAAGCAGGATCCGTTATTACTGTATCAGCTCAGATCGCTGAAGCAATTATTCTCACCGCTCACATAGGAACAGCTCAAATCACCAATGCCAAAATTGCTAACGCTTCAATTTCTACAGCAAAAATCCAGACAGCCGCCATAACAAATGCCGAGATAGCCGATGCAGCGATCACCAATGCCAAAATTGGTGCCTTGGAAGTTGGTAACTCAAGAATAGCTAACGCCGCCATCAGCACTACAAAAATTCAGGACGAAGCAGTTACTAACGCTGAGATTGCAAACGCCACTATTTTGAATGCCAATATTGGAGCACTCCAGGTAGGCAATTCTCGAATTGCAAATGCCGCCATCAGTACCGCCAAGATTCAAGACTTAGCAGTTACAGACGCTGAAATTAACGACCTAAACGCTGGAAAAGTCTCTGCAGGTCAGATGAGTGCGGATAGAATCTTCGGTGGAGCCGGATATTTTGGTCGAGTCAATATTCTTATGAGTGGACTCGAAGCTTTAAACGTTGCTGGCAATATTAACAAAAGTGGCACATCAAACTTTTCAATTCCTCATCCATTGAAAAAGGGCCATAGATTGGTTTATACTGGTATTGAGGCAGCAGAAGTTCTCCTCGTTCATCGAGGAACCGCCACTCTAAGTAACGGACAGACACGAATTGACTTCCCAGACCACTTCATAGCGGTCAGCGATCCCAGAAACATTACCGCATACCTGACTCCCAAGCAAAACTGTAACGGACTTTTCATTGTCGAAGTAACAAACGACCATCTTGTCGTGCAAGAACTGCAGGGAGGCACATCCTCCGCTCAGTTTGACTATATGGTCGTAACAGTCCGCGACAAATTCTTCGACTTTGACTTTGAACCTGAAGGTGAAATCGCCATCAAACGTGACGATGAAGATGAGGAAACTTTCAAGCAACGCTATCTGGAACATCGAATAAACGAGATTACCAAAAAAGGTGGTCCCAACGTCCAAGAGCAAATTGTCCAACTGCAAAGTGAATTTATCACCACAGTGGGCAGAAAGGAGGTCGCAGGTCATGTCGAAAAAACAAACTAAATTAGATAAGTCCGATTTAAAAGAACTGCAATTGAGAAAGCAGATGATTAAACAACATCAGCTGACCATTCATGCGCTGGATTCTCAATTGGTCATGTGGCTTCTTGGCAAGTTTTTCAAATACGGCTTAGATAGTCAGAAAGAATATAACTTTGATGCTGTAACCGGTGAAATAACCGAAGTTACACAGTCCCAGAAAGGAGGTGGCTCCTAATGGCGACAAAACAATACGGCGGTTGGTATTGGCAACCTGATCAAAGTAAGGCTCTTAGATGGTGGGGCACTGATGCATCTGGGAAAGACATTTACACAACTGGCGATGAACCAGGCAAACAGCAATCCGTAAGCAACTTAAGTAGCGGCCTCTCACAAATTGGTGGTTCTAGTATCTTGGGTTTCGATGCAGGAACACTCAATACTCGATTTCAAGATACCTATAAACAAGCTCAAGATTTATCTTCCGATCTAGAAACCTATCAGGCAAGGCGTTATGACGAGGAATACGGCAAGGCGGAACTAGGTAAACTCAAAGACACTATCAGCTCTTTGGATACTAGTATTTCCCAAGAGAAAAATGTCAGAGATGAATCAGTCAGCAAGATTCGCAAAAATCCAGGCTATTCGGCAGCCACTATAACCGGCGAATCCGGAGAAGTTCAACGACTCGCCAATGCAAAGATTGGCAATCTCATCGAAGAACGAAATGCAAAAGCAGAAGATTATAACGCTCGTCTAGGAGAAATAACTCGTAAAGTAACTTCGGAAACTCAAGGCAAAGAAGCCAAGCTCAATAACCTCAGATATGATCTCCAATTTTTAGGTGGACTTCTCAATACATACAACCAGATTCGATCTTCCGAACTTTCCTCCGCAAAAGAAGATGAGCGATGGGAGCGAGAATTTGAACTCAAACTCTATGACTCTCAAACCAGCAGGTTAAGAGCTGGGGAAGGCGGGAGCGGAACTTATGCCAAACAGCAGGTTAAAGATGCCTTTGGTAATGTAGTTGGTTTCTTTGATCCAACCTCAGGCAAGACTAACCTTTATGAGCAACCATCAAGTCAGTCACAAACCACCACTGTAAATGAAGGCGATCTAAGAACTGAAATTAGATCTGCCTGGAAACAGGGCTATAACGCCGACCAGCTCAAAACAAATCTATCAGGCGTAAGCACAGATAAAGGAAAGAGCGCCACGCAAATTATCGATGAAGAATGGCAACTCAAAAATCAACCAGGTGTGATGGGCTTCCTAAGAAGATTATTTACGCCTGGAGTTTAACGCATATGGACAATTTTTTATCACAAATTAAGAAAAACATAACCTCGTCAATTCAAAATACGAGTCAAACAATTGGTAGTATTTTTGGAAAATCCCAACAAGCGGCTTCCTCTTTTGTACGTTCTGGCTCTGAAAAAATTCAAGACATCCTGAAACCAATGGAAAAACTAAAACCTGAGCAATACGACATTGCCATTCCAGGTCCTACAACTGGCTCCTACAAACCATTCAAAAATCTGTACGTCGAAGCTGCAGCACAAACTCTTGGGTTGGGTGCTAGAGATACAGACGTACTTGAGCGTTTGCCAAGTGCGACAATCGGAGCTTTAAAGGGTGCCGGAGATGGTCTTGCTCAAGCATTAACTTTTGGCTGGTGGAATCCAGAAATAAAGTACGCCAATGACATTGAAAAAATGGCCGGCGACATGACCGAGGTAGAGTTTAATGTTTTAGGAACAATAGGAACTTTTGTGGTTGGAGGCGGTCTCGTGCAAGGAGCACTCAAAGGCGTGCCTCTTTTAGCGAGAGTTGCTACTGTCGCTCCAAGAACATTTAGCCTCCTCTCAAATGGACTTACCTTTGCAGGACTAACCCAACTACAAAAAGAGGAATCCTATAAAGATGCTCAGCATCGAGCCAAAGATTTTGTAAGTGACTTTGCTCTGGGCGGTGCATTCTCAATTGCGGGCATGAAGCCTTCTTTCCTCAAATCCTCAGCAATTATTGGTCCTGCAACTTATGTAACCTCACTTATCAAAGGCGACTCAAACGAGGACGCTCTCAAGAACACCGCAGCAATGATCGGACTTCACTCTCTCAACTTTGCCGTAGCAAAATATTTACCCAACAAATCTGTAGTAGAAAGCCAGATAGAAAAAGCGGCCAGTGAACAGCTGAAAATAACCAAAAAACAAGCTCTCAATTACCTTGGTGTAAATGAGACTGCAACAGCAGAACAGGTCAAGCAAGCATGGAAAAATAAAGTAGTTAGCATTACTAAACAGTTCCCAGCCCAAGCCAACCAAACACCACAAGAGATGGGTCAATTTAATCAAGCTTGGAACACCGCCAATAGAGCCTACGAATTTTTAGCAAAGGTAAGTAACCCTACTGGATATACTGGTAAGTCTTTCAGGCAAGAGTTCCAAGACCTCTATTACGACCTATGGAAAAATGTTCCTGACAAAAGAGCTCTTGTCATCAGAGCAGTTCGCAATATGCCTGCAGGCCTTTCAATCAGAGCCACACTCAACGAAGCTCAAAGAAGTGAAATCGTAACTGCGCTTGGTGGACAGGAAGCGAAAACCCGTCTCGGTCGAGTTGCAGAACTAACCGATGCGGATTTAGTGACAGTAGCGATGGAAAATAAGATACCAGTCACTCCTTCAAAACCAAGCCTCACTCAGGCAACGGAGCTGAGTGCAGAAACATATAAACATGGAACACCTGTTCCCGAGAAGATCCTAAAGGAAGGATTTAGTTTGACGGAGTCCGGAAAAACGAGTGGCTATGGCGGAGTTATGGGTAAAGGTGTCTATTTGGATCTTACCCTAGATGGCGAAGGGGCAAAATTATATGGAACAGTAATAGACACAAAGATTAAAAAAGGATTAAAACTTTTCAACTGGTCAGGCAAAATTGACGAACTCTACTCTGAAGCAACTAAGTACGGTGATCCTGAGAAGATTACTGAAGTTCTACAAAAGAAAGGGTATGACGGTGTCAAAGGCTTAAACCAAATGGTCATTTTTGATCCACAAAATGTGGTACCCATAGTTGATGGTAAGCCTGCCATTCCACTAACCACATCTTTTTCCGTTTTAGATCAAAAAGCGGTCAAAGCTGCAGAAATACGAGATAAATATCGAGTTCCTGGTGAAACCGAGCTAGAAAAACTTGAACGAACCAACAAGGATGTATCACAAACAACTCTCATTCAAAAACGACGTCAAGGTCAAATAGTTGCACCAGACCAACCGCGAGCAGATGAGGTGAAAGATCCACCACCTGGCAATCCTCCCAGACCTCCGCAGGAAATACCTATCGGTTCTGATTCACCACCGCCAGAAGGAAGTGCTCTAAGCCAGATCGATGCGATGGTAGGAAAACTCTCGCCAGCCGCAAACCTCTTGGACAAAGCGAAAAAAGCAATCCAGGTTTTCCCGCGTCTTTTTACTGATCGCTTTGCTCCTATTCGAGAATTTGAAAACAAGGTAAGTAAGCTGCAAGGCAAGCCTATCGATATCAATTCAAGTCCTTATGTTGGCGCTCGAATGTATGCTGGACGCTTCGGCATCGTAGAAGGAAGTTTCCGAGATTTATATACCTCACTTCAACCTGTCAGAAAATTGCGTGCAGACTTTACGCGCTACGTCCTAGCCCAAAGAACAGCAGAAAGAGCCGCCAGAGGTGTTGAAAATCCCCTTGAAGTCACCCAAGAGACTGCAGAAAAAGCACTCCAAGAGCTGAAAACAAAAGTTGGTGATAAAACATTTCAAACATTCCAGCAAGTCGGGAATGGAATGCAGAATTGGGCAGTTAAAGCAATTCTCGAGCCTATGAGAGATTCTGGGATTTTAAGTAATAAAGCCTTCAACGCTGTTGTAGAGAAAAACAAAAACTGGCTTCCATTCCATGTTTTGGAGTACATACCTACGCTAGAAGAAGCAGACAAGATGACAGTCGGCTCCGAAACATTTTCGGTGAGTAAACAAGGTGTTGTGAGTGCTCTTGAAGGAACGGATAAAGTCATTCGAGATCCATTTATCTCCGTAATAGACAATCTTACAAAAGCAGTCAGTCTTGTTGAACGAAATAAAGTAGCCCTAAAACTAGTAGAGCTTCGCAAGACTCACCCTGATGCAACCAAAGGGTTGATTAGATTTTTACCTACTAAAGAAAATGCTCCGCAAGATTGGGAATCAATTAGCGTATTTATTGGCGGCAAAGTAACGCGCTGGGCTGTACCAAAAGAGTTGTCTGAAGCCATGCACGCCATGAGTCCAGCAGAGTCAGGCCTGATGGGTAAATTGGTGATGATGTCTTCGAAAGCGTTCAAAGCAGGTACGACTACTCTCTATTTTCCATTCACTCTCTCCAATGCAGTTCGTGACTATCAAACCGCAACAATGGTTTCCAAATATGGCTTTAACCCTGCTGTGTGGCTATCGGGATTTAAAGACGGCTTTCGATCGGCGTTTAAATGGGAATCTAAAGCCTATGACGAATTTATGAGAAATCAGGGTGGATATGGTAGTTACATTGAGTCAACGAAAGGTTTATCAGTTGCCTCTGAGCAATTATTCCGACCCAGATGGATGGAAAGAACTAAAGCTGTTCTTAACCCTTTTGAATTAATAGGAAACTTCTCTGAAGCCATAGAACTTGCTCCGCGACTTGGAATCTACAAAAAAGCTCTGAGTAAAGGAGCCAGTCCTTTGGAAGCAGCTTTCGAGGCACGAAACGTCACAGTCGACTTTGCCAAAGCAGGAGTTGAAGCCCGCTTGATTAATATGTGGGTCCCGTTTGTAAATGCACGATGGCAAGGCTTATTAAATGTCACCCGTGTCATGAAGGATAATCCTGTCCGAACTGCAGCCAGAGCTCTTGCCATGACTGTTCTTCCTGGAATTGCTACTTATTTCTACAACGTCATGAACCATGAGGATCTCTGGGATGACATTCCACAGTGGGCAAAGGATACCTACTTCATCATTATTGTCGGAGAGGAGAAAGATGAGGATGGTAATAAAGTTCCAAAAGTAATCCAGATTCCTAAAGGTGACGTTGGAACGATTTTTTTCAACCCTCTGATGTACTCGTTTGAATACGTTCGTAAGCAAGAACCTCAGAATTTATTCAAACTTGGTCTGGAGTGGATGAGCCAGTTAGCTCCTGTTCCGTTTACAAGAGATGGTGAATTATCTGCCCAAGCTTTCTTCTCCGGAGCCTTACCACCTATTATGCGTACTCCTCTGGAAATAGCGACAAACACAAACTTCTTTACAGGATTTCCAGTAGTCCCAAGAAAATTGGAAAAGGTCGCCCCATCAGAGCAATACGATAGCAGAACACCTGATTTAGCAATCACCATTGGTCGCGCGTTGGGAGTAAGCCCAATGAAGTTAACCCACGCAGTCTATGGATTAACTGGTAGTTTGGCCAGAGAGCTTCTTAGTCCGGCTGATGTTCTAGGACTTACAATGGATCGTTTTTACCGAACTCAGGGCGGTGAGAAGCAACGTAGAGCCTGGGATATCAAATATGAGGCAGAAGTAGGCTACAACACCACCCGTCTGCAAATGAAGAAGCTTATAGAGGCAGGTGACATGCAAGGAGCCCAACAAATGGCACTCAGATGGAACGAAGAAGCAGAAAAACTAATCCCACAAGTTGTTCCGCTTTTGATGAAAGACGACCCTAAAGAAGCATCGCTGTTTCAAAGCAGTATCACCTTTAATGCCAGCGACTTGCAACGCTTATTAAAGACAACTCTTCCCGGTGGCATTCCTCAAGAAACTGACAATGATGAACAGAAATCAACACTAAATCCATTGAAGAATGGGTCCACTTCCACAGACAATCAAAGTATTAAGAGTTTGATTTATAGATAAACAGCTATGGCAGATATAACAAGACCAATCGAACCATTTGAACTAAACCAAGGCTTTGGAGAAAATCCTGAAGATTATGCTCGATTTGGACTCAAAGGGCATAATGGTTGGGATTTAAAAACAAAATTCCCCGATACACAACAAGGCTTCCGAAACATTCTCTCTTCTTGGGCTTCTAAATTTTATGCACAAGGTAACGAAGGCAATGATGGCTTCGGGCTTTACTTTGAAGTCATCGTACAACTTTATAACACTTATAAGCTGACCTATGCCCACTGCAAATCCATTGAAAGCTTCGAGAATAAGAATGAAGGTGACACGATGGCCATCAGTGACAACACTGGTAACAGCACCGGCAGCCACCTCCACCTCACAGTAAAACGCGGTCAGCTTCAAAATGGAAAGTTTGTAAGTGACAACTATAATAACGGTTACTTTGGAGCAATTAACCCCCAAGAGTTCTTTGACGAACTCAGAAAATATAAGAAAGAAAAGGGTACAACCTCTGCTCCTGAAGGCTGTCTGGTGCCAAACACACCTGAATGGAGAACTAAGTACGAGCAAGTAGTCTCTTCAGCAACTAAATGGGCTGATACGCTAAAGATTTTAGAGATTGCAGACGACCCTAACACTACCCCCAGCGACAGAATCAAGAGTGTAGTCGGAGGGTATAAAAGTAGGGAAACTGACCTATCTAACAAACTAAATGAGAAGTCTATTGAACTTAGTAAGGCTACCCAGGAGATAACCAATCGGGTTGAACAAGTTGGCAGACTCGAGAAAGATTTGCTAGAGAAAGATAAATACTATAAAGCCCTGATTGACGCACTGAATAAACAACTCAAACACGGAGCAGATGCTCTGCCCTTGGCACAGGCTCGTATAGGGGTACTGGAGGACGAGTTAGACGAAACCAATAAAGCTAAAGGTAGAGCTCTCAATGATGCCCAAGAAGCCAAGAGTCAACTCGAAGCATGTCAGAAAGGTACGCTAGTCCCGACTCCTCAGTTAATTCTCTCCCTTGTTGCTCAGTATTTTGGCAATAAATTACATAAAGGAGGTGACAAGGTATGAACGATTTTTACCCAGAATGGAAAAAAGTAATCTGGCGTTTTGTCAGAATTTTCATTTCCTCATTTCTATTTACCGGATCGCTCGTGTTAGTGAATGCCCAGCCAGAATCCCTATCTAGCTGGAACAGCTTCCTAAACACTCTGGTAGTGCCATTTGCAGTCTCTGGTGGAATTGCAGGACTTAATGCCGTAGGAAAGCTTCTACGAGACGTGTTTGGCTCAGAAGATAAAGATAGTTTAATTGATAAATTGATCTTCTAAACCTATGACGGAAACCAAACCTGTGGATACAGTCAAAATGCTTGAGCGCGTGGCCAAGCTCGAAGAACGAGTGGATGGTGGATTTGGTTATGTAAACAAAGAACTGAAAGAAATTAAAGATAATCACCTCCACCACCTTCAGGCTGATGTGAGTGATCTAAAAGTGAAAGTAAGTACCTTGGCTGTGAAAATTAGTATTGCGGCTGCAGTGGCGACAATAGCTGGAGATTTTGTTTTCCGTCTTATTTTTAAGTGAGGCTACTTGCCTTTGTCTTCCTTTTTATCTGGAGATTCCTCTTTTTTATTGTTGAACACTAAGTTGTTCAAGTCATCTGTGAATCCCTTAAAAGAACTGGCATTAAGTACGTTGAAGTAGCCGGCTTCAGGGTTACCAGTAAAAATCAGCGTATCGCCAGGTTGAATGTTCTGAGCTTTACGTAACTTTGAAGGTATAACGATCTGGCCGCGTGAACTTACAGGAGCGGTCCCAAACACTGTCATTTTTGATTGTGGCTTCTTTTTTAAGCCTTTGTCTTTCATAGTCATTTAAAAACGGCAATAGCCCCATTGAGAAAAATTCCTACTATAAAGAATAATCTTTAATGTAGGTTACAGGTATTATACAATACATCTATCTCGAGAAGTTCGCAAGGTTAAAAAAAGATTAAATATTAAGAACTATTCGGACATTTACATTAACAGAAAAGCACACAAATAACCTTGTATGAACATGGGTAAAAGATGTAAAATACTACGAATGGGATCGTTAAAAATTGGCAAAGGAATCAATACCCATTCGATCTTTAAGAGATTGGAGCTGAGAAAATAGATCTGGTGTGATATAGTCGCCCAGGCTAAAGTGGTTCGAGCCAATTACGGTCACCAGCTCAATCAGACACGCGGTTGATGGAGCTTCAC
>Ga0265297_10004493_pt1 | contig 22761 bp, 24 predicted proteins | sample Munlanlwell13791_FD_192502 | JGI IMG/M metagenome (GOLD analysis project Ga0265297, IMG submission 192502) | Leachate microbial communities from a municipal landfill in Southern Ontario, Canada - Leachate well 137-91 | ecosystem: Engineered > Solid waste > Landfill > Unclassified | place... | reverse complement strand
ATCTTTATACAATATAGAAAATCAATTGTCAAGAATATAATTAAACAATTTAATTCTTTATTAATTATAAATCCTTTATTCTCTTGATTATCTTTATACAATATAGAAAATCAATTGTCAAGAATAATCGGCATATTATTTTATATATACCCCAAAAAATTACCCCCACCCCCTATAAACAAAAGCACCTCCTAAAAAAATTTTCTTATAAAAAATCTCTATTATCTAAAATATTAACATTATTACTTCTAATTTTTTATAAAAAATTCTATTATAAGGAATTTGAGATTATTTCAAGATAATATATAGTTTTAAGATAAATATTTAAAAATAACAACAATAAAAATAATATTGGATTAAATTAATGAATAAATTTCTAGAATCTTTCATGGGATCTTTATTAAAAGAAGATGGTGGTTTTTATGATAGAAAGCCATTTAAAACAGATAAGTATAGAAAATCTAAAACTACAGAACCTTTAGAGCTTTCAACAGATGAAAAAGAAAGACTTTTAAAACAAACAAAAGAAGCTCAACTTCAAGATATTGCAAAGAAAGAAGCACATTTAGCTCGTAAGGAAGCTTTAACTCTTAAGAGTCAAAAATCTTTATCTCCTGAAGATAAAATTAAAGCTCAATATAGTATTAATCTAGCAAATCGTATAAAGGAAAAAAAGAGATTAGAAAAGGTAACTGGTAGCAAGAAAAGGTTAGAAGATATTGGTTGGGATTCTAAATTTACATTAGAAGAGGATTTTTGGGTTCCACAATATGATAATATTCCAGAATCTTTTAAAAAGGATCCATCGGAATTATTAAAAGATATTAAAGCATGGAATGATCTTAAACTTGAATTAAAAGAAAATGTAGCATTTTCATTAAATGAATTTAAAAGACTATTATTTAATATTGCTAAGAAAGCAAATAAATCTATATCCGATTCTGAGATAGACATCTTTATTGATGAATTAATTAATGACAAGAAAAGATTAATTCCAATTACTCCTAAAAAATATGATTCTGAAGTTGTAAGGGAAGAAATTACTATAGATACTGCTTCATATTTAGCTTGTGTTGATACTATTGTTGAATATGATTCATTAGCATATGGAAGAGGATTTGTAAGTCAAGAAACTTTAAAGAAACTAGATAAAGATTATTTTACAATAATTCCAGATTATTTAAGAAAATCGAAAGAGGACATTCTTAATATAATTGATGTTCAAGGTGCAAGAAAACCTGGAATACATGAAATCAATTTAAATATATTTAAAGCATATTACAATATTCTTACAGAAGATATTAAATCTTTAACACCTGAGATTAATAAATTTAATGAACCTTCATCTGGAGCATTAGCATCTAGAGATATTGGTGGAGATAATGTAGAGACTGCAATTGGGGTTGGGCAAAGTGAAAAGCCAAGATCAGTTGAATCTCAATTGAAGTCAGCTGGTTATGCTGGATATAAAGCTATGTTACAATCTCAAGCCAAAAGAACTATAATGCCTACGGCTGCATTAGCTATGGATTTATATTTAAGTTATTATAGAGATCATCAAAAAGATAATAGTATAACTTTAGTTGGGTATGATAAACGTCCTCCTTATATTCCTACTGAAGATAATATACTTCATGGTAAGGCTATTTTAAAATTTTGTATGGATACTTTATATAATAAAGATAAAAATAAAGTTATTCTTGATCCTAATTTAACTCATGAAAAAGTTAAAAATAATGCAGCTATGTTTTTTCGTAAGCCACAAAAAGGTGTTGATAGAGAGTATCGAATAGTAAATCAACCAGACACTTATATTTCTGGTGGAGATCAAGCTGAATATATGTATTCTATTAGAGAAGCTGTAAAGCCTACATTTAAAATTAATTCTAAAGTAGAAAGATGGATCGATGGAAAAGACAGTGGAATAGTAAAGAAACCTTTAGAAAACATGAATTTAATTGCATCTGCTATTGTACCTTACAATGCTTTTGAAGAAATATTAGCTGGAAATGAAGAATACCTTAAAGAAGAAGAAGATTTTAATAATATTTTTAAACAATATTACGATGCATTAAAAAATAATAAATCTGAACCTAAATCAGAACACATTTATAAAGTAAGTGATAAATGGATTGGAAGTAAAGAAACAAAAAAAGAACCTGCTACTGCTCCAATTGATTTAAAATTCCTTGGAAGTGGTACTCTTAAATTTCAAGAATTTTTATCATATAAGAAAGGTGATCATTATCTTTTTTCTGATAGTTCTAATAATTTATATATCTATAGAGACATTAATGGTTTTGGTGAAAAAGAATTTAAAACCGGCTTTCAACCATATAGTATTAAAGTATTAGAATGGAAAGATTATTTTTATAGAGATCCAGCAACAGAAAAACATGATACCGCTTTTCCTATACCTGTTACAAGAGTTTTAGTACATAAAGGACGAAGTATAAAATATATTAAAGATCAAGAATTGGAATTTATAAAGAAATATAACAAAGTCTTTATTGGTACTAAACGTGATCCTATTCAAAATTTATATATTTTTAAGGGTATTAATGAAAATACTAATAATTTTTATTTATATAAACTATCAAAGCATATTGAAAATATACCAGATTTTACTATTGGAGATAAAATAAAAATTAAAAGTGCTCATGCAACTGATGAATCTCCTATAACCAACCAAAAACATAATCCTTTATTTTCTGGTGAGAATAAGATTCCTAGAATTAAAGTAAAAATTAATCCTAAAACAGGGAAAAAAACTCCATACACGTATTATGTTTTAGATAAACAAAAAATAGAATTTCCAAAAGATGCTAAATTATTTGAAATTTCAAATATATCAAATTTTGGTGGATTTAAAGATTTAGCTATTCAAAATAAATTATCTCCAGAGAGAGTTGAAGAAATTAAAAAGGAAGATGAAGATATTAGACAACGTAAAGAAGAAAAAAAAGCATTAAAATATCAAGAAAAACATTTTCCTAAAGAAAAGAAAATAGAACCTATGACTATTGAAAGATTGGAAAATGTTTATAATAACACTAAAAAGTTAAATTTATTACCACAATTAAGTTATTATTTAACCGATAAAATGGATGATTTTTATACAGAAGAATTTAAAGGTTATAATGATTTACAAAATAAAGATTCTGATAAAGATAAGTTTTATAGTGTTGATAATATAATTATTCAATATGATGATAAAAAATTAGAAAGTTATCAAAAACGTCTTAAAAATAAACTTGAAAATGCTCCATTAAAAAGATTAAAAATTGAAAAAGAAGCAGAAGTTAAAGAAATTGAAGATTTTATAGAAAATCATAAAGATAATATAAAATTACTACAAAAGTATATTAAATATAGAATGTGGTTAGATGAAAGGTTTACTGATCAAACTGATATTAATAATTTAATAAAACTTATAAATTATAATACAAAACAAGAAGACAAAGAACCAACTACAGAATCATATTTAAACAAAACATTTAATGACACCATATTTAAATTTTTGAAAGAAAAATCAGAAGAAACTTTAGAAATTAAACAAAATAAAGGTTTTGATATTGCTATTCAAACTTTTTTAAAATAAAAGATTCTTATAATGACAATGGAATCCATAAGATATTTACGTAAAAACGACAACCAAAACGAGAGAGATAATATCAGCAATTGGTGGTATGAATTTATTTCTCAACGTGGAACGTTATGTAATTATTATGTAAATTCCATGTCATTATCTGGAATGGATCTTATCTATGGTGAACAACCTACTCATGTGTTTACTCCTTCTGCAGATATGATTATTCTTTCTGATCTTAATAATGATTCTGCATTATTACTTTCAAAATTTGGTATTCAATGTGATGCCGATTTAACCTGCGTTATTCATATTTCTGGATTTAGAGAAACCTTTGGAAAATATACTGATACTGCTGTGAGTCCATATTATGTTGGAGCATGGAGAGAACCTAATGCTGGTGATGTTATTAGATTATCAGAATATGGTTGGGATCGACCTGGAGCAAAGAGTGGAGCTTCTTGGGGTTATCCAGCTTCTTCTATTAAAACAGAGGATGATCATTTAATTCCTGGATCACACCCTGCATGGGAAGCATGGGCTCGTAATGGTCCACTATATGAAATAACTGAAAGAAGAGATGAGGATATTTCAAAAGGTGCTAATATATTACTTGGTCATTATGTTTGGATTATTAAATGTAAAAGATTTGATTACTCGTTTGAAAAAGGAATTGAACCAGAATTGGGAAGTTCTCAACCTTCAGATCCTACATTTTATGGAAAATTATCTGGTGGTTCTGAACCTGTTACTCCGCAAAAAATATACGATGATACTATTGAAAAGGAATCAAATAAGTTATTTAATTATCCAGATCCTGGAGATGGGAGAGCTAGGGATGATTCTGTATATGGTGGTTATGGTCGACCTGGATCTTAAACATAAAACACCTCTATGACGAATCATGGAAGTGTTTTATATACTTAACATCTAACTAATTAACAATTACATTCTTTTTTAATCTGTTTCATCAAGCCAGTAAAAATTTCAGTAGTTGCATCTACACCTAATTTTCTTTTAATATCTAGAAGTTTATCAATTTCAATTCTTAAACCAATTTCAAGAATAGGTTTCTTTGTGATTTTATCGAATAATTTACTTACTTTTGTTTTGATTATGTTCATTGTTTTCCTTTTGTTCCTTTGTTTATTTTCTTTTTTTCTTTTGAATTATTAACTAAAAAGTCTTTAACCGCTTTATCAACATCTATAGTTTCTGGAAGATCTATTCCTTTAGGAATTTCAATATCTATTTTAGCCATTTTAGGAGTAGATACTTGAGCAACAGTATATTGAATAATAACTAGATTATTTTCATTACAATGTGGGCATTGAAATCTATTTTCAATATTTAATGAAATAGGTACTACAACATCTTTTTTACAAAAACTACAAGTCAATTGAATTATTTGATTATTATTTTTTATTAATTCTAATTTTTGAAATTCAATAGAGGTTTTCTTATCCTTTATTTTTGAATATAAACCATATCCTACTGTTTGTACAGCAAAAGCTAGAATAAAACCTTTCCAAAACCCCCAATTTAATAAATAAAAAGAAAAACCTAGAAATGCTGATATTATAGATGTTGCTAATAAAGACAACAATACAACCGTTAAAAATATTAATTTATTATTCATATCTATTATTATAGTGAATTTTTTGTAAATGTTAACAAAAATTACATAACTAATTTACAAAGTTTTTGATATATTTGATCAACAATTAAACGAGCTCTAGAAGCTTCGTTTTTCAAGTGAATTACAAGTTTTTTCTCTTTAGATATCATAATCGTATTAGATTGAATAACTTGAGTTAATAAGGATTCTACTCCTTGTAATCTTCCATAAGCATATATTAATTCATCTGTGATTGTATCTAATGGAAAAGGAAGAATTTTAGGAGCTTTTGAATTAGCATCATCTAAAGATGCTATAAATTTTTGAGCATCTATTGGTTCTATTTTAGCTTGGTTATGTGGCAACTTAGCTTGAGTAGTTGTACTTGCATTTTTAGCTATCGTTGTACCCATTACAGGATTCGGCCATCCACCAAGGTTGGTTTCGAATAATTGTTGAAAATTCTTCATATTATTCTATTTTCTTAATACTAACTATACCACGTTTATAAACTCTACCACATCTACTACATGACCATACACATTCAGTTATAATTTCATTGCCAATGGTTGAATCCGATTCTCTTCCCATATTTATTGCTCCGCAACCTGAACATGAACAAGGTCTATTTTCTACAGTTTCGTCTATTCTTTCCATAATGAACTCCTTTCTTTTAATTATTTATCATAGAAACTAACAAAAAAGGTAAATATTTAAAATGAATAAAATAGTTCATAAAAAATCTAAAGGTCGAATTATTACAATTAAACGTCAAAAGATCCCTATTAAAAGTAAGGGATTTATTAAAAATATATTAAAGAAACTATTTAAAAAATGAATAAAAAATTTAAAGAGTTTTTTTATGAATCCACTGAACCTATTGAAGAAAGCATGAAAACTGCAGTTCAATCAATAGCAGCTGCAGCAATGCTTGGAGCTAATACACTTAGTGGTATAGGTGCTGCAAAAGAACCAAACAGAGATTTAAATAATAAAACTCAAATATCTTCTACAATAAAAACGGGAGTACAATTAAATGAAATTGATTGGGAAAAATTATTTAAATCTTTACAAGATATGGAAACATCTACATCTAAGATAATTAATGGAAAATATTTTGGTGATCAAGATGAACATGGAGTGTATAGAGCATATGGACCTTTACAAATATGGAATATTATTGTAGATGATGTTAATCAGATTTATCAAACGAATTATACCCATGAAGATGCACATAATTTAGTTAAAGCAAAAGATATATGTAAAAAATATCTTATTAATTATATTAAAGAAGCTCAAAGAAATTTAAAAAGACCATTAACATATCAAGAAATTGGTATGCTTTGGAATGGTGGCCCTAATGGTTATAAAAGTACAAAACCAAATAGACTTGATTATGGTGAAAGATTTCAAAATTTAATGATGGCAGACAAAGATGGGTTTATTTAGTTTCCTAGATATTAAACCTATTAAAAAATAAGTGTTTTTAATTTAAACAATAAATGAAAGGAAGTCGATATGAATAATTATAACTCTAATACTATTGGTGATCCTAGAGATGACAGAGATGATAGACAACCCTATCAACGTCAAAATTCAAATAATAGATATCAAAATAATAAACCATTTAATCATAATAAATTTAATTCTACAAAACCTTTTAATCCAAACACAATTAATGAATTAAGAGATAAATTTATTAAAATAACTTGGAAAGATGAAGAAATTATTGATTGGAATTGTTTTAAAGTATTAAATACTTATTATGCGTATGGAGATGGATGGGTGAAATTATTAGTAATTGACAATGGTAATAATACTGAAAAAGAAGATATTCCGCAAGAATTATTAGAGAATCCTATATTTATACGAATTGATGATATTAAATATTTTATGATAATAACAGAAAAATGATTTATTTATGATTTTTTAGGATAAATAATTACAGATAATTAAAATATATAAATACAGTTAACTATAAGGGGAAACTTATGAAATTTGATGAGATGTTTAATAAAATAATGAATAAGTATGAACAAGTTGTAAATGAAGATTCCGAAGACATATTTGATCCAGATTCTTCTGGAGAAGATGTTCAAATAGACCCTATGGAAGAAACCGATAATCCAAAAGTTATTAATGATTTAGAAGCAGCTCTTAATAAAACTAATCTTCCAGGTGGATTTTCCGAAAATGAAGGCGAAGTAAACAAAAAAATAAATACTGCGTTTGAAAAAATTCAAACTTCTTCAGATGATAAAAAGAAAGCTATTCAAATTAGTATGTTAACTTCTTTAATTAAACAAAGTGAAAGCGATATTGTAAATTATAATAAATTATATAATGATGCCGTTAAAGATCAAAATCCAGAAGGTCTTGCGAGATCTAATGAAATTTTACAAAATGAAATTGCAAAATTAAATGGTTATAAAAATGAACTTAATGTTCTAAAGCCAAAAAAAGTTAAAAGTGAACCTGTTTCAGATACTTCTAAATCCGATGAATCAGAAAAATCAGACGAATCAGAAAAGGATGAAGATAAAGAATCAAAAGAAGAAACTGAAAAAGAAGATAAATCTGAAAAGAAAGAAGAAAAAGTAGAAGATAAAGAGACTAAAAAGGAATCTGTCGAATCTACTGGTAATGTTTTAACAGAAGCAAAAAAGCCTATGGGAACAGAATTTTATTTAACTGAATTAAAATAACGATAAATATTTAAAAAGGAATAAATATATGAATAATGGAAATGATATTGTTACAGAAATCGCAAACATCTATCAGAATGAAGTTCTTACTGAAAAAGTAAAAGCTAATAAAAGTTTTGAAGGTGCTGAAAAGTTAACTAAAACAAATGTTAAAAATCCAGTTTCGAAAGCAAAATGTGTGGATGCAACTACAAGCACCGCAAAAGATAAAAAAACAATAAAAGAAAATACGGAGGATAAAGGTATGGCTAATGAATCAAAATTTGATCAGTTATTTAATAAAGCAAAGGCTTCAATTTTAAATGAAGAAGATGCACCTATTGTTTCTGAAGATCCAGATGCAGTTGTTAATTCTATGGATGATACAGATAATGACGTTCCTGCTACTGAAGAAGCTGTTGAAGGTGAAGAAGATGAAATAGATATTGCTGATGCATTGCAAGAAATTATGGATCGTCTTGGTGAAATAGTTGGCGAACTTCGTGGCGAAGAAGAAGCTGAAGAAGCTGTTGAAGGTGAAGAAATGCCTATAGAAGATGAAACTTCTGCAATAGCTGATGAAGGTTCAATTGGCGAAGCTGTAAGTAATCCTACACCTCGTCCTGCCGGTGATAAAGGTAAAAAATTAATGACTAAAGCTAATAAAGTTGGTAGTGTTAAACAAGCTGGTGGTAAAGCTAAAGTTCCTGGAATGAAACCATATAGTCAAAAGACTGCTGGAAATAAACATAAAAGTCTTCAAAGTAAATGTCAGAAAGTAAAATCTGCTACAGGTACTTGGGGTAAATAAGCTAAATAAATAGATAATAAAAAGACCTAGGATTTATTTCTTAGGTCTTTTTTGTTTCTATATTAGTTAAGAAATTAAATGATCATATAACGGTGAAACTTTACTATTATTAAGTGTTTCTATAGCATAACCATTATCTTGATCTGTTTCTAGTTTAACACATTGTCTATACCAAATAATAACATCTGGATTAATTGTATTACAAATAAGTTTAATTATATTATCGTAATATTTTACTTGAGAATTCCATGGTTCCGATCCACATTCAGTAATATAAATTTTCTTAGGATAACCTTTTTTTGTAGCTTCGTCATTCCATTTTTTAATATTATCTGATAAGTCAACTAATTGAAGTTTTTTACCTAAAGAATCTCCATATAAATGTACAGCAGCAATATCAGCTACAGTATATAATATTAATTGTTTTAAAATTTCAATATTAGAAACTTTATTCCAAACATCCCAAGTTTTTTTATCCATACAGTTATAAGGACCCATAGTAATAACTTTAGATCCAGAAATATTTTGATGTATCCAATCAGCATATTGATTTGTTTTATCTAACAATTCTTTTAAATTTTGTATTTTTTCTCCAGGATATAAATCTATCATATGTGGAAGTTCATTAAATAGTTGAATATATTTAATATATGGAGCTTGTGTTTTTATTGTGTTAAGTCTATTCATTATAGATGTATTACTTTCATATGCATCTAATAGAGCTATTACTTCAATTCCTCTGGAATAAGCTAATCTAGATGCTGTTAAAAAGGAAGTTATAGAAGTACTTTGAAGTGGCATACGAATAAATGGGGTACTTCCTTTACCAAATAACATTATAATTGATGTGTATTGATTTGAATTTATATACTCATTTGAAAATAAATTTGATCCATCGAGTCTTGATTCTTTTTTTCCAAACCATTCTGCGGATAATAATTTAAGAATATTACACATATTTATATCCTAATTAAGGTTGAGCATTGTCTAATACTAAATTAAAAAACAATTGAGAATAACTAAAATTAAATGAACATTCGGCTTCTTCTGGTAACCTATAATTATAACTAACATCACTTAGGAATGTTGGAAAACAATTAGAATATTCCCATTTAGCAATTTTTTTATGAAACTCATCTAATGCATATACTGTTATATTACTTTGATAATCTAGATATTTTTCAAATCTAATTTCTGGTTTAGATGTTTTTTCAAAATAAGCAGCCATTCCAGAATTCTTTGGATCATTAATAATTTCAAGCCATTTCCATAATACAAGATAATTACCATAAAGATTATCAATAGTAAAATTAACTTGCATTGGACTATAGGCGTTCCTTTTTTGTGAAGTTATATTATAAACTTGCCCTTGTTGTCCTAACGGAATTGCATCTATAGATATCGATGGACTAGGTGCAGAAAATATAGAAAATTGTAATTGATCTAAATTAATAAATCCACTTTCTTTAAGGTTATTAACTTGAAGATCTTTAAGGCATTTTGGAAGATTTAAGACAAGTAAAAATTTATCTTTTAATGCTTTATTAAATAGGGATTGTTGTATTAAGTCCATTGATCTAGTTAAAGCCATAATAATATTCCTTTTAAATATTTACCCATTAAAACAAAAAAGGCTACCTTTTGAGTAGCCCTTTTGTTTTAATTTATCGACAATATATTGACTATAGTTCACTTAAAGGAACACCTTTGTCTCCTTTTCCATATCCTAAAGTCCACTTTCTAATTCCTTCTGCAAGACGGTCAGCTTCAGACCATGTATCTCCAATATTCCATGTTGCTATATTAGATAGGTTAGAATATATATCATAAGCAGATACTCTAATTACCCAAGAATCTGCACTTGTATCTGGTGTATATGAATGGTCTACCGACATACCAGCAGCAGCACTTGTGATACCATCACCAAAATCCCAATCAGTAGCTGCTGTATCAACTGCCCATGTTCCAGCAGTTGTTGCAACAACAAACGATGCTGTAAATGGTTCATCTGCTGATAATGTATTACAGCTTAATGATGCTGTAGGAACTGTTGGTAATGCAAAATCACATCTATCTATTGCTGTTACTATATCATTTAATGCATTAGCCCAACATGTAACTACAAAGGTTTTAGTACCTATTGATGTAACGCTTAATGTTCCTGCAGATAATTCAGTTGAACCAGAAGCAATTGCCAAAGATGTTCGAGAACCTTCTACATCATTTTGACTCCAGTTATATGAAGATAGGGCAATATCTGATGTGTTCGATATTCTTCCATATGCTAATATAGCCGGAGTAGCTGCTATTGTATGAAAATAATTACTTGCAGGAATAACAGCTGCACTAATTACTTGAGATTCGATATTTACAGATTTAGTTGACATATTTCCATAAATATCATATCCACTCATAATTAATGGATGTGTAGTATTTACTGAAGGTTGAGGAATTAAAATCCCCATTGCACTTGTATTATATGTTTCTGAACCATCTAAACTCCAATCTGTGGCAGATAAATCAAGATCCCATGTTCCTGCAGTAGCAGCAGTATAAACAGTTCTTGTAAATATACCAACTCCAGTTAAAGAATTAGGAGCAATTGTGATATTTACCGTTGGAGCTGTTGGAGCAGAAAGACCAATATATCCAGAAACTATGGATACATCGGATGTTCCGCTACCATATCCTGTTAATGAATATGTATGAGTTCCAACTGATTGCCAAGTAGAGGTAAAGTAATTGGTTTCCAATGGAGGAATATCATGAACAGTTAATCCAGCTGGATTACCATCTGTACTATATTCATATGCTGATAGAGTTACATTAGTTGTATTAACATAATAAAAAGCCCCAACGTATGATGGGTTTAATATAGTATTAAAAACAGCAAATATCGGATCTGCTAATCCGCTAATACTTTGACTAACTAATGTTTTTGATACAATTCCTTTATTTCCATAAATATCATATCCACTCATTCCGACTACATATGTAGAGCCCGATAAAAACCCCATATTTGAAATGGCAGATACATTTGGATATTCGGTATCATTAATTCTCCAATCAGTTACAGTAGGATCAACTGCCCACGATCCTGCAGTCGATGCAAGCACTAATGTTCTTGTAAATGCATCTAATCCAGTTAATGAATTAGGACTTACTGTAAAATCAATTGTTGGATTAGTAGCAGCAAGCCACTGACCAGTTGTTGATCCTGTATATAGACTGCCTCCGCCATCTGAAAATCCAGATACGCTAAAAGTATATACTGTATCAACAGTAATTGATGGATTTCCAAGAACAGCACCAGTATTTTGTGCAACCGAGCTAACTACACTTGATTGAAGAGCTCCATTAATATCCCAATCTAATGAAGATAATGTTAAAGCCTCAGTATTAAAACAACTTAATAGTGGTGTTTCTGCTGAATAAGGACTAGACGCTTCGTGAAAAATTCCACCTGTTGGTGCTAATGCTACAATTAATTCGTTTGCCATAATTTATTCTCCTTTTAAATTCATATGAGCTTTTTAAATATTTATCATTTTTTTTCTAAATAACTTGAATTATCTTAAAAAAGTCCATCCAGTTTCGACTAATTCGCTTATATCTAAGTCTTTTGCTGTTTCATTACCAGCACCCATAAATATAGGCATTGCATTATCTGAATAGGGTGAAGATATTGGTAGTTTAGTAAATTCTACTGATTCAAATGATATTCTATTAATTTTTTTAGGTTTTCCTCTATCATCTAATTCTTCTACTTCGTAATAAGCTCTACATAATTCAGTATCTAACATTAATAAACTCCAAATAAAAGACATAACTCTATCATCAAATAAATCTTCAGATCTCTTTTTCCATAATCCATTAGGAAATCTAATAAAAGATTCCAATTCTTTTACAAGGTTTGCATCATATATTGATACAATTTTTAATGTATTAACCCAATATCTCATATTCATCACACCTGTAAATTTAGTATTTGTGTGTGAATAAATACCTAATCGTTCTTTTTCAGAATTAGTTCCATAAGTAACAATATTAACATAATGATGTGTGTTTACTAAAGCATCTACAACTTGGCCACCGCATGAGTTTTTTTCAATTAATAAAGGTGGTTTTCCCCATTGGTTAGCTATATCAGAAACAATTTTTGCAAAATGATATGGTTCTATTTTATTATTTGCATATTGAGCAGCTACATCAATATTTGTTAAATCTGTAATATCTGTTACAGTAATACTTGAATTTGTTTTTCCTATACCTTCTCCAACATCAACACCTATACTATATATGTGTGTTGGTTCCGGATCTTTCCATATTTTATAACAACCATCCAGTAAAATATATTTTGGATCTTTACATTGTTCTCTTAATTTTTGAAGAACATCTTGATCAATTGTTGAATCTTCTGAGGACATAAAATGATTACCAAATTCTTGATCAAAATTACTTTCACTACCAAGAGTTTTTAACATTGATTGTTTCCATTTTTCATCTCTTCCTGGTTTATCCCACCAATCCATTCTTTCTGCATGCCATTCAGAATTTTTATCAGTAGTAGCCTGATGATATATTTCATAAAATTTATTACTGGTTCCATTTGGGGTTGATACTAAAAATATCTTTGATTTTTTCGAAGCTGAAATTGTAGGAATTGTTGATCTCCAAAAATCTTCTATTAAATTAGAATCAATACTTGCACATTCTTCGATTAATAAAGTTGATACTGTTTCTCCTCTAGCTGCACTTGAAGTTGTTGTGCTAACAATAATACGACTATCATTTCCTAAAATTACTTCAGTTTTTCCATATTCTTTAACTGGTGGTTTAAGCCAATTTGGAAGAAGTTCATAAGCTAATCTAATTCTTCGTAAAATTGATATTGCTGTTGCTTCTTTATTCGCTACAATTAAAACTGTTTGATCCGGTTGAAAACAAATATTCCATAATGCATATATACATAATAATGTAGTTTTTCCTGATTGTCTAGCTGAAAGAAAAACTACGAATCTATTATCTGTTAATGCCTTTAAAACTCGTTTTTGAGCCTTATAAAGATGTATAATATCTTTTCCATCTTCAGTTACTATAGTAAAATAATGATTAGCAAAATATTCTATACTATTAGCACACTTAGTTAATTCTTTAATTTCTTTTGCTGTATATTCAAATGTAGTACTTGGAGTTGGTAGATTACGATTACCTAAATAAAAAGAATTATTTGTCATTTCTACTCTTTAATTATATTTCTGATGGGAGTAAAGATTTTGTGTTTTCTTTTGTAGAAAACGAAGTTCTTCTTGATTTTCTTTTAAATCTAGGACTTTTAATTAAAAAATATTGTCCTTTAGAATTTCTTATCAAAACAATACCAGTAGTACTTAAATGTTTTTGAGGTTTGTCAGGATCAGGAAGATACATTCTATATTTTCTTGCTATATTAATAGCATCTATTGGAGAAATTGGCCAAATACCTTGATATGATTTTTTTGCCACATTAACAGGATTTGGCATTGGAATATTACTTGTTGATAAATGTCTTTTATCTGATTTTGAAACTTGTGATAAAGTTTTACGAGCCAATCCCCTATTCATCTTTAAATAATGAGGTTTATGCATCTTTATCTTTTTAAATTTGAATTTTTTTAATAAATTGGATTCTTGTAAGATGTCATAAAATGTATCAAATAATTTATTCATAATTTTAATTAATATTCTCCATATTAAATATTTACCCTTTTAACAACATAAATTCAAAAAAAACAACTAATTCCATTTTTTTTAGATAAATATTTAAAAAGAAAGATTCTATAAGGAATACTTATAAAAGATAATAAGGAGATAATATTATGGCAACACGCACAATAGAAAGTCCTGGCGTAGAAATAAATGAACTAGATTTATCACAAGTAAGCAATTTACCAGTTGGTACAAATACATATGTAATGGGTTTTGCAAATGAAGGTCCTACATATGAATTAATCAACGTTTCTAGTGTATCTGAACAGGAAAGAATTTTCGGTGTTCCTACTAATGCTTCTGAAAGATATTTCTACAATACTTGTAAAGATGTTCTTCAAGCGAATGGTAATTTATTGACATGTCGTTTACCTTATGGTGAAGGTCTTGGGTTAGGTTCGGATTATAGTGCATTGCTTTATCCAGTATTTGGTGTTCCTACAGCTTCTGCAACTTCTCAGACCTTATTAAGTCAATGTTCTTCATATTATTTTGGTCAACCAGTTCATGTAACTTTAACACAGACTCAATATAATGAATGGCTTGCTGGTAATGTTGGTAGTAATCCTTCAAATTGGACAACTGGAGCAACAACAATTGCTGATGCTGCAACTGGAATTTCTACTTTGGATGATGCAAATAAAGCAGGTATGATTGTTTTGAATTCTGCTAAGACTTCTGTTAATCAATATTATGAAGGTTATTATGTTGCTTTTGCCGATAATACTCGATTTGATGGTATTGTTTATGATTATGTTCAAAAAGTAGATTCTATCGGTCCTACTACAACTTCTACAAATTGGGTTAATTTAACTGATGCTACTTTATCATTTACATTAACTGGTACACAATTAACTCGTGGTAGTATTTCAGAAACTGTAGAATTTATACCAAATTATGATTTTGGTGATGTAGAATATAATGATTCGCTTATTTTTGCATTATTCAAATTACGTAAGAGTGCTTATGCTACTGATCAGAAAATAAGTTTTATTCTTCAAGAAACGTATACAGGTTCTCTTGATTCTAATAAAACAAGAGTTGGTCTTGGTGGTGGATTAGAAACTGCGTATATTGAAAATAAAGTAAATAATAATTCTCAATACGTTAAACTGTTAGTTAACCCAGCTATTTCAAAAATAAATGGATCTTGGGAAGGTAAAGGTAAAATTGCAAGATTATACAGTCGTGCTTATACAGATAGTTCATCTGTTTCCTCTGCTGGTATTCCTGCTGTAGGATCATATGATCTTACTCAAATGAATCCTTATAATAAAGAAACTGTATATATTACAACTCCTGCTAGTGCTGCTGCTGGTGGAACAGATGCATTATATATGAATCTTTCTGCTGGTGCTTATACACTAACTGTAAACTTCAGTGCTAATAGTTTAGATTTAACATGTTCAGCCTGGGAATGGGATTTTGGTGATGGTTATGGATATGACTTAGATCGTACTAATGAAACAGTTACTCATGCTTATACTGGTTATACAGAAATAGATAACACATTAAATGTTACTTTAACTGGTGAATTAGACGGACAAGCAGGTAGTTATATATTATCCGCATTTAGAATGACTATACTTCCTCTTGTTTCAAGTTATGGTCCATTCACATATTCGGATATTGCTGTTGCAACTGGTACATATCAAACTAGCGATTTAACAACTTCAAAGAGAATTGGTTGTTATGTTGGTTCAACTGGAACGGCTGCTGGAGCTGCTGATCAAAGTATGATTAAGAAAGTTGAAAGAGCTTTAACTCTTGCAGAAAACACAGAACAAACTCCTATTGATGTGGTTTGTGATGCTGGTTTATCAACTATCTGGGCGGCTACTCGAAATACAACAAGTTGTGCAACTTCAGCATCTATCTATTATGATAGTTATAGTGATTCTTTAGCAATTGATACTGCTAAATTAACAGAATTACAAGATGATGAAACTGGTTCTTCAAGCACTCTTGCTTCAGATTTCAAAACCGTTTTGAATATCTTACAGCAATTTGTAGGAAGTACTCGTAAGGATTGTATTCTTATAGCAGATCCATTAAGACAAGTGTTCGTTCAAGGTTCAAATAGTTTAACACTAACTGATCCTGAAAAGAACTTCACTCAACATATTTTGACTCCTTTAAAGAATCTTTTTGGTGCTTCTAATTCAAACTATGTCGCAACATATGGTAACTGGGCTAAAGTCTATGATTCTAATTCAGATCTATATGTATGGTTGCCTATGTCTGGTAATGTGGCTAATATTATAACTAATGTTGATCGCACTAGATATCCTTGGATTGCTCCTGCTGGATTAAATCAAGGTGTTGTTAGTAACATCGTTGATCTTGCTGTTAATCCAAACCAGAAACAACGTGATTTAATGTATAGAAATGGATTAAATCCAGTTGTATTTTTCCCAGGTGATGGATATGTAATTTGGGGTCAAAAGACACTTCAAAAGAAACAGTCTGCATTTGATAGAATTAATGTTCGAAGATTGTTCTTGGCTTTGGAAAAATCTACTATGTCAGCCATGAGATACTTTGTATTTGAACCTAATACAGTGTTTACAAGAACACGAGTGTTGAATACATTGAAACCTTTATTTGAAGTAGCTAAAAATAATGAAGGTGTTTATGATTATCTATTAGTTTGTGATGAAAGAAATAACACACCTAATGTGATAGATAACAACGAACTTGTGATAGATATTTATCTTAAACCTGTTCGTGCTGCTGAATTCATTAGAGTGAATTTTATAGCTACTAGAACTGATCAAAACTTCCAAGAATTGATTGGTGGATAATTAAGAATAAGAGATATTTAAAAAGAAGTTGGGTTTAACCGCTCAACTTCTTTTTTGTTACACCTTATCATATTCGCAGGTTTTCTCGTTATACATTTCCCAATATAAACTATAACAATATCTAATTTGGCATTTAGAACATATATAACAAATAGTTCCTCCACCTTCTGCTACTTTATGAATCGGAGAGTTACATTTAATACAAATGTTTTTATCTAGTTTTTTATTTTTCTTTTTCATATTATATATCCTAAAAAGTCTGGATACCGTTTTAAAAATCTTTTTATTTGTATTATTGAACAAAATTTTAAAACTTTTCCTAGAAATTCAAAACTCCAATTAGGATTCCAATCTGGGAAATCTTTAGAATTCATAAAATGTTGATAATACAGATGCGAAATAAAAGGTTTATTTAAATTAACATGAACTATTTCTTTTTCATAATCAATGTCTAAAAATATATTATTAAGCGATTCTATATGAGATTTTTTCATTTGCAAAATTTACTTTATATGAAATATTCTAAGAACTTGTTGTTTTCCTGTAGTACAGCTATTAAAACATCTGAAGGAATTTCATGCCAAAGCATATAATAATTTATACTTTTTAATAGATTTATCTTTATATAATTCACTATTAACGGTTTTTACCATACTTTTTATTTTTTTGACTAATATCCTACGATAGTTTCTGTTTGTCATTTTTAATTTCTTTCCATTTATTAAACAACGTAATATTATTTGCTTGATTTTGTTGAACAATTACATCTAATTCTTCGGATGTTCTAATATATTCTTGTTTTGCTTTTAATGACATTTTATAGATTATAAAATCTACATTCCAAGGTGCATAATTTGGTGAACCATCTACTCCTACATCCATTCTTTTAATATCATCTCTTTCTTCTAATCGCCCATGTGAGTGACCATGAGCATTTATACTTCCATAATGGCTGCGTTCCCAAACTAGCATTGCACAATGAGTCATTACAAAAGGAGTTTTATTTAAAGTTCTGACTAACATTCCTTCATGATATTCGGTAAATAATCTAATAGAGTCGTGATTCATTTTGTCGTGTGAACCGATCACAAGGACTTTTTTGCCACGTAATGCTCCTATATAATGATTATGATTACGCCAAGCAAAATCACCTAGAATGTACGTTGTGTCGTGTTTTCCGACAGTTTTATTCCATTGATCGATAATAAATTGATCATGTTCTTCAATACAAGAAAAAGGTCTTTTGGCGTGGTGTATTATCCCACCAAATCCTTGTTTATTTGCAGAATGACCGAGATGTAAATCAGAAGTTAGAAATATTTCGTTCATTTGTTATTTATCAAATTATTATAATTTTTAACAATATTTAATAAATCTTTATTTTTATATCCAAAATCCTTTACAATTTTTAAAAATTCTTTATCTTTTAAAAGGTTTTTTCTAGCGATAAAATGTATTGGATATTTATTAGAAAAATCAATAGTACAACTAAAATATATCATATATATATTAAATTGCTTACTATTTCGTTTTAAAGCCGTTAATAAGGCCCATTTATTTGCCTCCATTTCTGCATCTATCCAAAGATTGTTTATATTATTTCTTAATTTTAAATTTTGTGTTGTGCAAATATGCCCACATTCATGATAAACAAATTCTTTAAAAATATTATATGAATCATTATATTTAATAATGTCTTTTGTGAATGCTGTTCCTATTGGAAATTTTAAAGATGAATCTTTAATAACAGCAACATCTTTTCCAGTTAATTCTTTGGATATATCTGTTATTGTTTTTTCTAAAGCATTCTTATGAATCAATTCAAAAATAATTCCAAATAGTTAAAAATTTATTCATTTATTACTATTATAGTGAATTTTTAGGAAATATTAACTATTATTTTAATATAAAATATCAAGAAATGTTGATAAAAATTAGGAATTTGGAGTAAATAATTACAAGAGTTGGTCCTTTAGATAACGTTAAATAAAATAAAAAAAAAAAGAATAATATGAATAACAAATTCACAAAAACATGTTTATTGTGTTCTATGAAATATTCGACTCAACAAGCACTTTCGCTTCATATAAACAGATCACATAAAATATCTTTTAAATATTATTATGATAAATTTCTTAAAAAAGAAGACGACGGAATATGTAAAACTTGTAATAAAGAAACACGGTTTTCTCTTGGAAAGTATAGATTATTTTGTTCTACAAAATGCTCAACAAATAATCCAGAAATAAGAAAGAAAATACAAGAAACCTCGATGGAACGATATGGAACTATAAACCCATGTAAAAATAAAGAAATTAGAGAGAAACTTGTTAAAAGTCAATCTTTATTAGATTTTAAACCTATTACAGCCAAAAGAAAAAAAACTTGTTTAAAAAGATATGGAGTTGATAATCCATCTAAATCTAAAGAAATAATCGCAAAAATAGAATCTATACATCGAAAAAATTGGGGGTGTAAATCTTCTGCACAACATCCATTAGTTATAGAAAAAAGAAAAAAAACTTGTTTAAAAAGATATGGAGTTGATTGTTATCTTAAAACTCCTGAAGTTTTAGAAAAAAGAAAAAAAACTTGTTTAAAAAGATATGGTTGTGAACATGCATCTCAAAATAAAGAAATTAAAGAAAAGACATTAATATCACATAAAAATTATATTTATAATTCATTTAAGAAATTTCAAGATAGAATAATTCCGATGTTTACAATTGAAGAATTTACTGGTTGTGGGTATGATAAAGATTATAAATGGAAATGTGTTAAATGTGGAAAAGTGTTCCAATGTAATTATGCTGATGGCAGAATTCCAAGATGTTATACTTGTTATCCTAAATTACATGCTTTAGAAGAAAATAAATTGTTTTATTTTATTAGCAGTTTAGGTGTCACCATTGATAGAAATAGAAGAAATTTAAAAGGAAAAGAATTGGATGTTTATATTCCTGAGAAGAAAATTGCTATAGAATATGATGGGATATATTGGCATGGAGAAACAGTTAGCGGAAAGGATTCAACATATCATTTAAATAAAACTATTGAATGTGAAAAGAAAGGTATTAAACTAATACATATATTTGAAGATGAATGGTTAAATAAAAAAGAAATTGTAAAATCTAGATTAAAACATATTTTAAATAAAATAAAATATTCAATTGGAGCTCGTCAATGTACAATAAATATAATATCAATAGATTTAAAGAATAAATTCCTTAATAAATATCATCTACAGGGTGAAGATAAAAGTGCTATACATTTAGGAGCATTTTATAAAAATCGTTTAGTTGCTGTTATGACTTTTAGTAAATTAAGAAAAGCTCTTGGACAAAATGATATTAAAAACAGTTGGGAATTGTCTAGGTTTGCTACTATTAAAAATTTCACTATTACAGGAATTGCTAATAAAATATTATCACATTTTGAGAAAACTTATAAACCAACATATATTATAAGTTATGCTGATAGAAGATGGAGTAAAGGTAATTTATATTATAAATTAGGATTTAAAATGGATCATATATCTAATCCAAGTTATTGGTATTTAAAAGCTGGTATTATAAAAAGAATACACAGGTTTAATTTTAGAAAGAATGTGTTAAAAGATAAACTTGATGTTTTTGATCCGACGAAAACCGAATGGGAAAATATGCAAAACAATAAATATGATAGAATTTGGGATTGTGGAAACTATGTATTTATTAAAACATATTAGATTAATATGATAAATATTTAAAAGAATGATATACTTTAGGATAAATATTTAAAAGATAAAGTTGACTAATAAGGAGAATTTATTATGGCAGATAAACATGGTATACAAGATTTTTACGCGGTTGCTCAAGAAAGAGAATTTGCAAGAGATTTTCAATTCAAAGTAACATCACTTGGTCCGTTTACAGAGAAAGACTTAATTTATATTACAACTGCAACTCTTCCTGGTAAGGAAATTACTAATCAAACAGCAACTTATATGGGCTTGCCGTTTAATATTCCAGGTGCTGTTGTTTATACTGGTTCAAATGCCTGGTCTGTTAACTTTCGTTGCGATGAAGCATTAAACATTCGTAATCGTATGGAAGCTTGGATGACCGAAATTTTTGATGCTGTAGGTGGAACTGGTGGTACTGGAAAATATGGTGTTCCTATTCAAATTGCTACTATGGATTTATTAGGAAAATCGTTTGAAACTCTTAGAAAATATTCATTTGTTGGCTTATATCCACAAACTCTTGGTCCACAAGAATATAATATTGAAGGTGCTGGTGCTGTATTAACATTTCCTGCCACATTTGCATATCAATACTGGATTCAGGGATCATAATATATAATTAAAATCGTCTGGTTTATTAAATAGTTACAGGAGAGTTCTCTTGTAACTATTTTTATTTTAAGGGTAAATATGCCAAATACATATCCAGATGAGCCGTTTATTCAGAATTTCTATGAAAAGATTGTTTTAGGTAGGAATAATTTTCCTGCTTTAAAGCCGTTTTGGTATATTGAATTTGAAATTCCTAATATATTAAAGGATAATTATAAAAATTTTAGATCTAAAATTGATATTGTAAGTGATCCAACAATGTGGGATATAAATGCTTCTTATCAATTTAATGTAGATAATATATCAAAAGTTCGTTATTTAATCCAAGGTGTTACTGTTCCTGGTGATGGAATGGAAAATGATTTTTCTTCAACACCTATAACTTCTAGTTATATTAAAGGTAGAATAGGAAATGGTAGAAAAAATTTCAACGAAGTTACAATTTCATTTATGGAAAACAATTCTTCTATTATTGATTTTTTAATTCGTCCATGGGTTACTATAGCATCGTATATGAGTCTTAAACATCCTGGTATTAAAACAGATTTACATGTTACCCAACTTCAAAAAAATGAAGATGGATTTAAAATAAGAAAGGTATACAATTTCATTAAAGCTGTTCCTGTATCTGTCGATGATGAAGATTATGATTATGCTGTTCCTAATTCGATTATAACTAGAGTTTCTAAATGGGTTTATAACTCATATAATTTAGAAGATAGAAAAGATTATAAAGAATGGGATGATAGCAATATAGATTTAACAGTTAAAAGTAGAATTCCAAAACCTACAACATTTAGTAAAGCAGAACAACAATTAGACGAACCTACATGGGCTACAATAGGTGCAAACGTTATAACTGATTTAAAAAATACTGCAGAAAATGCAGCCCATAGAGCAGCTGGGGAACTTACGGAAACATTTGGTGGAATGACTGGTAAAGTTGTCAATGCAGTTGCAGGTGGAAATCTTGTTGGTGATTTAATTGGTGGTAATCTTGGGTTAAGTAATCTCCAAATTCCACTTATATCAGATACTCCTTCTCCGATTGAAGTTTTAGCCAAAAGTGCATTAACTGATGTTGCTGCAACAGCCTTTGGTAATTTATTAGGTAATGGGGGTTCAGGTGGATATGATGTTCCAGTTCCTACAACATCTAAAGATATTTTTA
>Ga0265297_10004492_pt1 | contig 22767 bp, 10 predicted proteins | sample Munlanlwell13791_FD_192502 | JGI IMG/M metagenome (GOLD analysis project Ga0265297, IMG submission 192502) | Leachate microbial communities from a municipal landfill in Southern Ontario, Canada - Leachate well 137-91 | ecosystem: Engineered > Solid waste > Landfill > Unclassified | place... | reverse complement strand
CCAGTGGATAAAGCGGATTGAGGTGGACAAGGACAAAGACGGCGGGACAATAGAATATTACATGCCGGTGAAGGCGGATATCCCCGGTTCGCGCCATGCGGTTATATCTATGGAAAAATCTGGCGGAGAGGGAGGGATTCGAACCCTCGATACGGGTTTACCCCGTATACTGGTTTAGCAAACCAGCGCCTTCAGCCGCTCGGCCACCTCTCCAAAGCGGTTTTTCCAATATAGCTTTTTTGCCGCAGGAATGCCAGTATTAGCGGACAGCACGACATCACCCATTTTTCCACAAGGCCATATTTTGCTGTCCCGTATTGCCGGAAACAACCGCGCGAATAAAGGAACAAATGCAAAAATAACGGCGTCCCTCTTTGAAACACACAAAAATGGAAAAGAACACCTTTCCCCTTGTCAATCAACGGCATAACACGAAACACACGAAAAGGCTCTGGAACAAGGCGGGAACAACTACCGGAAACTTTTTTGGTTCCCTTTCGTGTGTTTTGTGTGTTTCGTGGTTTGATGCCGTTTTCACTGTTGTTGCCAATACACCACGGTTCTTCAAAAAATGGGTGATGCCGTATTAGCCTGAATGGTTCAGTTGGATTGCGGGATTCGGCTCAAAATCGCTTCATACTGCCTTCACAAAATTAGCCTTTCGCGCAGTGAGGCGCGCGCGGATAATTTTGTTCGGCATTATTTCGCGTTTTTTCGCCTCGGTCCTCGCAACCAACTGAAACATTCAGGTTAGCGGACAGCGGAATCCGGCGCCGGAGAGCGGGATGTTTCTGCGCGGAATTTTTCCTGCATACCGGACAAGTAGCGCGATCATGCTTCAGACTGTCCGCGCCAGCCGCCGCCCCGGTTCTCGCAACCAATTGCGGGAAACGGGTGAACCTGAAGCCTGCCTTTTTGCCTCAAAAGGGTTGCCTCAACAGTGCCGCGAAAGTGTTGCATCAAAAGTGTTATTTTGGAACAAGTCAATTTGTTAGAATGATTGCGTCGTCATGACCATACTGGCATATCTGCTTGTCGCGCTGGGGCTGCTGCTGCTGAACGGATTTTTCGTGCTGGCGGAGTTCAGCCTCGTCAAGGTGCGCCTCACCCGGCTGGAGGAGCTGGCCTCCAAAGGCAGCCGCAAGGCCCGCGCCGCAAAACGCGCCGTGGAAAAAATTGAGCCTTACCTCGCCACCACCCAGCTTGGCATCACAATGGCCAGCCTGGGGCTGGGCTGGGTGGGGGAACCCTCGGTGGGCAGGCTGGTTCACGTGCTGCTGCCGCGTCTGGCGCCGGGAATGTCGGCGGCGGTGTCGGGCGCGGTTGCGCTGGCGCTGGCTTTCATAGTCATCACCTCCGCCCATATAATAATAGGAGAGCAGGTCCCCAAAATCATCGCCATTAAAAAGCCGGACACATGCGCGCTCTGGGTCAGCGGCCCGCTGAACGCTTTTTACCGCCTCACCTATTATCCGATGCGCGCGCTGGACGCCGCCTCCGCCTTCATAATAAAACTGCTGGGCTTTGCGCCGGGCGCGAAGGAAGCCCCGCTTTCCGAAGAGGAACTGAAGCTGATGCTGGCCCAGTCGCAGGAGCAGGGGCGGCTTTCGCTGGGCAGGCTGCTGATGTTTGAAAACATATTTGATTTTGACCACAGCATCGTCAAAGAGGTGATGACCCCGCGCGATTCGGCGGCCTGCCTCTACGCGGGAGCCCCCTGGCCCGAGAACAGGGAAACCATCGCCAAACGTAAATTCTCGCGCTATCCGCTGTGCAAATCGTCGCTGGACGACAGCGCGGGATACGTTTTCGTCAAGGATATTCAGGAGAAGCTCATCTGCAACGCGGACGCGCCGGACCTTTCCGCTGCGACCCGCCCCCTGCTGTTTTTCGGCGAGAACACGCCTCTCCCCGCCGTCCTGCGCGAGATGCAGGGCAAGCGCGTTCACCTGGCTCTGGTAAAGGACGGCTCCGGCAGGGTCAGCGGGCTGGTAACGACGGAAGATATAGTGGAGGAGATCGTCGGCGAAATCCGGGACGAGAATGAAATCGCCGCAAAGCCGTCGCTCAAGGACCTGCTGGCGCCGGATGCTTTCGTGATGGATATGCCCGTGTCCGGCAGGTTTGACGCGCTGCGCGCCATGCTGGCCGCGCTGCACCGCGCCAGGCCGGAATTTGACATGGAGCAGGCCTGGTCCGCCGTGGAGAAAAGGGAGAAGCTGCTTTCCTGCGCGCTCGGCCACGGCGCGGCCTTCCCGCACGCCAGGCTGGCTTCGCTCAAGAGGCCGCTGGTCTCTTTCGCGCGCTGCGGCGCGGGGCTGGATTTCCCGTCGGTGGACGGGGAGCCGGTGCGCCTGCTTTTTCTTATAATAACCCCGCTGGCCGACCCGGCGCAGCAATTGCGCACATTGTCGGAGCTGGCGAGGCTGGTGTCCAACCCGGCGGTCAGGAAGCGGCTGCTGTCCTGCGCCGCGCCGGCGGACGTGCTGGAGCTGGTCGCTGTTTACGAGCGGCGCGTGCCGCTTCAATAAGGGGGAAAAATGGAGTTGTCAAACCGGGTCGTGCGCGCCGCATTGCGGCGCCCGCTGCTGATTGCAATCGCGCTGCTGCTGCCCGCCGCAGTCCATGCCGAGCCGCTGGAAAAGCTGGCGAGAAAACTGGCCTCCGGGCTGCCGAAACAGTCCAAACTCAAGCTGGCGGTGCTGGGGTTTCCGTACGCCGGGGGAATGTCAAGCTCCGGCTCCGCGATAGTGCAGGAGCGGCTCACGACTTATCTGGCCAAGGACGGTCTGGAGGTCATAGAGCGCGGCCTGCTTAACAAGCTGCTAGAGGAAAACAAGCTGGAAATGTCCGGCGTGCTGGACCCTGCTTCAACCCGGCAACTGGGCAAAGTCATCGGCGCCGACGCCGTGGTAACCGGCACGCTCAACGATATTGAGAAAGATACCGAGGTCAACGCCAGAATCATAGAGGCCTCAACCGGCAAAATCCTCGCCGCCGAAACCGCGCGCCTGGAGCGCACCTGGACGGATTCCCCCGCCGCGCCGCCGCGCCCCGCCGGGAAAATGCTGGGCAGGCCGGTGGCGCAAATAGCGATTTTGCTGGACACTTCAAACAGCATGGACGGCCTCATCTCCCAGGCCCGCAGCCAGCTCTGGAAAATAATAGCCGAGCTTGGCGGCGCCGAGAAGAAAGGCGCCCGTCCCGAAATACAGGTTGCGCTTTACGAATACGGCAACAACACCCTGCGCGCCGCCGACGGATATGTGAGAATGGTGTCGTCTTTCACCACGCATCTGGACGCGGTGTCGGAGCAGATGTTCTCGCTCAAAACCGACGGCGGAGACGAATACTGCGGCTGGGCGCTGCGCGACGCCGTCAGTAATCCGGGCTGGCTGGATTACGGCGATGTTTACAAGGCCGTCTTCATCGCCGGAAACGAGCCGTTCACCCAGGGGCCCGTGGATTTCCATGAAAGCGCGCGGCTGGCGCAGGCGAAAGGGATTTTCGTCAACACCATTTACTGCGGCCCGCGCCAGATGGGCGTGGCGATGCAGTGGAAATCCGCCTCCGATATCTCCGGCGGGGATTTCATGAACATAGACCAGGACGCCGTTGCCGTCTACGCGCGCGCCCCGCAGGATGAAGAGATTGAAAAGCTGGATGCCTCCGTGCAGGAAACCTATATTCCCTACGGCGGCGCGGGCCGGGCCGGTTTTGCCACGGCGCAAAGCGCGGGGGCGCATGCAAAGGCCGCCGGCGCGTCCGCGGCGCGGGCGATGGCGCTGGCCGCCGCCCCGGCGGCGGAATCCTCCTGGGACGCCGCCAGCGCGGTGGAAAACGGCAGCCTCAAATCCTCCGAGATGAAGTCGGAGCTGCTGCCCGAGAATATGCGCGGCATGAGCGCCGCCGAGCGCGAAAAATACGTCGCCGCGCAGCTGGAAAAGCGCAAGGCCGCGCGCGAAAAAATACTCAAGCTCCAGGAGGAGCGGCGCAAGTATCTCGCCGCCCAGCCGGAGCAGAAAAACACCTTCGGCGGCGCAGTCATTTCCGCCGCGCGCCGCCAGGCTGAGCTGAAAGGCTTCTCCTTCAAATGACGCGATTATCCGTCGGAGAATGCGTCCGCGCCAAAAGGGGCTTGCATTCCCCGCGGAATTATGATTGAATATCAGTGTCGCAGCAAAACCGCGGCAGGGCCTTTTGAAAAGTTCGCGCAGGCGATGCGGAGAAAAAGAAAGTTCTCCGACGGTAAAAAAAAGGCTTGACAAGTTTTGAAAAGTTGTGCTAGAATTTACTGGTTGCTGAAAACGCCAGGCAAACGGGCCTTTTCAGAAACCAGTAAGCGCGGACGGCCTCGGGCCGGACGCGGGAAGTAAAAGCTTCCTATTTGCCCCGCTGAAAAAATGCGGAAGGCGAACGGGGGAGCTTCGCTCTCTGAAAATTTGTCGCATGTGCGAATGGGCAGCCTGAACGCGGAATGCAAAGTGAACTTTGCAGCGGTTTCAGGTGACCATCAACTAAGTCAATGAAGTAAGCGGCCCATCATGCCGGTAAAAAGGCGTGATGTGGAATGTGAGCTAAAATGTCAGACATTCTTTCCTCTAATGACTGCGGCAGGTGCGCGCGGGCAACCGCGAACTCCTGCTGTACGATTTATATGGAGAGTTTGATCCTGGCTCAGAATTAACGCTGGCAGCGTGCATAACACATGCAAGTCGAGCGGGACCGTAGCAATACGGTCTAGCGGCAGACGGGTGAGTAACACGTGAACAATCTGCCCTGAAATGGGGAATAACTTGCCGAAAGGTAGGCTAATACCCCATATAATCAGCCGGTGGCATCACTGGCGGATGAAAGGCCCGCAAGGGTCGTTTCAGGAGGGGTTCGCGTCCTATCAGCTAGTTGGCGGTGTAACAGACCACCAAGGCTATGACGGGTAGCCGGCCTGAAAGGGCGATCGGCCACAGGGGCACTGAGACACGGGCCCCACTCCTACGGGAGGCAGCAGTGGGGAATTTTGGACAATGGGCGAAAGCCTGATCCAGCAACGCTGCGTGGAGGACGACGGTCTTCGGATTGTAAACTCCTTTTGCAGGGGACGAATGTCCGGGCAACCGGATTTGACGGTACTCTGCGAATAAGCCACGGCTAACTACGTGCCAGCAGCCGCGGTAAGACGTAGGTGGCGAGCGTTATTCGGAATCACTAGGCGTAAAGCGCGTGCAGGCGGGCTTTTAAGTCCGGCGTGAAATCTCCCGGCTCAACTGGGAAATGTCGTCGGATACTGAAGGTCTTGAGTGATGCAGGGGAAGCTGGAATTCCCGGTGTAGCAGTGAAATGCGTAGAGATCGGGAGGAACACCAGCGGCGAAGGCGGGCTTCTGGGCATCCACTGACGCTGAAGCGCGAAAGCTAGGGGAGCAAACAGGATTAGATACCCTGGTAGTCCTAGCCGTAAACTATGAGAATTAGGTGTGGGAGGTATCGAACCCTTCCGTGCCGAAGCTAACGCATTAAATTCTCCGCCTGGGGAGTACGGCCGCAAGGTTAAAACTCAAAGGAATTGACGGGGGCCCGCACAAGCGGTGGAGTATGTGGTTTAATTCGACGCTACGCGAAGAACCTTACCTGGGCTCGAACGACCGGTGTTGTAGCCTTTGTGAAAGCAGAGGCGACCCGCAAGGGACCCGGCCGAGGTGCTGCATGGTTGTCGTCAGCTCGTGTCGTGAGATGTTGGGTTAAGTCCCGCAACGAGCGCAACCCCTGTCCTGTGTTACCTGCAGCAATGCAGGTTCTCTCAGGAGACTGCCGCGGATAACGCGGAGGAAGGCGGGGATGACGTCAAATCATCATGGCCTTTATGTCCAGGGCCACACACGTACTACAATGGCGTAGACAGAGGGAAGCAAGACAGCAATGTGGAGCAAATCCCTAAACTGCGCCTCAGTTCAGATCGCGGGCTGCAATTCGCCCGCGTGAAGCCGGAATCGCTAGTAATCGCAGATCAGCAGGCTGCGGTGAATACGTTCCCGGGCCTTGTACACACCGCCCGTCACACCACGAAAGCTAATTGCAACAGAAGCGCCCGAGTCATTCGGGCCCCAAGTTGTGATTAGTGATTGGGGTGAAGTCGTAACAAGGTAGCCGTACGGGAACGTGCGGCTGGATCACCTCCTTTAATATTCTTTCCCGAAGCAATGAGGGGAGGAGTGTTAAATTCGACCCTGACAACGGACAGTATATCTGTCATACGCGGTCAGGCTGGCCACTCGCACAAGTCCGCCGGAAAGCGGACAACAACCGGGCTCATAGCTCAGCTGGTTAGAGCGCACGCTTGATAAGCGTGAGGTCGGTGGTTCAATCCCACCTGGGCCCACTATCTGGGCGGGATTGGTTCCCGCTGCGGGGCTGTAGCTCAGCTGGGAGAGCGCCTGCTTTGCAAGCAGGAGGCCACCGGTTCGATCCCGGTCAGCTCCATATTTGCGACAAATTCTGGGTCTTTGAAAATCAGGGATATTGTCATCTGTCTTGTAAGTCTCCGTTTCGGAGCATGGACCGACAGGCAAATCTGGCGAAAAAACAGCAAATGTAGTAAAAGTGAAAGAAAGCCAAAGCGTCTTAAACGCGGGCGGCAGCAGCAGCCGACCCGCGGGATTGAAGAATATGGTCAAGCTGCAAGGGTGTATGGTGGATGCCTTGGCGCCAGAAGCCGATGAAGGACGTGGTAAGCTGCGATAAGCCTCGGGGAGGAGCAAACATCCTTTGATCCGGGGATTTCCGAATCGAGAAATCGTTACGGGTGAAAGTCCGTAAATTCTAACGGGAAGGGGTTGCCTTCGGGTGATCAGGTACCGTTGGAAGGGCAACTCAGGGAAGTGAAACATCTTAGTACCTGAAGGAAAAGAAATCAAAGAGATTCCCTTAGTAGTGGCGAGCGAACGGGGAACAGCCTAAACCGGGTTACGCGCCGTATCCATAAGTTTTTGTGGATAGGGCGCGTGATCCGGGGTTGCAGGGTCCGTCCGATGTAGAATCAGGGAGTTACAAACTGCCAGCTAGCCGAACTGTCTGGAAAGTCAGACCACAGCGGGTGATAGTCCCGTAGGCGAAAGCGAAGCAGCTCCCGACGGATACCTAAGTACCACCGGGCACGTGCAATCCGGTGGGAATCTGGGGAGACCACTCTCCAAGGCTAAATACTCTCTGGCGACCGATAGTGAACCAGTACCGCGAGGGAAAGGCGAAAAGAACCCCAGATGGGGAGTGAAATAGAACCTGAAACCGTACATCTACAAGCTGTAGAAGCGCTATGCCGCTCCCGCAAGGGACCGGAACGCGCGACTGCGTGCCTGTTGAAGAATGATCCAGCGAGTTGATGGACCGAGCGAGGTTAAGGGATGCGTGCAAGCGCGTTCCGGAGCCGAAGTGAAAGCGAGCCCTAATAGGGCGATTAGTTCGATTCATCAGACCCGAAGCCAAGTGATCTAACCCCGGTCAGAGTGAAGGCAGGGTAACACCTGCTGAAGGCTCGAAGTGTTGAACGTTGAAAAGTTCCTACATGAACTAGGGTTAGGGGTGAAAGGCCAATCGAACTTGGTGATAGCTGGTTCTCCCCGAAATAGCTTTAGGGCTAGCGTCGTAATTTAACCCGCGGGGGTAGAGCAACTGGATGATGTAGGCTGAGCGACCCTCGGTCCGAAGTCAACCAAACTCCGAATACCGCGGCGGATATTACGGCAGTCAGTTCGTGAGGGATAAGCTTCACGTGCGAGAGGGAAACAACCCGGACCGCCGATTTAGGTCCCAAAATACATGCTAAGTGGCAAAGGATGTGGGTTTGCACAAACAGCCAGGAGGTTGGCTTAGAAGCAGCCACCCTTCAAAGAGTGCGTAACAGCTCACTGGTCTAGTGAACCTGCGCCGAAAATTACACGGGGCTAAGCATGTTACCGAAATCGCGGATTGTATGCGGCGCGAGCTGCGTATAGTGGTAGGGGAGCGTTCCTGGCTGCAGCGAAGGCGTACCGAAAGGAGCGCTGGAGCGCCAGGAAGCGAGGATGCTGGAATAAGTAGCGATAAACAAGGTGAGAATCCTTGTCACCGAAAACCTAAGGTTTCCTTGAGCAACGTTCGTCGGCTCAGGGTCAGTCGGTCCTAAGCTGAGGCCGAAAGGCGTAGGCGATGGGCATCCGGTTAATATTCCGGAACTGTGGTAGGCGCGTCATCACTCAAGAGAGGACGCAGAAGGGTAAGCCGTCCGGGTAAAGGTTGTCCCGGTCTAAACTGGTAGGCGTGAGCCGGCAGGAAAATCCACCGGCTCGTCAAGCTGAAAGGTGAATGCGACTGCGGCGCGAGCCGCGGGAAGCGGCCCAACCACGCTGCCAAGAAAAGCCTCGTGGGGAGTTCCTATTGCAACCGTACCGTAATCCGACACAGGTGGGTGAGCTTAAAATGCTAAGGTGCGCGAGATAACCATACGTCAAGGAACTAGGCAAACTAGTCCCGTAACTTCGGAAGAAGGGATGCCCGAGTAGCGGCGGCGCAAGCCGTTGCCAAAGGGCCGCAGTGAAAGGGGCACCGTGACTGTTTAACAGAAACTTAGGGCTCTGCTGAAATCTCAAGATGAGGTATAGGGCCTGATGCCTGCCCGGTGCTGGAAGGTCAAGGGGAGGGGTCAACCGCAAGGTGAAGCTCCGAACTTAAGCCCCAGTAAACGGCGGCGGTAACTATAACCGTCCTAAGGTAGCGAAATTCCTAGTCGGGTAAGTTCCGACCTGCACGAATGGCATAACAAAGGTGCCGCTGTCTCGACGATGGACTCGGCGAAATTGTGGTGTCAGTGAAGACGCTGGCTGCGCGCAACAAGACGAAAAGACCCTGTGGAGCTTTACTGTAACTTGTCATTGGTTTACGGTCTTAAATGCGTAGAATAGGTGGGAGGCTTTGATGCGGTCCTTGTGGGGGCTGCGGAGCCAACAGTGAAATACCACCCTTTTGAGATTGTGATTCTAACCCGAATGCCCGTGAAGCCGGGCCGGGGACAGTGGCAGGCGGGCAGTTTGACTGGGGCGGTCGCCTCCCAAAAAGTAACGGAGGCGTTCCAAGGTTCTCTCAGGCCGAATAGCAATCGGCCGCCGAGCGCAAGGGTAGAAGAGAGCTTAACTGTAAGGCCGACAGGCCGAGCAGATGCGAAAGCAGGACCTAGTGATCCGGTGGTACCTCGTGGGAGGGCCATCGCTCAACGGACAAAAGCTACCCCGGGGATAACAGGCTGATCGGGCCCAAGAGTTCACATCGACGGCCCGGTTTGGCACCTCGATGTCGACTCATCGCATCCTCCCGCTGAAGCAGGTGGGAAGGGTTGGACTGTTCGTCCATTAAAGCGGTACGTGAGTTGGGTTCAGTACGTCGTGAGACAGTACGGTCTCTATCTGTTGTGCGCGTAGGAAACTTGAGGGGAGTTGGCCACAGTACGAGAGGGCCTGGCTGAACAGACCTCCGGTATACCAGTTATCCTGCCAAGGGTACAGCTGGTTAGCGGTGTCTGGTAGGGATAAACGCTGAAAGCATATAAGCGTGAAACCCGCCCCAAGATGAGGTTTCCCTTTTCTGTCGAAAGACAGGAACTAAAGACCACCAGAAGACTACTGGTTTGATAGGCCGGAGGTGTAAGCGCAGCAATGTGTTGAGCTAACCGGTACTAATCGGTCGTGAGGCTTGGCCATATTCTTTAATCCGCAAATCAGTCCGCGTGCCGGACGGAAAACGCAGCCCAGTCATGCCACAGAGCTGACAGGCGCGGGTTTCCATAAGGCGGCGGGGCTGACGGAAGAGTTCTCTCTTCCGGGCTTTCTTTCAGCCCGTCCAGACGGGCAAAATCCATCGGGCGAAATTATCGGCGCCAAAAAGCCGGAAAAGCGCCCGGTACAGTTTGCTGAGCGGCTCGTCCGCCATGGCAGCATGGCGGAAGCCCCGCTTCGCCGGTCTGATAACGGACAGGAATGAGATGGGTGGTAATCCCGAAGAGGTCACACCCGTTCCCATTCCGAACACGGCAGTTAAGCTCTTTAGGGCCCATGGTACTAACGCCCATCTCGGCGTTGGGAGAGTAGGTCGCTGCCCGTCTCATCCCTGTTCGTTATCCCCCTGATTTTTGAAGGCATATTCTAAGTTGTTCCCGCCGGCCTGATGTTTACGCAGGTTCCGGTTTGTTGTTTCGCCCGGGTTTTGCCCTAAAGCGAAATATGCTTTCATGCCCGCCTATGGCGGGCAATGTCGTTTTGCAGAGGGGCGGAAGGGCAGAAAGCTCCGCTTCGGTGCAAACTATGAAACTGACCAAAACGCAGAAAAAAGACAAGTCGGCGAAACTGGCAGATGAGCTTAAATCAGCCAGCGGCGTATTCTTCGCGTCCTATCAGGGCCTGAAATTCGTGGAACTTGCCTCGCTTCGCGCCAAGCTGTCCCCGGTGAGCGCGAAATTCCGTGTGGAACGCAACAGCATCATGTTCCATGCGGTGAAAGGCGCAGGCTTTCCCCAGTCCCCCGAAACGGCAATGCTGAAAGGACCCACCGCGCTCACGCTTCAAAAGGGCGGAGACCTGGTGGAGGCGGCGCGTGTTCTGTCCGCCTGTGAGAAAGAATTCCCCGCGTTGAAGCTCAAGGCCTGTTATTCCGCCGACACGTGGTACAACGCCGCAGAGTGCAAAAAGCTCGCGACGCTCGGCACCCGCACGGAAACCATCGCCCATTTGCTGGGCAGCCTGCATGGCTGCATCAGCCAGGCGGCTTCCGTGTTGCAGGCGCCGGTGCGCGACCTTGCCTTCGCGCTTGAGGCCTTGCGTGTCAAAAAATCCGCCGAAACGCCGGCGGCCTGACACGCAATAGAGGAAACAGCCCCGCCCCCGGGCGGGATAAACGCGAAAGCGGCTGTTCCGAAACGAACCCGCCCCGCGCGGGACGAAAATTAGGAGATTACCGAAATGGCAGCGAAACTTAGCAAAGACGAATTGGTTGAAGCGATATCCACCCTTACCGTTCTGGAGCTTTCCGAGCTGGTGAAGGCAGTTGAAGACAAATTCGGCGTCAAGGCCGCGCCCGCCATGGGCATGGTCGCGGCTGCCCCGGCTGCGGGCGGCGGCGCCCCCGCTGCGGCGGAAAAGACGGAATTCACCGTCGTTCTGACCGGCGTGCCGGATGCCACCAAGAAAATAAGCGTTATCAAGGTTGTGCGCGAAGTAACCGGGCTGGGCCTCAAGGAATCCAAGGACCTCGTGGAAGCCGCTCCCAAGCCGGTGAAGGAAAATGTTGACAAGACGCAGGCCGAGGAGTTGAAGAAGAAACTCACCGACGCCGGCGCGACAGTTGAACTTAAATAAGCAGCGCGGAAACTGGCGGTATCTCGGCTCCGGCCTTAGCGGCCGGGGCCGGGGTATCGCCGTATCTGCGGATGCCGGCGGCGTCCGCATGCAGGAAGCAGGGGAATACTGTTTTGCTTTGAGAGGCCGGATTCAAACTCTCATGCGAGGATACCATGAAACAGCTTAATTTCGCTAAAATTCCGCAAACACTGAAGCTGCCGCATCTGCTGGAGCTGCAGAAGCGCTCGTTTGAAGAATTCCTGCAGCTGGACGCCAGCCCGTCTTCCCGCAAGCTGCAGGGGATACAGGCCGCGTTCGTGGACGTGTTCCCCGTAGAATCCCCCGACGGCAGCATGAAGCTGGATTTCCTCCGCTACGAACTGGGCGAGCCGCGCTATTCCAACCCCGAGGAAGCCGCGGTCCGCGACAGCACCTATTCCGCCCCTCTCAGAGTCTGGTTTTCCCTTTCCATAAAACTTAAAAATGGCAAGCTCAAGGAAGCCATAGAGCAGGACGTCATGCTCTGCGAACTGCCGCTTATGACTGACAGCGGCTGTTTCGTCTTCAACGGCGCCGAGCGCGTCATCGTCAGCCAGCTGCACCGTTCGCCGGGCGTCATTTTTGAAGAGGACGAGGAGAAAAAGCAGTCCACCCTCGGCAAGCAGCTTTATTTCGCCAGAATAATCCCTTACCGCGGCGCATGGGTTGAATTTGAATTTGATTTGGCAAACGTCCTCTGGGTCCGGCTGGACCGCAAGAAGAAAATACTTGCCACCACTTTCCTGCGCGCCTGCGGGCTTGAAACCAACGGCGAGATTCTGCGCGCCTTCTACCCGTCTGAGGATGTGCTCTGCTCCCCCGAAAACGCGGGCATCGTTATAGGTCGCTACGCCGCGGAAGACATAGTTGACAAGGCCACGGGCGAGGTTCTCTGGAATCTGGACGAAAAGGCCACCTCCCCCATAGACGACAAGACCTTCAAGCTCCTCATAGAGCGCAAAATCAAGTCGCTGCGGCTGATAACAGGCAACCCCCGCCAGGACGCGCCGGCCATACTGCTGACTCTGGAAAACCGCAAGGACCAGTCCAAAACCTCCAAGGAGGCGCAGCAGGACATTTACAAGAAGCTGCGCGGGCAGGATTTCATCGTCAAGGAGCAGGCCGAGCAGTTCCTGGACAACCTTATTTTCAAGAACCTGCGCCGCTACGATTTAAGCCATGTCGGGCGCTACAAGCTCAACAAAAAGCTGCGCGCGCTCTACGAGCGGCTGTCCGCCACCGGAGACAAGCGCCTGGCGATTCCCTCTGAAAACGCGCGGCTGCTGTGCCTGCCCGATATCGTGGCCACGGTGCAGTACCTGCTTGCGCTCAACAACGGCGTCACCGAAATCCAGAACAACGGCGGGCGGTACTCTTTCGAGATGGACGACATAGACCATCTCGGCAACCGGCGCGTGCGCGGCATCGGCGAATTGCTGGAGAACCAGATACGGGTCGGCCTTTCGCAGATGGCCCGCACCATACGCGACAGGATGAACCGCGAGGACAAGACCATCACCCCGCGTTCGCTTGTCAACACGCAGCCGGTGCAGGCGATAATACGCAAGTTCTTCGGGACCTCTCAGTTGTCGCAGTTCATGGATCAGATAAACCCGCTGTCCGAGCTGACGCACAAGCGCCGCCTTTCCGCGCTGGGCCCCGGCGGCCTCAACCGCAAGCGCGCGGGCTTTGAGGTGCGCGACGTCCATCATACCCATTACGGGCGCATCTGCCCCATTGAAACGCCGGAAGGCCCGAACATCGGCCTTATCACCTCTCTGGCCTGCTATGCCCGCGTCAACGAATACGGGCTTATAGAGGCGCCTTACCGCAAGGTGAAAAGCGGCGAGGCCACCAAAGAGATCAATTACTACACCGCCGACCAGGAAGACAATTATTTCGTCGCACAGGCCAACACTCCCATAAAGGACGGCAAGCTGGCCGCCGCGCAGGTCAACTGCCGCCGGCAGGCCGATTATCCGGTGCTGGAGCCGGCCCGTGTGGACTGCATGGACATTTCGCCGCTTCAGGTAGTGTCGGTATCGGCGGCGCTGATACCGTTCCTGGAGCATGACGATGCCAACCGCGCTCTGATGGGCTGCAACATGCAGCGCCAGGCGGTGCCGCTGCTGCTGCCGGAGTTCCCGGTTGTGTCCACCGGCATTGAAGGCGACGTGGCCAAGGATTCCGGCTCCTGCGTGCTGGCAAAGCGGGCCGGGAAAGTCATTTACGCCTCCGGCAATCTTATCGCCGTCCAGCCGGACGACGACAAGATGCCCAAAGTTGACATGTACCAGCTTATCAAGAACAAGCGCTCCAACCAGGACACATGCATAACCCAGAGGCCGCTTGCCCGCTGCGGCGATACGGTTGGCAAAGGCGCCGTGCTGGCCGACGGTCCCGCTGTCAACGAGGGCCAGCTCGCGCTGGGCAGGAACCTGCTTGTGGGTTTTATGAGTTGGGAAGGCTATAACTACGAAGACGCCATCCTGGTCTCGGAGAAGCTGGCCAAGGAGGACGTTTTCACCTCCGTCCATCTGCACGAGTTCGAGGTGGAGGCCCGCTCCACCAAGCTGGGCGCCGAGGAAATCACCCGCGATATTCCCAATGTGGGCGCGGAGGCGCTGGCCAATCTGGACGAGCAGGGCATTGTTACCCCCTCTACGGTGGTCAATCCCGGCGATATTCTGGTCGGAAAAGTAACCCCCAAGGGCGAGCAGCAGCTTACTCCGGAAGAGCGGCTGCTGAAAGTCATCTTCGGCAGAAAGGCCGAGGATGTGGTGGACGCCTCGCTGCGCGTCCCGCCGGGCGTGAGCGGCAAAATCCTGGGCGTGCGCGTTTTCGTGCGCAAGGAAAAGCTCTCCAAGCCGGAGGAGCGCGTGCGCCAGCAGGCCGTGGAGGCCGAGCGCGACGCTAAGCTGGCCGGGCTTGTCCAGCAGCGCAAGGCCGCGCTTGAGAATCTCAAAGCGGTCATCAAGAACGCGCAGTCCCGCGCCAAGGAAGAGGAGCGCGTCAATCTGTTCTTCAAGCTCATGGAAAAGCGCACGCAGGACGATTACGCGCGCGAGCTTGAGTATATCAAGGCCGGCGACGAGTTGTCGGTAACTGTCAACAAGACGGTTAAGGTCTACATAGCCTCCCGCCGCAAGCTGCAGGTGGGCGACAAGCTCTCTGGCCGGCATGGCAACAAGGGCGTGGTGGCCAAAATTCTAGCCGAAGAGGACATGCCTTTCATGCCCGACGGCACCCCGCTGGACATTGTGCTTTCGCCGCTGGGCATACCCACCCGCATGAACGTGGGCCAGTTGCTGGAGACCATGCTCGGCTGGGCCGGGCGGCAGCTGGACACGCAGATGCTCTGCCCCGTCTTTGACAGCGCCAGCGAAGAGGAAGTCCGCGCCAAGGTCAAGGAAGCGCGCGAGCATCTCAAAAAGCGGGGCGTTCCCGAAAAACACCTGCCGGACGAATTCTGCCGCATCACCCTTTACGACGGCAGGACGGGCGAGCCTTTCTCCGAAAAAGTCACCATCGGCTGCATGTACATAATGAAGCTCATCCACCTGGTGGAAGACAAGGTGCATGCCCGGTCAACCGGCCCCTACAGCCTCATCACCCGCCAGCCGCTGGGCGGCAAGGCCCAGTTCGGCGGACAGAGGTTCGGCGAAATGGAAGTGTGGGCCATAGAGGGCTACGGAGCCACCTACACATTGCAGGAGTTTTTGACGGTCAAGTCCGACGATTTCGCCGGACGGACCAAGATGTACGAGTCCATCATCAAGGGCGACCCGCCGCAGCAGCCGGGCGTGCCGGAGTCGTTTAAGGTGCTTATCAAGGAACTGCAGGCCCTGGGCATGAGCGTGGACCTGCTGCGCACCGGAGGCAAAAAGGAAGAGGCGGCAGCAGCCGCCGCTCCCGCCAAGGAAGCCAAAAAACCCGCCGAAAAAGCGGCGGAATAACGGCCGGTCCTTATGGAGACTAAAACCATGTTCGGAACCTCTTCAACCAAGACGGCAGGCAGGAAAGCAAAGAAAGCGGGCGAGTTGAACTTCGCGGATTTCAACGCCATGAAGCTGGGCATCGCCAGCCCGGAGCAGATTCGCGCCTGGTCCAGCGGCGAGGTCAAAAAGCCGGAGACCATCAATTACCGCACACTCAAGCCGGAGCGGGACGGCCTTTTCTGCGAGCGCATATTCGGCCCCGCAAAGGACTACGAATGCGCCTGCGGCAAATACCGCTGGATAAAATTCAAGGGAATGGTGTGCGACCGCTGCGGCGTGGAAATCACCGAATGCAAGGTCCGCCGCGAGCGGATGGGGCATATAGAGCTTGCCGTCCCTGTTACGCATATCTGGTTCCTGAGAAAGACGCCTTCCCGCATCGGCATCATTCTGGACATGAAGGCGATGGACCTGGAGCGTGTGGTCTATTACGCCAATTACGTTGTGCTGGAGGATGCTGCGGACCCGGTTACCGGCCGGGTGGAGCTGCGCCGCTGCGAGCTGCTGACCGACTCCCAGGTGCGCGAAGAGCGCAAAAAATACGGCGCGCGGCTTAAGGTGGGCATAGGCGCCGCCGCCATACGCTCGCTGCTGGAAAGCGTGGATTTCAATGCCGAAATTCCCAGGCTGCACCAGGAGCTTGCCGAAAATCTTTCCGAGGTGGAGCGCGCCAAAACGCTGCGCCGCCTCAAAACCCTGGAGGAATTCCGCGACAGCGGCAACCGCCCGGAATGGATGGTGATGACCATACTGCCCGTCATCCCGCCGGACCTGAGGCCGCTGGTTCCGCTGGAAGGCGGGCGTTTCGCCATATCCGACCTCAACGATTTGTACCGCCGCATCATCAACCGCAACAACCGGCTCAAGCATATTGAGGCGCTGCGCGCCCCGGAAGTGATGGTTTACAACGAAAAGCGGCTGCTTCAGGAAGCCGTGGACGCGCTTATAGAAAACGGCGCGCGCGGCAAATACTTCATCGGCGCGGGCGGCAGGCCGCTGAAATCGCTTTCCGATGTCATCAAGGGAAAGCACGGACGCTTCCGCCAGAACCTGCTTGGCAAGCGCGTTGACTATTCGGGCCGCTCCGTCATTGTGGTGGGGCCCAGCCTGAAACTGCATCAGTGCGGCCTGCCCAAGCTGATGGCGCTGGAACTGTTCAAGCCTTTCATCATAGGCGAGCTTATGCGGCGCGAGGGCGTTACCCTCAAGGCCGCCAAGAAAATGCTGGAGCGCATCCGCCCGGAAATCTGGGACATCCTGGATTATGTGACCAAGAGCCACCCGGTGCTGCTCAACCGCGCTCCGACCCTGCACCGGCTGGGCATTCAGGCGTTTGAGCCTGTCCTTATAGAGGGCAAGGCCATACAGCTGCATCCGCTCACCTGCGCCGCCTTTAACGCGGACTTTGACGGCGACCAGATGGCCGTTCACGTGCCGCTTTCGCTGGAGGCGCAGCTTGAGGCGCGGATGCTGATGATGTCCACCAACAATATCCTCTCCCCGGCGTCCGGCAGACCGATAGCTGCCCCCTCGCACGACATGGTGATGGGTGTCAACTATATCACCAAGTCCAAGGACGGCGAAAAGGGCGAAGGCTCTGTCTTTGCCGATACGGAAGACTCGCTTGCCGCCTACGCCCACGGCGCGGTGGATCTGCATGCGAAAATAAAAATCCGCGGCATCAACGCTATTCCGGAGCCCGGCCTGGACAAGGCCGCCCAGGGCGATGCGCGCCAGTGGAAGGATTGCACCACCATAGGCCGGCTGATGTTCAACAAATGCCTGCCGGCAGACTGGCCCTATGTCAACAAGGCCATGGGCAAAAAGGAGCTGTCTTCGCTGGTGGGAGACTGCTACAAGAACCCGAAATACGGCCATTACGCGACAGTGCAGCTGCTGGATAATATCATGAAGCTGGGCTACCGCGCGGCCACCGGTTCCGGCCTGTCCATCTCGGTGGCGGACATGATAATCCCCGCCTCCAAAAACGAGCATATCGTCAAGGCCAAAAAGATGGTCGCCTCCATACAGAAGCAGGCTGAGGACGGCATCATCACCGAAGGCGAACGTTACAATAAGGTCGTTGACATCTGGACCAAGGTCAGCGACGACGTGGCCGAGCGTCTGTTCCGCGATCTGCGCGAGCAGGAACTCAAGCCCTACAAGGGCGGCGAGCCGCGCTTCAACTCCATATTCCTCATGTCGGACTCAGGCGCGCGCGGCTCGCGTCAGCAGGTGCGCCAGCTGGCCGGAATGCGCGGCCTGATGGCCCGCCCGCAGAAAAAGCTCACCGGCGGCGTCGGCGAAATCATAGAATCACCGGTTCTGGCGAACTTCCGCGAGGGGCTGACGGTGCTGGAATACTTCATCTCCACTCACGGCGGACGCAAGGGCTTGTCCGACACCGCGCTTAAAACCGCCGACGCCGGCTACCTCACCCGCCGGCTGGTGGATGTGGGCCACAACCTCGTCATCACCGAGAACGACTGCGGCACCATAAACGGCATCACCGTGAAATCCCTCACCAGCGGCGAGGATGTGATAGAGCCGGTTGAGGAGCGTATCACGGGCCGCGTCTCGCAGGAGACGGTAACCGTCCCCGACGGCAAGAAGGGCGAGAAGGTCATAGTGAAGGAAGGCCAGCTCATCACTCCCGAAATCGCCGCCGAGGTTAAGAAGAACGAGATAGACACCCTGCGCATCCGCTCCGTGCTGACCTGTGAAAGCCAGTACGGCGTCTGCGCCAAGTGCTACGGCGTCAACCTCGCCAGCGGCGATCTGGTCAACCCCGGCGAGGCGGTGGGTATCATAGCCGCCCAGTCAATCGGCGAGCCTGGCACCCAGCTTACGCTGCGCACATTCCATATCGGCGGAACGGCGGCGCGCGTCATCAGCCGGTCGCAGGCGGTGTCGGAAATAGCGGGCAAGGCCGTGTGGAAGGACATCCGCACCGTTAAAAACCGCTTCGGCGACACGGTGTGCATCTCGCGCAACGGGCAGATTATAGTGGAAGGCTCCGGCAACGTGTTCAAAACCTACAAGATTCACTACGGCGGCAAGCTGCACAAGGAAAACGGCGGGCGTGTCAGCCAGGGCGAGCTTATGGCGGAATGGGACCCGCATTCGCTGCCGATTATCTCGGAAATGGACGGCGCCGTCACCCTTCACGACGTGGCGGAAGGCATCACGCTCCACGAGGAGCGCAACCGCGTAACCGGCGTCATAGAGCGGCGCATCGTCGGCAGCCGGGAAAGCAAGAAAAACCCGCGCGTTTCCGTGGAATCCAAGGACCGGAAAATCCAGTACCCCCTGCCCGTGGATACCATCCTGCTGGCCGAATCCGGAGACAAGGTGGAGGCGGGCGATGTCATCGCCAAAATTCCGCAGGAAACCGGCGGCACCAAGGACATCACCGGCGGCTTGCCGCGCGTGGCCGAACTGTTTGAAGGCAGAAAGCCGCGCAACCCCGCAATCATTTCGGAGATTGAGGGGACGGTCAGCCTGGAGACTTCGCCCAAGGGCCTCATCGTGGTTTCGGTCAGGAACGAGGAGACGGGCCAGGTCAAGCAGTACAGCATCCCGACCGGCAAGCATCTCGTGGTCTATGAGGGCGACCATGTGGGCGTGGGCGAGGCGCTGACCGACGGCGCCATCAACCCGCACGACATTCTGCGCGTCAAAGGCATAAAGGACGTGCAGGAATTCCTGCTCAACGCCATACAGGAAGTCTACCGCCTGCAGGGCGTGCCGATTAACGACAGGCATATAGAAGTAATCGTGCGCCAGATGCTGGGAAATGTCCGCGTCATAGACAGCGGCGACACCGCCATGCTCAAGGGCGAGATAGTCAACAAAGGCGTATTCATCGGCGACAACAAAAAGATGAAAGCCGCCGGCAAGCGCGAAGCGCAGGGCGAGCCGGTGCTTCTGGGCATCAGCAAAGCCTCGCTGGCGTCCGAGTCTTTCATATCGGCGGCCAGCTTCCAGGAGACCACCAAGGTCCTCACCGACGCGGCCATCACCGGCCAGGTGGACTATCTGCGCGGCCTCAAGGAAAACGTCATAGTAGGCCATATCATACCGGCGGGCACGGGCATAGCGGCCCGCAAGCTCACCGGCGAGGAAATTTCAGGAGGACAGTGATTCATGCCCACAACAAACCAGCTTATCCGCCGCGGCAGAAAGGTGCAGAAGAGCAGGACCAAAGCGCCCGCTCTCGCCTCCTGCCCGCAGCGCAGGGGAGTATGCACCAGAGTCTACACCACCACGCCAAAAAAGCCCAACTCGGCTTTGCGCAAGGTGGCCCGCGTGAAGCTCACCTCTAAAGCCGAGGTTACGGCCTATATCCCCGGAGTGGGCCATAACCTCCAGGAGCACTCCATAGTGCTGGTGCGCGGAGGCCGCGTGAAGGATCTGCCGGGCGTCCGCTACCATATCATACGCGGCGCGCTGGACGCCGCCGGCGTGGAGAACAGGCGGCAGGGCCGCTCCCTCTACGGCGTAAAACGGCCAAAGGCAGGCGCGGCTCCGGCGGCGCCGGCCAAGTAGGAGGATAATTTATGCCCAGAAAAGGTCTAAGACCCAGAGAACGTCGCGCCCAGGCATCGCCGGACTGCAAATACAGTTCCGCGCTGGTTACCCGGCTGGTTAACAAGATGGACCATACCGGCAAGAAAAACGCCGCCGAGCGCGTCGTCTACGGCGCGATGGACATCATCCGCGAAAAAAGCAAGGAAGAGCCGCTTGCCGTCCTGACCCGCGCGATAGAAAACGTGCGCCCGCTGCTGGAAGTCAAGGCGCGGCGCGTGGGCGGAGCCACCTACCAGGTTCCCTGCGAGGTGCGCCCGCTGCGCTCAGGCACGCTTGCCATGCGCTGGATAATGGCCGCCGCCCAGAGCCGCAAGGGCCGGCCCATGTCCGAGAAACTGGCTGAAGAGCTTATTCTCGCGTCGCGCAAAGAGGGCACCGCCTTCAAAAAGCGCGAAGATACCCATAAAATGGCGGAGGCGAACAGAGCGTTTGCCCATTACAAGTGGTAAGAGCTTATCAAAGCTCCATTCGCTAACGGATTGCTATGGCCAGAGAGTTCCCGCTTGACAAAGTCCGCAACATCGGCATAATCGCCCATATAGACGCCGGTAAGACAACAACTACCGAGCGCATTCTGTATTATACCGGCCGCATCTACAAGGTCGGCGAGGTTCACGACGGCACCGCCACCACGGACTGGATGCCCCAGGAGCGTGAGCGCGGCATCACCATCACCGCCGCCGCCACTTACGCCACCTGGCTAGACTGCCAGATAAACATCATAGACACCCCCGGACACGTGGACTTCACCGCGGAGGTGGAGCGCAGCCTGCGCGTGCTGGACGGCGCCGTGGTGGTTTTTGACGGAGTGCAGGGCGTGGAGCCGCAATCCGAAACGGTGTGGCGCCAGGCGGACAAGTACAATGTCCCCCGCATCGCCTATGTCAACAAGATGGACCGCACCGGCGCTAATTTTGACCACTGCGTGGACAGCATCCATGAAAAGCTGGGCGCCTCCGCCGTGCCGATACAAATTCCCATCGGCGCGGAGGAGGGCTTCACCGGCGTGGTGGACATCGTGGAGATGAAGGCGTATGTGTGGAGCGGCTCCGAGCTGGGCGCCGCCTTCTCCAAAACCGATATTCCCGCCGAACTGGCCGGCAGGGCCGCCAAAACGCGCGAGTACATGATAGAGCGCATCGCCGATTACGACGAGAATATCATGGGCCGATACCTTGAGGGAAAGCACGATTTCTCCGTGCAGGAAATCCGCGCCGCCATACGCAAAGGCGTGCTGAGCGCGAAGTTCTTCCCGGTGGTGTGCGGCTCCTCCTATAAGAACAAGGGCGTGCAGCCGCTGCTGGATGCGGTGTGCCATTACCTGCCCTCGCCCGCGGAAATAGCTCCGGTGAAAGGCGTCTCGCCGGATACGGGCGAGCCGGCGGAGCGCCATCACAGCGACAAGGAGCCTTTCTCCGCGCTGATATTCAAGATTCAGACGGACCCGTATGTGGGAAAACTGAGCTTCTTCCGCGTCTATTCCGGCACGCTCAACGCGGGCGACAGCATTTACTTTCCCAAAAAACGCGCGACGGAGCGTGTGGGGCGCATACTGCGCATGCACGCCAACAAGCGCGAGGAAATAAAATCCCTCAGCGCGGGCGACATAGCGGCCACGGTCGCGCTTAAAAACGCGGCGGTCGGCGTAACCATATGCGACCAGGATCGTCCGGTCATACTGGAATCCATAACATTCCCTGAGCCGGTCATCTCCATCGCCATAGAGCCCAAGTCCAAGGAGGACGAGGAGCGCATGTCCAACGCGCTGGCCCGCCTGGCCGAAGAGGACCAGACCTTCCGCGTCCGCACGGACGAGGAGACGGCGCAGACCATCATCTCCGGCATGGGCGAGTTGCATCTGGACATCATCGTGGACAGAATGCGGCGCGAATTCAACGTGCAGGCTAACGTGGGCAAGCCGCAGGTGGCCTACCGCGAAACCATCCGCAAGGCGGTGGAAGAGGAAGCCAAGTTCATCCGCCAGAGCGGCGGGCGCGGCCAGTACGGACATGTCTGGATGAAGCTGGAGCCCAACGAGTCAGGCAAGGGCTTTGAGTTCGTGGACGCCATCAAGCAGGGCAAAATTCCCAAGGAATACATCCCCGCCGTGGAAAAAGGCTGCCGCGAGGCCATGGACGGCGGCGCGCTGGCGGGTTTCCAGCTGGTGGATGTGAAAGCCACGCTCTTTGACGGCTCGTTCCACGAGGTTGACTCGTCGGAAATCGCATTCAAAATAGCGGGCGCGATGGCGCTGCGCGCGGGCTGCAAAAAAGCCTCTCCCGCGCTGCTGGAGCCGATAATGAAATTCGAGGTCCTCACCCCCGAAGAGAACATGGGCGACGTGATAGGCGACCTCAATTCCCGCAGGGCGAAAATATCCGAGATGGGCAGCAGGGGCAACGCGCGCTTTATCCGCGGCACGGTCCCGATGTCGGAGATGTTCGGGTATGCGACGTCGGTTCGCTCCATCTCGCAGGGCAGGGCTTCGTTTAACCTAGAGCCCAACTGCTACGAAGAAGTGCCGGGCAACATAGCCAAAGCCGTGGTGGAAAAGCGGACGGCAGAGGCCGCGGCGGCCTAATCCAGGAGAATTGCATATGGCAAAAGCGAAGTTTGAGCGGAACAAACCGCATGTGAACGTGGGGACCATCGGGCATGTGGACCACGGCAAAACGACACTGACGGCGGCTCTGACGAAGGTGCTTTCCAAGGAAGGCAAGTCCAAAGAGATGGCCTACGCCGAGATAGCCAAGGGCGGCGTGGTGCGGGACGCTTCCAAGATAT
>Ga0265297_10004491_pt1 | contig 22768 bp, 22 predicted proteins | sample Munlanlwell13791_FD_192502 | JGI IMG/M metagenome (GOLD analysis project Ga0265297, IMG submission 192502) | Leachate microbial communities from a municipal landfill in Southern Ontario, Canada - Leachate well 137-91 | ecosystem: Engineered > Solid waste > Landfill > Unclassified | place... | reverse complement strand
AATGAAAAAGATCATGAGTCTGGTAGTGATACTCTCCATGCTTCTCGCGCCGATGGCTTTTGCGGCGAGTCCGTGGACGGAAAAAGCAACCTATGGCGAAAAAGTCGTGGGCAAATTGGGGTATGGCTTGACCAATACGGTTCTTGGTTGGACCAAGCTTTTCTCCACGCCTAACGAATATTCCAACGAAGGCAAGAATGTGTGGTCAGGCGTCGGCCAAGGGCTAGTGGATGCCGCTGTAACGACGGTTCTTGGTGCCGTTCAATTGGTCACCTTCCCGATCCCAGCGGATATTCCGATCCCGAGTGATGTGAATCTTAGCGGCGCAACAGCAGCAAAGCCTGTAGCGAAGTAAACAATATTTTAGATTTTCAAAAGCGCCCCGCCGATTGGCGGGGCGCTTTTTGTTTCCAGCTCCTGCTGACTCAGTCAAAAAGTTCATCCACCCAATGTTTCTCGGCCTTCCGATAGTAACTTTTTTGGGAGGGTTTAACACGCGTTTTGGGATTGATGGCCCAGCCGTGACGAGGCTTTGGTATCTTCGAAGGTTTTTTCTTTACCATCCGAGCTTCTCCTAAAAAGGCGACCGGCCTAGATGTTTAAAAGGCCCAAGGGCCGCAAGCATTTCTGCGTGGATCAATCCATTGGTGGCAAGGTTCTGCAATCCCGCAAGAGTTAAAGGAACTCCTGAAAAATCCGTGAGCCTTCCACCCGCCTCCTCGACAATTATCATTCCGGCCGCCTTGTCCCACGGTGAAAGTTTCATTTCATAGTAACCGTCAAAACGGCCGCATGCCACGTAGCAGAGATCGATTGCAGCAGACCCGCCGCGACGTATGCCCTGGATCTGGGTCAGGAAGACGCGGAGCATATCGAGATAATCATCCGGGTTTTTATTGCGGTCATAGGGAAAACCGGTCGCGAGAAGAGAGTCCGAGAGCGTTTTCGCTTTTGAAACATGGATGAACTTGCCGTTGAGAGTCGCACCTCTTCCGCGCTCCGCGAAGAAAAGCTCCCTCCGAAAGGGATCAAACACGCCACCCATTTCAAGCCGGCCGTCTCTTTCGAACCCGATCGAGACTGAAACAATCGGGAAGCCGTGCGCAAAGTTCGTCGTTCCGTCGATGGGGTCGATGATCCAGCGGCATCCGGAACCCGTTACAGCCGGGGATTCCTCAGCCAGGATCGAATGATCGGGAAAGTTTTTAAGGATAAGTCCTACAATTGCTTTTTCTGAGGCTTTGTCGATCTCGGTCACAAGGTTGAACTCGCCTTTTTTCGTGATCGTCTGTTTCTTGCCGAAATTCGAACGAATCATCTTTCCGGCCTTGGTAAGCGCTTCCAAGAGCGTTCTTTTAATTTTAGAGTTCTTCATATAAAATATAGACTCTTTTGATGAGCTGGCTTTTTGGGACGAGGCATTCTAGTCCCAACGCCTATCAATTTCAACGAAGTTGAAATTGGGGCAATCCTTGTCAACCATTTAGAAATCAAATTTCAGACAAAGATAGCCGAAAGCTCTTTGGCCCGCAATGTTCTCATGGGAAAGCATAAACTCCAGAAAACGAGGGACTTCATGAAATCCTATCATGTAACGCTTATCCCCGGCGATGGTGTCGGGCCCGAACTGGCGGAAGTAACCAAGGCGTGCCTGGAGGCTACAGGCATTAAATTCAGCTGGGACATTCAGACCGCCGGGATGGATGTGATGGCAAGCGAAGGAACACCGCTTCCGGACCGTGTGCTGGAGTCTATCCGCAAAAACAAGGTCGCCATCAAAGCCCCGCTTACGACCCCTGTCGGCACAGGATTCCGTTCCGTGAATGTGGCACTTCGCAAGGAACTCGATCTTTACGCTTGTCTCCGACCCTGCAAATCCTACGCCGGCGTCCGATCCCGTTACAAAAATATTGATCTTGTGATTGTGCGCGAGAATACCGAAGACCTTTATGCAGGCATTGAATTTCAAAAAGGGACTCCCGAAGCGATGGAATTGATCGCTCACATCGAAAAACTTTCCAAAAGGAAAATTCGCCCGGATTCCGGCGTGAGCATTAAGCCGATCTCTGTGACCGGAAGCGAACGTATTGTGAAGTTCGCGTTCGATTACGCGCGGCAATACAAACGCAAAAAAGTTACAGCTATCCACAAAGCCAACATCATGAAATTCTCGGACGGGCTCTTCCTTGAGGTTGCGCGCGATGTAGCAAAAAAATATCCCGACATCCAGTTCGAGGACCGCATCGTGGATAATATGTGCATGCAGCTTGTGCAAAAGCCCGAGCTTTATGACGTACTCGTTCTCCCGAACCTTTACGGCGATATTCTCTCGGATCTTTGTGCCGGACTTATCGGGGGGCTGGGTGTGGCTCCAGGTGCAAACATCGGAACAAACGGCGCTCTTTTCGAGGCGACTCATGGTTCTGCGCCGAAATATAAAGGTCTTAATAAAGTGAATCCTGTCGCAATGATCCTTTCAGGCGTCCTGATGCTTCGGCATCTTGGAGAGACCGGGGCCGCGGATCGTTTGGAAAAAGCTGTGGCTGACGTGATCCGCGAAGGCAGACATGTGACTTATGATCTGAAAGAAGATCGCAATGATCCTACCGCGGTTGGAACATACGAAATGGGGCAGACAATCATTAAAAAATTGCGGGGAATGGGTAACGGGTAACGGCGAACGAGCGTTTCTTCGTTTCCCGTTCCTCGAGAAACGTTTCCCTCGTGAGTGGGAATCCAGGTCAAGATCCCAGACGAGTGCATCCGGGGATGCACGAAGAGTTTATAGGAGTCTAGATTCAAATGAGTCTTTTGAATAGTTTTGGAAGCAAGGTAACGCTCAAGATCGCGGGTAAGGACTATACGATCTACCGCTTGCGCGCGCTTCAGGAGTGCGGCGTCGCCAAGGTCCTGCGGCTGCCTTATTCCATTCGCGTACTTCTTGAGAACCTGCTCCGCAATGAAGACGGCAAAAACGTTACGCGAAAGGATATTGAGAGACTTGCAACCTGGGACCCGACGCGTAAAGGCGAACATGAGATCGCTTTCACGCCCGCCCGTGTTTTGTTGCAAGATTTTACGGGCGTTCCGGCGGTCGTGGATCTCGCGGCCATGCGCGAAGCGATGGTCAAGATGGGAGGGGATCCCAAGAAAATCAACCCGCTTCAGCCCGTGGATCTTGTGATCGATCACTCCGTGCAGACGGATTTTTCAGGGACTTCCGAGGCATTCGCAAAAAATATCGCCAAAGAATTCGAACGCAACCGGGAACGCTATCAATTCCTCAAATGGGGCCAGCAAGCTTTCCATAATTTTCGCGTCGTGCCTCCCGCGACCGGCATCATCCATCAGGTGAATCTCGAATATCTTTCCCCCGTGATCTTTGCGAGGAAAGAAGGCGGGAAAACCTTTCTTTATCCGGACACGCTGGTTGGCACTGATTCGCACACCACCATGATCAATGGCCTCGGCGTGCTCGGCTGGGGTGTGGGCGGGATCGAAGCTGAGGCTGCGATGCTCGGCCAGCCGATCTCGATGTTGATTCCCGAAGTGGTGGGGGTCAAGTTCTCCGGGAAATTATCCGAAGGCGTGACGGCCACGGATCTGGTGCTGACCGTAACGCAAATGCTCCGCAAAAAAGGCGTAGTCGGAAAATTCGTGGAATTTTTTGGACCCGGCGTCGGTGAATTATCGCTCGCGGACCGCGCGGTAGTCGCGAACATGGCCCCCGAGTACGGCGCTACAGTCGGATTTTTCCCGGCGGACCAGGAAACGCTTAATTTTCTCAAACTAACCGGCAGGAGCGAGGAACAGATCAAGCTTGCCGAGACTTATTTGAAAGCGCAGGGGCTTTTCCGCGAAGGAGCGGACGAAAAAATTGTTTATTCTGACACCTTGGAACTGGACCTTGTGAGTGTGGTTCCGAGTCTCGCCGGTCCCAAACGTCCGCAGGACCGTGTGACACTCAAGGAAGTAAAACCTTCCTTCAAGAAGGCGCTCGCGGAGACGGTAAAAAAGAAAGCCGATCTCACGAAAAAAGCAGCGTTAGAGATCAACGGAGAAAAATGCGAGCTCGAGCAGGGAGCGGTCGTAATTGCGTCCATCACGAGCTGTACCAACACCTCTAGCCCTTCTGTGATGCTGGCGGCCGGGATCCTCGCAAAAAAAGCGCTTCAAAAAGGTCTGACCGTAAAGCCCTGGGTGAAGACAAGTCTCGCGCCGGGTTCTCAGGTCGTAACCGATTATCTCGCGGCGAGCGGACTTCTTTCCTGCCTTGAAGTGTTGAAATTCAATCTTGTGGGGTACGGTTGCATGACGTGCATCGGGAATTCGGGGCCGCTCTTCGAGCCCGTGTCTGAAGCGATCAAGGAAAAGAACCTGATTGTGACGTCTGTTCTTTCCGGTAACCGGAATTTCGAAGGACGCGTACACTCGCAGGTCCGTGCGAATTATCTCGCGTCTCCGCCCCTCGTCGTCGTCTACGCGATCGCAGGAACAGTTATGATTGATCTCGAAAAAGATCCTCTCGGGCTCGGGAAGAACGGCAAACCTGTTTATCTGCAGGATATTTGGCCGAGTTCAGCAGAGATCCGGGAAACCTTGAAGAGCGTGGACCCGGCGATGTTCAGAAATCGCTACCGGAATGTTTTTGAGGGAAATGAGACTTGGCGCTCGCTCAGCGCTCCCGCGGGCGACACCTTCGCTTGGGACAAGAAATCTCTTTATGTGAAATCCCCGCTCTATTTCAAAAAAATGCCGGCGTTACCATCCGACCTAAAAGACATCAAAAATGCCCGCACTCTGGCCATGCTTGGGGATTCGATCACGACCGACCATATTTCTCCCGCCGGTTCCATCGCGCCCGCAAGTCCCGCCGGTAAATATCTGATCGAGCAGGGGATTGAACCCCAAGATTTTAATTCTTACGGTGCGCGGCGCGGCAATCATGAAGTAATGATGCGCGGAACGTTTGCCAACATCCGCCTGAAAAACCTGCTTGTTCCAGGCGTGGAAGGCGGAATGACGAAGTATTTCCCGGAAAAAGGAAAGGGCGTGACAATGCCCATTTTTGATGCGGCTATGAAGTATGGAGAAGAAAACCGGCCGCTTGTGATCCTCGCAGGGAAGGAATACGGCTCCGGGTCTTCTCGCGATTGGGCGGCCAAAGGCCCAGCGCTTCTGGGTGTTCGTGCTGTGATCGCGGAGAGCTATGAAAGGATTCACCGCAGCAATTTGATCGGGATGGGGATTCTCCCGCTCCAATTCTTTCAGGGCCAGAACGCCGCTTCTTTCAAATTGACCGGTGAAGAAATCTACACGATCGAGGGAATTGCCAAGGAGCTGAAGCCCGGCAAAATCCTCCCAGTCAAAATTCCAGGCGCCGGAAAAATCAGGACCTTTGAGGTGGTTTGCCGCATTGATACCCCGATCGAGCTCGAATACTACCGCCATGGCGGCATCCTGCAATACGTTCTGCGACAGTTATTGAAATAAGGGCGCCTCCTTTTTTGCCTTTAACGGTATACCGATTGTTTTTGGCAGCCTATAAACAGAAAGTAGATCCATGCGTGTTGAAGAAGATCTTTATGTGGAAACAGGGTACAAGATCCTTTGGGAGGATGACTTTTTTTTGTGGTGGATAAGCCGGCCCCGCTCCCGGTCCATTCTGTGGGGCGTTTCAGGGAAAAGAACCTGCTCAGCCTTTTAACCAGGGACCTACGCCCCCGGGGAGAGGGACTCAGGATCGTGAACCGGCTTGATTCGGAGACAAGCGGGATCGTGCTTGTCGCAAAATCGGGTCAAATGGCCGGAAAACTCGGGATTCTTTTTGAAAGCAGACAAGTGACAAAAGAATATCATACAGTGGTCTTCGGAACTCCCAAAGCTCACGAAGGAACGATCTCGGTATCTTTGGGGCTCAACGTAGAGAGCGGACATAATATCCGCACGAAAGATCCTTTTGGAGAGAAAGCCCAAACGGATTATCAGGTTCTGAGCAGTGTAGGCGAGTATTCCCTTTTGAAGATGATGCCGCGAACAGGCCGCACGCATCAGATCCGCGCGCATCTTTCTTTTTTGGGGCACCCCATTGTGGGCGACAAGATCTACATTGATCCACGGATCTTTGAACATTACATCCACGAGGGATGGCAGGAAGAGATGCGTCCCGTCGTTAAGACTGAACGCCTTCTTTTACATGCGTCCCGGTTAGAATTTCGTCATCCCATGACGGAAAAATCTGCAAAATTCACTTCTGAAATTCCACCCTGTTTTGATTTATTCCTAAATGACGGTCGAAAGCAGGAATTGGTAGAATTAACACGGAAGGAGAGGTGGGGCTCATGTTCGATAAATTGATCGGGTATTTGGTGGCGAGAAGTGGCAAGGAATATTCCGCGGGTTACCGGACAGTAGCAACGGTATTTGGCGCAACGCTTTTTATTGCGGGCTGGCCGGCGCTTGTCTGGGTTTTTAGTTTCGGGGGAAGAGGAGCCGTGTTTCCTTCTTTAGCCGCAGTCCTCTTGAGCGGTCTTTTTTTCGTGGCCGGTATTCCGTGGGTAAGCTGGGCCGTTTTGTGGCAGCTCTGGAAGGGGAAGGGAACGCCTGTTCCTATGGTGCCTACCAAGGAATTTCTGCCTACCGGTCCTTACCGGTATTGCCGCAATCCCATGATTCTCGGCTTTTTCCTTTACCTGTCGGGTTGGGCCGCGCTTTTCAACCGGATGGGTTCTTGGGTTGCAGCAATCGTTCTGATGGTTCTTTTGGTCCTTGAGATCAAGCTTATCGAGGAAAAAGAGCTCGAACAGCGCTTTGGGGATGTCTACCGCGAGTACAAAAAAAAGACACCTTTTTTCATCCCAAAATTTCAGGCCTAAAAATTACCGGCTCAAAACAGCAGTTCCTGTTTTCCTCGCTTTGAGTATAATAACTTCGTTTTGTGGATTTCTTAAAAGGAGATAAAAGGAAATGCCCAGCAGAAAAAAAGAACCTTCAAGCGCGTCAAAACTGGTTAAGGGTTTGGAAGGGGTTGTGGCAGCCCAGACATCCCTGAGCGATGTGGACGGCGAGAACGGACGACTTCTTTATCGCGGTATTCCCATCGGAGAATTGGTCGAAAAGTCCCACTTCGAAGAAGTGACTTATCATCTCTGGTACGCGAAACTTCCTAACGTTGAGGAACTCAGGACTTTCAAAGAGACTTTAAAAGCGCAGAGGCCTCTTTCCGAACGGGCTCTTCAAATTTTAAAACTCATCCCCACGGAAACACATCCCATGAGTGCTCTTCGGACCATGTGTTCGCTGATGGGGAGCCTGGATCCACGGGCCCACATTGTAAATCCCGAGGAATCCCAGCGTAAGGCCTATCATCTGACGGGTGTTTTCCCGACCATTATCGCGGCTTTTCACAGACTTCGCGACGGCAAGGAACCTATCCAGCCCGACATGAGTCTTTCCCACGCGGCCAATTTCCTTTACATGATGAACGGCAAAAAACCGACGCCGGAAATGGAAAAAGCGCTTGATGCTTATCTGATCCTTTTGGCGGACCATGGGCTCAATGCCTCGACGTTTGCGGCGCGTGTGACAACCGGGACTTTGTCGAATCTTTATTCGGCGGTCACTTCCGCGGTTGGGACCCTGGCCGGTGAACTCCATGGCGCGGCGAACCAATATGCGATGGAAATGATCCTTGAGATCGGAAAACCCGAAAATGCCACGGCCTATGTGAACAAGCTTTTGGACGAGAAAAAGAAGGTTATGGGTTTTGGACACCGAATTTATAAAACCCGCGATCCGCGCGCCGAAGCATTCCGCAAGATTGCACGCGATCTCTGCGTCAAGGCAGGGAAGACAGATTGGCTTGAAATTGCGGCACAGGTCGAGAAAATAATGATGGACCGGAAAAAGATCCCCTGCAATGTGGACTTCTTTTCAGCTCCGGTACTTTATGTGCTTGGATTCCCTCCGGATTTTTTCACGACTGTTTTTGCGGCAAGCCGTGTTGCGGGATGGAGTGGCCATATCATCGAGCAGCAACTGGATAACCGTCTTATACGACCGCTCGCGGAATACATCGGTCCACAAGGACAGTATTACATTCCTCACGAAGATCGTAAGTAGTTCGACCGCACTTTTGGGTCGTCACCGAAAGTTTAGGTAGGACATGACCGCGAATCTTGATTACGCGTATGATCAATACCTGAAAGTCCATGAATCCGGCGCTGTTCCCGCCATTCTCCATTTTAAAGAAAAGCTCAAAAATCCTACATTCGCATATGGCCGCTTCACAGTGCCGGCTTTTTACAAATCTTATTTTGTCATGCCCAAGCAGCAGCATCTTCTCAAGCGTGTCGCCTCCACCTTCTCTCAGATCCTCAACAAGACCGCCCGTCTTTATTTTGAAGAAGCACAAATGAGATCCCATTTTTGCCTTTCTCCCGAAGCTGAGGAGCTTGTGAAGATCGATCCGGGCTATTCGCAACATGTCGTCTTCAGCCGCTTCGACGCGCTCCTGGAAGGAGAAAGCCTGAAACTTTTGGAATTCAATTGTGATGCTCCGGCAGGCGCTGCTTACACGGACCAACTGGAGTCCGCATTTCTTTCAGAAGAACTGATCTGGCCGTTCGCCGGGGAGCATCATTTGGTCGCCAGTGAGCGCGTTCAAAGCATTCTTTCTACTCTGCTCTCGGTCTATGAAGAGTTTGGCGGCTATGAAACACCCCAGATCGCGATCGTGGATTGGCGACATGCAAGGACCACCTCAGAATTTGAGTACATGAAAAACCACTTTGAGGCCAAGGGCTACAAAACCACGATTGCCGATCCGCGCGAGCTTCAGTACAAAGGCGGCAAACTCTATCACAGAGGCTTCCGTGTGCATCTGGTTTACCGGCGCGTGATTTTTGATGAACTGTTGGAACGGCTGGACGAAGTTCAGGATCTGCTGCATGCCTATAGGGACAAGGCCGTCTGCATGGTCAACCCTTTGCGTTCGAGGCTCGCCTCAAGCAAATCGATTTTCTCACTTTTAACCGCCCCGGAGTTTGATCGTTTCTTCACGGAGAACGAAAACGCAATGAAGTGTCAACACCTCCCGTGGACGCGCTGTCTTTCTGACGCCGAAGATTTCTATGGCCACCGGAAAGTCTTTCTGATCGATTTCCTCAAAGATGAAAAGGATACCGTCGTTCTGAAACCTTCGGGTTCAAGCCATGGTGCCCGCCGGGTTCACATTGGACGCGAAACGCCGGATGGCGACTGGAATGCAGTGGTGGATAAAGCGCTTAAGGAGGAGGATTGGGTGATCCAGGAGCATGTTTCGGTTCCGGTGATGACTGTCCCCGACGTTGTGAACCAGAAGCTGGACTTCATTTACAAGAAATACAATTTCAACATGCTGGTTTTTGGAGGAAAATACGCTGGAGGTTTTGTCCGCTTAAGCGATGAAAGCGTAATCAATGTGGCGACGGGCGGCGGCCTGATGCCCGCTCTTTGGTCCGATGTCGCACCGGAGCATTTTGGAGCTTGAAGCGAAAGACAGTGAGGTGTAGCTTAATAAGTGTCATGAGTTGGAGGGAGCCGTGAAACCGTTGAAGAAGAAGCGCATTTTTTCGAGAGGAGAAGCTGATACTTTATTACCCGAGCTCAAAAAACGCCTAGAACTTCTTCGAACAAAGAAAGAAGCCTACAGTCGCACGCACGATTTCCTTTTCATGCATGAACTTGTTTGTATGGCCGAGCGAACGCACGGACTTTTAGAAGAGAAAGATGATCTAGAAGACGGTATTCATGCCTTTGAAGAAGCGCTCGAAGATCTGGCCAAAGATATCGAGGCGATCTCTGCGATGGGATGCTTTCTCCGCAATATCGAAAAAGGTCACGTCGAATTTTTTGGCACACATGAAGGTCAACCGGTTTATTTCTCTTGGTGGTTTGGCGAGTCTTGCATTAGTTACTACCGTCCGTTCGGAAGAAAAGTCCATGAGCGTATTCCCCTTCCCGGAAGGTCCGCGACACGATAGACCGAAATAAAAATTCCCGGGGGATCACTGCTTATGGTCCTCTGCAATCAAAATGCTCAGGAAGAATTCTTAGACGGGGAAAAAAACCGAAAACCGCGAGCCTTGACCGGGGGTGCTTTGGCAGGAGGCGAGGCCGCCGTGAGCTTCCATGATATGTTTGACAATCGCCAAACCCAACCCCGTTCCTCCGAGTTCTTTTGAACGCGCTTTATCTGCTCGGAAGAACCGTTCAAAAATTCGGTTTTGGGCTTCTTCAGGAATGCCGATCCCCGTATCTTCGATCGTGACCGTGATACCCTCCGGTCTTTGATCAGCAGATAGAACGATCTTGCCTCCGGATCTGTTGAACTTGATCGCATTGTCGATGAGGTTTACGAAAACCTGATGAATCCTGTCTCCATCGCCGGGCACAATAAGAGATTTTCCGGAAATGCGATTCTCGACCGAAAGATTGTCCTTTTCAATCCGGGCTTTGAATTGTTCCAAGATGACTACTAGCTTGGGGACAAGATCGATCCGGTCTTTTTTCATGAGAGCTATTTTTTGTTCGATCGCGCCCAACGTTAAAATATCTTCAACCAAACGGCCCAGCCGGTCCGTCTCTTCGGCAATGATCCTCAGGAACCGCTCGCCTTCAGGAGGATTCTTTAGAGAGCCGCTTAAAAGAGTTTCAATGAATCCCTTGATTGCGGTCAACGGCGTGCGGAGTTCGTGAGAGACATTCGACACGAATTCCTTGCGGATATTTTCGAGCCGGCGAAGTTCCGTCATGTCATGAAAAACAAGAATGCCGCCAATATCGCGGGCATATTCCCTCAGGACCACCACGCTCAAGTGAAGGGTCTTTCTTGTTTCTCCGGAGATCTGGATCTCTTCAGATACGGTCTTTTGTTCTCTGAAAGCCTGGTCCACGATCTTTTCGATATGAGGATGTCTGGTGATCTCGATCAGGCTTTTACCCTGAATGACGGAGGAGTGACATTCAAAGGTCTTTTCCGCCGTCGGGTTCATGATGATGATCTGTTTGTGGCGGTCAACGGCAATCACCCCTTCGTTCATATGGCTTAAAATGACAGAAATCTTGCCTTTTTCGGTTTCAAGGTCTTCGATTCTCGAACGCAGGGCTGCGGCCATTTGGTTCATGGTGTTCGCGAGCATCTTAAGTTCATCCTGGCCGTCGATCAGGATCTTCTCGGACCAGTCCTCGCGGGCGTAGTTTTCGGCCACAGAGGTAATGCGGTGAATGCGCTTGGTGAGCCGGTTACTAAAAAAAATGCCGGCGATCAGAACGATCAAGATGCCGAGGATTGCTGTGAGCATGACGGGCTGACGAACCGATGCCAGGACCTCATCGACACGCGTGATCGGCATTGCTGTCCGCACAACACCCAGGAGCTTTTCATGGCCCAAAACAGGGACCGGCCAAACTTTGGATTTTTTTTCCGAAATGGTAGTTTGGACGGCCCCAATTTCAGATTCTCTGAAATTGATAAGTATTGGGACCGCGATATAGAGCATTCGGGTTCCCAGAGTCATGCTGTAGCGAATACTCATACCCGTTTCTTTTTTCATGGCAGACGCAACCTCGGGCCTTTGCGCGTGATTTTCCATTTTGAAGAGTTGTTCCAGATTTTCGCTTGAATCGGCAAGCACCACTCCCTTGGGATCGATGATCGTGACGCGAATGTTTGTCTCCGCGCCGATTTTCCTGATCTGTTCCTGAAGACGTTTGTTGTCATCCAAAAGAGGGATTGCCAGTTCACGGATGAGAATGGATTGCCGCGTCAGGGAGCTCTGGAGCTCGAGGAGGTCACGTTTCTGAAGGAAATGGGAAAGTGTCCAATCGGTCACGAGCAGGGCGAGGATAAAAATGATGCCGTACAGTACGAGGAGACGTTTGGCGAAACCGATCCTGGGGGTCCCCATTTTACTCTCCGTCGAAACGGTAGCCGACACTTTTGACCGTGACAATCCGTTCGGCTTCCTTCCCGATCTTTTTTCGTAGTTGCCCGATGTGCATGTCAACGGTCCGCGTTTCAATATTCACAGAATTCTCATACCCCCAAACTTTCGATAAAAGGACTTCACGAGTAAGAACCCTTCCCTTGGAATTCATGAGAAGACCCAGGAGTTCAAATTCCTTGGCCGTGATTTCCACAGGCTTTCCCTTTAAACGAAGTTCGTGCTTTGTCATATCAAGCTCGATGGTTCCGGATCGCAAGATTTCTTTCGTGGGTTTTTCCAAGGAGCGCCTGAGAACGGCTTTAATGCGGGCCACGAGTTCCCGGGGGCTAAAAGGCTTGGTGATGTAATCATCCGCGCCGAGTTCGAGACCGACCACCTTGTCGGACTCGGTGCCTTTGGCTGTAAGCATGATAATGGGAATCGACCGTGTTTTTTCATTTCGCTTGAGGGTTTGACAAATCTCAAGGCCGCTCATTTCCGGGAGCATGAGATCAAGGAGTACAAGAGCCAGCTTTTCTTTGAGAGCTATTTCAAGACCCGCATGGCCTTTAGTGGCGGTGAGAACCCGAAAACCTTCCTTCTCGAGGTTGTATTTTACAAGCTCGATAATGTTCTTTTCATCTTCAACAAAGAGAATCGTTTCGTTTGCCATAAGGTTTCTGATGCAGATATTTTATCATGGCACGGTAAAAAAATAGCTACATTGTCTCGAAATGGTGGCGGACTTCTTTGCCCTGCTTCAGGTAAACCGTGTCCTCCGCGATGTTGTTCGCGAGGTCCGAGATGCGTTCAAGATTACGGCTGATCATTACGTAGCATAAGGCGCGGCGGACGGCCGAAGGGTCTTTTTCCATAAGCACGGCCATATCCAGGTAGATCTTGTCATTGTAGTTGTCGATCTTGTCGTCGCCTTGCAGGACTTTCCGCGCGAGTTCCACATTTTCGTTCATGAAACAATCCAGCGCGTCCCTGACCATTTTTTGCGTGGCTTGCGCCATGTCCGCTATCGGAATATCCAGCTTAAGCGGGGGCTGACCGAAAAGATACTGACTTTTTTCAGCGATATTGACCGCATGATCTCCCATCCGTTCAAGGTCCGTATTGATCTTGAGGATCATCGTAAGGAGCCGGAGGTCTCCGGCCATCGGCTGGACCAACGCGAACATAGCGTGTCCCTTTTCGTCGATCTCGATCTCAAGTTGATTGATGGCTTTCTCATCCTCGAAAACGGCTTGGACGCGGTCCTCAGAACGTTCTGAAAGAGCTTCAAACGCTTTTTCGATCATACCTTCGACCAGCAGTCCCATCTGGAACAATTTCTGTTTGAGCGTTTTCAATTCCTCGGCGAAATGTCTTTCCATAGTTGTTTCCTCCCTTTAAATGATACCGTTTTTTGCTTGAAGGAGACAGAGATTAAGTGATCGCAGCCCCCTTTTAAATCATCCGTATCTTCCGGTAATATATTCTTCTGTTTTCTTTTCTTGGGGATTTGTAAAAACCTGCTGGGTCTCACCGTATTCCACCAACCTCCCAAGCAGCATGAATCCCGTCCGATCCGAAACACGCGCCGCCTGTTGCATATTGTGCGTCACGATCAGGATCGTATATTGTTTTTTAAGCTCGGCCATGAGATCTTCGACCTTAGAGGTCGCAACCGGATCCAGGGCCGAGCAGGGTTCGTCCATCAGCACGACTTCGGGCGTCACGGCCACGAGTCGAGCGATACAGAGGCGTTGTTGCTGTTCCAGAGAGAGATTAAGCGCGGAACGGTCCAGTTTGTCTTTGAGGATATCCCACAGCTCGACATGCCGGAGGGATTTTTCCACGATATCTTCAAGTTCGGCCTTGTTCCTGCTTCCGTGCGTCCGGAGGCCGTAGGAGACATTGTCAAAAATGGAAAGCGGAAACGGGTTCGGCCGCTGGAAGACCATCCCGACTTTTTTCCGGAGCATGACAAGGTCGGTCCGGTTTTCATAAATATTCTCGCCGTCGATCAGGACTTCTCCGGTGATCCGGACCCCGTCGATCAGGTCATTCATGCGGTTAAGCGTCCTGAGGAGGGTGGATTTCCCGCACCCCGAGGGTCCGATCAAAGCCGTGATCATTTTCTCTTCGACCCGTACATTCACATCGATCAGTGCCTGAAAACTTCCGTAAAAAAGATTAAGTCCTTTTGTCTCGATCTTGCTCATCGTATCACCCGAATCTTCCAGTCAGATAATCATCGGTCCGCTTATCTTTGGGCGCGGTAAAAAGCCGGTTAGCGTCATCGATCTCGACGAGTTCGCCCATCAGGAAAAAAGCGACCCGATCTCCTACGCGAGCGGCCTGCTTCACATTATTGGTCACAAGAATCTGCGTATAACGGCTTTTGAGTTCACGCATGGCCTCTTCGACTTTGGCAGTCGAAATGGGATCAAGCCCCGAGCATGGTTCGTCATACAAAATAACTTCCGGTTCCACCGCAAGTGTGCGGGCGATACAAAGACGCTGTTGCTGGCCTCCGGAAAGTTTCATGGCAGAAGAAGACAGCCGGTCTTTGACCTCGTCCCACAGGAACGCCGATTTAAGACTTTTTTCCACGGTTTTCGCGAGTTTCTTTTTATCTTTGACGCCGTGACGCCTTGGACCATAAGCGATATTGTCAAAGATCGACATGGGAAGAGGGATCGGAAGCGCAAAAACCATGGTTACTTTCTTCCTGATCTCTTCGGCATCCATTTCCCGGTTGATATCTTTACCGTTCAAAAGGATCGACCCGCTCATCTTGCAACCAAGGTCCAGATCATTGAGCCGGTTGAGAGCGCGCAAAAACGAGGTCTTTCCGCTGTTTGCGGGACCGATCACGCTCAGGATCTCGTTCTCTTTCACGGTAAAATTCAAGTCCTTTAGGGCCCAGACATCTTCATAACGAATATCGAGATCTTCAACCACTATTTTGGCTCGGCTTAGTTCTACCATTGTTTTTTGCTCCGGATGTGTGCGCGGACAATGATTGCCACGATATTAAGCAAAAACACCATGCCCACCAGTACGAGGGCCGTTCCATATTGCAGTGCAGGCTTCACATTCGGGACCTGCGTCGAAAGCACGTACAGATGATAAGGAAGCGCCATACACTGGTCTAAAATCGATTTCGGAAGACGAGGCAAATAGAATGCTGCAACCGTAAAAAGGATCGGGGCTGTCTCACCTGCCGTTCTGCTGATGCCCAGTATCGACCCTGTCAAAATACCGGGAAGGGCATTTGGAAGCACCACATAACGGATCGTTTGCCATTTGCTGACACCCAAAGCAAGGCTCGCTTCCCGGAAGGAACGCGGAACGCTCATAAGTGCTTCTTTTGAGGATGTGATGATCACGGGTAGTTCCATGATCGCAAGCGTGAGTGATCCTGCAAGGATCGAAGATCCGAACTGAAAAAAGATCACAAAAAGTCCCAGACCAAAAAGACCATAAACCACAGAGGGAACACCCGCCAGGTTCACGATGGCGATCTCGATCATCCGCGTCCACCAGTTCTTCTTGGCATACTCCACAAGATAGATCGCCGTGAGAACTCCGAGGGGAAGCGCCACACCGATCGCGCCAATAACAAGGCAGAAGGTCCCCATGATCGCGGGGAAAATGCCGCCGGCCCGCATCCCCATGCGCGGCATTTCAGTCAAGAATTGCCAGTTGATAGCGGGCAATCCTCTTTTGATAAGGATCGCCAGGATCAGGACCACCGGAACAATCACGAGGATCGCGGCCAGGCCGAGCAATATGAAAGCGATCTTTTGTTTCATCTGAGGTTTGATTTTCATTTCTTTTTCCTGTGGCGCGCCATGTCGGCAACAAAATTTATAAGAAACGTGATCCCGAAAAGGACCAATCCGATGGCGAAAAGAGCGAAGTAATGTTCACTCCCGCGCACCGTTTCGCCCATTTCGGCGGCAACGGTGGCTGTCATCGTTCTGACAGGCGCCAGGATCGTCTTGGGAAGCACGGAGGCATTTCCTGTCAGCATCATCACAGCCATCGTTTCACCGATCACGCGGCCGATACCGAGCATAATGGCCGCAATGATCCCCGAAGAAGCCGCCGGAATAATGACCCGATAAATCGTTTGCCAGTGTGTTGCCCCGAGCGCCAGCGACCCTTCTTTATAGCTTCTCGGGACGGCACTGATCGAGTCTTCCATGATGCTCACCATGGTCGGAATGGCCATGAACGCGAGCGCAAGGGACCCCGTGAGCGCCGTAAGCCCTGTCGGAAGATGAAACAGGTTTTTAACAATAGGGCTAAGCATGGTCATACCGATAAAACCGATCACAATGCTCGGAATCGCGGCGAGAAGTTCGACCCCCGCCTTCAGGACCTCCCGCATCCAGCGGGGCGCGATCTCGCCGATGAAAATCGCGCAGGCCATTCCCAGAGGGACGGCAATGATCGTAGCGCCGAGGGTCACGACGAGCGACCCTAAAAAAAGCGGCAGGATCCCGAATTGAGGCGGCTCCGCGAGCGGGTTCCATAAAGTTCCGAAAAGAAAATCCTGGATCGTGATGAACTTGAAAAGCGCAAGACCGTCCTTGGCCAGAAAGTAAAAGATCAGGATGACAAAAAGAATGCACGCAAAACCATTCAGAAGAATGATTTTCTCAATGAAAAATTCCCTGATTTTTCTCACGCCTTGTCTCCGAGGGGTACGAAGTCCATGGTCCTCACGATCTCCTGTCCTTTTTCGCTGAGCACGAAACCAATGAAGTTCTTGACCGTCCCTTGAGGGTCGCGACCCGTGTAGAAGAGTAGGGGCCTAGCGACAGGATAGGTCTTGTTCATGGCCGTATCAAGGGAGGGAAGGACGAACGGACCTCCGCCAGCCTTCGAAATGGCGACCGCTTTTACTGCGGGAGAAACATAACCCAGTCCGAGGTATCCGATGGCGCTCTGACTTTGCGAAACTTCGTCGATAATGGCTTGAGACGAAGGAAGCATCAGCACTTCCGGCGCGAATTGTTCCGGTCCTTTGTCATTACCTTTTCGGAGGATGTGTTCCAGAAAATAAACATGGGTTCCGGAATTCCGGTCACGTGAAAGGACAAGGATCTTCTGATCATTCCCGCCCACCTCGTTCCAGTTTGTGATCTTTCCTGTAAAAATGCCGGAAATTTGGTCGAAAGTCAGCTGTTTGACCGGATTCGAAGGATGGACCACCACCGCAAGCGCATCGATCGCCACTTTGAACTCCCGCGCGTTGTGGCCGTTCTTTTTTGCAAGTTCCAGTTCCTGGGGTTTCATTTCCCGGGAAGTTTCTGCGATGTCGCAGGTCCCGTTGATCAGCGCTGCGATCCCGGTTCCAGATCCGCCCCCTGTCACCGCGATGCTCGTTTGCGGGTTTTCGATCATGAATTCCTCAGCCCAGGCTTGCCCGAGGTTCACCATGGTATCTGACCCCTTGATCTGGATCGAATTTTCGCTTTCCTTGGCAAAAACAAGAGAATTGATACAAAAAAGTACGGCCACAACAAGTATTCCGGACAATAAGTGCTTCGTTTTCATGGGGGCGCCTCCTTTAATTTTAGGCTTATAGTCTACAGGAAGGCTGTTTAAGGTTTATGTAAATTCTGTGTAAACTTTAGAACTTCCAGACCGGGCCCATTTGGAATCCGCGCCGTTCTTCGTCCAGGATGCCGCCAGTTCCGCTATTCAGATTATAACTTCACCGGACAAAAAAGAGCCCGCTTAACCTTTGATGATTAAGCGGGTCCCAGTAAAAACTTCCCGGACTGGTCAGCCCAAACTTTTTTTATTTTCCTTCATGGAAGTTTGGACAGTCCTGATTACCAATAATTTTTAAATGAGAATCAGGACAGAAACAAGAACCTCACGCTGCGGATTAAAATCATGTCCCCAAAAAACAAGACCGCCATTTCGAACTGGCATGCTTCCTATGGTCATTCAATAGTCTTAAGCCATTGCTGAATTTTCAATTCAATTTGGTCTCTGATTTTACGAGTCTTCCCGAGCTTTTCTTCCCATGAACCCTGAAAATTTGCAGGATCTTCGAAATTCCAATGAAGCCTATTGGTTAAACCTGGAAAGATCGGGCATCGTTCGGATTGAGATTCATCGCAAACGGTAATAACATAACTATATAATTTATTCTGTTTATAAAGATCAAAAACACTTTTCGTTTTATTCTGTGAAATATCAATTCCTTTCTCCTTCATTACCTTCACGGCTAAAGGATTAAGCTTGCCGGGCTCAAGCCCTGCACTCTCAGCTTCAGCCTGGTCTTTGCCATATTTTCTCAAAAACGCCTCCGCCATTTGACTCCGAGCCGAATTATGCACACATACAAACAACGCTCTTTGTTTTTTCATACAAATACCTCCTTTTCAAAACAACGTTAACAAAGGCGAACTTCGACTAATTGCACCAACGCAGTTGCAAATATCTATCCCGAGCGGTTACCGAATACTGCAACAGCTGTGGCGATGGCAAGTTCAAAGTTCGATAAAACGCATGCGTTTTTTTCTTTCGAACAAGTTCTCTCATCGACTTATTTCACTTTAAATATCTCTACCTGTATAGATTTCTGCGCGTGCAGTTGGTTTTTTCATCAGAGTCATTTTCCTTATTGATAATTTTGCTAATACCCGCAACGCTTAGATATCCATCAGGATGTGCGCTTGTCGGCAAGAACACCTTCGGGCCATCATCTAGCGCAATGTCATCTGAAACCAAGGCGCTCCTTGAATCATTTTGTCTAGGGCCGCATGGCGGATCTCTTTCATTCTCTTGGATATTTCGTCTGCACAACTTTCACAATACGAGTAATCCTCAACTGTGAGGACTCTCTTCATTTCTAACTGACCAACCAAGTTATTCAGGAGATCCCGCTGATGCCTTAACTCCGCGATCAATATTTCGTTCGTTTTCATGCTCTCACCTTTTTCCTTTTTATTATCATTCATCAAAGAATATATTTCGGGCACCCGCGATCGCCTCTCCTCGGATCAGACTACGCTGTTGATCTCACGTTTGGCCTGGAATTCTTGCGCGAGCTGTTGGACCACCAGACCTATCAGAGAGACCGCATGCTGAACATTCCGACCAGGTCAATTTATTGTTTCGGCCTTGGGGGGGGGCGGACTTCACCTGAGCACCTTACCCAATAACCGAAAGACTCTATCTGCTTCGCGCCTAGCGATCGCGTCAAAAAAAACCGCCATTGCCCGAGCAATTGTTATGAAAGTTTTTTTCATAGTCGTTTCACCCAGAGCTAACCATTATTCAAACCGATCTCCAGAATAAGGCTAATACGGTTGTGTCATGGATGTTTGAGGAATGTGTAAAGTTTCAGTAAAAAATAGAATTTGAACGAAAATGTTCTGAGCTTGAAGTAAAAAAAAGGGTTTTAAAGATGCGGTTTCAGAACTACATTGTCAACAACGCAGAGATTTCACCCCACCAAGAGCTGACTGAAATTATTTGCCCCCGCGATATTCGCGGATCAAGTTCTGTGTCTGGGGAAAACCAATCAGCCCCTCAGACTTTCTCACTTTTAACCATTACATAATTTTTCGGAGTTTTTTGAACAAGTGCCAGACTGATCTTATAACGCTGTTTTGGAGATGGGCTGTTTTCTTCGATCCCAAACAAAACCAAAGGGTCAGTTACCGCCATGGAAAGGGTGTCCTTTTCTTTCGGTTCTTCTCCGGGTCTTTGAAAGTCCATCGTTAAAAGCTTCAGAATGTTCTTATTGCCCGCGGCGTTTTTGACCTGGCTCCAAAGCGAAGGGTCCTTTACCGGGAGGGTCTTGAAACTCCCGGTTACAACCCGCTCAATTTTAAAAACGACTATCTTCCATATCTTTCCCATTTCTGCCGAAGGCTTTTCAAGTGCGTCAATAGTTCTTCCGGTTGTGGGAGATTTTACGGTGATCGGCACTGCCAACAAAACAACGTCCGCTTTCAATTTCCTCTCTGGAACGGAAGAGATGCCAGCGGAGACGGCCCCTGCCATTGCCAAGCCATCTGTAGTGAGCAAACAAAAAAACACAAAAATCCAAAGGAGGAGTTTCACTCTAATTCCTTGTAAAAAAGCCTTAATTCGTCGCACAAAAAATTCCATAACTACCAGCTACCCGAACCTTCCAGTAATGTAGTCCTCAGTCTCTTTTTTCGTGGGATTCGTAAAAAGTGTCTTTGTTTCTCCGTATTCCACAAGCGATCCCATATAGAAATAGGCCGTGTGATCGCTCACACGGGCTGCTTGCTGCATGTTGTGGGTCACGATCACGATCGTATAGTTTTTTTTGATCTCGTGGATCAATTCTTCAATCTTGGCCGTAGAAAGCGGATCCAGGGCTGACGCGGGCTCATCCATCAGGATAATATCCGGATTCACGGCAAGGACGCGCGCGATACAAAGCCTCTGCTGTTGACCGCCTGAAAGCTGCATGGCCGCCGTAGGAAGCCGGTCCTTGACTTCGTCCCAGAGCGCAGCTTTTTTCAAACTTTCTTCCACAATGTCCGCCAGGAGAGCGTCATCGTGAATCCCGCGGAGCCTCGGCCCATAAGCAACATTGTCAAAAATACTTTTCGGGAAAGGGTTAGACTTTTGAAACACCATCCCGACCATTCTGCGGAGTGATGCCACGTTCACGTCCTGGCCGTAAATGTTCACATAATCGATCATGACCGTACCCTCCACGCGGGTTCCAGGGATCGTATCATTCATCCGATTCAAGGCTCTGAGAAAAGTCGACTTCCCGCAACCCGATGGCCCGATCAATGCGGTCACAGTCCTTTCTTTGATTTCAATGTTAATCCCGTGCAAAGCACGCACCTCACCGTAGAACATGTCCAGGTCATGTACGAATATTTTAGTGGTTTTTGATCTAAAATCTCCAGTCTCTTTCCTTAAAGAAACGCCCCCGGTAAATGTTTTGCTTTCCATTTGAAATTCTTCCCCTAGTTTTTCATATTCCTCTTCATCTAATGTGATCATTTGTTTCCCCTTTCCAATGATTTATAAGGCCAAGCCCGCCGAATGACCAAGGAACGGCGCCACATCCGGCGGGCTCTCCTGGGGAGAATCACTGGACCCCAACCATTCCCATCTGTTTTCTAAAATGAATCCTGAAAAGCACCGCTGTTAAATTGAGCAAAAATGTCAACGCAATAAGAACAAGCGTCGTCCCATATTGAATCGGCAGTGTTTTTACTGCATCCAGTGATTGAGTTGCCATGATGAAAATATGATATGAAAGCTCCATGAACTGATCGAACGGATTGATCATCGGAACCACGCCCCACAATTTTGCCACAGGAAGTCTCGGCAAAAAGTAGGCACATCCGGTAAAAAGGATCGGCGCCGTTTCTCCGGCCCCGCGGCTGATTGAGAGAATCGCGCCGGTCAGGATTCCGCCACGCGCTTGAGGTAACACCACACTCCATATTGCCTGCCACTTCGTGGCTCCGAGCGCAAGCGAGGCCGACCGCTGGCTTTGAGGGATCGCATTGAGCGCTTCCTCAGTTGAAACGATAATCACCGGAAGGACAAGGACCGCAAGCGTCGCGGCGGCCCACAACATGCAAGGCTGGCCGAACAAAAGCCCTGTTTGAATCATTTTGTCCAGATTGCGGCCGATGAATAAAATGAAAAATCCCACTCCAAAAAGTCCGAACACGATCGAGGGCACACCCGCGAGGTTGTTAACAGCTGCACGCGTGACTCTGAAAAAAAGTCCCGGCCCGGCGAATTCCACAAGATAGATCGCCGCCGCGACTCCAAGCGGGAGCGCCATAAGAACCATGAGTAATGTGATCGCCAGTGTTCCGAAAATGCAGGGGAATATCCCCCCATGCGTCATGCCATCAAGCGGCGACTGGGTCAGAAATTGCCAGGTGATCGTATCCGCGCCTTTTTGAATGATCATAAACAGTACAAAAGAAAGCGTGCCGACCGGGATAAGAGCGAAAACGCGCACAAGAATATCCAAAAAGATATCTTCAAGGCATGCCTGTGGCTTAACCAACTGGGATATTCTTAAGGAAATCGCTTGGGCCATGAGCTACATCCTCAATTTTTGACGCATTCTGGTAAGAACAATTTCTGAAAAAAGGTTCAGGACAAAAGTGAACGTGAAAAGGACCGCGCCCACAAGGAAAAGAGCGTAGTAGTGCTCGCTCCCTTGGGCCACGGAGCCAAGCTCTGCCGCGATATTCGCTGTCATTGTCCGGACGCTCGAAAAGACATTTGCGGTCACGAGCGCCGCGTTTCCGGTAGCCATCAGTACGATCATCGTTTCTCCAAGCGCACGACCGAAACCCAGGATAACACCTGCCGAGATCCCGGAAATCGCTGCGGGCAATACTGTCCCCCAAATCGTCTGCCATTTTGTCGCGCCCAAGGCGCATGACGCATCGCGTAATTCTTTAGGGACAGCCCGCATGGCATCTTCGGCGATCGTGATCATGATCGGAAGCACGGCCAACGAAACGCCGACAGCGCCGACAAACGCGTTTAAACGGAATTTCGTGTTAAAAAAATTCTGGAAGAGTGTGGCGATCACCGCGAGCATCAAAAATCCGGTGACTACAGAAGGTATCCCGGCCAGGAGTTCAAGCGTCGGCTTCAGCCCTTCCCGAACTTTTGGAGAAGCGATCTCTGCAAGGTAAATGGCGCAACCGATGCCAAGGATAGCCGAGAGGACTGTCGCGGGAAAAGCTACGAGGAAACTCCCACAGAACAGCGGAATCAGCGAATATTTCGGGACTTCGGAAACCGAT